>Ga0066644_10000171_pt1 | contig 39991 bp, 31 predicted proteins | sample CryGeyCG2114_020_FD_62735 | JGI IMG/M metagenome (GOLD analysis project Ga0066644, IMG submission 62735) | Groundwater microbial communities from aquifer - Crystal Geyser CG15_big_fil_post_rev_8/21/14_0.20 | ecosystem: Environmental > Aquatic > Deep subsurface > Groundwater | place: USA: Utah...
GCGCCCGTATGGCCACGTCCCCGCCATCGCTCTGGAGCAGCGTGTCGCAACAAGACAGCAACGCCACGGTCAGTGATGCAAAATAGGATATACCCAGCCCTGCCGGGAGTGCCGTAACGAGTGCAACATCCAATCCGGATGGACCTCCTTCCCGCTGGATGATCCGGTCCAGAAGGGCAGCAAGGATGGGAGCGCGGCGACGATCCTCTTCATTGGAAAGGTCAATGATGTCGGGAGCCGCTTCGTAGGCAATACGGGTCCGTCCAAGCGTATTCGGGCGCAGTGCAATGGCCGTACCCTGTCGCATGTGCAGCATGAGGGCGAACCCCTCCACATAATGCGTATGATCGGCTACAATCCCAACCGCACCGTGGGAAAAGGCAGCTACGGGCAGGGATCCTTCACGACCGAGCCGTTCGACCAGAAGCGCCTTGGCGCGGTCCTCGTATTGGATCGGACGAAGCGACTCGTTGGCCTGTATGCGGTTGTATGCGTACAGGAACGGCCGAACGAAGCTGGGTGTGGGCTTATTCAAGACAATCCCCAGCCTGCAGGTCCGAGCCGTGCAGAAAGGTCGACACCGGGAGACGTCGGCGTCCAGCCTGCTGCAGCTCAAGAATTTCGACCGGGCCGTCTTTGCAGGCAACGAACAGACGGTCGCCGTGGCGCACAATCGTTCCTGCGTCCCTGTCTCGCAGTTCATGGTCCATGTCATGCATACCGGACCGTGTTGTGCGACAGATGGTCAGTCGCGTTCCGGATGGGTCCAGAGTCCATGCCCCGGGTGCCGGCGACAGTCCACGAATGAAATTGTGCACGACATCTGCGGGTTGGGCCCAATCAATACGGCTCTCTGACTTGTGTACTTTCGGAGCCGGACTGGCCTGTGCATCGTCCTGGGCAACAGGATCGGCGCAGCCCTCAAGGATCAGCCTGACCGTGTCAACGACCGCCCGGGCACCCAGTACCATCATGCGATCATGAACCTCACCCGTCGTCTCGTCCGGCCCGATGGGCATGGACCGCTGCAGAATGATCTGGCCTGTATCGACTTTCTCCTGCAGAAAAAATGTCGTGACGCCTGTTTCCGTCTCGCCGGCCATGACGGCGCGATGAATGGGAGCGGCACCGCGGTACGCAGGTAGCAGGGATCCGTGCAGGTTGAACGCGCCGAGACGTGCCAAACCATACACCTCGGGTGGCAGGATCCGGAAGGCCACGACCACGATGATATCCGGATCGTATGCCGCCAGGTCGCGCACAAAGTCAGGGTCACGAACCGACTCCGGCTGCATGATGTGAGTTATACCGTGACCAAGTGCCGCTGTCTTCATGGCACATGCCGACACAGCCTGGCCTCGCCCGCGGGCCTTGTCAGGTGCCGTAACGACGGCCACGGGGGTCAGGTCTGCCTCGATCAGGGCGTCGAGCGACGCCACGGCGAATTCGGGCGTGCCCATGAACACGATATGGGGCTGCGGGTGAGCGGTCATGAGCCGCCAAGATACGTATTGCCCGCCTCAGTACAACTTCGTCCGCTCATCCCAGACCGGCACAAGCAACTGATAGTCACCGAATCCGGTCTCGTCAACGAAGATGAACTGCCGCCCAATACGTTCATACACCCAGACCTCGTACGGTTCGTACCCGAAGCTGTACGGCTTGTGCTGTACATGATCGGGCTCTCCGAAGCGTACCAGCACGAAGCCCCGATCCGTTTTCCAGCCATCCAGGATGCTGGCACTGTACTGTCTGTTCGCCGAGGCTATACGGTAGTAGTACTCCTCCATACGCTCATTCCGCGTCGTGCCGGGAGTAGGGTCGCGACGATCCCAGAACTGGTTGAATCGTTGCTGCCGCTCCACACTGTTGGGAGCACTCTTGATGAAATTCAGATCGCGTTTCTTTGCAATGTATTCCAGCTGTGCAATCGCCTGGTCAATATCCTCTATATGATCGTAGAGCCCTGACCATGCGACATCTACACGCCGGGAAACCGATGCTACCGGGCGGCCATCCAGGCTCTCGACGTCTACCGACAGGCGATACGTGCCCACTTCGAGCTCCGCCACCGGCATGGTCACCAGGTACTGCGTGCGCCCCTTTTCAAGCGTCGCGATCTCCTCTTTCGAATAGACCAGCTCATCGGCACGCGCCCCCGTTGCATCGTCCGAACGGGTGCGCTCCACCTGCTGGGTAATAACCACGTCGCGGCCATCGTCCGCATAGATTTCGTAGAATACCTGGAAACCCTTCTCGTTTGACTGGACGCGACCGCCTACCTTGGGTACAATGGTGAAATTCTGGTCATCGAACGACTCGAGCAGGGTAATGTCGCTGATGGCCACCGGACCGCTCAGGTCACGCACGAACACGTCATATTCGCGGTAATACGTCTGTTTCGAGTTGTCGTCCGTGACGGAGTACTCGAAAATGTATCGCCCCGGATTGATTTCGAACGTCTGTGTCGTGACATCGAATTCGGCATCCATCTGCGTGCCGGCGTACGTGTCGACCGACATCTTCGACTGCCAGATCTTCGATTCTACCAGATTGCGAATACGTCCTTCCTCGGAGAGTTGTGTGACATCGAGCTTCACATCATACCCGGCGGAAAACCCATTGACCGTATTGATGAAGCTCAATTTCGAAATGGGAATACGGGTATACGTGTCGACCTTGGACAAGCCTGGACCCGTCTCGCCACGTGAAACCAACACATCGACCTCGAAGTCCTGCTGGGCTGTGGCATCTGATGCCAGCAGGACACACGTCAACAGGAAGGCCGTCAAGAGTGCCCTCCCGCCGCGCACGACGTCAGGGATATATCCGTAACAACGGTTCATGGTACGTTTTTTGACTCACCGCAATATCGGTACCGGAAGGGGCTGTGTCCAGTACCCGTGAATGGACCGTAATATAGAGGTCACGAACGGTCAGACGGTCCCCGCGAACCGAACAGAGCCTGTACAAACCGTCGCTGGTCAAATATCTGGAGATCATCGATTCCCTCACCGACTCCGATATATTTGACCGGAATCCCGAACTCATTGGAGATGCCAATCACAATGCCGCCCTTCGCCGTTCCGTCCAGCTTGGTAAGTACCAATCCTGTTACATCGACACTGCGGGTGAACTCCTGTGCCTGCCGTATGGCATTCTGTCCTGTAGATGCATCGAGTACCAGCAGTACCTCGTGCGGACTGCCCGGCAGTTGTCGATCCATGACGCGCTTGACCTTGGAGAGTTCATCCATCAGACCGCCTTTCGTGTGCAGTCGTCCCGCCGTATCGATCAGAACCACATCACTTCCACGACTCATGGCGCTCGCTACGGTGTCGAATGCCACGGCCGCCGGATCGGCACCATGCCCCTGTTTGATGATGGGAACGCCTGAGCGCGTGGCCCAGATGTCCAACTGCTCGGTGGCGGCCGCCCGGAAGGTGTCGGCAGCGCCCATGAGCACGTCTTTCCCCGCAGTTGAATACAGTGCGGCCATCTTTCCTATGGTTGTGGTCTTGCCGACTCCGTTCACACCCACGACCATGATCACGTGTGGCTTGTTTGGCAGGTCTGCGTCGAACGCCACCGGTCGGTCCGGTGCAGAGTTCAGCAACAGGCGCGCAATTTCATCCTGGACAATGGAATCGAGTTCGGATGCCGACACATACTTGTCCCGGGCAACACGCGCCTCTACGGCAGCGATGATATCCACCGTTGTCTTCACCCCCACATCCGAGGTTACGAGAGCCTCCTCGAGGTCATCCAGGACAGCATCGTCGACCTTGTCTTTTCCCGCTACGACCCGGGAGAGCTTGCCGAAGAAAGAGGACCGGGTTTTCTCCAGTCCGCTTTCCAGGTTTTCCTGTCGTTTGTCGCGCTTGAGCGCATCGAAAAGGCCCATGTCAATTGTCTGTGATATCGGGTGCAGAGCGCACCAGCACGGTGAATCGGAATACGTATCGGATGAGCGACCAGGTCAGAAGCGCGCTCGTGCCCCAGATGCAGAATTGCATGACGGGCGGATCGGCTTGCAGAAGCGCCGCAAGCACAGTCAGCGAGATGCCTGTTACGGCAATCTTTCCGGACATCAGACTCATCACGATCCGTCCGGTTCGGGCGCGAATATAGACGCCTCCTGCAAAAATGATGAAGTCGCGTGCTACAATCGCGAAGAAGAACCATTCCGGCAGGCTACCGCGCATAATGAGTGCCATGACGACGAGCGCGGCCCCCAGCTTGTCGACCAGCGGATCGAGCACCTTGCCCCAGTCAGACACCGTGTGTGACCAGCGTGCCAAGCGCCCATCGAAATAATCGGTGGCCAGCGCCGTAACAACAAGCATCGTAATCCAGACCAACGAGCCATTTTCCAGTATCAGGTAAGTAATGGGCAGAATGAGCGCAAGCCGTAGCAATGTGAGAACATTCGGAAATGTCCAGAACGTGCCCAGGTCAGACCAGGGTGTACGGCGGGTGTGGGTCATGGCCAAAAACGTGATAGGCGGGTGTGCAGCCGTTGGTGAACGCCGAACGCGGCACTGCGTTCGCGCGCATCAGTTGTGCCTTGCGCCCACGTCAATGGCCAGGGCAGCGAGGGGCGGTACGGTTGTCGAAAGAGTGCCCGTCGCATCGACCCGTATTTTCTCACAGGAAGTGGTACCCGGCGTCGCAGTGCGGTTGCAGTAGACGCCCTCAGGCAGACCGGTACGGAATGCACCGGTAGCGGCCGTATCCGACCGGTTGAGCACGACAAACCCAAGTTCGCCACGTCCGTAGGCCAGCACATCGTCGCTGCGCACATCAATGTGTGTAATCCTGGGTGCATCGGCCACGGCATTATGGAACGCGACCATGCCGGCAACGGCGGGCCAGCGGTGTTCACAGACCCAGCGGCCCAGACCGCAATCAACACCCGCTTCATGGCTCGTTTCCGTAACGCCATCGCGCGCTTCCCGCTGCGCGTCCCCGGAGCCATGCACACGCCGCGTCGACTCGTCCTCCTCCATGGGTGGTCCCGTGAAGTCGGATTCGAATGCATAGCTGCTCATGACTCGTGGTCGACCGTACGGCAATGAGAGCGCCACGACCTGCGCCAATGCGTAGAGCCTGTCGTCCTTGTAGGTCAGTACACCCTCACCACCTCCATGCCCTCGCTGATTGTCATGATTGTCCACGAAAATGAGTGCCTGTTGCCCGGGGGTGAACTCGCGTGAGTTCCACATCTGCCCCCCCGGAAGCACAGCCTCAAGCGGATGCGTCCGCAAGACATCGCCGAGCGCCTCACCGAACGAGAACTCGGTCAGCGTGCCAATGCGGATGTAGTCCCGCACCCAATCCGTCTGGCGCCCCCCGGTCTTCACTTCCAGGTATACGTACCCGGGATCGGGGACGCGGTCGAGTATGGCCTGCAGGTCGTCGGGATGCATGTGTTTCGCTGCATCTACCCGGAATCCTGCGACACCGAGCGAGCGCAGGTCGGCCAGGTAATCGGCTATTCGCTGTTGCACATCCGGCTTTGACGTGGCAAGATCTGCCAGATCCACCAGTTCGCAGTTCCAGACCTGTTCCATGTCATCCCAGTCGTGAATGTTGTCGTCCGGGGTCAGGCCGCAGTGGTTGAAGTCATCATGGCTCCACAGGCCCGGATAGTCGTACGATCCAAACGCTGTGCCGGCCGTGCCGCGCCCCGTGAACTCGAATTCATCATGCTGCAGGTCGGCATCGGCCATGTGATTGATGACGGCGTCGACGTAGATCTCCACCCCGACTGCTGCGCAGCGCGATACCATATCGGCAAAGGCAGCCCGGTCCCCACTGCGGGTTTCGAGCCGGTAGCTGACGGGCTGATACCGCTCCCACCATGGCCGACCCGGCACGACATGGTTTTCGCTGGGCGGTGATACCTGCACAGCGGAATATCCGGCCGGCCCGAGGAAGTCCTCACACTCGGCCGCCACGTCATCCCAGCGCCACTCGAAAAGGTGGACAATCACGCCCTTTGTGTCAGTGGTGTCCGGTGTGTCCGGGCCGGGACCGCAACCGCTCGCGGCCATCACCATGGCTATCATGCAGTACAGGGTGGGTCTCAACATCATTCCTCCTGGACGAGCATCCATGAAAACGCGGAAATGGCCAGGCTCGCGCCCGATATAATGAAAATAATGCTCTTGTCGGGCGCTACGCTCACGAGTTCTCCAATGCCAAGGCTTGCCACGAGCTGGGGGAGTACGATTGACAGGTTGAACAAGCCCATGTACAGACCCATCTTGCTCTGATCGACCTTGTGGGACATAATGGCGAACGGAAGGCTGACTGTGGCAGCCCATCCAACCCCAACGACTCCCATGAGGATGTAGAGCAACAGCGGCGTGGCAGGTGCCAGCAGAATACCTCCATACCCGACGGCCATGATGGCCATGCACGCCGCATGCGTTTTCACGCGGCCAATACGCTCGGTAATGGGTTCGAGGACGAATGCCGGTAGTAGTGCGCCAACGGCATTGAGTACCAGGAAGCTGATCGAAACGACGCGACCCATGTCAATGTCTCCCAATTCAGGCATGGCCTGTTGCACGTAAGCGAACATGTAGACAAACATGGTCTGCACGCCGAGCCACGTGAAAGCATTGGCAGCGAGCACTTTCTTGAAGCCGATGTCACTCGCCTCAAGGCGGGGCTTACCGACCGGGCTTTTCAGCAGCGACTCCGCAATGAGAACGACGGTCAGCACACCGAGTGCGCCTTCTATCCAGTATGTTTCACGGCTCGCGCCCATGAGGCGCTCGCCCATGGCGAACACCGAGTAGATGAAAAATCCCCAGAGAGGGCGTGTCGTTCGAACGAGCTCCGAAAACGAGAAGCCGGGTTTGGCATCCTCGCCCGGCGTGGCGTCGCCGATCAGGGCATCGTTCGGCGTGGCGTCACCGATCAGGGCATCGCTCGGCGTGGCGTCACTGGCCCTTCCAGGATCGGCGCCTCCCTCTTTCAGCACACGCGGCTCCTTGATGAAAAAAACGGGCACGACCGAGAACAGGAATACCAGCCCGGCGCCGGAATAGATGAGCGTGTAGTTGTCCCATATGGCCCCAACGGCGTACGCCAGAACACCGAATGTGCCCGAAATGGTCTGCATCCAGGTGTACCCTTTCGTCCGGGGTGTCCCGTCCGGCGTCACGTCGGCAATGATGGACCTTGTGGGGTTGAAACTGATGTTGATGGCCAGATCGAGCGTCAGTGCAACGGCGATAGCCACCCCGAGAATACCCCCTGCCCCCGTAGCACTGCTGATGACGTCAATGTTGGGAAGTGCCAACAGCATGAGCGTCGCCAAAACGCCTCCGATCAGGATGAACGGGCGCCGGCGGCCGTTCCAGAACCACACGTTGTCCGATACGATACCGATGATGACCTGGCCCAGTATGCCTGCAATGGGGCCCGCGGCCCACACCAGGCCGACATCATGGATATCCAGTCCGTACCTGGTCGTAAGGATCCAGCTCAACGCCGAGATCTGAACTGACAGCGCGAAGCCCATGGCCGTTGCGGGCAGGCTGACGAGCATGTAGAAGCTCTTCGTGAGCCGTTTCTGTATATCGAGCATGGACTTTCGCAGGTAAATGAAAAGGCGCCAAATGACAGGGGCGGCGGGGCCGTGAGGCCCCGCCGCCCCTGTCATGACGCTTGTGCGCTGTATGGCAGCCTGTAAAGCAGCACGCAGAACTCCGCGCTACTTCAGGACGATCATGGTTCGCGTAGCAACCTGGTCTTCCGTCTGCAGGCGGTAAATGTACGTGCCTCCTGCAAGCTTCGACGCATCGAACTCAACGGCATGACGTGCCGCAGGAACCAGTCCGTCAAAAAGTGTCATGACTTCCCGACCGAGCATGTCAAAAACCTGCAATGTGACACGCCCCGACTGCTCCAGTTCATACTCGATTGTCGCCGTTCGCGAGAACGGATTCGGGTAGTTCTGGAGAAGCGTCACCTTGGACGGCAGCTCGACACCCAGTTCCGTGTCGGTGGCGATACCATCCACTTCTCCCCCCCTGCGCACAACTGTCGCGGTAGCTGGAGTCGTTGAATTATCCACCAGGATGTAGGCATCGTATGACATTCCGTTGATAGCATTGTCATCACCAATCCGACCATCCTCCTGAATCACAGCTCCGAAAACAAGACTGACGCGCGGATTGGCTTCGTCCACCGTGACAATGCGATCAGCTCCTGCAGGTGCCTCATTGTCAAAACCGTTGACGCCAAATTTCACGACACCCCTCTTCGCAGCCCCTGCCGCCTTTGTGATGGACATCGTGAAGACCGAATCACCCTTGACGAGGTCTCCGTTTTCCCCATTGTCAAGGAGTTGAAGCTCTTCAATGGATCCGAGCCCATCGGGACCCCAATCTTCCCAGCCAACGGGAGACACGAACGGGCCATTGGCAAAAATGCCGCTGAAATCAGTAACCGGGTCGCCCGTTTGCGCATCCTGGGGAAGGAAGAGCGAATCCGTCAGAAAGTACATGGCGGGACGCGCATCGACTTCTATGAACACTTCGGTTTCCTCGGCAAATACATCATCGAACGAAATGTTGTCAAAGAAGACCTCAGGCACACTCACCTCAATGAATCCTTCATTGTTCGGCTGGCCTTCATCACCCGTCAGGGTGTGCTTCCGGTTGTTCGGAAGACCCTCCCAACCTATGATGGGGTCCGCTCCCTCCTCAATGTCATGAAGGATAAATTTGAACTCGATTTCAGTGGGGACCGCCAAATCACTGACCTCAATGAGTTTGAAATAAACATCGGGATCCAGGAAATCGGACGTGAGCGTATCGGCGATGTTGTTCCAATTATTGATGGCGCCACCAGCTACCGTAACCACATCTTCCGCAGGGTCGAATCGTCCCTGCGTAATGGCTACAGCCATATTGACTCGGAATTCAAGCAGAAAGCTGGCGGTCTGGGAACCGGGGTCAACGCGGTCGAAGAAGTCCACCGGGGCCTCCACCTCAAGCGAACCGTTGCTGTCCGAATCAGGCTCCGTTCCGGTAATCGTGACCTCCCGGTTCGGATCTCCTTCCCAGATATCTCCATCACTGTCCGACTTGATCACGAACTTGAATCCGATGGTTGCCGGAACCGTCGCAAGCGTGTCGCGGACGACGCCAGTATACAGGTTCGGATCGTTCTGGTCGGCAGCCAGGGTATCGGCCGTATTATCCCACCCATTCATATCCCCAGCAACGGTAACGAAATCCGTACCGGGGATAAAGGATCCGTTCGCAAGGGGGGCCGTCATATCCACGGTAAATGTTATTTCAACAGCCGTCTGAGCCTGGGCCTCTGCCGCGAACGACATTATCAGCGCGAATGCTGTCAGCCATCTGGTACCAATTTTCATGTTGCACCTCCTGTGTTGTGCATGTTTGTGGTGTTATCAAAAAGTCGCACCGAGCGTCCACATCTGTGGGGTACCCAGCTCGCCGAAGTCCTGGAAGACATAGTCGAAATGGGCCGTCACATCGCGGGTTACCTGGTACTGTAGTCCAAATCCGCCGGTGAGTCCGCCGTCATCGATTTCATCTGAAAACGCCTGACGGTATCCTCCACGGAGGAAGAAGAATTCCCTGAATGCGTACTCGACGCCAAAATTGGTACTCTCCGAATTGTCATTCGGATGAACCGCATCGATGGCGACGGTGACGCGTTGTGTTTCACTGGCGAGGGCATCGAATGCGACGCCCACGCGGAAACCGAGCGGCATGGGCCACTCGTCCGTTTCGAGACTGGCTGCCAGTCTCGGATTATTGCCTTCTATGTTCGGGTCGATGTCGATGGCACGACGCAGGTCCTTGCCCGAAAGCTGCATATCGGAACCGAAATTCGTCATGGACATGCCAATGCGCAGGTTGCGATACCCCGTATTGTAGTACACGCCGAGGTCAAGCCCCGCACCGGTAGCCTGTTCATTCCAGATTTTCTGTCGCACATACTTCACCGTGGCGCCCGCCGAGAAGCGATCGGTCACATTCCGTGCCGCCGTTACACCGATTGATATGTCCTGCGGTGTGAATGTCTCGCCCGTGCCTTCCGGATTGGATATGGTCGTGACTTCCATTTCGCCGTAGTCGAGCACCATGATATTGATGCCAAGGTGTGCTACCGGCGTCTTGAACCCCGTGCTTACATAATAGAACTCCGAATCGATGAACCAGTCGGAACGAACGAACCCAACTGCACGCTCCCCGTCAATACGGGCGAGTGTGGCCGGATTCCAGTGCACGACGTTCGGCCCGCCTTCCAGCGCCGCCTGCGCACTTCCCATGGCCGCTGCACGGGCATCGGTGGCAATGTTCAGGAACGGTGCCGCTGTGGTAGCCACCTTGTTCTGTCCCTGGGCAGGAAGTACGAAGGCCGCCATCAGCAGGGCAATCGGGATATGTCGGATTGAATGCATCATCATGGCTTCCTACTTGATCAATGCGATTTTTCCGGTCGTCTCTCCGATTCCCGGTGCTTCCACGTGATAGAAATAAATACCGTAGGCCACATCCAGATTGGAACGTGAGCGCAAGTCCCAACTGACCGTTCCATCATCGATCCCGCTGTCGTGGTGAAGTACGCGAACCAATTCGCCTCGGGCCGAATAAATGCGTATTGTCGCTTCCCGGGGCAGATGAATGAAGTCGACGCGTCGTTCACCTCGGCCGCTCGTAATGGTCGGAGCCAACGGCCGCTCGAACGAGGCTGCAGCGACATATGGATTGGGCACAACCTTTATGCGGTCCAGTCCGGCAGCCGCCGCGTTCTCGTCCACGCGCGAGGCGAACGTACTGTATCGGAAGCGGTCCTTCTCGCTGAACGGTTTTCGGGTGGCTATGGTATAGGTGTCGCCAGCCGCTGGAAAGCTGCCCTGATCGGAGTCGACACGCACAGCGAAGTTGGACTGCAGGCCCTGCGCGCCTTCCTCGAATATGAATATGAAATCCGTTGCGCTGTCGAAGAGTCCGTTGGGCTGTGCTTCGAAAAACACGAACGGACTCGGCCGGTCCTCTGTCAGGTTGAACACCGTGAAGTTCGCCGGTCCGGCTTCGGCCTGGGGTCCGCGTGACCCCAGTTGGAAACCGCCAATCGACTGACCGACACCCGACGCGCCGAATCGGATTTCGTAATCGAACGGCACGATTTGGCCTGTGAACCGCCACTGAGACACGTTCGCCGGTGCAACGAACAGCGGTACCATGCCTTCGGGATCGGCCCACCGCGTCCGGTCCAGATCGAGTTGGGTCGCATCGTTGTTGAACGCCAGACGCATGCCATCAAAAATCACGGCCTCGTTGTCGCTGATGGCAGCGTCGGTGACGACATCAAAGCCGTTCTGCGCAACGGAAAACGTATTGGAGGATGTCCCCTCACCGAAAGAGATGGTGTACTCGGTGTCCTGGGTGAGCATACGCGGATCGAGCACTTCCACGAAGATCTCTCCTGTCGCCGGACCCGCGATGTGAGCTACCGACTCCGAAACCCCACCCTGCTGAAAACCAAGCACCGGCGCATTGGGGACAACCTCTACCACGTTCAGATCGGTCTGGACCGTTCCATCCTCGCGAACCGTTGCTGTGCGCGAGTTTTCTGCAGGAAAAAAGGCGTCGCTGCCGCGATCATAGGCCGTCACAGCATAATAATAGGTACGCCCGTTCTCGACGTCCGTATCCACAAAAGAATGTGACAGCCCGGTATCCTCGCCGAGATTGAAGGGTACGCCGCGTACGCGCCCCATCACCGTCGGATCACCGAACCAGAGGCCGTTGATGCCGTCATTCAAGTCGAATTGCGCGATGGGCGCGAGGAGTGAGGGATTTCCGAACACATCCGTGATGGGTCGCGGATCCCGGAAAAAGGGATCGGTACTTTTGTAAATACGGTAGCCCTGGAAGTCCATGCCGAGTACGGGATCGATGGATGCCTCCGCCCGCGAGTCCCAGAACAGTGTGACTTTACCATCGCCGGGAACGGCCGAGAGAATTGGCTTGTCGGGTGGCCGCGCAAAATTGTAGTTGCGGTCGTATATCTCCTGGACTGTTTCCACATTGTTTGTGATGGTCGCCAGCTTCTGGGCAAAGTCCTCCCCGTTGCCGAACACGAGGGCAAGCGAAAAGCGGTGCGTCTGCCCCGGAGCCAGTCGAAAATACCCGGACCCGAAGATGAAGTCGCCATCCACGCCTCCCTGGCTCTGCTGTGCCACGAGTTCTTCGTTCGTTGTGAAGAAGCCGGGCGTCATCGCCTCCCAGAGCCGCTGGTCATCGTTCATGCGCAATCCACCGGGCGGTGTGAAGTAGAAAAAACTGGACAGACCGACCTGGTCCGTTTCGTTGACATCCAACTCATCGAAGTTGGGCTCGCCCGGTGTCGGCACGCCGTCACCCTCCCCGGCGTCACCCGTGCCGGCCACCCCGTCGGCACCTACGTCGTCCGTGAAGGGGTCCCAGTCACCGTCGTTATCTATGCCGTCCTGACCCGATTCATCGATCATCGGATTGAGCAGACCGTGCCGGACCGAGTCTTCGCGTGTGGCCGCTCGGCCCCTGATGTCCTCGGCGAAGCCTACGTAATTCTTGAACCGAACGGGTGGAAGCTCCTCTATCTCACCCGAGAAATTCTGCCTGCGACGCAGGAAGTGCAATTCCTCGTCCTCATCTATCAAGCCATCCAGATCGTCATCAATCAGATTCTTCTCAACGACTTCCTGCTGTCCAATCTGAGAGCGTATGATGGTCCTTGCCTCGTCGAGCTGCGTACCCGGGCCCACGGTATACTGTTTACCCTGGGACGATACAGTTATGGAGCTTCCGTCATCGGGAACGTAGACAATGCTCCGCTCAAACGTATCCGGATCGATAAGCACAAGGGGATCGCCCGGTTGGATGTTGCGTGGCTGGAAATCATTGGGCGTAAAAACATTACCTACTCCCTCCAGGCCACCGGTGACGAATGGGAAACCATCAATGTCGCGGCCGGGCACCTCGAAAGGATCACCGTCGCCGTCGTTGTCGATTCCATCGATGTCATTGCCCGGGCTTTCCATGAACGCATAACCCACGATGCCCACGTTCTGCCCCTCGTTGCCCGTGAACGGGGGTGCGTCGTACGAATACACGATCCGGTTGAGCTGGTCAAAGAAGGCCAGGTCATCCTGTGAGTCACCATCGCCCCCGGCAAGCGTACCAACGGTGAGACCGACAGCCGTGCGGGGAAGCGTAACGGTTCCGGTATTGGTCACTTCGTAGATGAAAAAGAGGGCGTCCTGGGCCAGAAATTGTGTCCACTGCAGGCCGCGCATTTTCATGACGAGTCCAATTCCATCGCGAGATGCGTCCGTCGAATCGGCCTGGAACGTTGGAAAACGGGATTGGACCTCCTTGTCTGCCTGGTCATCCACCCAGAAGTAGGACTCCAGATCCGCGTTGAAAATGCCGCGGCCAAAAAAGCCGTTCCATGGAGCCCGTCCAGTCTTCGGGTCAACCCAGGTAGGCTCATCCGGCCAACGTTCCGGCCAGGTTGTGGGATCAGTGGAGATAGCCGGGCTCTCGTTGTCATTCTCGTTGCTGGCAAAGCCTCCCATGGGCTCGAAACCCCAGAATACGGACCGGTTCTCAGGGTCCGTATTGGATCCCGCACGAGGGTGACGCGGAGTAAGCGCCTTCACAATGAGGGTGTCGGCCACGCCATCTCCATTGGAATCGACCGGGACCTCCGCCGCCACGACAGGAACGACATCGCCGATATAGAAATCACGCGATCCCTTCGGCCAGTTTCCACGGGTCTCCCCCACACCGGCCAGCAGACCCGTGTTGAAAAACGTGATGGCAATCTGGTTGCCGTCATGGATGTTCTTCTTCTCGTTGTCCCGGCTGCCCCGGAACTGCGAATCGAACAGGAACTGCGGCAGATTGGACCGGTCCTGGGCTGCGACATCAAACGCCGGACCTGCCAGCAGGAAGACAACGAGCAGGGAAATACGTCCCATGATGGTAGTGCGTGCGTACATAGCTAGAAGCGGTAGGAAACACCGACAGTTACACGTCGGGGCTCGGAGAAAAAGTCGGGGCGTGTATACCAGCGGTCGAGCAAAGCCGGGTTACCCTGGAACGATGCGGCATCGACCCGTTTCTGCAATGAGTTGGTGGCGCGGCCCGTGTCTCCAAACACACCGAACTCGTTCTTGCGGTCAAACAGATTGTCGATCTTCGTAAAGATCTGGACCGTTGCATTCTTGACATCAAAGGTCTTGTCTGCCGTCAGGTCGACCGTCCATGTTGTCGGTTTTTCCTCGCTGTTGAGCTGGATGGTCGTGGGCAGGATGACGCCCGTCTGCTGTGTGGTTTGCACGGGCGAGTACGGAAGTCCGGATCCGAACGAGGATATCAGTCCGAACCCCCAGTTCAGGTTGTTGTCGCGGTAAACGACCTGGACGTTGGCTGTATGCGTCTGGTCCCAGTCAAGGGGTACGATCTGCTGTTCGCGCTCCTGCTTGGCCTGGGCTGCATTGAACACCGCAGCCGGGTCCGATGCATTGCCCTTGGCTACCTGGAACGTATAGTCTGTTGTTACGGACAGATTTCCTGTGACCTGCTGGTTGAATCGCAGGATCATGCCGCGGACGAATCCAAAATCCGAGTTCACGAACTTTCCGTAGCGCGCTGATGTGCCATCTATCAGAATGGGATCGGTCGCCGTCCCGGCCAGATCGTTGATATCCCGGAAGAATGCCGTAATCTCGACGCTCGCGCCGTCGGCCAGGCCCTGCTTGAGCCCGATTTCTCCATTGATGGTTTTCTGGGGCTCCAGGTCCGCATTACCGATCAGGCCGATCAGGCCCGAGCCTGACGTACCGAGACGGAAGAACGGATTGCGGTATAGCAGCTCGAAGTTGGGCACCTGGAAGAACCACCCGTAGGAGAAATGCACAACGCCGGTTTCCGAGATGGGAAAGGATACGCCAAGACGTGGACTCACCTGCGTCTTCGTCGATGCTTTGGTAAACACTTCGTCATCTGAGCGCTCCTGCCGCCGTTCTTCAAACACGAAGTCCGGGTTCGTTTCGTCGGCAAATATGGGTCCATCCGAGTCGAAAAAGTCGAAGCGCAGACCCGCGTTGATGATCAGGCCGTCGAATTCGATCTTGTCCTGGATATAGGCACTGAATTCGGTAGGCTTGCGCGTGTAGGCGCCGTTGGTCACCAGGGCCTGCTCGAAATCATCCCCAACAGGAAATACCGCCGTGAACTGATCCAAAAAGTCCAGTTCATGCTGGCGGTACTCTATTCCGGCCTTGACCTGGTTTCGCTGGTTGACCTGACTGGTCACATCGAGCTTACCCAGCCAGGTCCTGGTCTCCCGGCTGAAGCGGCCATTGTCGGTGCCTCCAACGCGAAAATTTGACGTAATGAGACCGTCGGTGAATTCAATGTACGTATTGTCCAGGTACCGCTCGTCAAACGGATCCTTGAATATCCAGGAGTCGAACTGGGACACAGTACGGGTCATTCCCAATTCGTAGAACGTCTTCGCTGAAACGGTATGCGTCAGCTTCAGAAAACCCGTGAACGCATCTTTCTGCTCATCACGGCGAGCATCCGGCAGGAACGTTGCGTCCTGCGTGCCGAGCCCTCCCTTGAACTCCTCACGGCTGGCAATACCGGTTGCGGAGATTTTCATGTTGCCAAACTTCCAGGTCAGTTTTGCCTGGCCCGACGTCTTCTCGAACGGGTTGAGCGCGACAAATGAGCTGTCACCCGACCCGGTCTCGTTCAACAGGGCAATGCGTCCCGTCTGGTCCAGTCCGACATCCTCGGGCAGGAAGACCCGGCGACCATACAGGTGTCCGTCATTTGAAAAATAGCGGATGGAGGAATTGAAAAAGATGCGATCCTTCTTGATGGGACCGGACAGGTCGGCTTCGATATTCTGAACGGCTGTGACAGAAAAATCGTCGATGTTCATGAACAGGTCGTCATTCGGCGACACGTAATCACCAGCAAACGCGCGGAAGCCGCCGCTGAACGTATTCTGCCCGTCCCGCGTGACGATATTTACGATGCCACTCATGGCTTGCCCGAACTCCGCGTTGAAGGCACCTGTGACGACCTGGAGTTCCTCCACCATGTTGTTTTCGACGCTCACGCCAAGACTGCCATCGAACACATCCGTGACCGGCATGCCATCTATCCAGTAGCCCACCTCTCCCCTGCGGCCTCCCCGGAAGTGGCCATCCACAACGCCAGCCTGCAGGGCTATCACGTCACCAAAATTTTCAACCGGAAGTGCCCGGATGTCTTCGCCACTGACTATCGCCGTCGTCGCCGTGAGGTCTTTCTGCACAACCGGACGGGTAGCCACAATTACCACTTCCTCACCCTCGAACACCTCCTCGCTCAGGACTATGTCGAGTTCGGCCGTCAGTCCTGCGTTCACCTCCACACCCGTAATCGTCTTCTGTGCGAATCCGACAAAAGAAGCCACGATGTTGTAGCTGCCCGGGCTGACTCCGATGATTGTGTATTCCCCGTCAAAGTTCGTCGCTGTGCCCTGTGTCGTGCCCTCGATGAAGACGTTTACGCCTGGAAGCGGCGTACCCGATTCCGAGTCGGTAACCACACCTGCTATCTTGCCGGTGGTCTGGGCGTATGCCGGAGCGGCCACCACCATGGCCAGCAGGACGAGGAGAGACATCGTCAGCTGCGCCATGCGTACAGTAGTGAAAGTTGTATTCTTCATGTCTTACAGCGCGATTCCTTCCCCGACGGTACCCTCTGCGAGGGCCCGCGTGGATTGTCGTTGAATGAGCGTGGGAGAAAACACCGTATGTACGGTTCCATTCGCGGTACCCGTCATCCGGTCCATGAGCAGTTCAAATGCGCGCCCTCCGATGTCATTCATCGGCTGACGCAGTGTCGTCAGACCGACATATCTGGCAATGGGCAGATCATCGTAACCAATCAGGTGCATGTCGACTCCCACCGAGCGGCTGGACTCCTTGAGGGCTTCAAGGGCACCAACGGCCTGTGCATCGGATGTGGCAAAAACGGCATCGGGCGGATCGGACCGCGATAAAAGCGCTTTCATACCCGTATATCCGCCCTGCTCGTTGTATCCATCATTGAGTGGGTTACGGTTTTCCACGATCAAGGACGGCTCGAGCGGAATCCCATGCGTGCGCAGACGGGCTTCGAACCCAGCCAGGCGGTCACTCGCAGGCACGGATTCCCGATTGGCCATGAGCACCGCGGGCCGCCTGATGCCGCCTTGAGCGAAGTGCTCAGCAGCCAGAATGCCACCCTTCCGATTGTCTGACGAGATCGAGTCAATACCCGCGTGGTATCCATCCACGAGCACGACGGGCTGCGCCGCTTTCTCAACGAGGGTTTCCAACTCACCGGCTATGGGCACTGAAAACACAAGTACGCCTGCGGACCGCCCCCGGTGCAGTGCACGGTCAAGCTGCACGGCCATCTCGTCCAGGGAGCGGGCAGAGAAAACGAGCAGATCGAATTCCGTCTCCGCCATGCGGTCCTGCAGTCCCCGAAGCACTTCTGCGAAGAAATAGTTCGAGATCATGGGAATGACCGCTGATACAACGTCCGTCCGGCGGCGGGCAAGAGACCGGGCCGACGCGTGGGGCTGATATCCGAGCTCATCTGCCACGGAAAGCACCATGTCGCGTGTCGCAGGTGACACGCGATCGCTGCCGTTGAATACCCGCGACACAGTGGCGATGGAAACGCCGGCCCTTGAAGCGATATCGTAGATCGTAAGACCCAAAGTGGTGGGTGTGTAAGCGCTTACATGAGTGTAGGCGTAAGATTAACAAATTGAGATCACAGGGTCAAGTGCAATCTGAAAGCGCTACCGGGACCCGTCCGGCCTGGCCACCGTTCATCCGCCACGTGGAAGCAGAACCACCATATGGACTCGCAGACGCCGGGACCGATATTGCGTTTGCCATGACAGGCGACGTGTATCGGAATGTGCGTGCGCTCAAGCAGATTCGCTCGCTCGCGGCCCGTGGACATTCGGTAACCGCACTCTCACTCGCTGGTGATGCGCCCCCGATTGCACTTCCGGACGCCGTTCGTGTACGCACCATGCCTTTTCCTGCGGGCAGCGGGCCGGGCTGGTTCCTGGATGTGCATCGTGGCATGCGGGATATGTTGTCCATGCTCCGACCACGTCACGTGCACGCGTCGGACCTCTATGTATTGCCGGCATGCGCAGCGCATGCCCGAGCCGGATCCCGGCGCCTTTCCTACGACGCCCGCGAACTCTATCCACATGTTGCATCGACCGCTGGGAAACCCTGGTCCACGTGGTTCTGGCGCCTGCTTGAAGGGTATTACATCCGCAGGGCCCATACGGTTTTCACCGTGAGCAACCGTATCGCCGACCATTTGGCGAAGATGTACGCCATTCCGCGCCCGACCATCATCTTCAATGCACCCGACGTGCGAATACCACCAACCGTCCGGACGGACATCCGGAGCACTATTGGTCTGGACAGTACCGTACCCCTTGTCGTACATGCAGGCCAGATCAGGGCCGGGCGAGGCGTCGACCTGTTGGTTGGTGCGCTACCCATGATGCCCCATATACACGTCGCCCTGCTCGGGTACGGTCCCGCCGTCGAGGACATGCGCGAACTGGCGCGCGCACAGGGTACGGCGTCGAGACTGCACGTTCTCGAGCCCGTGTCTCCGATGGACGTACCCTTCTTCATCCGGACGGCAGATGTGGGCGTAACACTTCTCGACGACTCGTGTCTCAACCACAGGTACGCTCTTCCGAACAAGCTGTTTGACTACTTTGCCGCCGGCTTGCCCGTCGTGGCATCGGATCTTCCGGAAATCATGGATGTTCTCAGAAGGTTCAAAGCCGGCATTGCCGCCCGGCCCGGTACCGATCAGCTCGGCCAGGCCATTCTCGATGTAATCCGGAACCCGGAACCTTTCCGGGATGGCGCCCGCGCCGCATCGAGCATATTCAACTGGGAAGCCGTCGAGCCGGAGTTCTGCGCTGCATTTCAACCACGAACCTGATGAACAGACTTCTTGTTTTTCTCGCCGCCGGCATCCTCGCCGTGTGCACGGGGGGCGGCCGCGCAGTTGCGCAGATCCAGACAGACGAGAACAACCAAATCGTCTGGCCCACGTTCGCCGAAGCGGTGGAACGTGCGGACACGAACGGCAAGATCCTGCTCATCGATGTCTGGTCGGCCCACTGTCCGTGGTGCAAGAAGCAGCAGACTCAGGTCTATACGCTGCCCGACCTGCAGGAGACCATCGCAAAATACTTCGAAATCGGGCGCATCAACCTGGACAATACCACCGATACGGTTTCCTTCAGGGGGTACGAATTGACCTACCCGGAACTTGCTGGCGGCCTGGGCGCCACGGGTACACCCACAACGGTTTTCCTGGAATCCTCGGGCGCCTACATCACGCGGCTGGCAGGTTTCCATTCGGGGCCCGATTTCGCCGACGTGCTGGAATTCATTGGCAGTGAAGCCTTCCGCAATACGTCCTACGAAGATTTTCTGGCCAACAGGGAAAAGTAAGCCAGCGACTGTCAGGCCCTAGCGGGGACGCAGCTCAATGTTGGGATCTTTCAATCCGCACAGACGCTGGATTTCGAACTTCCAGGCACCCGCTCCGCGCATGCGCAGCATGACCCTCTCCTCCGGACCGAGCGAAATCCGGAGCTCCTCGCCCTGCCACGTAACGGCCGTGACTTCGGACAGCGGAATCACCTCCCTGTAGAAGAGATCTGTAATGATGATCCTGTCGTGCAACAGCCTTGCCCGGCCGAAAATAAAAAACATACCTGGCACGCGCACGCGCGCTTTCATGATGACCGCTGCATTGTCACTTCCTTTTCTTGACATGGGACTATTCCTGAGACGCTGTGAGGCGATGATACATACCGGGGCGGCGGTCTCTCATAAAAAGTTTCTTTGCGGGAGATGCCGCGACCTGCGACACGTCCAGGTCCGCATACAGAATACCCGGCTCGCCTGAGGGGGCCGTTGCTATTACCTTCCCGGTTGGCGAGGTCACGAACGATGCTCCGGAGAAGGTCAGGACATCTTCCTGTCCTACCCGATTGCAGAGCGCGCAGAACATACCATTCTGGAACGATGCGATCTGCACCTCCGCTTCGTACACGCCATCTGGCCACTCTCCGTCGGCACCGGCCTGCGGTATCACAACCACGTCGGCCCCCATGAGCGCCAGTTCGCGCATGTATTCCGGGTAGTGGCGATCGTAACAGATGGCAACTCCTATCCGGCCCGCGGCCGTATCGTATACCTGCGGCCCCGTCGGTGAGGGATCGTAGTAGTCCTGCTCCCAGAAGCCCTCATAGTGCGTAATATGCATCATGCGGGTCACGCCAAGCAGCGTCCCATCTGCGTCAATGACGGGCGAGCTGTCGTAGGCGCGGTCGCCTTCGCGTTCGAATACATTCAGTATCACGACAATGCCAAGCTCCCGGGCCAGTGCCTGGAAGTGCTCCGTGGCCGGCCCCGGAATCGTTTCAGCATACGCAAATCGGTCACCGGTGCGTTTGTGCTGCGGAAAAAATGGGAGAAATGCCAGTTCCGGGAACGCAACCAGTCGTGCTCCTGACCGCGCCGCTTCGCGTACATGTGCGTCGGCTGCAAGCAATGTGTTTTCGTAGGAATCAGCGAGAGGTTGCTGAATCAGTGCAATGCGGATCAAGGACTGCGGCTCTTGGTGTCGGGGTGGACTCAGGGCGATGGAACAGGCGTTGCGTTCGAGGAGGGGCTGAATGCGCCGACGGCCAGCGTCAGGGCAAACAGGACGGCAACAACTACTCCAATTGCTTTCGCCGCTCTACGCGCACCGCCCGGCTCGGATCCCTCCTTCGGCTGAACCGAACGCTGAACCACGTCTGCGTACGTGGAATCGGGGAGTTGTTGCACGTATTCCACACCGATTTCACGGCTCACTTCCTTTCCCAACCGCTCTAGCCAGTACAGCCCCACCATGCGATCGGACGGGCTGTCGGACCCGGCCAACCGCTGTATGCTGCCTTTCATCTGCACGAATGACAGGTCCCCCCGCTCTTCTGCATTGACGGTTACCCGCATGAGCAGTTCCGACAGCCGACCCGCAGCCACCTCTATGGAATCGGGGTACGCGCTGCGGAGCACCTGCAGCGGGATGTAATCGGTCTGTACAAGGCCAAGACGTTCGTTGGCGAGCGTTATGGTGAAATCGCCATCCACCAGCACGGAGGTCGCGACGTCAAGCACGTGCACACGGGAGCTGTCCGTGGTGAATGCTACCGTTTCCACACGGGTAGATGCGCCGCTCATCGCTGTATTCGCCACCGGGCGCGGAGCGCAGCCCACGATGAGAAGGCTCCACGTCAGCACGAGAGCAAGCACAGGGCGCATATGTTGCATGGTCTTCATGTCCAAGCTATCGGCCGGTTTGATTTCGACTCAAGGGATCCGCGTCCCGCACGGATCCGTCCACGCGGGCCTCCACAATCCGGTCGCGCCCGAATTGGTCCTGGAGGCACACAATCTCCACATAGCCGGCATCCTCGAAAAGTGCCACGACATCCTGCCCGCGATCGGCGTGGATCTCCACGAGCAGTCTCCCTCCGCACCGCAGGAAGCGACGGCCCAGTCGAACCAGCGCCCGGTAGAACAGGAGGGCATCTCCCGATGCAAAAAGGGCGATATCGGGCTCGAAATCCACCACGCTGCTCTGGAGCGAGGCGCCCTCCGACCGATGGATGTACGGGGGGTTGGACACAACCAGATCGAACGCGGGTGATACCACCGGTGCGTCCGAGCCTTCAGCCGCGGCCGCGTCGAGCCCACCCGTCTCCAACATGTCCTGCTGCCGGAAACGGATATCCACTCCGTGTCGGTTGGCGTTCATGCGCGCATAGGCAAGCGCCTCCATGCTGACATCCCACGCTTCGACACGGGTGTGCGGGCGCTCGGCGGCCAGTGTCACCGCCAGACACCCGCTCCCTGTGCCGACATCCAGTACGGCGGCGGGGCCTGGCCGGGAGGCCAGGCCGCCGAGCGCCCGCACAGCCAACATCTCGGTTTCCGGTCGCGGAATGAGAACGCCGGGACCCACGTGAAACATGCGCCTCAGAAAAGGCGCTTCGCCCAGTACATATTGCAGCGGCTCACCGGAAGCCCGGCGATGGACGAGGGCCCTGAATGCCTCCGCTTCCGTAGGGGCAGGAATGTCACCAAGGGCCGCCATCAGGGCGGCTCCGTCGCATCCGGAAGCTTTCTCCAGTAGCCAACGCCCCTCCCGTTTCGCCATTTCTCCCGCGACCGGGGCGAGCATGTGCGAAGCATCCATCAGCAATTGACGACGGGTGGGTGGGTTCATGAACGCGTTCGTATATTGAGAGTCTTCAACATTCCAGATCCCCCGCCGATCCTGTGCAAACCCGAAACACGCGGGTTTTTTTGAACGGGACGGATGTAAGCGTTTACACAATACCCGATGACTACGATAAATCAACTGCACGAACTGGGCCGCAACATGTGGTGGTCCTGGCACCCGGAAGCCATTGACCTCTTTAAACGTCTGAACCGGGATGCCTTCCGGGCCACGGGCAACAATCCCCTCATGGCGCTTCGAGATGCCGACAAACTGGTGCTCGAAGATCCACAGTACCAATTCCAGGTGGACAGCGTGTACCGCACGTTCCGCGATTACATGGATTCCCCGGGGCCGCGCGCCAAAGCACCCCGGACAAGTTACTTCTGCATGGAGTTCGGACTGCACGAGAGCCTTCCCCTCTACAGCGGAGGACTGGGTATCCTTGCGGGGGACCACACGAAGGCAGCATCGGATGTGGGCCTTCCGTTCACCGGTGTGGGCCTTTTCCTCCGCGACGGGTATTTCCGTCAGTACTTTGACGACAAGGGGCAGCAGTACGACGAATATCCGTCGATCGACGCAACGTTTCACCCCATGAAACCGGTCCGCGACGCGGACGGCCGGGACATCACTGTGACGGTTCACTTCGCTGATCGTCCGGTGCATGTCCGCGCTTGGCGCGTGGAGGTTGGGCGTTCCGTACTGTACCTGCTCGATACCGATTTTGGCGCCAACCCCTACGACCTGCGCTTCACGACGCGTCGTCTGTACCAGGGTGACCGGACCACACGCATCCGCCAGGAAATCATTCTGGGTATTGGAGGGCTGCGCATGCTGCGCCGACTCGGCATCGACGCGGATGTCTACCATATGAATGAAGGGCACTGCGCGTTTCTTACGCTCGAAATGCTGCGTGAGCAGAAACTGGCCGGAAATGATGATGGGGCGGCTGACGCGGTTCGAGACGTGTGTGTGTTCACGACGCATACGCCCGTCATGGCCGGTCATGATCGCTTCGACGCGGGGCTGCTGCTGCGCGAACTCTCCACGTTCCGGGGCGAGTGGGGTGTGAGCGACCATGATCTGCTCGCACTTGGACGCGTCAACCCGGACGATCCTTCAGAGCAGTTCACCATGACCGTCCTCGGGCTTCGCCTGGCCCGCACGTCCAACGGTGTCTCCAAACTCAACGGCGAGGTAGCCCGGCGACAGTGGCAACACATGTATGGCACGGAAAACCCGGCTGACGTACCTATTACCCATATCACGAACGGGGTTCACCTTCCCACCTGGGCGGCACCGGCCTCGCTTACCTTCCTGAACGTGCATCTGGGAGACTGGCAGGCCGATCGGGACAAGCAGGAAACCTGGGGTCGGATTGACTCGGTACCGGACATGGATCTATGGATTTACCGGCAGCAACTGAGGCGCAACCTGATTGATTTCGTCAACGACTACACACATACCCAGACGTTGCCCCAGTCCCCGCGGCTCGATCCGCACGCCCTCACCATCGGATTTGCCCGCAGGTTCGCGACGTACAAACGCGCACCTCTTCTCTTCCATGACTTCGAGCGCATCATGCGGCTTTTCGAGGACACGGACCGGCCCATCCAGGTCATCTATGCCGGCAAAGCGCACCCGCAGGACGACGGTGGCCAGCGTTTCATACAGGAAATTTTCGAGTACACCAACCGCCCTGAATTCCACGGCCGGTTGGCCTTTCTGGAGAACTACAACATGGAGATTGGCCGAAAACTCATTGCAGGATGCGATGTGTGGCTCAACAACCCGCGCCGCCCGTACGAGGCCAGCGGCACGAGTGGTCAGAAGGTGGCCATCCATGGCGGACTCAACCTGTCCATCCTGGACGGTTGGTGGCCCGAGGGCCACGATGGCACGAATGGATGGGCCATCGGAGAGGATGCATCGCACGAGTACAAGGATCCCGCCATCCAGGACCCGGAAGATGCGCTGCTGCTGTACGAAGCCCTGGAACGTCAAGTAATTCCGACGTTCTATGACCGCAATGCGGAGAATCTCCCCGAAAAATGGATTGCCATGATGCGATCGGCCATGAAAGGTCTTACCTATCAGTTCTCGGCCCACCGGATGATCACCGACTACATAGAGCGTATTTACACGAGGTAATACCGGGCCGCTTGCACGGCTGAAGGCCGGACGCAGGGCTACACGAAAATACGATCAGAAATGAGTCGTTCACTGCGGGCCCACGCCGTGAAGTCTTCGACCAACTGGCGGAATTCTTCGAGCGCAAACAGTATGGGCTGAACGTGCCAGACTTCGTATTCCTGCGCCGTCACGGATTCAATGCTGAAGGGCTTCACCTCGACGTCGTCGGAGAGCGCATGGGCAAGCTCATTGGACGACGACATGATTCCGGCCCCGAACACGCGCAGGCCACGGGCTTCCCGGATCAGCCCGAATTCGATGGTAAACCAGTGCAGTCGCTCGAGAGCCGTCCGCTGCGCTCCTCGTGCCAGCAGCGCCGCACGCCCGAACAGGTGGTAGAAGTCAGCGACGGCAGGCTCGGTAAGCATGGGCATATGCCCGAACATGTCGTGAAAACAATCCGGCGCTGGCGTGTAGTCGAGTTCGTGTGCCTCGCGGATATAGTCCGTCGAAGGAAATGTGCGCTCGGAAATCAGCCTGAAGAAATCCTGCTCGTGCAACAGGCCCGGAATGCGGGCCACACGCCAGCCGGTTCCACGCTCCATCACAGCACTCAGATCGCGCAGCAACGGAATACGATCGGGGCTCATTTCCAGCAGGTCAATTCCCTGCATGAAGGCTTCACCCGCCCGCCCGGGCAGAAGTTTCTTCTGGCGGTCGAAGAGCACCTTCCAGTTTTCATGCATGCGCTCCGTATAGTTCGGCGGCTCGATTTCGTCTCCCACCGGTGTGTGGCCCGTGAGATACTGCGGTATGCACCGCGGATCAACACCTTCTTCTGCCGCCTTGTCGTAGGCTGATTTGGGTTCAGCTCCACTGGAGTCCATGGTATTCCTCTGCTCAACTGGTGATGAACGCCGTTAACCACCATTGGTACGCAGGAATGGGGGCAGGGTTCAGCCGCACAGGGTACCGTCAGCCCAACCAGCCGGCCACCAAAAACCCGAAAAAGCTCACGACAGCCAGTCCGGCCGCATAGGGCATCTGCGTATTGATGTGGTCCACATGGTCGCTCGCGGCGGCCATGGAGGAAATCAGGGATGTGTCGGAGAGAGGCGATGCATGATCACCGAATATGCCACCTGCCAGTACGGCGCCCAGCATGAGCGGAAGATGTATTCCCAGCCCCTCGGCCAGTGGCAGGGCAATCGGAATCAGGATGGCAAAACCCGTCCAGGACGATCCGAGCGTGAACGACACGAAGCACCCGATCAGGAAGACCAGCCCGGGTATCCACCATACGGGCCACCCGTCTCCCAGCAGTCCCACGACGTAGGGGCCCATCTCGAGCGCCCTACTGACCTGGCCGAGCGCAAACGCCAATGCCACGAGAAAGACCATGCCCACCATGCCACCCGAGCCTTTCAGTACGAGCGCCATGGAATCGACCGGCTTCATGAGCGCCCCCCCATCCCGGGCCGATCCCGGCAAGGCAAACATGATCATGCCCACGGCGACGGCAGCCGCCACGGCCCAGAGTGCCGATGTGGACCCACTGCCCTGCATGATCTGGCCCTCTCCTGTAACGTAGAGCCCGAATACGATCATACCGATCATGACCCCGATGGGAATGAGCAGATTGCGTGCACGCTCCGGCGCGTTTTCCAGCGGAGCCAGCCCAACGACCTCATCGGCAACCAGCGGCACGGCCCCTTCCCGAAGCAGCGCGCCGGTCGTGGCGGCCCGGACCTCCGCCCTCTTCATGGAGCCGAAACCCCATCCTGACAGCGCAGTGAAGAGTCCGAAAGCAATGGAAAGCAGCGCGTAGAAGTTGAAAAGCAGCGATTCCGCCAACAGACCCACACTGCCCGCCGCCAACCCCTGCGCCGCCAGCAGGCCGAGCACGTACGCGCCCCATCCATTCAGTGGAATGGTCATGCAGACGGACGCGCTGGTCACATCGGCATACCAGGCCAGTTTTTCCCGGGGAATCCTGAGCCGGTCGAAGAGCGGGCGGTTGATCGCTCCCACGGCCAGACACGTAATACTCGATTCCACAAAGATCACCATTCCCGTCGCCCAGGCCAGGAGCTCCGCACCCCGACGGGTCTGCCCCCAACCCCGTCTCTGCGCCCAGGCTATGAAACCGGAAACACCCCCCGATGCCTGTACGAGCGCAATCAGCCCTCCCACCAGCATACTGAAGAGCAGGATGCTGGTATTGCTGCGGTCCTCGAAAACGGTCACCAGCTGGCTCATGAGCTCCTGGAGGCCGAGCAGGGGATTTCCACCCACCAGGATGGTCGTTCCAAGCCACAATCCGGTGAGCAGGGACAGATACACCTCGCGGGACCACAGGGCCAGCACAATGGCCACGACGGGTGGTAAAAGCACAATCCAGTCCATGGGGTACAGCTGTTGGCACGTCAAAATTGGTCGTCCAATGTACACGTTGTGCGGCATGAACGCACCCAAATGCGGGTAAAGACGTACAACCACCTCTTCACGCGCCCGCAACGACATGAATCGATATTCCAGGCATTTCGACTCGGCATCCGAGTTTACCCGTCAGATGGTCGATGAATTGCACTCGGGTGAACTCCCCACCAGCATTCGGCGGGACCTCAAGGAGACGTGGGATTTCTACCTGGAGCCTGAAGAGCGTCGGGAACTCGCCCGTATGAACCGCTTCAAGCGGGGTATATATTCGACCGGTTACCTCTTTCGCGGACTGTTCCTCAAGCTGACACCGGTTCGGCGTGCCTTTCTGCTGTTTTCGCTGTACCTGATGTGGATCGGCCTTCCCGACAACGCCCTTCAGACTGTTTCCGGGTTTGCTCTCGTACTCTTCGTCCTCGGTCTCGAGCTCAAGGACAAACTCCTGGCCCGCGATGAACTCGAGGCGGGTCGCGCCGTACAGCTGGCGCTCATGCCGTCGCATCTGCCCGAGCTTCCCGGTTGGGATGTCTGGATGTACACGACGCCCGCCAACGACGTCGGAGGCGATTTGATTGACCACATGATGCATGGTTCGGATCGGCTCAGCCTCGCACTCGGGGACGTCGCCGGGAAGGGCCTGCCCGCAGCCCTCATGGCAGCCAGGCTGCAGGCCACCCTCCGGGCACTCCTGCCGGAAGGAAACGATGCGGGCCTTCTGATGAATACCCTCAACCGGGTGGTCTGCCGGGATGGCCTTCCGAGCAAGTTCGCGTCCATGGTCGTCCTCGACGTGGCGGCCGGCAAGCCCGATGTCCAACTCGTCAATGCAGGCCATCTGCCGCCCGTGCACGTACACAGCGATGGTTGCACCCCACTCGGACGGGGAGGGCCGGCAGTCGGTCTCCTCCCGAGCGCCCGATACGCGTCAACCCACGTCCGGCTTGACACCGACGATCTGCTCATTGTCTACTCCGACGGTGTCACCGAGGCGCGCAACGAACTGGGTGATTTCTACGGCGACGACCGCTTCCTGGAGCTGATCCAGCACGTACACGGGCTCTCGGCCGAGGACGTCGGAGAGCGGCTGTTGCGGGTGGTCAATGAGTTCATGGGAAGTGCACGCCCGAATGACGATCTTTCGCTGGTCATCCTCCGGAGACGACCGTGAGCAGTTCCATTACCCGTATTCCGTCGGGGCGCCCCTGGGAAGCCATCGTGGGTTACTGTCGCGCCGTGAAGGCCGGCGACTGGGTGCACATAGCCGGCACGACGGCCGTGGACAGCGACGGAAACGTGTTGTTTCCGGGAGATGCGGCGGCCCAGACACGCGTCATCCTCGAGACCATCGGAAAGGCCCTCGTGGACGCCGGAGCAGATATCCAGCACGTCGTTCGCACACGAATATTCGTCGTGGACATTGCGCAGTGGGAAGCCATTGGACGTGAACATGGCCGGGTGTTCGCCGACCACCGTCCGGCATCAACCATGGTGGAAGTCTCCCGTCTCGTAAACCCGGACCTTGTGGTTGAAATTGAGGCCACCGCCTATATCGGATCCTGACTGGCGTGAGGGTTTGTCAATCCTTATATTTGGCGGTCGATCCTTTCAGGACGTTCATTATCTTCTGACGTTCTACATTCTGACGCCCTAATTGCAGCTGCATGAGTTCACCCACATTCCGGTACGATGCCGAAACGTGCACGTATGTGCCCGTTCACAGGGAGCGAAGGCCGTATGTTCTTCGCATTGTATTGGCCGGACTTGTGGCAGGGATGGTTTCCATGCTGCTGCTCGACCAGCTCGCCTCCACTCCCGAGGAACTGGCGCTGAAAACGGAAAACGAAGCGCTCCGTACCCAGCTTGAAAACGTGGCGACACGTCTGGACCAGTTGGCGGGTGACCTGTCCGAGCTGAAGGAACACGACTCGGAACTGTACAGGACGCTCTTCGCCGTGGACGATATTCCCAGCGATGTGCGGCGCGTCGGAACCGGTGGTACGGACGCCTATCCGGAATTTAGTGGATTCCGGTCTGAAACGAAGCGGCTGCTGGTTGCAACGTCCAGCCGCATGGACCAGGTCGAGCGCCAGCTCGCGCTGCAGAACGACAGTTACCGTGAACTGTCGTCTTTGGCAGCGGAATACGAAAAACGGCTGGCACAAATGCCCGCCATTCTTCCCGTGAACGGACCAATTACGTCCGGTTTCGGCATACGGACGCACCCGGTTCTGAAGGTAAAGCGCATGCACGGCGGTCTTGATTTCCACGCCCCACGCGGGACACCGGTCCACGCTACGGGACAAGGTATGGTTGTGCGTACGGGGACTTCAGCCGGTTATGGCCGTTTTGTTGAAATCAGGCATGAGGCGGCAGGGTTGACGACCCTGTATGGGCATCTCTCCCGCGTTCCCCGGGAAATCAGGCGCGGCGTTTCCGTTGACCGTGGAGACATGATCGGGTTCAGCGGTGACACCGGTCTGGCCAACGCGCCCCATTTGCACTACGAAGTGCAGGACCTGGAGGGCCGATCGTTGAATCCGGTCTTCTTTTTCGCCCCCAGCATGACGCCCGATGAATACGAACGGCTGGTCAAAGAAGCCGAGAGTACGACGTTGGTGTTCGATTAAGGCATGAATCGCCGTCGAACGTATTGTTGTCTTGCTTTTGTCTCGGCCACAGCCTATTGTCCGTGAAAATGTCACTGTGAACTGTTCGTCTGCATTACATGTACTGGACGCTGGAATTAGCCTCGCATCTTGAGGACGCACCATGGCCCGCCACACGGGAAGAGCTGATCGACTACGCAGAGCGGACAGGTGCGCCGTTGGAAGTGGTCGAAAACCTGGAAGCCATGGAGGACGATGGCGAGCCCTACGAAAGCATAGAGGAGGTGTGGCCGGATTTTCCTACGCAGGACGACGACTTCTACTTCGAAGACGAGTAGCCGGATCGGGGATTGCAGCCCGGTCTGTTCCTGCCGGCGTGGCCCTGTGCCTGGCAATGCTGTTCCTTGGTATTGCCGTTCCCGGTGTGCAGGCCCAGAAGATTTCGGAAAGCGACCGCCCGCTCATTACAGGCGTCCGGTTCAAGGGCAACCCGGTTTTTCCCCGCGAACAACTCGAACTCTACGTCAGAACGAGCACCAATCGCCGTATCCTGAACATACCGGGGGCGACGTGGTGGCGCTGGATTTACCAGTTTGGCGCAGAAACCCTCGGCGGAGGCTCGGTCGGGCGCGTCTTCATGGCCACGGGCGAGCCACCGGCCTTTCTCGATTCAACTACGGTAGCGGCCGACGTTGAGCAGCTCCGACTGTTCTACCTTCGCGAAGGGTACCGGGACGCTGCCGTAAGGTTCGAGGTCACACCACCATCGGACCTGAACCGCGTCGAGGTGACGTTCCGCATCGAGGCCGGTCAACCGACCTTCCTCCGCAATGTAGCTTACGTGGGGCTCGACAGCCTGACCACCACGGAACGTCGTGAAATGCTGGAAGAGTCATTGTTCCAGGCACGACTCGGGCCCTCGTCGCTCAGCAGCCTTCAGCTCCAGCCCGAAGGACAGCGCTATTCAGAACCGTTGCTCCTCGAGGAAGGCCGCCGCCTGTTGGGCTATCTCCGCAACCGGGGCTTCGCCAGTGCCACCCGCGAAGGAATTCATGCCGTCGTGTATCCCATTCGCCCGGACTCGTTCGATGTCACATTCGCCGTAGACCTCGGCGAGCGCTTTCTGTTCGGTGATGTATTCATGTCCGTGGTGGGGCCGGACCCTGACGCGCCCGACAGGGCGGACTCGACATTCCTTTCGTCCACAGATCCGTCTACCAAAGGCGGCATGCTGCACGCTTCGTTTTCACAGGAACCACGCCTGAACTTCAGTCTCCTGGAACGAACGCTCCAATTCCGCCCGGGAGATGTGTTCGATCAGAGTCGCCTGATTGCCACCAAAAGGCGTCTCGATGCCGCAGGTGTATTTATGTTCACCGACCTTCTGGAGTCCGCTCCGGACACAACCGGCACCACGGAAATGCCGAGACGTGTACATTTTTACACCCTGCAAACCAGAGTGCGTCATCAGATCCGCTTTGAAACCTTCATGCTGCAGCGTAGTGGTGCCCTGGCCGACTCGGATAATGAGCTGGGAGCGGGTTTGGGTGTAACCTATTCCAATCTGAACCTTTTTGGCGGAGGAGAGGCTTTCCGGATTCGCGCGACCGGCAGCATCTCAGCCGATCTGGCGGGTCTGGGTGGGTTCACATCGGCCCAGTGGGAGGTCAATACATCCCTCTCCTGGCCCTACCTGACATTCCCCATGGGCCGCTTTGATCGCCTCTCCTCCCTCTACGACGCCCGGAGTCAACTCAGTGTCACATTCCTGGCCGCCCGAAGGGACGCGCTGCGCCTCATTCTGCGCGGTCGCGGCGGTGCATCGTACCGGTTCGAACTGCGCCACAACGAGTCGCTCACATCGTTCGTCGACCTTGTCGACATTACGCTCTCAAATCCCGACACGCTCGACGGTTTCAATGACATTTTTCTGACCGACATTCTGAATGCCGTCGACGACCAGGTACAGCGTGCACAGATCATTGAGGATTACACCCGGCCCCAGTTCAATAACGCACTGCGCTATACCATCCGGTCCATGACGACAGATCCGTTTCGGCGTACGGTCGGTCACTCCCGGGAGGCATCCATTGAAATAGGTGGAAACATGGGATATCTGCTCGACCGGTTTGTTTTCACCCCATCCAAGCTCGAGGGCTCACTTCCCGGTCTCGGACTGTTCGGAGGGGGATCGGAAGCGCGTCTGATATATCGCCAGTACGTGCGGGCATCGACCGATCTTCGATCCTACCGCCCGGTCGGACGGCGAAGTATTCTGGCAGTCAGAGCTAACGTCGGCGCGGCCCACCCCGTGGGCCGCGCCGACGTGATCCCATTCGACAGACGCTTCTACGCTGGAGGAGCCAGCAGTGTGCGCGCATGGAGGCTACGCGAACTGGGGCCAGGTGCAGCTACATTCCAATCGGACAACGACTCCCTTTCAACGGAGGGGACCAATATCCTGGGTGGCGAAGTAAAGCTCGAAGGAAGTGCCGAACTACGTGTGACCGCGCTTCAGAGCTTTATGGAAGCCCGGTGGATTGTGGCACTTTTTGCCGATGCCGGGAACGTCTGGACGGGCCCGCGTAACCCGGGCTCAGGTGCAGGCCAGTTCCGCCTGCGCACATTTGCTGGCGAACTCGGAGTCGGGGCAGGGTTCGGGCTGCGGCTTGCGTGGGACTTCCTGATAGTTCGACTCGATACCGCCTACAAGGTCCACGATCCAAGACGGCAGGGTGAATTCCTGCCCGACGATTTCAATAAACCGGTGCTGCAGTTCGGTATTGGACACACGTTTTGAAAGTCCGTTGAAAAACCATCACACACCCATGCAACCTGCCATCAAGAAAGGCGCCACACTGACGTTGGACATTGAAAAATTCGCCGACCGCGGCAAATCGCTGTGCCGCCGCGATGGCTACGTGGTTTTCGTTCCCGGTGCCGTACCAGGTGACAAGGTCAAGGTGCGTATCTACAAGCGCCGCAAGAAATTTGCGGAGGGTGCCATTGTGGATATCGTGGAGCCCAGTCCCCTGCGCACCACGCCGCGGTGTCGATATGCATTCAGCTGCGGAGGATGCAAGTGGCAGCATGTTGACTACGCTGCGCAGCTCAATGCCAAAACCCAGTCGGTGCAGGAAGCATTCGAGCACGTTGGAGGATTCGATTCAGTCGATGTGCGGCCAGCCACGGGAGCAGACGACATCTTCTACTACCGCAACAAGATGGAATTCAGTTTCAGTGCCATGCGCTGGCTTACGCCCGAGGAAATTGCGTCGGGTGAATCGTTCGATACATCGTTCGCATTGGGGCTGCACGCGCCCGGGAATTTTGCCAAAGTCATTGACCTCGAGGAGTGCCATCTGCAATCCGAGCTCAGCGCCCGCATGGTGAACGGCATCCGATCATTCGTAAGGGGGCACGAATGGTCCGTCTGGCACGTGCGCAAACAGAAGGGGTACCTCAAGCACCTGGTCATTCGCGAAGCGGCCCATACGGACCATCTGATGGTCAACCTCGTGACTGACCACTGGAATGAAGAGCGCATGGAACAGTTCGCGGCGTTCCTGAAGCAGGATTTTCCGGCCGTCACGACGCTCGTGAACACCATCAACAGCGGCGTGGCACAGACCGCTTTCGGAGAGGAGATGCACACGGTTTTCGGTCCGGGTACCATCCGCGACAAGATCGGCGACGCCGAATTCGAGGTCGCATCGAACGCCTTCTTCCAGACCAATACAAAACAGGCACATGTCCTCTATGAGACGGTTCGGCAGGCCGCCGACTTCTCTGACAGTGACCTGGTCTATGACCTCTACGCGGGTGCCGGAACCATTTCAATCTATGTCGCCCCGCACGTGAAACATGTGGTAGGTGTGGAATTGATAGAGGAGGCCGTTGAAAATGCGCGGCGCAACGCGGTGGCGAATGACATAGACAATGTGACGTTCGAGACGGGTGACATGCTGTCGCTCTTCAATCCCGCCTTTACGGATCGTCACGGGAGGCCGGACGTTCTGATTGTGGATCCCCCGCGGGCGGGACTGCACTCGAAGGTGGTTGCCCGTATTGCAGACCTGGCGCCCGAACGATTTATATACGTAAGCTGCAATCCGATGTCCCAGGCGCGCGATCTGGCCCTGCTTCGCGATACCTACGACCTGCATTACGTGCAACCCGTCGACCTTTTCCCGCACACGCACCACGTTGAGTCGGTTGCCAAACTGACCCTCAGGAAGGCATGACGGCGCTCAGCGACAAGGGCCCGGTCGCCGTCACCGGTGGTACGGGCTTCGTCGGTAGCCACCTGGTCGAGCACCTGCTCGCCCGCGGCTACACGGACATCCGTTGTCTTGTGCGCCGCAACCCCGGATGGCTCGAGGGACTGCCTGTTGTCCGCATCCCCGGAGACATGAACGACGTCGAGGCGCTGGAAAGGCTGCTCAGCGGCGCGGAGCAGGTTTTCCATGTGGCGGCCGTCACACGGGCGCGCTCCTGGAAAGACATGCACCGGGCCAACGTGGAAGGCACGGAAAACCTGCTCCGCGCCGCAACCAAAGCGTGCCCGCACGTGCAGCGGATAATACTCACCAGCAGCCTGGCCGCCGTCGGCCGCGCCGACGTAGCGGTACCCGACGAGTCGGCCCCGCTGCGACCCGTCTCCATGTACGGCCGCAGCAAGATGGAAATGGAACGTGTAGCAGAGCCGTACATGGACCGCCTGCCCGTCACCATCATCCGTCCGCCGGCCGTATACGGACCACGGGAGACGGACATTTTTTCCTTCATCCAGATACTCTCGCGTGGTTTGTGCCCCATTGTGGGCCGCGGCACGGAGCCATCACTCAGCCTCGTGCACGTATCTGACCTCGCAGCTGGAATGGTGGGGGCAGCAGAGAGCGACGCATCTACCGGGAAATGCTGGTTCATGGGAAGCGCAGAGGTTTTTTCATGGCACGAAATCCGGGATGCGGTACGGCAGGCGCTGGGGCGTCGCGTTGTGACACTGCACATTCCACGGTCCGTCGTTCCCGTGGTGGGCGCGCTTTCCGAGTGGGTGGGGCGTCTGATGGGCACCTACCCGCCCCTGAACCGGGACAAGGCCCGTGAAATCCTTCACGCGGCCACGATGTGCTCGAGTGAACGGGCCATGCAGCACCTGGGTTACCGGCCAGGGGTGTCGCTGTCCGACGGCATGCACATGACCGTGGAATGGTATCGCAAAAAAGGTTGGCTTCCGTCATAATGCCCTTGGATCATGCCGCGGCTTTCATCGTTTCCCCGACACTTTCAAATGACCCCGTACCGCAACTGTGAGTACCCTCGGCTTCAACACCGGCTATATCGAAGAACTTTACCGTCAGTATCTCGACGATCCTGACAGTGTAGGCGAAACCTGGCAGGAATTTTTCCAGGATTACAAACCAGGCCAGGGATTCGTGGCGGCGGAGTCTGCACGGCAGGCCTCTCAACCAACAGTCGATGTGGAGGTCCCGACGAAAGAGGCGCCATCGAAGGCGGACGCGGACAAACAGGCACCTCTCGAGGACGCGGAAGAAAAGGCGCTTCGCGGCCCCCAGGGAAAAATCGTGGAGAACATGGAGGAAAGCCTCCAGGTCCCCACGGCGACGTCCGTGCGCACCGTGCCCGTCAAGCTCATGGCAGAGAATCGGGCGCTCATCAACGAGCACCAGCGCTATGTAGGCGGCGACAAGGTTTCGTTCACGCACATCATTGCGTTCGCCATTGTTCGCGCCATCCGGGAGGTCCCATCCATGAACACCTCGTTCCGGAAACACGCCGATGGTACACCTCATATCGTGACCCCCAATCATGTGAATCTGGGTCTGGCCATTGATATTGAGAAGCGTGGTCGCCGCTCGCTTGTCGTGCCCAACCTCAAGCGGGCGGAGGAAATGAACTTTGCCCAACTTCTTGGCACATACAATGACCTCGTCAGACGTGCCCGCGACGGTAAGCTGGACCTGAACGATTTCAAGGGAACCACGGTCTCGATCACCAATCCGGGCATGATCGGCACCGGGTTGAGTGTGCCTCGACTCATGTCGGGGCAGGGCCTGATTGTCGGCATTGGTTCCATCGGGTATCCCAGCGAGTATTATGCGTTCTCGCCGGCCATTATGGGCAAGACCGGGGTTTCCCAGGTCATGACGCTGACGTCCACGTACGACCATCGTGTCATCCAGGGCGCTGAAAGCGGTGCCTTTCTGGCGCGTCTCGAGGAATTTCTCCGGGGCGAGCACGATTTCTACGAGGAGATATTCGCGGACCTGGGCATCCATGCGGCGCCATGGACGCTGACCCCCGATTCCACTCCGGGCATGGTACGGGACGCCCTCTCCGATCAGGACATGATCGAAAAGCAGGCGGCTGTCCTGCAGCTCGTGCGGGCATACCGCGTCCGGGGACACCTGCAGGCCGATGTGAACCCGCTCGGATACGAGTGGATGTACCACAAGGAATTGGATCCGGCCACATATGGCCTGACCATCTGGGATCTGGATCGCGAGTTTGTCACAGGCGGCCTGTCAGGGACAGAAATCCTTCCGCTCCGTTCCATCCTGAACATTCTGCGGCGCTCCTACACCCGCCGTATCGGCATCGAATTCATGCATATCTCCGATCCTGATGAGAAGCGCTGGATCCAGGAGCGGATAGAGCCCAACGGTTCCGAATACACGATAACCGATGAGGAAAAGCGCCGCATGCTTGAGAAGCTGAATGCGGCCGAGGCCTTCGAGACCTTCCTTCATACGAAATATATCGGGCACAAACGGTTTTCCCTGGAGGGCTCCGAGACCGTCATTCCGATGCTGGATCGGATCCTGTCGGACTCGGCAGAGAAAGGTGTGCAGGAGGTCGTGATGGGTATGGCCCACCGCGGAAGGCTGAATGTGTTGGCTAATATACTCGAAAAGCCCTACGAGGTCATTTTTTCTGAGTTTGAAGGGAGCATTGATCCTACTACAACCCAGGGTTCGGGAGACGTAAAATACCACTTGGGGGCCCGGGGCGAGCACCGCGGGCCAAGCGGCGACACCGTCAAACTGCAGCTGGCATCGAATCCAAGCCATCTCGAGGCGGTAAATCCGGTGGTCGAGGGCATGGTCCGCGCAAAACAGGAGGCGCGCATTGAGCAACGTCTAACGGCAACAGCCTGGGGAGATTACCTCGATTCCATCATCCCGATTCTGATACATGGAGATGCGGCCTTCGCTGGCCAGGGGGTCGTCGCCGAGACGCTGCACCTCAGCCAGCTGCCCGGATACATGACCGGTGGCACCATCCACGTGGTAATCAACAACCAGATCGGATTCACGACGGGACCTGCGCACGCCCGTTCGTCCACGTACGCAACGGACAGTGCACGCATGATCCAGGCTCCCATATTCCATGTCAACGGTGATGACCCGGAGGCGTGTGTGCGCGTGGCGCGCCTGGCGCTTGAATACCGGCAGCAGTTCAACAAGGACGTCGTCATCGACATGTTGTGTTACCGGGTTCGGGGGCATAATGAAGGCGATGAGCCGACCTATACACAACCCATGCTTTACCGCCGGATTGAAGAGAAGCGTTCTCCCCGGAAAATGTATACGGAGCTGCTCCTGCGCCGCGGCGACATGACGCCGGAAGAGGCGGAGCAGATGCTGGAAGACTTCCGGACGCGTCTTCAGGAGGCCTTCGAGCGAACCAAGGAACTCGCTGAAGAAGACAGGAAGCCGACAACCGACGAGCTCGTTGCCGAGCGTCCAGTCGTGGACCTGCCTGTCATAGAGACCGCAACCGACGAAGATGCGCTCCTGTCCGTGGTCAAGGCCCTTTCGAACCTGCCTGAAGCATTTCATACGCACAAGAAATTGGTCCGGCAGTTCGAGCGCCGTGAGAAACTGTTCCGCGAGGAGCAGCGCATTGACTGGGGTTTTGGTGAGGCGCTCGCACTCGGATCGCTCCTGCTCGATGGAACTCGCGTTCGCCTCAGCGGTCAGGACTCGCGCCGCGGCACGTTCAGCCACCGGCACGCCGTCCTTTACGATCAGGAGTCGGCCGAAGAGTACATTCCGCTGAACAACATCGGGCCTGACCAGGCTCATCTCTACATCTACGACAGCCTGCTTTCCGAATATGCTGCCTGCGGGTTTGAATACGGATATTCCGTGGCCGATCCTGCGTCGCTGGTGATCTGGGAAGCCCAGTTCGGAGATTTCGCCAACGGAGCCCAGATCGTATTCGACCAGTTTCTCTCCGCGGCCGAAGAGAAATGGGGGCAGACAAGCAGCATGGTACTGCTTCTTCCGCACGGCTACGAAGGACAGGGACCCGAGCACTCATCGGCCCGCCTGGAACGATTCCTCCAGCTGTGTGCGGAGAACAACATGATCGTGGCCAACATTTCGACGCCGGCCAACCTGTTCCACGCGTTGCGTCGCCAGGCGCACCCGGAACTCACGAAACCTCTCGTGGTCATGTCCCCCAAGAGCCTGCTGCGTCATCCGGCCGTCATTTCGACACCCGATGAACTGACATCGGGACGGTTCAAGGAGGTCATTATGCCCGAGCGAGACCTGGCTTCAGCCGAGCGAATCGTATTCTGCTCCGGTAAAGTGTATTACGACGCCATGCAGCGCATGGTGGAAACGGGCACCGGTGAGAACGTAGCTTTCGTTCGCGTTGAGCAGCTCTACCCGTTCCCGAAAAAGGCCATCGAAGATGTGCTTTCTGCCGCCCCGGATACGGCGTCGATTGTGTGGATGCAGGAAGAACCTGCCAACATGGGAGCGTGGGTATTCATCCGGGATCGGATGGACGGGCTGCTTGGCACGAATCGCCGTATTGTATACGCCGGCCGCAGACCATCAGCGTCTCCGGCAACGGGCAGTTCGCACGTTCACCAGGCCCAACAACAACACCTCCTGGACCAGGCACTCGGAACAGTGGGTATTTCCTGAATCCGGGGACGAGGCCCAGGCCCTAGGGCCTGTTAACACTACGTCAGAACCCGCTGACGGTACCCAATTTCTTGTCCGCCAAGGCGGACGAACCGAAGTGTAGCAACGTTACTCGAGGTGAGAACAACGATGGCGGACAAGAAATTGGCCCGGTCCCACAGGGTAGCGTCGAAAATGGCGTTTCTCTGTGTTGTTCGTCACTCTGGCGAAATACTTCGCCAAATGACGCTGCCATACTTCGCTCCTCACGCCTTGATAAACGCCATTTTCGTCCGCTACAGCGGGTTCTGACGTAGTGTTAACAGGCCCTAATACCGGGAGCGGCGACGCGCGTTGCGGGATGCTTTTTCACGAGCCAGACGTCGCTCTTCACTCGGCTTGGTGAAGGCCATGTTGCCGCGGTAAATCCGCAGTACACGGCTTCTGTTCACGGCGCGCTTGAAGCGGCGCAGTGCGCGGTCAATGGACTCGTTATCCCTTACCTTGATACCTACAGGCACAATAAGCTCTCTTTTCTATTCGTTTTGAAAAATGCACAGATCAGTAATATAACACTCGTCCTATCTACGCGCAATCCAGGCAAGTTGCGCGAGTTCGAGGCACTTCTGGCCCCTACCGGGTGCATTATTCGCTCCCTGGATGCGTTTCCAGGAGCTCCGGACGTGGATGAGAACTGTGACACGTTGGATGGGAATGCGGCAAAGAAGGCGGAGATCATCATGGAATTCACAGGATATCCGACTCTTGCCGACGATACCGGTCTCGAGGTGCACGCACTGGACGGTGCTCCCGGCGTCTGGTCAGCACGATGGGCTGGCCCGGAGTGTACGCCTGCCGACAACAGGAAGAAATTGCTGAGCGCATTGCAGGAGATCCCGGATCGGCGGGCCCGCTTCCGTACGGTCATCGCGCTGGCGACACCGGATGGAACCACGTTCCATGAAGGCGTCTGTGACGGGCAGATCACCATTCGTGAACAGGGCAACCTCGGGTTCGGCTACGACGCCCTGTTTCGGCCCGACGGACACGAAAAGACGTTCGCCCAGATGGATGCCCCGGTCAAAAACGCCATCAGCCACCGCGGTCGTGCGCTGCAGGCGCTCCTGTCCGCCCTTGAGACCAATCCGGAACTACGCTCCCAAATCACATGATTGCACTTGTTCAACGCGTCGCCCGGGCCCATGTCGTCGTTGACGGTGAAACCACCGGTCGCATTGGCCCCGGGCTGGCCATCCTTCTCGGCGTGCACGTGGAAGACACGGGGAAGGAACGCGACTGGGTGGCCCGCAGGTGCGCCAAACTGCGTATTTTCCCGGATGCGGAAGGGCGCATGAACCTTTCCGTGCACGATGCCGGTTTGGAGGTATTGGTCGTCTCACAGTTCACCTTGTATGGCGACACCAGCAAG
>Ga0066644_10000178_pt1 | contig 39402 bp, 35 predicted proteins | sample CryGeyCG2114_020_FD_62735 | JGI IMG/M metagenome (GOLD analysis project Ga0066644, IMG submission 62735) | Groundwater microbial communities from aquifer - Crystal Geyser CG15_big_fil_post_rev_8/21/14_0.20 | ecosystem: Environmental > Aquatic > Deep subsurface > Groundwater | place: USA: Utah...
GGCGAACTTGTACATGATGGTCTGATCGGGCAGCGATTCGAAGATCGGGTCGACGACCTTCTCACGCCACTGCAGGGACCGGTTGGACGCGGTCACGGAACCGTAGGTTTCGAACTGCGTCGCCGCCGGCAGGACGTAGATGCCGTCCTTGCGGTCCGGGATCACGGAGGCAAGCGACGGATGCGGATCGATGACGACCATGAGGTCGAGCTTCTCCATCGCCTTCTTCATGTCGGACATGCGGGTCTGGGAGTTCACCGCGTGCCCCCAGTAGACCATCGCCCGCAGGTTATCGTTCTGCTCGATGTTCTTCTTGTCTTCGAGAACGCCGTCGACCCAGCGGCTGACCGGGATGCCCTTGCTTTCCATCAGCTTCTTCGAGGCGAAGCGCTTCAGCAGGTAGTCGTAGTCCACATCCCACACGCGGGCCCAGTGCTTCCACGACCCAGCCTTCAGCCCATAGTAACCGGGCAGCGAGTGCGACAGGACGCACATGTCGGTCGCACCCTGAACGTTGGTGTGACCGCGGAAGATGTTGGCGCCGCCGCCGGCCGTACCGACGTTCCCCAGAGCCAGCTGCAGCACACAGAACGCGCGCGTGTTGTTGTTGCCCGTCGTATGCTGCGTCGCCCCCATGCACCACACGATGGTGCCGGGACGGTTGTTCGCCAAGGTCAAGGCAACACGTCTCAGCTGCGAGCCGGGAACGCCGGTGACGCGTTCGCATTCGGCCGGATGCCATTTCTTCACTTCCTCACGGATCTGGTCCATGCCGTAGACACGAGCTTTGATGAACTCCTTGTCTTCCCAGCCGTTTTCGAACAGATGCCACAGGATGCCCCAAGTGAGCGCGACGTCCGTGCCCGGACGGAACCGCACGTACTCGTCGGCATGCGCGGCCGTGCGCGAGAAGCGCGGGTCGCAGACGATCATCGCGGCGTTGTTCTGCTCCTTGGCGCGCAAAATGTGCTGCATCGCGACCGGATGCGCTTCGGCGGCGTTGGAGCCGATGAAGATCATCGACCGGGCGTTGACCATGTCGTTGTAGGAATTCGTCATGGCGCCGTAGCCCCAGGTGTTGGCAACGCCGGCGACCGTGGTCGAGTGGCAGATGCGCGCCTGATGGTCGCCGTTGTTGGAACCCCAGAAGGCGTAGAACTTGCGGAACAGATAGGCGCCTTCGTTGCTGAACTTCGCGGACCCCAGCCAGTACACCGAATCCGGCCCGGATTTTTCGCGGATTGCCAGCAGCTTGTCGCTGACTTCGTTGATGGCCGCGTCCCACGAAAGCCGCTTCCACTTGCCGCCTTCGAGCTTCATGGGGTAACGCAGACGGCGCTCATTGTGCGTTTCCTCGCGAACGGACGCACCCTTGGCGCAGTGGGATCCCAAATTGATGGGACTGTCGAAGCCCGGCTCCTGACCGACCCACACGCCCTTGTCGACTTCGGCGATGACCGTGCAGCCGACCGAACAGTGCGTGCATACGGTCTTGACCTTATCGAACTGCCGTCCAACGACGGCCGCGTCCGCTTTGCGGGTCAACCCCAGTGGAATCGATGCGGCGAGAACAGCTCCTCCAGCAACGAGACCTGACTTCTTGAAAAATGCGCGACGGTCGAGTGATCCGCCCATGACGCCATGCAGTGCGGCCTTCAGCCGGGGGCCAGACGCCACCCCAGTATTCCGCTTCGTAAGCATTTTATGCTCCCTTGAATGTTTCGGTATCTAAGTCAGTCAGGCGCGTGCAAGTTCGTAGTATTTTTTGACGTGTTCACTCTCCTGATAGGCTCCCACTTTGTTCAGGTTCGGCGATGCCGCGTTGGACGGCGTCCCTGAAACCAACGCCGCAGCCACACCGCCGGTTGAGACGGCAAGGCTCTTCAGAAATTGCCGACGGACGACGCCGTCACGGGTTTGATTGGTCATTGTGCACTCCTCCTTATCCGCGTGGTCCGCCTACTCCCGGATCAGGTGCGGCAATCAACTCCTGCCTCCCATGCCCCGAACCCGCCCCGCACCGAAAGCAGGGACGGATTTGCAGACGCGCCCATTACGAACTGACCGATCAGTACTGTCAATAGCAAACTGATCGGTCAGTCTGTCAAATTTTTTAACTAATTATATGGGATTAAGCGTTAATATGGATAAACCAATCGGTTTTTCGCATACACTCACACGTTCCGCTGCTCGGTTCGCCGGAATTGTCCCAATTTCTGCGTTTTCTGATAGAGTGAAGGCTATATAATAAAGATGACCAACGACGGTCAGCTTCCTGAACGTTCAGTTTCTGAGGTTATCGATGGCCCGCTCAATCGCTACGATCGAACATCTGGTCGACGTCGCAATGAACCTGTTCTACAGACAAGGGTTTCATGCGACCGGCATCGGAAACATCATCAAGAATGCCGGCATTTCCAAGATGACCCTCTACAACTGGTTCCGTTCCAAGGATGAACTGATCCTGGCAACCCTGCGTAAGCGTGACGAACGCTGGCGGAACTGGTTCATGAAGGAAGTCGAGGCCCGCGGGACGACAGCCCGGGAACGGTTGCTCGCGATTCCCGACGCCGTGAACCAATGGACGTCCGGCCCGGACTTCTACGGGTGCATGTTCATCAATGCGTCGGCCGAATTTTCCGATACGGCAAACCCAATCCACACGGCCGCAGCGGAACACAAGCGGTTGGTCTACATTTACGTCCGCGGCATCGCAAGCTTCGCCGGGGCCGAGGATCCTGACTTGTTGGCAAGACAGGTCTTTCTGGTCATGGAGGGGCAGATCGTCGACGCCCAGGTGTCGGGGACCGAGTCAGGCGCATCATATGCCGCAGCCAGGAAGGCAGTCGAAGGGATCGTCGCCCTCGGGTTGCAGGGCAACGCCCCGCCACAAGATTAACCCCAGCGGGTCGTCCGTCCCTCCGAACCCGATCGGCCGTCGTCGTTCAGCGACGCATCCCCCCTCCCCCAACGATCAAGTCCGTCATCCCAAGGCGTTCGATGGCCCGGCGGGCGCCGAAGCTTTCGCGCAGTTCTACGTCAATTGATCGAGCGTCAATTTCAACCGCGGCGCGGCGAAATCGATAAATGCGCGCACCTTGGGCGCGACGAGCCGCGCATGAGGGTAGACCAACTGCACCGGTTGAGGCGGCATCGAGAAGCCATCGAGGACCGGCACCAACGTTCCGTCTCTGATCTGGTCGCTCACCATGTAGGACAACGCGATCGTGATACCGTGACCTTCCCTCGCGGCCTGAATTGCAGCCACCGCGTCATTGATTTCGACGGTAGGGTTGAGAGTCACGCTGGCCTGCTTCTGTCCGTTCAGAAACCGCCACTCGCGGTTCGGCATGAGGCCGGTGAATGAAATCATCGAATGAAGCCGCAGATCCGATGGTGAAACGGGCGCTCCTCGCCTGGCGATGTAATCCGGACTTGCGACCAAGACCCGCCGCACGGCGCCAATCCGTTTGGCGATCAGGCTGGAATCCGGCAGATGACCGATACGTACGGCGACATCGATCCCTTCCTCAACAAGGTTCACGACGCGATCAAGCAGGAGAACAGAGGCTGATACACGCGGGTGCTGCCCGAGAAAATCGTAAACGACCGACGACAAAGCAGACCGACCGAACGTCACAGACGCCGTTATGGTGAGATGACCTTGCGGCATGGCGGTTTCGCCGACTGCCTCCTTTTCGGCCGTATCGAGGTCCGAGAGAACCCGTCGAGCGCTTTCCAGGAAGCGACGGCCGACGTCGGTGATCGTCACTCTGCGGGTAGTGCGGTTGAAGACCCGTGCGCCAAGGCGGTCTTCAAGCGCCGCGACGGCGCGCGTCACGGCCGGTGGCGACAGGCGCAACCGCGCGGCCGCTTTGGCGAAGCTGCCGGCCTCCGCCACCGAGATGAACACTTCAATTTCCTGCAACCGGTCCATTTTTTATTCCTAAAAATGGAATAAATATTTTCATATTTTATATATTCTTTCAATTAATAAAATGGGTCAGTTTCCGGACACGCGGCGCCAAGGGGCACCGTGCCATCAATTTTCGGAAGGAGAATTTTTCATGACCCGTGTTGCGATCATCGACCCCCAAACCGCCACAGGTGAAGCCAAGGAACTTCTGGACGCCGTCCAGGCCGGCCTCGGCATGGTCCCGAACTTCATTCGCGTCCTGGCGAATTCGCCGGCGGCCCTGGGCGCTTTCCTGGGTATTCATGGGATTGCTGGCGCCGGCGTTCTTGACCCGCTGACGCGTGAACGCATTGCGCTTGCGATCGCCGAACAGAACGCCTGCCAGTACTGCGTCTCGGCGCATACGGCGATCGGCCGGAACGTTGGGCTCGACAACCAGGAGATGCTCGACAACCGCGCGGGCCGATCCTCCGACGCCAAGGCGGCGGCGGCTCTGGGTTTCGCCCGCGCACTCGTCGAGCATACCGGCCAGGTGAGCACTGCGGAGTTCGACGCGGTCCGCGCGGCCGGCCACTCCGATGCCGAGATCATCGAAATCATTACGCATGTCGCGATGAACATCTTCACCAACCTCCTCGGCAAGGCGACCCAAGTGGAGATCGACTTCCCGAAGATCGAACTGAACAAGGTCGCTTGACCGAGAGGGAAGTGACTGGGCGCGGCTTCGGCCGCGCCTCCCTTCTCCTGAAAGAAAGAGAAATCCGATGAACGAGATCATTCAGCCGAGTACCCGCCCGCCTCTGCCGCCTTTCACCAGCGAAACCGCAATCCAAAAGGTGCGGGCGGCGGAGAACGCGTGGAACACGCGCGACCCGGAACGGGTGTCGCTTGCCTACACCGAAGACAGCCGCTGGCGTAACCGCGCCGAATTCCCGGTCGGCCGGGCCGAGATCGTCGCCTTCCTGCAACGCAAATGGGCGAGAGAGCTGGAGTATCGCCTGATCAAGGAACTCTGGGCTTTCGCCGAGAACCGCATTGCGGTGCGTTTCGCCTATGAATGGCGCGATGACGCCGGGAACTGGTTCCGCAGCCACGGCAACGAGAACTGGGAATTCGACGAACGCGGCCTGATGCGGATGCGATTCGCAAGCATCAACGATCAGCCGATCCACGAAAGCGAACGGAAATTCCACTGGCCGCAGGGGCCGCGTCCGGCCGAGCACCCTGGCCTTTCTGAACTCGGACTGTAACTCTCAAGCTGGCTCCACAGGAAGAAATCATGCCACATCAATTCGCGGAGATCGCCTTTACGCCGACTGTGAAAAAGGTGCAGGAGGAGTTGGGAAGCCGTTCCTCCTACGCACTCATGGAAACCGCGCCAGGTGCAATCAACCAGTTGCTCACTGAAGCCGAGGCCGGGTTCATCGCGGCGCGGAATTCTTTTTACATGGCCACGGTCAGCGAGACCGGCTGGCCCTATGTCCAGCATCGCGGCGGACCGGCCGGTTTCGTGCGCGTGCTGGATGAAGGCACCATCGGCTTCGCGGATTTCCGCGGCAACCGCCAATACATCAGCGTCGGAAACCTCATGTCGGACGACCGGGTATCGCTGTTCTTTATGGACTACCCGAACAAGACCCGTCTCAAGCTGTTCGGCCGCGCCCGGCTCATTGGGCACGACGATCAGGCGCTGCTTTCTCGTCTTGAAATGCGTGACTATCGGGCACGGGTCGAGCGCGGCTTCGTTATCAAGGTTGAAGGCTTCGACTGGAATTGTCCGCAGCACATTTCTGAACGCTATTCGCTCGATGAGATGCAGGCGGTGACGGCGCCTTTGATGAGCCGGATTGCAGAGCTTGAAGCCGAGTTGGCACGACGTGTCGGGCCTCAGTTGGCGGAATGAGCCGCGTCATGCCAAACAAACCATTGACGCTCTTTCGATTCCGCCTGTCCGGACACTCTCACCGCGTTGAGCTTTTCCTGTCGCTTCTCGGTTTGCCGTTCGAGATGATCGAAGTCGAACTCGGCCGGGGCGAAACCAAGACGCCTGAGTTCCTCGCAAAGAACGCCTTCGGACAGGTTCCGGTTCTTCGAGACGGCGACATCGTGTTGGCGGATTCAAATGCGATCCTCGTCTACCTTGCTTCGAGTCGTGATCCGGAACGGCGGTGGTATCCGACAGCGCCCGAGCAAGCCGCCGCCATTCAGCGTTGGCTGTCCGTGGCGGCCGGCCCGCTCCTGGCCGGGCCCGGTTACGCGCGCTTGGTCGGCATTTTCAACGCAAAGCGCGACCTGACGAGCGCGCACACAACCGCAAGGCAGTTGTTCGACGTGATGGACGGCCATTTGCAGACTCAGGGCGGGTTCTTCGTCGGCGCACGGCCGACCATCGCCGATGTAGCCCTTTACACCTATACGGCTCACGCGCCTGAAGGACATATCAGCATGGAGCCATATCCGGCCATCCGCGCCTGGCTGCAGGCCATGGAATCGTTGCCGGGATTCGTCCCCATGGTTAGGACCGAGCCTCGGTTCGGCCTGCAGGAGAATACGTGAGATGGACCAGGTTACACCGCTCAACACCGGCGCCGTCCGCGACGCGCCGGACGCGGGCTCCCTCGTGACCGGCGCCCGGGTGCTGCCGTTCGAAACCGGACAGCCGGCGGATAGCGGACAAAGGCTCCTGGTCATCGCCGAGGTCGCGCGGGAATCCGAACTGGTCACCTCGTACTGGCTCGCGTCGCCGGATGGCGCCGCGTTGCCGGCACCTGCCGCCGGCCAGTACCTGCCCGTCTCGGTAGATGTGCCCGACCACGGCATGCTGCGGCGAAGCTATACGATTTCGGCTTATGTCGCCGGCCGCTATCGCCTGAGCATAAAGCGGGAATGCCGACATGGTCATCCCCCTGGGCAAGTCAGCAACTACATCCATGACAACTGGGCGGCGGGCGATCTAATACACGCCGGAGCGCCGCAGGGCCGCTTCGTCCTGGACGCGACAAACAACCGTCCGATTGTTCTGATCGCGGGCGGGATAGGGATCACGCCGCTGCTCGCCATGCTGCACGAGTTGGCGGCCCAGCAGTCGACCCGCAACGTCGTCTTATTCATGGGGATGCGCCATCACCTCGATCATCCATTCCGAAGCGAGGTGGCCGATGTGGCTCACCGGATGCCCAATCTGACCGTTCACGTCCGTTATAGCGATGCGGCGGCGGATGCCGGGGACGGGCCGGTTCCCGACAGTTATGGGCTGATCGATGAGGCATTACTGCGCGACCTCGCGCCGTTGCCGGATGCGGACATCTACCTTTGCGGTCCCGCCCCCTTCATGAAAGCGATGGACTTGGCTCTCGCCTCGCTTGGCGTGCCCGACGAACGTATCCGTTTCGAGGCATTCGGGCCTGCGACGATTGAGCGCGGCAATAGTAGGGCGCGTGACGGCGCCGCCGCACTTGGCCCGATGGTCAGCTTTAACCGGTCGAACGTGGCTGCGCCGTTCGATCCGCGTGCGTTGAACCTTCTGGAATTTGCGGAGGATCTTGGACTCAACCCTTCCTTCAACTGCCGGTCCGGGAGTTGCGGCGCATGCGCGACACGAAAGCTTTCCGGCGCAACCCGTTATGTGGGAACGCCAACTGCCGTCGTTGCGGACGATGAGATTCTGCTCTGCTGCGCTCTGCCGGACGAACCTGTCAGCCTTGAGTTGTGAACCGACGGCAGGCCCCTTTGACCAGTAATAAAGTAGGACGGCAATCATGACCAATGGGAACCAGACCCGATAGTGTCCTGGGCCGTGAGTGCATGAGGCGACTTATCGCCTGCGTCCGGCGGTTGTCGTCGCGGGTTATTCGGCCGCCAGTTGCGGCGGCTCGATGTTTTCAGGCTTGCATGGCTTCTCGACGATTTCCCGCGTCATGTACCGGCGGGTGGTGGCCCATATCGGTGCCGGAGCCTGAAAAGAGCGGCGCGACGAGGAAGGGTGGCCCTTGGAAGCTCCCCTTCCGGAGATGCGTCGTCAATCGGTCGCAACACCAACCTTGTTGGATTTGGAAGAGGATGTCAGACGACAGCGGCAGGTGGATGCAGCCCGCTGGCGACACTTTCTACAACTCGCATTCGAGACCGAGCAGGTGGGGCGAACTGATGCCTTTCTCGAAGAATTGGGATGCAGGTCAGGCATTTCGAACGGCGACAAGGGCTTAGCGGATACCCGCTAAGCCCTTGAAAAATGGTACGCGCTACAGGGATCGAACCTGTGACCTACTGATTAAAAGTCAGTTGCTCTACCAACTGAGCTAAGCGCGCTTAAGGCGATGTATGGGGCCCCTTGGGGCGCCCTTGAAAGGCAGGGCCGGAAATTACGGGCCAACGGCCCCAAGGTCAACGCCGTATACCGCTTTTCCCGGGATTTTCGCCGCTCTCAGTCCGCCGCGTTGCGGCGCTCGGCGAAGCGCTCGTGGAGCCGCGCCTTCACCGCGTCCGATACGAACTGGCCGATATCGCCACCGAGTTCGCCGATCTCCTTCACGAAGCGCGACGAGATGAACTGGTGGCGCTCCGACGCCATGAGGAACACGGTCTCGACCCTGGGGTTCAGCCGCGCGTTCATGCCTGCCATCTGGAACTCGTACTCGAAGTCCGAGACGGCGCGCAGCCCGCGGATGATGAGCGAGGCATCCATCTGGCCGACGAATTCGATCAGCAGGTTGTCGAAAGGCCGGACCTCGATGCGCTCCGGCAGTCCGTTGCCAAGGGCGGCGATCTCGCTCTTCAGCATGTCGACCCGTTCCTCCAGGCTGAACAGCGGTCCCTTGCCGGCGTTGACGGCGACCGCGACGATCAGATTGTCGACCACCCGCGCGCCGCGGGTGATGATGTCCATATGCCCCCTGGTCACCGGATCGAAGGTGCCGGGGTATACGCCGCGATGAACCGGCATCAGCTTTCCTCGTTTGATGTTTCGTCTGTCGGCGGGATTTCGCCCGGGTCGGCCTCGCCGTCGGCGTCCTCCTCATCGTCGCCGTTCACGTCGCGCAGGCGCGAGACGGAGACCACGCGTTCGTCCTCGGCCGTGTTGAACACGCGCACCCCGCGCGATGTGCGCGAGTAGATGGAGATGCCGTCGATCGGCACGCGGATGATCTGGCCGCCGTTGGACACGAGGACGAGTTGGTCCGTTTCGAGCACCCCGAAGGCGGCCACCACGCGGGCGTCGGGTCCGCCGCTGCGTTCGACGTTGATGTTGCCGACGCCCTGCCCGCCGCGCCCGGAGATGCGGTACTCGTAGGCCGAAGTGCGCTTGCCGTAGCCGTCGTCGGTGATCGTCAGGATGAACTGCTCGTTTTCGGCCATGTCCGCGAACTTGGTCTCCTCCAGGCGGGCCGCCAGTTCCGCGTCGCGCGCCTTGTCCTCGGCGCGCTCCGTGTAGTCGCCGCCCTTGAGGCGCCGGGCGGCGTTGACCGAGTGCAGATAGGCGTCGCGATCCTCGACCGCGACCTTCACGTGGCGCACCACCGAAAGGGCGATGACCTCGTCGCCCTTGGCCAGCCGCATGCCGCGCACGCCGTGCGACGAGCGGCCGGAGAACACGCGCACGTCCGGCACCGGGAAGCGGATGCACTTGCCGCCGGCGGCCGACAGCAGGATGTCGTCGTCCTCGGTACAGACGCGCACGCGCACCAGCTTGTCGTCGGCGTAGTCGCCCTCGAACTTCATGGCGATCTTGCCGTTGGCGCGCACGTCCGTGAAATCGGAAAGGGCGTTGCGCCGCACGTAGCCCGACGCCGTCGCGAACATCACGAACAGCTCGCCCCAGGTGCTCTCGTCCTCGGGCAGGGGCATGACCGTGGTGATGGTCTCGCCCTCCTTCAGCGGCAGCAGGTTGATGAAGGCCTTGCCGCGCGACTGCGGCGTGCCCATGGGCAAGCGGTAGACCTTCATCTTGTAGACCATGCCGGCGGACGAGAAGAACAGCATGGGCGTGTGGGTGTTGGCGACAAACACCTGGCTGACGAAGTCCTCGTCGCGGGTCGCCATGCCCGAGCGGCCCTTGCCGCCGCGGCGCTGCGCCCGATAGGTCGACAGCGGCACGCGCTTCACGTAGCCCGCGTTAGTCACGGTGACGACCATGTCCTCGCGCTGGATCAGGTCCTCGATGTCGTGCTCGAACTCGTCCTCTTCCAGGCTCGTGCGCCGGGGATCGGCGAACTTCTCGCTCATCTCGACCAGTTCGTCGCGCAACAGCTTGTATAGCAGCTCGCGCGAGGCCAGAAGTTCCAGGTAATGGGTGATCTGCTTGCCCAGTTCGGCAAGGTCGGCGCCGATCTTGTCGCGCTCCAGTCCGGTCAGGCGATGCAGGCGCAGTTCCAGGATCGCCCGCGCCTGCTCCTCGGACAGCTTGTAAACGCCGTCGACCACGGCGCGCCCCGGCTCGTCCAGCAGGGCAATCATGGGCTCGACCTCGTCCGCCGGCCAGTCGCGGGCCATCAACTGCTCGCGCGCGGCCAGCGGGTCCTTGGCGGCGCGGATCAGGGCGATGACCGCGTCGATGTTGACCACGGCAACGGCCAGGCCGGCCAGCACGTGGGCGCGTTCCCGCGCCTTGGCCAGTTCGAAGATGGTGCGGCGGCGGATGACCTCCTCGCGGAACGCGACGAAGGCGACGATGATGTCCTTCAGGTTCATCATCTTCGGCCGTCCGCCGTCGAGCGCCAGCATGTTGACGCCGAACGACGTCTGCAGCGGCGTGAAGCGGTACAACTGCGCCAGCACGACCTCGGGCTCGGCGTCGCGCTTGATCTCGACGACCACGCGCACGCCGTCGCGGTCGGACTCGTCGCGCAGGTCGGATATGCCCTCGATCTTCTTGTCGCGCACGGCGTCGGCCATGATCTCGATCATGCGCGCCTTGTTCACCTGATAGGGCACTTCGTGGACGATGATGGCGAAGCGGTCCTTGCGGATCTCCTCGATCGAGGTCTTGCCGCGCACGACGATGGAGCCGCGCCCCGTGTGGTAGGCCGAAAGGATGCCCTGTTTGCCCAGAATCTGCGCGCCCGTGGGAAAATCGGGGCCCTGCACGTGCTCGGCGATCAGTTCGTCGATGGTGATGTCCGGATTGTCGATGTAGGCGCAGCAGGCCGAGATCACCTCGCCCAGGTTGTGCGGCGGGATGTTGGTCGCCATGCCGACGGCAATGCCCGCGGCCCCGTTGACCAGCAGGTTGGGGAACCCGGCCGGCAGGACCACCGGCTCGCGCGCCGTCTCGTCGTAGTTGGCCTGGAAATCGACGGTTTCGCGGTCGATGTCCTCGAGCAGCGCATGGGCCGAGCGCGCCATGCGGGCCTCGGTGTAACGCATCGCCGCGGCGCGGTCGCCGTCCATCGAGCCGTAGTTGCCCTGCCCGTCGACCAGCGGCAGGCGCATCGAGAAATTCTGCGCCAGGCGCACCATGGCGTCGTAGATGGCCTGATCGCCGTGGGGATGGTATTTACCCATGACGTCACCGACGATGCGCGCCGACTTACGGTAAGGCTTGCCGGCCTCGTAGCCGTTTTCCTTCATGGAAAATAGGATGCGCCGCTGCACCGGCTTCAGCCCGTCGCGCACGTCCGGCAGCGCCCGGCTGACGATCACGCTCATGGCGTAATCCAGGTAGGACGAACGCATCTCGTCTTCGATCGAAACGAGACTCACATCCGAATCGGGCGGCAGCGGCTCAGCGCCGTCTGGCGGCAGGTCGTCGGGGGGTGTCAAAGAAATTTTTCCTGATTTTTTAGATACTTATAGGCCTGAAAGGCTCGCGCACCTTGTTCCGGGTAACACAAACGTAATTCTAGCAGATCGGCCCGGTCGGAACAACTTGATCGGACCCGAATTCGACCGAATTCGGGATAAATTTAACTTTCAAAATCAATATATTAGAAGGTCATTCCTGGGACGGTGGCGCGGCCGGGATGACGACCCGCGCCGTGGTCCCCTTGCCGACCTCGCTTTCCAGGCGAAGCGACCCGCCATGCAGTTCGGCGAACGCCTTGGCGAGTGGCAGTCCCAGGCCGGTCCCCTCGTTCCTCGTGACATGGCTGTGCCGCACCTGGCTGAACGGCTCCAGGACCCGCGACATATCCTCGGGCGCGATGCCGATGCCCGTGTCGCTGACCATGAATTCGACCCCGCCGTCGGTGGAACGACGCACGTCGACGCTGACGGTGCCGCCCCTGGGCGTGAACTTGACGGCGTTGATCATCAGGTTGAGCAGGATCTGGCGCAGGCGGGTGGGGTCCGCCTGGACGGAACCCAGATCTCCCGGCAGGCGGCCGGTCACCAACCGCAGCCCCGCCTTCGACGCCCGCTCCGACACGATGGTCATGCAGCTTTCGACCGTTTCGCGCAGATCGACCGGCTGCACGTCCAGGTCCATGCCGCCGACCTCGATGCGAGAGATGTCCAGCAGGTCGTTGATCAGGGACAACAGGTGGCGACCGGAATCGTGGATGTATTGGACGTACTGCCTGATCTGGCCGGGCTTCGCGCGCTGCGGGTCGATATCGCGCACGACCTCCGCGAACCCCAGGACCGCGTTGAGCGGCGTCCGCAGTTCGTGGCTCATGTGGGCCAGGAACTCCGTCTTGGCGCGGTTGGCGCATTCGACCTCGGCCTTGGAGCGCAGCAGTTCCTTTTCCGCCCGGTCGCGCTCGCTGATCTCCAGCGTCAGTTCCAGGGTCCGCTCGGCGACCCGTTGTTCCAGTTCGTCCTTCAGCCGGCGCATATCCTCGAGGATACGTTCCCGTTCCTCGGCCCGCGCGCGCATACGCTCGGCCATGACCGAGAAATTGGCCGCCAACGAGGCCACCTCAGCGGGCACCAGGATGCCGTCCGCGTCGATCGGCCCGGACGGGTCGTCTGCGGCAAGGCGCCGCGACGCTTCCTCGACCCGGGCGATGGGAACCGTCAGGCGGCCCGCCAGCCACCATGCGAGGAAGCCGGCCGCCAGGACGCCGACGACCAGGGCGATCCGCCCGCTTTTGCGGATTTCGTCGGCATGGAAGGTCAACTCGGCCTCGGGCTGCGGCACCATGACGCCCCAGCCGACGCCGGGGATTGCCGCGAAACCGGCGACCATCTCCAGGTTCGCGGCGGGCGACAGAAAGCGCGAGATGCCAGTCTCGCCCTTGATCATGCGCGCCACCGGATCGACGTCCGAGATGTTCCTGATGGCCGACTCCCAGTCAGGCCGCGGATGCGACACGATGTTGCCCCGGTGGTCGACGATGGCGGCGTGTCCTCTGTCACCGAACGCGATGGAGCGGCGCAGCTCGCGCAACTTGTCGAGCGACATGCGCGCGACCGCCGCGGGCAGGCCCGCCCGGAATTCGACGGCGAACACGGCGGGGTGGCCGTCGCCATCCAGGAGGACTTCCGAGAACACGACGCCGGCGCCGGTCGGCGGCAGGCGGTCCCGCAGGTCGCGCCACATGCGTTCCTGGTCGCGCGGCAGGCAGGACGACGCGCCGCCCGCAATGACCGCGGCATCACGCGGCCGGCCCGCCTCGTCGAGCAGACAGACCGCCGCGACGCCCCGCTCCGCCGCGCCGCGCAAGAGATCCGCGGGCAGGCCGGACAGCGGTTCCCGCGCCGTCAACATGCCGAACCCGTGTTGGAAGTCGGCCAGTTCCTTCTCGATGAAGCGGGCCAGGGTCTTGGCCAGCAGCAGAGAGCGCTGTGACACGTCGGCGACCTGGAATTCGATGGCCCGGGAATACAGCCATGACGCCAGGATCGCGGGCGGCGCCGCGCCGACGATGATCAGGAAGAAGGCCAACAGGAAGCGCAGACGCACGCCCTTGCGTCGGCGAACCGTCGTGCTCCCCTGGCTCGTCATGCAACGCCTCGCCCGCCTACGCCGGTCGCCTCACCCATGGCGGCCGACGTTGAGTTTTCATGAGATTCCGGGCCGGGCCAATTCAACCCGTCCGGGCGGTGTGATTGCCCGTCAGAACGGGATTTCGTCGTCCAGGTCGGACCGGCCGCCGCCCCCACCCCCAGGACTGCCGCTGCCCGGGTTGTCCCAGCTCGATCCGTCGTCGGAGCCGCCGTAGCCGCCGCCACTTCCGCCGCCATCCTGCTTGCCGTCAAGCATGGTCATGACGCCGTTGAAACGCGGCAGCACGACCTCGGTGGTGTATTTCTCGACGCCATCGTTGCCGGTCCACTTGCGGGTCTGCAGGGTGCCTTCCAGGTACACCTTCGAGCCCTTCTTCAGGTACTTCTCGCAAACGTCCGCAAGGCGCTCGTCGAACACCACGACCCGGTGCCATTCCGTCTTCTCCCGGCGCTCGTCCGATTGGCGGTCCTTCCAGGTTTCCGACGTGGCCACGGACATGTTGACGATCTTCTGGCCGGACTGGGAAAACCGGACCTCGGGGTCGCGGCCCAAATTGCCGACGAGAATGACTTTATTGACGCTACCTGCCATGGAATTCCTCGTAATTCGTGTGTCGTGAGTGTACACCCGCTCGCGGTGAAGGAAAGCGGACTTTAGCCGGATTCCCCCGGCCGGGGCTAGGTATCTATTGCCCAGGCGCGGGCGAAGGCGGCATGCCCTGATGGGCGCGGGCGATGAAATCGCGGACCAGGCCGACGATCCTGTCCTCGCTTTCATCGAGCCGCACCATGGCCAGCACGCCGATCTCCAGCAGCGCCATGCCGTAGACCTCCTGGCTGACGCCGGCCTTGATGAATTCCTGCAGGGCGTCGGACAGGATCATGTCCGCCTTGTCGAACTGGTCGTCGCTGTCGCTGGGCATGGGACGTTCCTCGGGCGCGTTGCGGATTGTGCCTCTTTTAGAGGACGCAGGCCCGTTTGCAAACGCCGACGATCCCGTTTCCGCCTGGATGGCCGGACAAAAAAATCGCCGACCCCTGGGGGCCGGCGATAGTTCCGTTGGTGTGATTCAGATGGCGTACATGCGATTACTGGGTCAGCCAGCCAGCCGCATACGCGCCGTAACCAAGGATAAGGACCAAGGCGACAAACCCGAGGGTCCATTTAAAGGCCGTCTTATCGTCCTGCGTCATCAGTGCCTCCATTCGATGCTGGCAGCGCTGCCGGTTTCAAGGGAGGCGCCTCCTTGCTTGACGATGCGAGTCTAACCAATTTTGGACTCTATTTCACCCATAAATCGTCATAGTCATGTTTTAAATAACATTTTTTGTGAATTTTCACTTTAAGTATTTGTGAATAATTTCGCAATCTCGTTCCGCTTTACGTCGGGCCCGCCCCCCTATATGACTCACCGCTTGTGAAGCCGTGGCTTGCCGCGCGTCTTCCGCTCGAATGGCATTCGGAACTCTCATGGAAAAAATCAGCGTTCGCGGCGCCCGGGAGCACAACCTGCGAAACGTCGACGTCGACATTCCGCGCGACAGCCTGACGGTGATCACGGGCCTGTCCGGATCCGGCAAGTCGTCGCTCGCCTTCGACACCATCTATGCCGAAGGCCAGCGCCGCTATGTGGAAAGCCTGTCCGCCTACGCGCGCCAGTTCCTGGAACTGATGCAGAAGCCCGACGTGGACCATATCGACGGCCTCAGCCCCGCCATCTCGATCGAACAGAAGACGACCTCGCGCAACCCGCGCTCCACCGTCGGCACGGTGACCGAGATCTACGACTACATGCGCCTGTTGTTCGCGCGGGTCGGTGTCCCCCATTCGCCGGCCACCGGCCTGCCCATCGAAAGCCAGACCGTGTCGGAAATGGTCGACCGCATCATGGCCATGAAGCCGGGCACGAGGCTGTACCTGCTGGCCCCCGTCGTGCGCGGGCGCAAGGGCGAATACAAGAAGGAGATCGCCGCCCTGGCGCAGAAGGGGTTCCAGCGCATCCGCATCGACGGCGAGTTGTACGACATCGAGGACGCGCCGGAGCTGGACAAGAAGTTCAAACACGACATCGAGGTCGTGGTCGACCGCGTAGTGGTCGGCGAGGGCCTGGAGGCCCGCTTGGCCGACAGCCTGGAAACGGCCCTGGAACTGACCGACGGCATCGCCTATGCGGATGACGCCGACGCGCCCAGGGACGACGTCCCGAAGACCGCCAAGGGGGCGCGCAAGGGCGGCATCCAGGATCACGTGCCCGCCGGGCGCACGGTGTTCTCGGCGCGCTTCGCCTGCCCCGTGTCCGGATTCACGATTGATGAAATCGAGCCGCGCCTGTTCTCCTTCAACAACCCGTTCGGCGCCTGCCCGGCCTGCGACGGCCTGGGCACGGAGATGTTTTTCGATCCGGACCTGGTCGTCCCCGACGACAAGCGGACGCTTGCCAGCGGCGCCGTGGCGCCCTGGGCCAACTCGTCGTCCAAGTACTACGACCAGACGCTCAAGAGCCTGGGCGCCCATTTCGGCTTCGACCTGTCGACGCCCTGGCACAAGCTGCCTGCCAAGGTGAAGGAGATCGTCCTTTACGGGTCCGGCACCACCAACGTGACCATGCGCTATCACGACGGCAAGCGCGCCTACGACATCACCAAGCCCTTCGAGGGCGTGATCCCCAACATGGAGCGGCGCTGGCGCGAGACGGATTCAAGCTGGGTGCGCGACGAACTGTCGCGCTTCCAGACCGTAACCACCTGTTCCGACTGCGGCGGCCTGCGCCTGAAGCCGGAAGCCCTCGCCGTCAAGATCGACGGCCTGAACGTATCCCAGGTCGCCGACCAGTCCATCGCCGAGGCGCACGCCTGGTTCGCCGAGCTTGAGGGCAAGCTGACCGGCAAGGACAAGGAGATCGCCCGGCGCATCCTGCGCGAGATCAACGAGCGCCTGGGCTTCCTGATGAACGTCGGTCTGGAGTACCTGACGCTGTCGCGCTCGTCGGGCACGCTGTCCGGCGGCGAGAGCCAGCGCATCCGCCTGGCGTCGCAGATCGGCTCGGGCCTTACGGGCGTGCTCTACGTGCTGGACGAGCCCTCCATCGGCCTGCACCAGCGCGACAATGCGCGGCTTCTGGCGACGCTGGAGCGCCTGCGCGATCTGGGCAACACCGTCATCGTGGTCGAGCACGACGAGGACGCCATCCGCGCCGCCGACTGGCTGATCGACATGGGCCCGCGCGCCGGCGTGCACGGCGGCCGCGTGGTCGCGACCGGCACGGCCGAGGACATCATGAAGTCGCCGGACAGCCTGACCGGCAAGTACCTGACCGGGATCGAGCAGATTCCCCTGCCCCCCGGACGGCGGCCCGGCAAGAAGGGCCAAGCGCTCAAGCTTCGCGGCGCCAGGGCAAACAACCTTCGCAACGTGGATGTGGACTTCCCCCTCGGCACCCTGACCTGCATCACCGGGGTGTCGGGCGGCGGCAAGTCGACCCTCGTCGTCGAGACCCTGTACAAGGCGCTGGCCCGGCGCCTGCACGGGGCGCGCGAGCATCCCGGCGAGCACGATGCGCTTGAGGGCCTGGAATTCATCGACAAGGTCGTCGACATCGACCAGTCGCCGATCGGCCGCACGCCGCGCTCCAACCCCGCGACCTACACCGGCGCCTTCACGCCGATCCGCGACTGGTTCGCCAACCTGCCCGACGCCAAGACCCGCGGCTACAAGGCCGGACGGTTTTCCTTCAACGTCAAGGGCGGGCGCTGCGAGGCCTGCCAGGGCGACGGCCTGATCAAGATCGAAATGCACTTCCTGCCCGACGTCTACGTGACCTGCGACGTCTGCAAGGGCCAGCGTTACAACCGCGAAACCCTGGACATCAAGTTCCGCGGCAAATCCATCGCCGAGGTCCTGGACATGACCGTCGACGAGGCGGCCGAGTTCTTCAAGGCCGTGCCGGCGATCCGCGACAAGATGGAAACCCTGAAGCGCGTGGGGCTCGGCTACATCCATCTGGGCCAGCAGGCGACGACGCTGTCGGGCGGCGAAGCGCAGCGCGTGAAGCTGGCCAAGGAACTGTCGCGCCGCGCCACGGGCAAGACGTTCTACATCCTGGACGAACCGACCACCGGCCTGCATTTCGACGACGTGAAAAAGCTTCTGGAGGTCCTGCACGCGCTGGTCGACCAGGGCAACACGGTGGTCGTGATCGAACACAACCTGGAGGTCATCAAGACCGCCGACTGGGTCATCGACCTGGGGCCCGAGGGCGGCACCAAGGGCGGCAAGCTGGTCGCCCAGGGCACGCCCGAGGACGTCGCCCGCACCAAGGGCAGCTTCACGGGCGAATACCTGGCGCCCTATCTGGAAAAGCGCCCGGAGAAGAAACGGGCGTGAGCGCCCCGTCATCGCTCAGGTGAGAATCCGGCGCGCCGATTTCTTGAGGTAGAGCAGCCAGAACACCTGTGCGCCGACGGCGGCGGCGGGCAGTAGAACCCACAACCAGCCGCCGAACGCCAAACACATTACGATCAGCCAGAAGTCCGCACGGGCAAGCCCGCGAAAGGCGAACACGGCGACGTCGCCCCATCCCGCATCGCCGTCCAGATCCGCAAGCTTCGCAACCTGGGTCTCGCCCTCGGGCACGCCACCAAGCACCAGCGGCAGTAACGCATTGATCGTGCCGCCGAGAGCCGCCGCTCCGCCCAGCCACATCCACAGGACATCCCCGGCTTCGGCCATGGCGTGGTAGCCGATGGCCAGGAAAAAGGCGGCATGGACGATCCAATCGGCGAAATCGTCGTAGTAGGCGCCGAACCGCGATCCCATGTCGCGCATGCGGGCGAGTTCGCCGTCGCAGTAATCGAAAAGGTAGTATAGGAAAAACAGGCCCGCCCCCAGGACCTGAATCCCCGGCGTGCCGAGCGCGAGACAGGCCGCCGCCGCAAGCCCGGATACCAGGCCCAGGGTCGTCGCCTGATTGGGCGTCATGCCGATCGCGGCGAGCCGGGGGGTCGTCGCCCGCGACATCATCCGGATCAGCGGCAATCGTTCGATGGCACCGCACGCGCCGAACCTGCCAGCCTCAGGAGGAACCGCCGCATCAGGAGATCGCGAATCGGAGGCGCCGAAGGGATCGACCATGGATATCTCTCACCACGCTGCGTTGCCCTCTCATGCTCCCTTCGCCGTGCCGTCGTCAAGAGGCCGATAAGCTGCGTCCCGTGACACGTTTCCAATCGCAGAGTTGCCGAAATATCGCATTTGGGCAATGGTAACCCAGGTACGAGAGGGTAGTACCGATGTCCCCACCAAACAATTCAACGGGAACGACCGATCCCGAACAACAGGACGGCAAGGCGTGGGACCGCTTCGAGGCTGTCGTCACCGCCGCCCACGACGGCATCATCGTCGTTGACCGGGAAGGCTACATCCGGCTTTTCAACGAGGCGGCCGAAAAGATATTCGACTTCAGCGCGGCGGAAATCATCGGCAAGCCGCTGTCCCTTCTGATTCCGGCGTCATTCCGGCACAAGCACACCGACTACGTTGAACAATTTCACCGTGAGACCGTCACGTCCCGAAAGATGGAGGAACGCTCAACCATCTACGGCTGCCGCAAGGACGGATCGGAATTTCCCGCCGAAATCAGCATCTCGAAAATTTCTGTCGCCGGCTCCGAAGAAGTCTGCGCCGTGGTCCGGGACATCTCGGAACGGGCCAAGCTCATCGACGAGTTGCGCCTGCGGGCAACCACGGACCCGCTAACCGGACTCGCCAACAGGCGCCACCTCATGGAACGGGGCACGGAAATTCTAAACCTCGCCAAACGCCACGGGCACCCGTTTTCGCTGTTGATGATCGACATCGACCACTTCAAGTCCATCAACGACACCTACGGCCATGACGGCGGCGATAACGTCCTCCGTCATTTCGCCAGCCTGCTGACCGAGTTGGCCCGGGCAACGGACGTTCCCGGCCGTTTCGGAGGCGAGGAGTTCATCGTCCTGCTACCGGAAACCGGACGGCCGGGAGCATCGAACCTGGCCAGGAGGATCAGCAAACGGATTGCCGGCGCCAGTGTCGCCGACGGCGATCCGACGCCCTATACGGTCAGCGTCGGCGGCGCGTCCCACGCGAACGACAGGGATTTCGAAGCGATGCTGAAACGTGCCGACACGGCGCTTTACGCGGCCAAGCGGAGCGGCCGCAACCGGCTTGTCTATGCCCCGGAAAAAGACGAGATCGAGTGACCGCTCCCGCGTCGCCCGGAACCCCACGGCGAGCGGGCGGGGTAAAGTCGTTACGATCGATAGGCGCGGAACAGGCCGGCCAGACTTTTGAACACGCTGCGGAACAGTTTGCCGATATGAAAGCCCTCGGCCAGGCCGCGGTCCAGCTTCTCGACAAGGTCTTCCGGCTTGGCGTTACGGACCTCGTCGGCCAACTGGCCGCCGCGAGCAAGGTTCACGGCCTTGTGACCGCCGCCGATATCGACGGTGGAGAGATCGACCCGGTCCTCGATGGTGCGTCCGCCCAGGGATTGCGCCGGATTTTCCAAAGCCTGACGCGCCTCGCGCACCAGTTTCTCGCCGAGCGTCGTCGGACGCGGCACGGCCGTGGAGGAATTGTGAACTTGGCTCACCATTTTTTGAGCATACGCCTGAGGCCGTTAAATTGACACGCGAATCACGTTCCCCGATCCTTATCCTCCGACAACCGGGAACGAACCCATGAAGCACCTTAAGTTCGCCGCGGCGGCCCTTGCAGTGATGCTTGTCACCGCCGCCACGCCCGGCCGTGCCGCGGACGATCCGCCGGTGGTGGTCGAACTGTTCACCTCCCAGGGCTGCTATTCCTGTCCGCCGGCCGAGGCCTTCCTGGGCGAACTGGCGGAGCGGCCGGACGTGGTCGCCCTGGAGTTCCACGTCGACTACTGGGATACCCTCAACTACATGTGGCACGGTCAGTGGAAGGATCCCTTCTCGTCCCCCGACCACACGCGCCGCCAGAGGCTCTACAACGTCGCCATCCGGGGACAGTCGGGCGTCTACACCCCGCAGATGGTCATCGACGGCCGGCTTGAGGCCGTGGGCTCGCACCGCGACCGGGTGACCGACATCCTGCGCCGCGCCGCCGCGACGAAGGGCAAGCTGACCGTGGCCGTCGCCGCGGCGGACGGCCGCCTGAAGGCGTCGGTGTCCGGCGGCGCGGCCGGTTCCGCCGAGATCCATCTCGTCCGTTTCCTCAACCGCGTCACGACCGAGGTCAAGAAGGGCGAGAACCACGGCAAGGTCCTGGAAAGTCGCCACATCGTCCGCGAGATCCGCAGGATCGGTGCGTGGCACGGGGATGCGACGGCGGTCGACCTGCCCAAGGACGCCCGAAAGGGTGCCGGCATGGGCTGCGCGGTGCTCGTCCAGGCGCCGGACCACGGTCCCGTTCTGGGCGCCGCTCTCTGTCCCAAGGGACCGCCGTCCTAGTTCCGAAGTTCGCATCATATCTGGAGCAGGCGATTGGCGACCTTCAGAACCAGGCCGACACCAGCTAACATAATGATTCTAGCGTGGCATTGGTTTTAAAGTTCGTTTCGGAGAGCGCTCCGGATAATGTGACGAACTTCAAAACCACCACACTAGCCCGACGGAGGGACATGGCGATATGATCCCCCATGGCCCGCCTCCCCCGACATGCCGCCTGCGCCTTCCTGGCCGCCGGCCTAGCCGCCGCCTGCGCGGCGGTGCCGGACGACACACCGACCTTCCACGACATGCGGGCCGAACAGGCCGCCATCCAGGCCGTGCTCGCCGCGGGCGAAACGGGCGCCAGCCGACCCTGGCAGGGCCCCGGCGGCGCGCGCGGCACGGCGAGACTGATGGGCGGGCTCGACGCCGAGGGCTGCCGCGACGTCGAGACGATGGGCCCCGGCGGCGCGATCACGGATACCTGGTGCCCGACGCCGCACGGGTTCTGGGTCCATCCGGACGAACTGTTCTACCGGAACGCCACGGGGCGCGAGACCTACGGCGGGGCGGCACGCTCGGGCACCACGCCCCCGGCGGGCGGCGCGGAAACCGATCTCCGCGACGACAGGCCCGAGCAGATCGACTGCCTGCGCCTGCTGAATGACGAGCGCCGGCTGGTCGACGACAACCGCGACGGCGCGGCGCGCGCCGCGCGGCGGGCCTATCACCGTTGCCTGCACCAGAGCAGATGAGGAGTCAGGCGGGTTTGACCCGGTCCGCGTAGTCGTCGGCGTCGGCCGCGTCCCATCCCAGGACCTGCTTCAGCACGTCGGCCGTCTGTTGGCCCAGGGTCGGCGGCGCCGAGCGCAGGCTGACCGGCGTTTCCGAAAGTTTCAGCGGCGAGCCGATGATGCGCTCGCGGCCGATGGTGGCGTGCTCGACCTCGACCACCATGTCCCGCGCGTTGACCTCCGGCGCCTCCAACACCTCGTCCACCGTGCGGATGGCGCCCGCCGGCAGGCCCGCGGCGTGCAGGTCGACCAACCAATCGTCGCGGCCGCGGGTCATGAAGATCGCCTCGATGATTTCGTACAGCGCCGTGCGATTGGCCGCCCGCGCCTTGTTGGTCGCGAAGCGCGGATCGTCGGCCATGTCGGCACGGCCCAGGACCGCCGCCAGCTTGCGGAACTGGCGGTCGGCGCCGATCGCCAACGCCAGCGGATGGTCCGCCGTCTCGAACGGCCGGTAGGGCACCACGGAGGGATGGTCGTTGCCCAGGCGCTTGGGCCGCTCGCCGGTCATCAGGTAGGCCGCGCCCTGGTTGGCCAGCAGGGTCACGGCGCTGTCCAGGAGGGCGATGTCCACGTGCTGGCCCTTGCCGGTGCGTTCGCGGTGGAACAGGGCGGCGAGCACGCCCGCCACCGCGTCCTGGCCCGCCACCATGTCGGTGACGGCGGCGCCGACCTTCATGGGCGGCGTGGTCTCGTCGCCGATGATGGACATCAGGCCGCTTTCCGCCTGGATCAGGAAGTCGTAGCCGGCGCGCTCGGCCGCCGGGCCGGTGCGGCCGTAGCCCGAGACGGAACAGTAGATCAGGCCCGGGTTGTCCTTGCGAAGCTGCTCGAAGCCCAGGCCGTACTTCTCCATGGCGCCCCGGCGCAGGTTCTCCACGACGATGTCGCTTTTCAGCGCCAGGTCGCGGGCGATGGCCATGCCCTCGTCGGTCTTGAGGTCGATGACGATGCTCTGCTTGTTACGGTTGGTGACCTGGAAGTAGGCGCTTTCGCCGTTCGTGAAGGGGGGGCCGAAATGGCGCACGTCGTCGCCTTCGGGGCTTTCCACCTTGATCACCTCGGCCCCCAGGTCGCCCAGGATCATGGCGCACCAGGGCCCGGCCAGGACGCGCGAGAAGTCGAGCACGCGGATGCCGTCGAGTGGTCCGGCCACGGCCCTACCTCCGCTGATCGAAGCGCCGGCCGACCAGGGCCGAGGCGATGTTGACCTTCTGGATGTCGATCGCGCCGCCGGCGATACCCCAGCCCCAACCGTCCCGCATGCGGCGTTCCATGTCGAATTCCTTGGAATAGCCGTAGGCCCCCATGACCTGCATCGCCGCCCCGACAACGTCGCGCACCATCTCGTTGGCGAAGCATTTGGCGAGGGAGGAGTCCAGGATCGACGGCAGGCCGCCACCAACGTTATCTGTGGCGTTCTGTGCCGCCCGCCAGATCAAGAGGCGCGAGGCCTCGCAACGCAGCGCCATCTCGGCGAGCTTGAGCTGCACCGCCTGAAACTCGACCAGCGGCTTGCCGAACTGCCTGCGCTCCTGGACATAGGCCAGGGCCTCGTCGAGTGCCGACTGGGCGATCGCCAGGCACATTGTGGCGTTGCCGCAGCGCTCCAGGTCGAATGCCTCCATCAATTGCTTGAAGCCGCCGGCGGGGACGATCAGGTTGCCCTCGGGCACATCCACGTTATCGAAGAAGATGTCCGCCGAGGGCACGCCGCGAAAACCCATGAGCCGTTCGCGCGCGCCGAAGCTGAGCCCTTTGGCGTCCTTTTCCACCAGAACGGCGCCGATGCCCTTGGCCCCCGGAGCGTCCGAAAGGCGGCAATAGACCACGTAGGCGTCGGCATGACCGCCGCCCGAACACCAGCGCTTCTGCCCGTTGATCACGATCCTGCCGTCCTTGATCTCGGCCCGGGTCTTGAGGTCCGTGAGGGCCGAGCCGGCCTCGGGCTCGGACATGGCGACGGCGACCACCATCTCGCCGGCGCAGACCTTGGGCACGATGCGCTTGACGAGGTCGGCGTTGGCGAAATGCTCGACCGCGCGCACCGGGCCGACGGAGCTTTCGAAGATGGGGAAGGCCACGGCGGGCGAGACCTTGGCGAACTCCTCGAGCACGATCAGGGCCTCCAGGTTGCCGAGGCCCAGGCCGCCCAGGTTCTCCGCCACGTTGACGCCGAGAAACCCCATCTCGGCGTAGCGCTTGACGTACTCGGCGGGCAGCGCCTTGTCTTCCTGTTCCAGTTCGCGGGCGACGGCGCGCATCTCGCCCTGGGCGAAGGCGCGGGCCGCCTCCTGCAGTTGGCGCTGGTCGTCGGTCAGTCGAAAATCCATGTTTCCGGATGTCCTTTGTATGCATGCGGATGCGTGTCGGGCAACGTCGACGGCCGCCGACGGGAAAGCCCACGTTCTTGCACAGGGTCCGGAAAAACGGAAGCGCCCGCCATTTCAAAACGCCGCCCCAGGCCCGGCCCGGCGCGGACGCCGAAAACGAAAGAGCCCCCCCGGGAAATCCCGGGGGAGCTCAGCCGTGCCTTCAGAACGTCTCCTTGGGTTGAGACAATGCCGCCCCGAGAGACGGCGTGTTGCCAACCTCCCCCGAAGGGGGAGCAAGAGTGTCAGGCAATATCGTTGACGACATTGCCCCTGGCGGTTTGGGCGGTGGTGTTGCCCTCGCCGGTAGGCTGGTTCGCGGGGTCGCCCCCACGGTCCTCACCAGAGGAGTTGCTGTCCTGAGACGGCTGAGTGGCCGCCGAAGGAGAGGTCGATTCTTCGAGTGATTGCCGTTCCTCAGAACGGAAACCACTCTCGACAGCATGCTCGACCTCTTCCCGAGTCTGCTGAAGCGAGTTCTCTGTGCTTTGAGAAACCTGCTTCACAAGCGTCAATGGGAATGACGCGAGTGTTGAAGCTTGATCAATCATAGCGCTTCTCCGCTCTAAGGGTGACGTTCTGTCAGCCCTGAAAATATGACACAGAAAAGTGCAAAAATAAATACGATAGCGAAAGCCACGGTCGCCCTGGCCGTTAACCCTTGAAAAGCCCGGATTTCCTGGGAACACCCCCCCGTCAAACCCGCCGCGGCGGGCGGAAACGGGGCCGGAAACGGCGGAATCAGCCCGTCGCCCGCGCCCGGTATCCGAGCACCCGCGCGGCGAAATCGGGGTAGGTTCCCGCCACCTCGCGGCCGATCCTGGCGCGCAGGATGTCCAGGCGCTCCGGCTCCGGCTCGGGCGTGGTCGGCACGCGGTCGGGCAGGTCGAAATCGAATCCCGTGTTGTCGCGCACCTCCTCGACGCTGCGGCCCGGATGGACGCTTTCCAGGCGGAACCGCGCGCGGGCGCGATCGAACATCATGATGCAAAGCTCCGTCACCAGGGCGTGCGGCCCGCCGCGGCGGCGCACATCCGGCGGGCTGACGCCGGGCGCGCTGATGAAGTCGACCTTTTCGACGAACACCCGGCGCGTGTGCTCGGGCCGGAACAGGATCACCCGGGGCACGGTGAAGTACATGTAGGCCGAGCCGAAGGAGCCCGGAAATCGGCGGTCCACAGCGGGATAGTCGCCCGTGCCGACCAGGTTCAGGTTGGCCTGGCCGTCGATCTGCACGCCGCCCAGGAAAAACACGTCGATGCGCCCCTGCCCGGCCGCGTCGAACAGTTCGCGCCCGCCGTCGGTAAAGGGGTTGTTGGTGACGCCGTGGATCAGTGAAACGCGGAAGGCACCGCCGGTCAGTTCGCGCTGCAACAGGGCGGCAGCCCCCGGAATGGGAGAGGCCGCGCCGATCGCCGCGTTGCCGCGCTCCGGCAGCAGGCGCGTCACGGTTGCGATGAGGAATTCCTCGGGCGAATAGGCGCCGGTCGTCACGAGGCGGCTTCCGCTTCGGGGCCCAGGACCTCGCGTTTCAGGTAGGCGTCGAAGCCCTCCTGGGTCCGCGCCTCCTTGGCGTAGGCGCGGATGTGGTCCATGTCGATGACATAGCGCCCGGCGAGGCCGAGGGGTTTGGCCCCTTCCCTCGCCTGCGCCAGCGCGCCGATGTACATGGCCGGGATGGTGCCCGCCGACAGCACCGGATCGGCGGTAAGGTCGCCGTCGTGCAGTTCCTCGTAGGTCGCGAGCGTCGTCCTCGCCGCATGGGCGATGGTGAACAGTTCGTGCCGCTTGCCGACCCAGACGTTGCCGAACGCGTCGGCCAGCGGCGCGTGGACAAGCGCCACGTCGGGCGTGATGGCGGGCAGCAGCAGGATGCGGCCGCCGCCCTGCCCCATCGGGTCGTCGACTACCTTCCAGTCGTCGCGGTATTTCACGATGTCGGAGCCGATGACGCCGCCCAGGGGCATGAAGGGCACCCCCTTCTCCGCCGCCTGCAGGGCCGTGTGGATAGCCGGGCAGGTGCTGTCCTTCATGCGAATAGCGCCATCCTGCACGGCGCGGGTGAAGCAGGGCGCCAACCCGGCCTCGCCCAGGGTCACCGCGGCGGCCTCCATGGTCTTCACGCAGCCGGCGCCGATCAGAAGGTCCGCCGACAGGCCCGAGATCGGCACGGCCAGCAGGTGCAGGTCCTTGACGCCGCGGCGGATCAGCGCGCGGATCAGGGCCATGGGCACGAAGCTGTAATCGGGCGGCAGGGCCAGCAGCGCGCCGTCGGGCACCTGTTCGGCCAAGGCGTCGACGTCGGTCTGGGCGATCATGGCGGTCGGTCCGTCATTGGCGGTATGTCGGACAGGGTGTCACAGGGCCTCGGGCGCGGTCAATCGTGCCCTATCACGCGCCCTCCACCGGCAACCCCGCCTTCTTCCAGGCCTTGAGGCCGCCGGACAGCACCGCGACCTTGGCAAGCCCGTTTTTGCGCAGGATGCGCGCCGCGCGGGCGGACAACTGATCGTTCTTGCACACGACGAGGACCGGCGTTTCCGCATATTGGCCGAGGTCCGCCTTGATCTGCTTGATGCGGCCCATGAGGTCGATGAGCGGCAGGTTGAGGGCGTCCTTGATGTGCCCGTCCTTGCCCGAGAACTGACTGGGTGCGCGCACGTCGAGGATCAGGGCGTCTGGGTTCGCGTCAAGCTGCGCCTTGGCCTCTTGCGGTTTCATATAGGGCACGCCAGCCATCCAGCGCGGGATCATGCGGCCGACGTAGAAGGCGACGACGATGAGCAGCAGGCTCATCACCGTGCGTTCGTCGAACTGGAATTTGGGCGTTTCCATGGGCTGGTTCTACGGCCTTACGGCGGCGGGAACAATCCTAATCGTCCCGGCCTATTCGCCGCCGGGCAGGCCCAAGGCGCCGCGCGTGTCGGCCCCATCCAGAATGGCGCCGCGCAGGTCCGCGTTGGTCAGATCCGCGTCCAGCAGGCTGGCGCCGCGCAGGTCGGCGTCGCGCAGGTCGGCGCCGCGCAGGTCGGCCGATTCCAGGTCCGCGCTGCGCAGGTCGGCGCCGTTCATCTTGGCGTCGCGCAGGATCGCGTGGTCCAGGTTGGTGCGCACCTTGCCACCCTGGGCCTTGGTGGAAATGACGATCTCGCTCAGCTGCGCGCCGACCAGATTCGCCTCGACCAGGTTGGCGCGGCTGAGCTTGGCGCCGCGCAGGTCGGCGCGCGCCAGGTTGGCCTTGCGCAGGTCGGCGAAGGACAGGTCGGCCATCAGCAGTTCGGAGCGCGCGAAATCGACCTTCTGCAGGATGGCGAAGGAGAAATCGGAGGCCGCCAGATTGACCCCCGACAGGTCCTTGCCCGTCAGGTCCGTCTTCGAAAACACGGCGCGGTGGCCTTCAGAGCCGTTGGAGTCGACCCAGCGCGCGTGCATCAGGATCGCCTCCTGAAGGCTGACGTCCATGTCCTCGACGCGCTTGGCCAGGTAGGCGACGTCCAGGTTGACCTTGGTCAGGTCCATGTTGTCGAAGATGGCGCCCACCAGGTCCGCGCCCGACAGATCGGCGTTGGACAGGTTGGTGTGGTTGAACACGGCGCCGTGAAAGATCGCGCCCGACAGGTTGGCGTCGGTGAAGTCGGCCCCTTCCAGGTCGCAGCCCGTCAGGTTCGAGAGCGACAGGTTGGTGCGGATGAACTTGGCGTTGCGCAGGATGCAGTCGGTCATGTCCGTCTGCACGATCATGGAATCGGAAACCTTGGCGCCCGTCATGTTGGCGCCTCGGATGGTCGCCTTCTCGAAGCCGCCGGTGGCGTCCTCGTGGATCACGGGGATCAGGTCGCCGCCGCCCTTCTTGGGTTTCAGAAGCACGCCGTCGCGCATGTCGGCGTCGATCAGGGTCGCGCCCGTCAGGTCCGAGCCCGCCAGGCAGGCGCCGCGGATGTCGGCCTTGTCAAGCTTGACACGCTTCAGGTTGGTGAACCGCATGTCGGCGGCGAACAGCACCGCGCCCTCCAGGTTGGCGTCCGACAGGTCGCAATGGCAGAACAGGGTCCCGGCGCATTCGATGCGCGCGAGGTTGCGCCCCGACAGGTCCAGGTAGCTGAGGTCGTACATGGACAGGGTCGCCCGTTCGCCGCCGGTGCGGCCGTTGGCGAACAGCTTGTGCTTTTCAAGAACTACATCCAGTTCCTGTTGGGATATCTTCTTCCACTGATGATCGCCGAACTCCCGCGAATCTAGCAGTGCCATCAAGAGACTCCTAACCAGCGACCCGGCGCTCGATCCGCGTCATACCCCGCCATTTTTACCGAAATATAGGTAGTCGCGAATAAACGAAGGGTAAATGCCCGTCACGCGCCCGCAACATTGGCATATCGGCGCGATTGCTCCTATCTCCTTTTATGGCTATCAATCGGCCCATGAATCCATCCATGAACGGCAGCGCCCCAAAGGATACCGCCGACCTCGCCCCGGTCCACGTGATCGGCGGCGGCCTGGCCGGCAGCGAGGCCGCGTGGCAGCTCGCCCGCGCCGGCGTGCCCGTGGTCCTGCACGAAATGCGCCCCCAGCGCGCCACCGACGCCCACAAGACCCGGGATCTGGCGGAACTCGTGTGCTCCAACTCGTTCCGCTCCGACGACTTTGAGACCAACGCCGTCGGCCTGCTGCATGAAGAGATGCGGCGGCTCGACTCCCTCGTCATAGGCTGCGCCGACGGCCACCGCGTACCGGCGGGCGCGGCACTGGCCGTCGACCGCGAAGGGTTCGCGCGGGCGGTCACGGCGGCGCTCGAGGCCGAGCCCCTGGTGACCGTCGAGCGCGGCGAGATCGACGCCCTGCCGCCCGCCGAGTGGTCCAGCGTCATCGTCGCCACCGGCCCCCTCACCTCGCCCGGCCTGTCCAAGGTCATCTGCGAGTTGACGGGGCAGGACCAGCTCGCCTTCTTCGACGCCATCGCGCCGATCGTCCACAAGGACTCCATCAACTTCGACGTGGCCTGGTTCCAAAGCCGCTACGACAAGGGCGACGGCAAGGACTACATCAACCTGCCCATGACCCGCGCCCAGTACGATGATTTCATCGCCGCCCTGCTGGCCGCCGAGAAGCACCAGTTCAAGGATTGGGAAAAGGACACACCCTATTTCGAGGGCTGTCTGCCCATCGAAGTGATGGCGGAACGCGGCCCGAAGACCCTGTCGTTCGGGCCCATGAAACCGGTGGGCCTGACCAATCCGCACGACCCCGGCATGCGCATGGCCGCCGTGGTGCAGCTGCGCCAGGACAACGCGCTGGGCACGCTCTACAACATGGTCGGCTTCCAGACCAAGCTGACCTACGGCGAGCAGGTGCGCGTGTTCCGCACCATCCCGGGCATGGAGAACGCCGAGTTCGCGCGCCTGGGCGGCATCCACCGCAACACCTTCATCAACAGCCCCCGGCTGCTTGACCCGGTGCTCCGGCTCAGGGACCAGCCGCGCCTGCGCTTCGCCGGGCAGATCACTGGCTGCGAGGGCTATGTGGAAAGCGCCGGCATCGGCCTGCTGGCCGGCCGCTTCGCCGCCGCCGAGCGCTTGCACCGGGCGCCGGCCCCGCCGCCGGCCACGACCTCCATCGGCGCGCTGTTGAACCACATCACCGGCGGCGCGCAGCCCGAGACCTTCCAGCCCATGAACGCCAACTTCGGCCTGTTCCCGCCGCTGCCCACGGACGACCTGCCGAAGAAGGAACGTCCGCGCGGACGCGACCGCAAGGTCCTCCTTTCCCGCCGCGCGCTCGCCGACCTGGACGGCTGGATCGGCGCCCAGCGGCAAGCGGCCGAGTGATGGGCGGCGACCCGGCGCCTCTGTGGGAAGCCGGGCACATGCGCCTGAAACGCTGCCGCCACGGGGCGCTTCTGTTCAACATCCACGACAAATACGTCGGCCGGTCGCTCGACCTGTACGGCGAATTCTCCGAGGGCGAAACCGCCCTGTTCCGACAGGTGATACGGCCCGGCATGGTCGTCTGCGACATCGGCGCCAACATCGGCTGCCACACGGTGGTCATGGCCGCCGCGGTCGGGCCCGACGGCGTGGTCGTCGCCGCCGAACCGCAGCGCCCCGTGTTCCAGACGCTGTGCGCCAATGTCTCTATGAACGGCCATATGAACGTGCGCGCCTACCACGCCGCCATGGGCGCCGCCGCGGGCGAAATCGCCGTTCCTCTCGTCCGCTACGACCTGGAAGGCAACTTCGGCGGGCTTGAACTGGGCAGCCACCAGGGGGGCGAACGGGTGCCCGTCATGACCCTGGATTCCCTGCCCTTCGGCGCCTGCCACTTTATCAAGATCGACGTGGAAGGGATGGAGATCGACGTGCTGAAGGGCGCGGCCCGGACCATCGCGAAGTTCCAGCCCGTCCTTTATGTGGAGAACGACCGGCGCGACAAATCGCAGGCCCTGATCGAGCATCTGTTGGCGATGGATTACCGCCTCTACTGGCACCTTCCGCCGCTGTTCAACCCCGGCAACTTCTTCGCCAACGGGGACAACGTGTTCGGCAAGATCATTTCGCGCAACATGCTGGGCCTGCCCAAGGACAGCGCCATCGAGGTCAGGAACGTTGCCCGAATAACCGACCCAGCAGCCCCTTTTTAGGCTTCCCGCCCTCCACCGGATCGGCAGGGTTCCGGTAACCGGCCAGGTCCGCCGCGACGCGGTCCATGACCCCCGCCCAGTCGCCGAAGGTTTCCTGGCGGTAGAGGCGCATGGTCGGGTACCAGGGGCTGTCGTCGCGCCCCAGCATCCAGCGCCAGTCGGGCACTACCGGAATCATCACCCACACGGGCTTGCCCAGCGCCCCCGCCAGGTGGGCGACGGATGTGTCGGCGGTGATCACCAGGTCCAGGCACTGGATGGCCGCCGCCGTGTCGGCAAAGTCGTTCAGCATCGGCGCAAGGTCAACGACGCCGGTGGGCGTCTGGGTCAGTTCCGCCCGCGCGCCTTCCCCAAATTTCTGCAAGCTGTAAAAGGCCCAACCATCAACCGAAAGAAGCACCTTTAGATGATCGGGGTGGAGCGAACGCAGGTGATCATACGGATGGTTTGGTCTTCCGGCCCAGGCCAAGCCACACTGCAACCCGGGCCTGTTCAGATTTTTGCGCCATTTCTGCACGTCACCTTTCAGTGGGTGGAGGTAGGGCACATCGTCTGGCAGGCTTTCTAGAGAAGACTTGAAGGCATGCATCGCACTGACTGCCGGGAGGTGGAAATCGAAAGAAGGCAACTTTTCGCTCCTAACGACTACGTCTGAAACGTCCATCTGATTGGCGAGGAGACGAACCAACGGCTTCCGGCATTCGATGACGATCCTCGCGCCTCGATCAGCGAGCAGTGGCAGGTAACGTGCGAATTGCAGCGTATCGCCGAACCCCTGATCTTCGTGGAAAAGGACCACCTTGCCTGAAAGGTCTTCCCCGGCCCACATGGGCACGGAGAATTCGCGCGTTTCGACCTCCGGAGTCCGCCATCGCCATTCATACTCCTCAGCGCCCGATTCAATCTGTCCCATCAAGAGTTTGACTAAAGCGAGGTTTTTCCTCGCTTGCGCATACAGTTGGATCTCCTTCGGCGTTTCCATTGAAGGTCGAGAAACACCAATGAGGATTTCACTGGCACGCTCTACCTGACCACATTCGACCAACGCCTTGCCGTAGTTCGTGGCGACCCTCGTTTCACCCCGCGACAAATCAAATGCACGTTCATGGAACTTGAGGCCTTCCGCCCTGTCGCCAGAGGCCATCAAGCTTGTAGCCAATGCGTCGAGCACATCGGGGTTTTCTGGTGCTATCGAATAGGCATTTCGCAAGTGGTGCACAGCCTCTCGATGCTGCTTTTGCCGCGCCATCAAGATACCGAGATTAAGATGCCCGGCGACGGAATCTGGACTCACCTGGACTATCTGTTGGGCCACGTCGATCGCCTTCAACGTTTTATTTTGCGCCGCCAGGGCTCTGCATAAATTGAGCAACAGGCCGGGCGTCTCCAATCCATGATCGATCGCCTTGCTAAGTAGCTCCTCGGCTTCCGAATGCCGGTTCAGCACGTCCAACAAATTTGACGCATTGATGTAAGCGCTCTCGGCTTGCGGCAGTTCTGCAATGACCGACAGGTAACCGCCCAGTGCCTCCTCAAACCTGCCGCCGTCACGTGCCGCATTGGCCGCGAAGAAACGGGCTTCCTGCTCGGACAGCGTGGGTTTTGGGTAATCCTTGAGGTCCGCCGCGACGCGGTCCATGACCCCCGCCCAGTCGCCGAAGGTTTCCTGGCGGTAGAGGCGCATGGTCGGATACCAGGGGCTGTCGTCGCGTCCCAGCATCCAGCGCCAGTCCGGCACCACCGGGATCATCACCCACACGGGCTTGCCCAGCGCCCCCGCCAGGTGGGCGACGGATGTGTCGGCGGTGATCACCAGGTCCAGGCACTGGATGGCCGCCGCCGTATCGGCGAAGTCGTTCAGCATCGGTGCAAGGTCGGTCGCGTCGTCGGGCGGACGGCGGAGCGCCTCGGGCGCGTCGGCGCGGACCTTTTGCAGGCTGAAAAGGGCAACGCCCGGAACCTCGGCCAGCAACCGGAACAGGGCCGGGTCGACGGCGCGCTTCCAGTCGTTGGCGTTGGTCGGACTGCCGGTCCAGGCGATCCCGACGCGAAGCCCCTGGCGGTTCCAGATGCGGGGACGCAGGCGCGCCACGTCCTCGTCGGCCGCGGCCAGATAGGGCACGTCCCGGGGCAACGCGTCCAGGTCCGCGCCGAACAGGCGCATGGCCGACATGGCCGGGACGTAGAAGTCGAAGCCGCCGCGGTCGATCAATTCGTCGCAGATTTCCGGAGCCCCTTCGAGCGTGCGCATCAGGCGTTTCGTCTCGGGCTTGCAGGGCATGATCACGCGCGCGCAGCGTTCGGCGATCAGCGGCACGTAGCGGGCGAACTGGATGGCGTCGCCGAACCCCTGCTCGCCATAGAACAGGATGCGTTTGTCCGGCCGCGGCGTGCCGTCCCAATAGGGCTGCGGCACGTCGGGCAGCGCGATATCGCCGGTCCGCCAGCGCCACTCGTAGTCCTCGACCCCGGCGGCGGGGCTGCCCAGGGTCATGCGGATCATGCCCTGCGACATGCGCGCGTCTGCGTACTCCCGTCCGCCTTCGTCCAGGCGCGGCAGCAGGGCCGCATAGGCCGCTTCAGCCTCCTCGAATCTGGCCGCCTCCCACAGGGTCTTGGCCCGCGCCTGGGCGAAGTCGGGATCGTCCCCGCCCAGGGCGACGGCGCGGTCATGAGCGGTCAGCGCCGCATCGAAATCGGCAAGCCGCCGTTCCGCCGTCGCCAGGGAGCCCCAGGCCCTCGGGTCGTCGGGCCGGGCGCGGGTCATCGCCCGCGCCGCCCCGGCCGCCGCCGCCCAGTCACGCGCCGCAAAGGCGGCGGCGAAGGCGGCGACATGGGCGTCCCCGCCGTGTTCTCGCGAGGTCGGCGCATCGGGCGGCGGCCGCCTCGGCTTGATCTCGAACACCCGTCCCGGCCCGTCGGGGACGGGCCGCGCGCGGGCCAGCGCCGCGCGGACCCTCGGATCGTCCGGAGCCAGCGCGGCCGCTTCCTCGAGGACCCGGGCCGCGTCTTGCTTCAGGCCGCAGCCAAGGTAGAACAGCCCGCGCTCCAAAAGCCGCCGCACTTCCTCCGCCTCGCCGCCGTCGCTCATGCCGGCACCCCCAAAATTTCCCGTTCCCGTCAGTATTTTCCCCTGAGACGGGCCGAAAGCAAGACCAACGGACGCAGACCGTCGACCCGCATGACCGAGCCGGCGAAGGGGTCGTACCCCGCGCGCGCCAGCCGTTTCAGGTCCCGTGCCGCCAGCCGGGCGGGCAGCAGCGCCGGCAGGGCGGCGCGCGGCACGCGATGCCGGCGGGCGGCGTCGAGGGCCCTGCGGGCGCGGGCGGCGACGGTCGAGACGACGACGGCCAAGGCCCGCTCCTGCCCGGCCGGGCCGCGGTCGCGCAGGCGGTCGAGGTCCAGGCCCGCCTCGCGGCACAGGTCGTCCGGCAGGCGCACCAGCCCCGCCCGCAGGTTGAACGGTACGGCGCGCAGGATGCCCGCAAGCGCCTGCGCCAGGGCGACGTCCACGGCGGCGGCGGCGGCGGGACCCGTGTCCTGCCCCAGCACCCGGAGCGCCAGATCGACGACCGGAGCCGCCGTGCGCCGCGCATGGTCCTCGAGCGCCGCCAGATCGGCGGGCTGGCCGCCCGCAAGATCGGCCTCCCGTGCGTCGATCAGGCCGTCAAAAAGGGTGCGGGGAAGCGAGAAACGCCGGGCGGCCCAGGCCAGCGGCCCGGCCACCGGGTGCCCTCCCGGCTGATCCCCGGGCGGCACCCCCGCGAAGATGCCGTCCAGGCAGTCGCGCCACCATTGCAGGCGCATGCGCCCGATCAGTTCCTCGGACACCGTCTCGCGCACGCGGGCGATCTCCAGGTTGAAGCCGTAAACCGCCAGCATCCCCTCGCGCGCGCCCACGGGGGCCAGAAGCGCCGTGAGATAGCGGTCCCGGTCGTCACGGCGCAGGTCCTCCAGGATCGGGGTGAAAGCCTCGGGCGCCGGGAATTCGGGCGATGATTCGGACATGTTTGCCATCGCGAGCAAGAAATTCTCCCATTTCCGGCGGCTTCCGCGCGGTTGGCGCAAAGGCGCGGCGCGCCTTGTTATATGGCCAGAATCCAGGCCCCGCACGAGGAATATCGTTGAAGCGGCCCCGTCAGGCCTTATATTCCCAGACATGCGGGCGGCGGTCGCTGGGGCTTGCAGTCCGACCGCCGGAGCTTTTTTTGGGGTTAATAGACAAACACGTCGAAGGAGGGATCGGGCCATGGCCGCTATCCTGTCAAACTTGCGAAACACGGTAATCGCCGGCTTCGTTCTTACTATCATCATGGTTGTTGCCGTCGTCGCCGCGACCGGCCAGGGACAGCCCGGCGGGCACGCCTGGTTTGCGTTCCTGTTCCGCTGGCTGCACGTCCTGTCCGGCGTCATGTGGATTGGTCTGTTGTGGTATTTCAACTTCGTCCAGATCCCGAACATGGGCAAGATTCCGGACGAACAGAAGCCGGCCATCGGCAAGGTCATCGCACCGGCGGCGCTGTGGTGGTTCCGCTGGGGCGCCATGGCGACCATCGTCACCGGCCTGATCCTGGCCGGCATGAACGGCTATCTGGTCGACGCCATCACGCTGGGCCTGCAGAGCGGAATCGCAAAGTCGACCGCCATCGGCATCGGCATGTGGCTGGGCACGATCATGTGGTTCAACGTATGGTTCGTGATCTGGCCCAACCAGAAGAAGGCGCTGGGCATCGTCGAAGCCTCGGCCGAGGAAAAGGCGGCGTCGGCACGCACGGCCATGCTGTTCTCGCGCACCAACACGCTGCTGTCGATCCCCATGCTCTACGCCATGGTGTCGGCGCAGAACGTCTTCTAATACACACCTGAATACCCATGCGGACGGGGCGCCCCCAGGGGCGCCCCGTTTTCTTATGGGATTTTGGGATGGAACGGTGGATACCGGACACGCGAACCGGCCCCGCGCCCTTCGGCGCGGCCGCATGGATCGAACGGGAGAGTCCCGCCTAAGCCGTCAGGTTGGCGCCGCCCAATGCGCCCAGCGTGAACGACGCGGTCTGCACGCCGGCGTTGCGGTGGCGGCCGACGGCATCGGCGATGTCGTCAAACACCAGGGAAATGAATTCCCGGCGGCCTTCGCGCAGTTCATCGGCCGAGAACACGGGAATGTCCCGCCCCTCGCCGAGAATTGCGTTGAGCGCCGCCGTCACCGCCGGGTCTTCGGCCGCGGCCTCGTCGGGCAGGCCATCGGCCACCTCCTCAAGCTGGGCACGGGCGCCGGACAAGGCGTCCTCGGCCTCGGCCAGGGTCGCGTCCAGAGCCTGCAAACCGTTGGCGTCGCCGGCGACGGTCAGTTCGTTCTTGCGGGCCGCGAGCACGCGGTCAAGAAACGGCGCCGCGACCTTGAGGTCGGACAGCAGGGCTTCGAGCGCGGCTCCGGACGCAGGGGGAGAATCCTCGGCCTCGGAAAACGCCTTGCTCAGGCTGGCGAATACCGCCTTCAGCGCCTCCGCGGCGGAAACCGGTTTCGTCTCCCCGCCGGACAGGGCGCCGGGAAGGCGGAAGGTCTCGGACGCGGCCTGAGCCTCGCCGGCCTTGGCGTCGTCGCCGGTACCGGTCGCTTTCGATGCGTCTTTCGAGGGAGGAATGGGACGGCTGGCAAGCTGGGGGTTCACGCCCCCCACTTTGGTAACGTCTGTCATCTTCTTTGCACGGCCCCCGAAGGGGCAGTCCTTCTGGATCGTTTTCCCGTTCTGGGACTCGGATAATCCTTCTGGAACGCGAAGAGTATACCGAAACTCCCGCGCGAAGGAAAGGGCCGCTCAGTCGACCGCCAGGATGGCCGCCGCGGCGCGCCGCTCCTCGCCCAGCAGCACGTTGAAGGTGCGGCAAGCGGCGCCCGTGTCCATCCACTCCACGGCGATGCCGCGGGCGCGCAGGTCCTGGCGCAGGCCCTTGGGCGGCGCCACGAAAACCGCGCCACAGCCGATGACGAGGATTTCCGCCGTGGGTTCCGGGGCGTCCGCCCCCGCCACGGCGAGGTGCAACGCGTCGGCGTCCACGTCGGCCACCGTCCGCGCGTCCCAGGCCAGGCACAGGTCCGGCCAGATCAGGATCGAGGTTTCGAAGACGTCGCCGGCGACCCGGAACCGCCCGTTCCCGTAGGCCTGGATCACCTTCCGGCCGGCGGGAACAAGGGGCGTGACGTCTAATCCGGGCATGCCTTACGGCGTTTCCGCCGCCTCCTGGCTGTCGCCGCCGCTGCGCGCGCGGGAAGCCACGTTGGTGTAGAGCAACAGGGGCGAGGCGACGCAGATCGACGAATAGGTGCCGACCACGATGCCGAAGATCATGGCGAAGGAGAAATCGCGGATCACCTCGCCGCCGAGGAAGAACAGGGCCAGCAGGGCGACCAGCGTGGTCAGCGAGGTCATCAGGGTGCGCGACAGGGTCGCGTTGATGGCATCGTTCAGCAACTCCGGCACCGGCTTGGTCTTGTACTTGCGCAGATCCTCGCGGATGCGGTCGAACACGACGACCGTATCGTTGATCGAATAGCCCGCGATGGTCAGCACGGCGGCCACGGTCGACAAATTGAACTCGAGCCCGAGCAGCGAAAACGCGCCGAGCGTAAGGAACACGTCGTGGGTCAAGGCGACGACGGCGCCCAGACCGAACTGCCATTCGAAGCGCAGCCAGATATAGATCAGCATGGCGATGATGGCGGCCGCCACGGCCAGCACGCCGTCCATCAACAGTTCCGACGACACCTTGGGGCCGACGAACTCGACGCGCCGGTAATCGACGCCCGCCCCAAGGGCCTGCTTGACGGCGGAGATTGCGGCCTGCTGCGCCTCGGCGTCGCCTTCCTGGGCGGCGATGCGGATCAGCACGTCCGTGGGATGGCCGAATTCCTGCAGGCTGACCTCACCAAGCCCGAGCGATCCCAGCTGTCCGCGCATCTTGCCCAGATCCGCGGCCTGGGGCATGCGGACCTCGATCAGGATGCCGCCCTGGAAGTCGATGCCGAAGGACATGCCCTTGACGAACACCAGCGCCAGGGACAGCACGACAGCCAGGGCCGATACCGTGAGAAACACCTTGCGGAACGACATGAAGGAGATGTTGATGTCGTCGGGGACAAGCTTGAGAAGACGCATGATCTATATTCTCCCCGGCACCTAGACCGGCAGTTCCTGCGGCCGTGTACGGCGCAGCCAGGCGACGACCATCAGGCGCGTCACCATGATCGCCGTGAACATCGACGTCGCGATGCCGATGGCGAGCGTCACGGCGAAGCCGCGCACCGGACCGGACCCGAAGGCATACAGCAGGACGGCGGCGATCAACGTCGTCACGTTGGCGTCGATGATGGTGGTCAGCGCCCGGCTGTAGCCGGCGTCGATGGCGCTGATCGGCGTGCGGCCCGCGCGCACCTCCTCGCGGATACGCTCGAAGATCAGCACGTTGGCGTCGACAGCCATGCCGACGGTCAGCACGATCCCGGCGATCCCGGGCAGCGTCAGCGTCGCCTGGATGACCGACAGGACGGCAAGGATCAGCAGCAGGTTGAACATCAGGGCCACGTCGGCCATCACGCCGAAGCGGCCGTAGGCGACGACCATGAAAACGATCACGGCAATCATGCCGACGATGCAGGCGGTCTCCCCGGCGGTGATGCTGTCCGTCCCCAGGCTGGCGCCGACGGTGCGTTCCTCGAGGATCTTGATCGGCGCCGGCAGGGCGCCCGCGCGCAGGAGAAGCGCCAGGTCCTGTGCCGACTGCACGGTGAAGGAACCGGAAATCTGGCCGCTGCCGGTGATGATCGGCTCGCGGATCACCGGCGCGCTGATGACCTTCCTGTCCAGGATGATGGCGAAGGGGCGGCCCACGTTCTTGGTCGTCACGTCACCGAATTTCTTGGCGCCGCGCGCGTTCAGGCGAAAGGTGACGACGGGCTGATTGGTGCGCTGGTCGAAGCTCTGGTGCGCGTCGACCAGATCCTCGCCCGACACCAGGACCCGCCGCTTGACAAGGTAGGCGTCCTGGCGGCCGACGGCGCGGTCCTCCTCGGTCGCGTCCAGAAGCACGCTGCCCGGCGGCACGCGGCCGCGCTCGCGCGCCTCGACGACGGAATTCTCGATATCGACAAGCTGGAAGGTCAGCTTGGCCGTCTTGCCGATGATCGCCTTCAGGCGGTCCGGATCCTTGAGACCCGGAACCTGGACCAGGACGCGGTTGTCGCCCTGGCGCTGGATGGTCGGCTCGCGCGTACCGGTCTCGTCGACGCGGCGGCGCAGGATTTCCACGGATTGCTGCAGGGCCGACGAACGGCGTTCCGCCAGGGTCTGGTCC
>Ga0066644_10000179_pt1 | contig 39296 bp, 56 predicted proteins | sample CryGeyCG2114_020_FD_62735 | JGI IMG/M metagenome (GOLD analysis project Ga0066644, IMG submission 62735) | Groundwater microbial communities from aquifer - Crystal Geyser CG15_big_fil_post_rev_8/21/14_0.20 | ecosystem: Environmental > Aquatic > Deep subsurface > Groundwater | place: USA: Utah...
GCGCGCGAGCACGCGACCGATGGCGATGACCCGTTCGGCACGCGCGGGATCGACGAGGATCTGCGGCGCGGACATCGAAAAACAGCCGAATACGTCGTCGAGCGCGCCCATCGTCGTCGAAACCACCAGCTGCGCCCCGGCCTTGCCCCCGCGCATGTCGAGCCGCGAGAGCAGCGCCAGCGCATCGGCGCTCGCCTCGGCGCAATCGACCAGCACGAGGTCGCCCAGCGCGGCCAGCGGGCCCTGCGCATATTCCTCGAGGCTGCAGCATTCGCGCAGGCGAAACCCGGCGGCGAGCGCATCCTCGCGCATTTCGGCCCGCACATGGTCGCGATCCGCGAGAACGGTCACCGACAGCTGGCACCCCGAGGCATCGCGCGCCGGCTGTTAGGTGACAGGAGGTATTAGAGTGCTGGCTGGGCGGGAATATCCGGGATTTGGCGGGGACTGATGGGATCGAAACCCCAGAATTCCGCCATTCCGGGCAAAATCGGCTGGACGCGCGGGATTGGGTTCAGTGTCTAGAGTCACCGGCCATTTAGACAGTAAATTGACAAGAGCGACTAGAGTCTGCGGTTTTGAGAAGGCACCGTTCAGAATGGGCAGAAAGCCTTCTAAACCGCCATTCAGAGGGCGGTGCGGGCCGAAAATCGGCCGGTCGAGCGGCGCGAGAAGAGTAACAGAACTGCGGCATAACTGGGCGTTTGGGCCGAAATCGGCCGGAAACTGGGCACCTATTGAAATATAAGGGGAAATTCGGACCGTTTGGGCAGCAGAGCCTAATCCCCCTCCCCATTAACTGGGACATAAATCAGGCCGCCTTCGGCATGCGGATCTTCGATCAGGCGCACCAGCTGGAAGCCGGGCTGCCACCATTCTTGCGCTTCCTCGATCGTGTCGAACGCCACGGGCACACCGCCCAGGGGATCTGTCATCGGCGCGCCGGAGGGATGAAGCAGACCAAAGGGCATCGATCAGTTGGCGTAGCCCTGCCGATCCTGTTCGCTGTCGAGCACCATGCAGCCTTCGCCGGCCGCAGCCTCCAGCTCGCGCAGGACAGCCTGATAGTCAGATCGCGAGCTGCAGCGAGCGAGATAGCGGCGCGAGCCAGGGATTTCCTTGCCGCTTTCGTCAGCCACGTAGAGATAGCCTTTCACAGCACCACGCCGAGCGCCAGGGAGAGGACGCCAATGGCCAGCAAAACGGCGAACTCGCAACGCATCCACCTACGCTCAGTCGGAGGAGAGTCGTTGTCAGACCATTCACGCAAAGCCATCACTTTCCGTCCCTCAGGCGCAGTCGCGAAAACGGTTACGCCACTTCCCGGATAGTATTGATCCGCCCCAGCGCATTTCGGCCCGCGTCGGTTCCGTCTCGTAGATCGTGATTGTCCACATGGTGAGGCCGCCGTTGTTGAAGTCCATGATGCGCCGCCCATCGCCGCGAATTACGTTGGGTGTACCTGCGCTCGACAAAGCAATGGAGATGCATTCCTCCAGTTGGGCAGGCGTTTTGGCTGTTTCATAAGTGATCTTTGCCGGTTGTTTGTCTAAATCGCCGACCGTGGCGCACCCGCCCAATCCAGCTGCCGCCAGCGAGACGATAAGCGCAGCACTGCTCATTTTGGGCAACATCGACAATCTCCCATCCTACTCCTGCTCATATCCGGCGCACTACGGCCACCACGCGGCCGATGATCTGCAGTTCGTCATCGCCGGGATCGTAATCTGGCACGTTCTCATTGTCCGACAGCAGCGTGATCTTGCCCCCGCCCATGCGGACGCGCTTTACCATGCCGATGCCGCCGACCGATAGCACCCAGATCTGATCATTCACGCTGATTGTGTCGCGGCTGCGGTCGATAAGCAGCACATCGCGATCGCCGATGGTCGGATACATGCTGTCGCCAATTCCGTGGGAGAAGCACAGCAGCTGCTCCGGCGCCTTGGTGAACATGCGCACGAATGAACGCGGGAAATGTTCGATGACCTCACCGGGATCGATCCCGTCGAGAAAGGTGCCGCCCATACCATAGCCCAACTCGAGCATCGGGATGGCGAGGCTGTCGCCACCAATGGCCAAGGCCGCAGGCTGGTGCGTAAAGTCGCGCTGGCGATCCGCGAGCCCACCCGGGAATTCGTCTTCTCCGTGAAGGTAGGCATCCCACCCAGGGAAAGCTGGGAATGCGAGGCGTAGTTTCTCGATCGTCGGCTGGCTGAGCCGATGAGAAGAAGTCCCGCTGTACGGTCGATTGATGGTGGTGACGGCCACACCAGCCCGCTTCGCAAGTGCAGCGGGCGTTAGCCCCTCATGCTTGGCGATTGCCTGCAACAGGGCCGTATCTCGTTCAGTGCCGTCCATGGGCGCACGCTAAGCAAATCAGCCGAATAGCGCTGTTAGCATTTTCGCTATTGCATGTTAGCTTTATCGCTAATACCATAGCGCTATGGATCAACAGGCAGTCATTGCTGACATCGAGCAGCGCGCATACGAGGAGCGGGTTTCGATCCGTTTTCTCTGCCAGCGTGCAGGTGTTCATCCGACCACCTTCAGCAGGTGGAAAAAGTCGGACGATAACTCTGAGCCCATGGGCGCGAACTACGCGTCTCTGCAGAAGCTTTGGAACGCCCTCGACGACATCGCTGCCGAGAATAAGCGCCGCCGCGCGCGCAAGGCGGTGGCGGCATGACGCATCCGCACGATGCCGTTCGCGTGGCCCCGGTGGGGATCGATGCCGAGGGGCAGATCGAAGTGTTCGGCCTGAAATTCTGGTCGGAAGAGGCGACCAGGCATGCGCGCCGCATCGTGGCGCTGTGCGTGGCCCATGCGCCGCACCAGCGGGCTGCGGTGCTTTCGCTGAAAGGCGAGTTGCTGTGCCATGTCGAGCTGATCGATGATGGCGGGCTGACCGAACGGCGAGAGCAACGCCGCGCCGAGGCGCAGGAGCTGATCGACGAAGCGCAGCACGAGGCGCGCGATATCGAGGCGGATGCGCGCGCATTAATCGTTCGCGGGCAGGCCGAGCTGTTGATCGATCTCATCGATAAGCGCATCGAGCATGCCCGCCTCCGCCACCGCATCGGCGCATTCTGCCGACAGCTTGCGCCGGGCCATGGCGAAGGTTTCCTGCGCCGAGCCCGGGCAGTGCTGTTCCAGCGTATGGACGTGCGAGGTGAGCAGCGCCCACATCGCCATGTACCTGGCTTCGAAATTGCCAAGGCGATTTTCGAACATCCGCATGCGATCCTGGGTGGTCATGGCCATCGGGAGACTTCCTTTTCTGTTGGCGATGGGAAGGAGGCTAAGCGCGCTGCCGAGGCCGGTCACTGTCTAAGTGAGGTGGCGAAATGAGCAGCCACCAATCGCTGTTGTCGAGCGCCGAAATCATCGCGCTGAATCCGGCCGACATTTTCGTGCCTAGTCGCATCGGCTTTTACCACGAGGACAAGGCAACCGCGCTTGGCCGCCTGATCGCGGTGGATGGCCAGCGCGATCCGATCAAGGTGAAGGCTCGCAGCCAGGGCGATCAGGCCTGGGAGCTGATCACCGGACTTCACCGATTGCGCGGCTGCGCAAACGAGCAAATCAGCGTCTTCGCGCTGGTGGTGGATGGCGAGGCTGAAGACTTCGCCGATCTGGAAGCCAGCGAGAACCTGCACCGCCGCCCGCTGGGGCCGATCGAGCGCGCGAAATTCACCGCCGCATTGGTCCAGGCCGCGCAGGATCGCATCGCGCGGGAGCATGGCGATCTGAAGCAGCACCAGCTTGGAGCGAAGGCGCGATGGCAGCGTGTAAAAGATAAAGAGACTACTGCCGACCAAGTGCTTCAGCAGGAGGCTGACGATGCTGCGGACAAGATGTCCGCAGCATACAGTTGGCAGGAATCGGTTGCCGACGCGCTTGGCTTAGACCGCCGAACAATCCGGCGTGATCTTTCGCTGTTTCGCCTTCTGATCGAGCCGTTCCCCGACCTGATCGAGGCGCTGGCGAAGCACCCAGTCGTCGGTGAGAACGCCAGCCAGCTGAAAAAGATCTGCGCAGTGCCGGACGAACTGCATCGGCGCACTGTGATCGAGGCGCTGCTGGCGGACAGCGAGCTGAGCGCGGACGAGGCGCGGGTGCAGGCCGGGATCGATCGGCCCGAGGGGCCTGCGCCTGCGACGCACCAAAAGTTCTACGACCAGGTCAAGGGCGGGTGGTCACGACTTGGCCGCGCCGAACGAAAGCGCCTGCTGCCGGAACTCTACAAGCAATTCACCCACGAAGAACGCGCCGTTCTGCGCGAGCTGCTGGAGGGCGATGATGCCTCTCAGTTCGAGCCCGGCACGCTCGCTTATCGCATGGCGAGAGGTGAACTGTGATGCGCGCCCGATCAGCAGAGCGGGTTGTTTCGATCAGCCCGCGGATCGTCGGGAAACGGCGTCTTGGTGTCCAGCTGAATGCTCTTCAGAGCAGAGAGGAGGAACATTGCCTGCACGAAATCCATCTGGACCTCGCGGAAACCCGAGGTCGTCGCAAACTGGATCGCAACCTGATCAGGTCGCCCCTGGCCATCGAGTTCAATGCGGCATCCCAGTATATGATCCGCGCGTTCCGCACGAACGTCGGGACCGATAACGAACTCGCCGTACATCCTGGTATTCTCGGACACATCAGCTCTCCTGCAGCACCAAGCCCCTGCAGGATGACCGAAGCGGCCGGGGCGTCAAGCCCCGGCTGTGGAGGTGCCCATGCGCGGTGAGATTTCATCTGGCCGGCACGCCAAGCGGCATCCGCTGGACTGGTATGTCGACGAAATCTGGTGCGCGCGGCAGCTGGCCGCAGCCCTTGGTGATTTCAACCGTGAGAGAGCTTTGGGCCACAGCGTGTGGGACCCGAGCTGCGGCTTCGGCAACACGCTGCAGGCAGCCTGGGAGCTGGGCGTGCAGACGCACGGTTCGGACCTGGTCGATAATTTCGCCTGGGAGCAGTTCGACGCTTGTCCGGATCTGCCGCGTCCGCGCTGGTTCAGCGGCAATTTCCTCGACCAGCGCAGCGCACCAGGCCCCTGCAGCATCGTCTGCAACCCGCCTTATAGCTATATCAAAGGGATCGCAGAGGATTTCGCCCGCAAGGCATTGAGCCTTGCCAGCGGGCGCGTGTGCTTCCTCATGCCGAACAAGTGGCTGAGCAGCCAGGTTCGGTTCCAGCTGTTCGCCGCTGACCATCCCCCGCAGGCCATCCTGCACCTGACCCAGCGGCCGAGCATGCCGCCGGGCGATCGCATCGCAGCGATGGGCAATCGCGCCTTTCGTGGCGGAATGATCGATTACTGCTGGGTGGTCTGGGACACCATGCGCCCGACCAAGCCCGGTCATACGCGGACCATCTGGTTGCCCAAGCTGAGCGAGCCGATCGCACCGATCGAGGGGATCGCGTGATGGTGGCGCTGACCGCAAAGCAGAGCGCGCTGCTGCGTTTCATCGCCGGGTACCAAGCGGCCCACGGCTATTCGCCCAGTTATCGCGAGATGCGCGAGGGCGTGGGCGTTCGCAGCAACCAGCGCATTTTCGAGATGGTCGATGCGCTGGAGGAACGCGGCGCCATCACACGCCTGCCGCACAAGGCGCGCGCGATTACTATCCGGGTCAACGTTCCCCTGCCCCGCGCGCCCGATGGCGCGCCGCTCCATGCCGTCCCGATCGGAGGTGAGGCATGGGCCTGACAACCACCGAGCAAGCAGTGCTGACGCGCAGCGACCAGGGCATGCTGAACGCGACGATCGCGCGCGAGCTGAAGCTGCGGCCGCGGTACGTCGATACGATCGTCAGCCGGTATTCGATTTCCCTGGCGAGCGATGCCGCACGCGATGCGACGATCCGCAAAGCCACGCGGGAACTGGGCAAGGCCGTTGCTGCGGCGGGAGGGCACCGATGATGGCCGACCGCGCCGCCCAGCTGCGCCACCACCGCAAATGCTTCGAATATGGGCTGAGGCACGGGATCACGCCGCGCGAAGCCGATCTGGAAATGAAGCTGCAGGCTGCCCGCGATCGGGCGCGCACGCTGCAGCAACGAATGGCCGAGAAGCACCGCGCCGAATGCGTGGCGCCCGCGCCGATCGCCACACCCGAAGAACCCAAGAAACCATTCTGGTGGGAGGAAAACTGATCATGGCCGAAACGCCAAACCAATCCGCATGCGCCGGCCTGCACGGCCTTGGCCTCGAGCGCGATCTACCGATGGGCGCAACTGTGGGCGATCCTGCTGAGTGGGCGAAGATCCTGAACCATTACCGCCTGGCGAGCCGCGACATGCGCGACGATGCCGGCGAATACCTGGAAGCCGATCCGTATTTTGCCGAAGCGCGGCCGCTGCCTGAAGAAGCGGAGGACGCCGGGCAGGTGAATGGTGCGTTCACCTGGGCGCTGGTGGCCATCACGATCGAAGCCGCCGCGCTTTGCGCATGGTGGTTAGCATGAGTGCGGCCCCACAAGCACGCGCACGCTGCGCCGCGCCCGATACCCAGCGTCGCCCGCGAAAAAGGGCGCTGCAGATCGACCTGAACAAAGTGCCCAGCTCGATGGAGCAACTGGCCGACACTTGGAAAGGCAATCGGTGACGAACCGGGTCGCAACCAAGCCATTCGAGACCATGCGCGCGGACCTGATCGCGCGGGGATTGCTGACTGCCGATCATCGGCTGACAGCAGCCGGAAAGGCGCATGTAGCCCTGATCATACTCGGTCTGGCTGCCGGCGAGGCGGACAACGATCCCGATGGCCCATGCGTGGAGTGGCAGATCGACTTTCGCAGGCGGGGAGTGCCGTATCGTGCCTAAGGCCAAGGCCCATCCCGACCAGATGCCATTCGATTTCGAGGCGCCAGCCCCGCGCAAGGGCCGTGCCGAACTGGCGGGGCTGGAACGCCGCATCAACGAAACCGTGGGCAGCATGCTGAACAGCGATGATCGACCGCGTGAAGTGATCGCGGCGGAAATGAGCGTTCTGCTGGATGAACCAATCAGCCGCGCAATGCTGGATGCCTATTCGAGCCCGGCACGGGTCGAACACCGCGTGCCGATGAGCCGCCTGTTGGCATTGGCCGTGGTGACCGCCCGTCAGGACCTGCTGCGCCCGATCCTGCGCGAGGTCGGGATGGAAGCCCTGATGGGCAACGAAGTGAAACTGGCCCGCCTGGGCCAGATCGATGCGCGGATCAGGGAACTGCAGGCGGAGAAACGGGGCCTTTCGAGCACCACGACGCCGATGGAGAGGAATAGTTAGATGGGGGCTAGATTGGCAGCATCGGATACATCGGCAGATGCCATGGCCCCGTGGTTTTCCGCAGCGGACCTGGCCGAGCTGGCGCTGCCCGGCTTGCCGGGCGACAAGCGATCCATCGCGCGGCGCGCGAAGGACGAACGCTGGTTTAGCAAGGCGGATGCCAATGGCGATCTGCTGGTGCGACCGCGCCGCGGCCAAGGCGGAGGCCATGAATTCCACGCATCGATCCTGCCCCCTGCAGCTCAGCTTGAGCTGGCGCGGCGCGGCCTGATCGAGACGGCGGGGACAAGCGAGGAACGCGACGAGGATCGTCATGGCTGGCGCTGGTTCGAACAGCAGACCGCCAAGGTGCGCAACGTGGCCAAGTTCCGCCTGGAGGTTGTGACCGAAATCGAAGTGCTGCTGGCTGCGGGGACCACGAAAACCGCCGCTATCGCCGAGATCGCGGCGGAGAGATCGATCGGCAAGGCCACGCTGTGGAACTGGCTGCGCGCGGTCGACGGGATCGATGCAGCCAACCGCCTGCCCGCACTCGCACCGCGCCGAAAGGGAGGCGGTGCAGAGGCGGAGATCGACGAAGGGCTGTGGACCATCTTCAAGAGCGACTGGCTGCGCCCATCGCAGCCGACGCTGAACAGCTGTTACGATCGCACGGCCAAGATCGCTGCGGAAAGAGGCCTTTCAATGCCTTCTGCGCGCACGTTCAGCAGGCGGTTGAAGCGCGAGTTGCCCCGTGATGTGGTGAAGCTGAAGCGCGAAGGCCCCGAAGCCCTGCGCCGCGCGCAACCGGCTCAGCGCCGATCGGTTGCGGACATGCACGCGCTGGAATGCGTGAACATCGACGGCCACAAGTTCGATGTCTTCGTGCGATCGCCGGAGACGGGCAAGCCGATCCGCCCCATCCTGGTCGCGATCCAGGACATCTACAGCCGCAAGGTGGTGGCATGGCGCCTTTCGCTGACCGAAAATGCCGCCGCAGTGCGCCTGGTCTTCGCAGATCTGTTTCGCGAATTCGGCATTCCCATGGCCTGCGTGCTGGACAACGGCCGCGGCTTTGCCAGCAAGTGGATCACCGGCGGGGCGAAGAGCCGATTCCGCTTCAAAATCCGCGACGAAGATCCCACCGGCCTGCTGACCGGGCTGGGCATCGAGATCCACTGGGCGCTGCCCTATCGCGGCCAGTCCAAGCCGATCGAACGCGCGTTTCGCGATATGTGCGACCGGATCGCCAAGCATCCTGCGATGGAAGGTGCCTATACCGGCAACAGCCCGATGGCGAAGCCCGACAATTACGGCAGCCGGGCGATCGAGTGGGATGCCTTCGTGGCGCACGTGGAAAACGGGATCCGGGATCACAATGCGCGGCCGAACCGCCGGGGCGGCGTGTGCAATGGGCGCAGTTTCGACCGGACCTTTGCCGAAAGCTACGAAATCGCGCCGATCAAGAAGGCTGACGCTGCGCAGCTGCGCATGGCCTTGCTGGCCGCCGACCAGAAGATGGTGAACAGCACCACGGGCGAGATCGCGCTGTTCGGTAATCGGTACTGGTCGACCGAGATCGGCGCGCTTGCGGGCGAGAAGGTCACCGTGCGGTTCGATCCGGACAATTTGCACAGCGAGATCCACGTTTACGATCGGGAAGGCCGCTTTCTGGGCACTGCACCGGTGATCGCCGATACCGGGTTCTCCGATTCCGATGCCGCAAAGCGCAGTGCCAAGCGGGAGGCTAACGTCCGCAAGGCCACCAAGGCCGCGATCGAGGCGCAGCAGCTGCTGGATGCAAGCGAGGTGGCCGCCCTGCAGCCCGATGCGCCGCCGCCGAGCATTCCGCAACCATCGGTGGTGCGGATTGCGCGCCATCGAGGAACGGCGGTCGGCGCGGCCGCCGCACTGAAGCCAAATCACGAGGAACAGGAAGAGCGCGAGGCCCGCATCTTCGGCGCAATCGAAATGTGCCTGGTGGTCGACAACGAATGACGAGATCGGCGCGCGGCGATCGATTGGAACGCGCCCGCCGCGCGCCGTGCCCAACAAAGGACGGAGAACCGCTAGCATGAACGATCCAAAACTGAAGCATGTCGATGTGGAAGAGCAGCGCGAGTGGCTGAAGAAACACAAGACCGAGACCGGCCTGAGCTGGCGCGATCTGGGGGCGCGCCTTGATATCAACGACAAGACGCTGGCCCTGTTCGCGAGCAACAAATACGGCGCACCGGGCGACTTTATTGCCGAGGCAATCTTCCGGCATCGCCAGACGCTGGCGGCGCAGGCTGCCATGGCCCTGCGGTCGGTCGAGATCCCGCCATACTATCCCACGCGCACCAGCCTGGACCTGATCCAGTTGCTGGCCTGGGGGCAGCGCGGTCGGATCGTCATGGCGGCGATGGGGCCGGGGATGAGCAAGACCACCACCGCCAAACATTTCAAGGCCTGTAATTCGGGCGTGTTCATGGTGACGATCAGCCCGGCGACATCGGGCATCCGCGCGATGGAACGCGCGGTGCTGCACGCGATGGGCGACAGCAGCCCCACGGGCGACATCCAGGGCATGGCCATGCAGATCAAGGATCGCGTGGCCAAGATGCAGAAACCCCTGCTGATCGTGGACGAGGCGCAGCACCTGACCGTGCAATCGATCGAGGAGCTGCGCCACTGGCACGATGAGACAGGACTGGGGCTGGCCTTGCTGGGCAATCAGCAGGTCCAGCAAAAGTTGGACGGCGGTGCGCGCGCAGCCGCCTTTGCGCAGCTGTTCAGCCGTCTTGCGAACAAGCTGGATCGGCCCAAGCCGCTGGATGCCGATATCGAGGCGATGCTGGATGCTTGGGACGTGAGCGATCCGCGGGTTGCCAAGGAAGTGCATCGTATCGCCGCGCTTCCCGGCGCGCTGCGCGGGGCCACTTTCGCGCTGGAATTGGCGAGCATGCTGGCGATTTCCCAGAACGAGACCCTTTCGATCAACCACATCAACGATGCGTGGGCGCAGCTTTCACGCCGGGCTGTGGGGGCCTGACCATGCGTGCCAGCATCCGCCGGGCGATCGCCGATTTCATTGCGCTGGAGGGCCGCGAGGCGGCGCTGCGCGAAGCGATCGCCCTTCCCGCAATCCTTGCCGCTGCCGCGATCGCACTGGTCGCGCTGGCGGTGATGGTGGAGGCGTGATGTGACCGAAATCAGCATTCACGAATACTGTCTGGCATCGCAGGCCTTCGCATACATCGAGCAATCGCTGGGCCTGACCCGGTTCCAGGTCACTTCGGCCAGCAGGGAGCGCCCGCTGGTACGCAGCCGTGCACTGTTCACCTGGATCATGCGGAACCACAGCGGCGATCCACCGGCGAGCTATCCGGTGATCGGAAAGCTGGCCGGCGGGCGCGATCATACCACCATGATCCATTCGGCCGACTGGGCAGAGACGCGGATCGAGCGCGATGCGCGCTTTGCCGAGCTGTGTGCCGGCTTCGCGGCTTTCGAGAAAGAACATGAAGGAGAAGCGGCATGAACGCGGTATCCGCCCGGCCGGCGACATTCGACCGATCGCAGCAGGCGCGGCGATCGATGCTGGGCAAGATCCACATCGCCAAGAAACAGCTGGCAATGGACGAGGACGATTACCGCCAGGTGCTGTTCGAGGTGACGGGCCATGGCAGCGCGGCCGATTGCAGCGCTGCGCAGCTGGCGCGTGTGATCGAGCGGATGAAGACGCTCGGCTTCAAGCCGTTGCCCAAGGCGGGGAAAAAGTCGGCCGCGCACCCCATGGCGCGCAAGGCCCGCGCGCTGTGGATCAGCCTGCACCACCTGAACGCGGTGCAGAACCCGGCCGAGGAAGCACTGGAGGCATTCGCTCGGCGCCAGCTGGGTTGCACGAAACTGAGCTGGGCCAACCAGCGCGATTCCTACAAGCTGATCGAGGCGCTGAAGGCCATGGCCGTGCGCCATGGCTGGCGCCAGACCGCCGCGCATGACGGGCACAAGCTGAGCCCGAAAGAGCTGCAGATGCACCTGTGCGAGGTGATCCTGGCCAAGCTGAAGGAAGGCGGCCACGTGCCCGCCGACTGGTATCTGGACGTGGCCGCCAAGCGGCTGTGCGGGATCGATACCGCCAATACCGAAACCGGATACACGGCCGAGGATTACAGCCGCCTGGCGAAAGCTCTGGGCGACAAGCTGCGCGCGCTGGCCAACCCGGTGCCCGAAGCATGAATGCCGAGCTGACCGAGGCGCTGACCGTGATCGAGCGCAAGGCGATCGCCCCGCTGAAGCGGGTGATGGCCGCGCGGCCGAAGGATTTCAGCCACACGAATCATGCCGCCTGGGCCGATCGCCTGCGCGAAGTGGAGGCGCAGGCCGCGCAGGCGCTTGGCGCGATTGGCGCGGAAGTGGCCTGGGGCACGGGCCACGGAAAGATCGAACTGCTGGGCATCACCGCGCGATCGGGCAGCGGCCTGCTGGCCGCGCTGGAGAGGTGGCGCGGCCACGCAAAGATCAAACTGGAGAAGGAGAACCGCCGTGTTCGACCGAAATGACCGCCCACTGAAGCGCGAATACGAGACGCTGGGATGGCTGGATCTGCCCGAGCTTGGCACCAGGAACCGATCGGCAACCCGCCGGCCCCGGCCCACTGCCCTGATTGCGATCGGCGCATTGCTGGCGGCGCTGGCCATCGCGATCGCGGCCGCAAGCTGATGGCTGGCCCGCACGTAACCGATCACGCGATGCTGCGATTCCTCGAGCGCGGGGGCGGGTTCGACATCGAGGAGCTGCGCGCGCGCATGGAATCATCGCTGGCCCGTGCCCATGCCGCCGCACGCAGCCTAAGCGCATCCGATTACCTGGTCAGGATCGACGGATTGACCTTCCTGGTGCGCGGCGAAGCCGTGGTCACCGTATTCCCGGAAGGCACGCCCGGCATGCGCGCTGCAACGATCGCCCGCGCTTGCGACGACACGGCCGACCGGAAGGGCCAAAGCCGCGCATGAGCGAAGAGCTTACAGCCAGCCTGAAGGCCCTGCTGGGCGAAGAGGGCCTGATCCTGCTTGCCGAGAAATTCGGCGGGCGGCGGCTGTATGTGCCTGGCGATATCAAGGCAGACCACCCAATCGCGATTGCGCTTGGCCAGGAGCGTGCCGGGAAACTGGCAGGGCTGTATTCGCCGGCGCAAATTCGCGTACCCCTTGCCCGGACGATCCGGGCAAGGCATTACCGCGCCAACGGCGATTCCAATGGCGAGATCGCCACGAAGCTGGGCATGACCGAGACGGGCGTCGACAAGATGTTCGAACGGATGGAGAGCCCGCCCGACAAGGGCAGCGTCCAGCTTTCCTTCCAGATTTGATGCCGATGCCCGCGCCCGCGGGCATGCTATCGACGGCGCAGCAACCGTACACCCGGTTGCCATGGACGCCGAGAAATCACCCCCTGAACCGATCGTGGTCACCGCCTTCAGCGAGCGGTTTGAGCATGCCTTTGCCGACCTGCTGGGGATCGAAGGCGGTTTCGTGGACGATCCGGTGGATCGCGGCGGCGCGACCAAATACGGCATTTCGCTGCGCTTCCTGAAGGCCGAAGGCCAGATCGACGAGGATCTGGACGGCTACGCCGATTTCGACCTGGATATGGACGGCGATATCGATGGCGCCGACATTCGCAAACTGACCATTGGCGATGCGAAATCGCTGTACAAGCGCAGCTTCTGGGAAGCGCTGGATTGCGAGAGCTTCCCCGAACCGATCGGGGAAATGCTGTTCGACCAGGGCGTGAACGGCGGCAACCACGCGGCGAAGAAGCTGCTGCAGCAGGCGATCAACGCCGTGCTGCGCGCCGGGCGATATCGCACCATAGCGCTGAAGGTCGACGGGCAGATCGGCGAGCGGACCCGCCTTGTCTTCAATTCCATGTGGGAGCGGCATCCCGACCTGCTGGTGACGGACTACCGCGAAGCGGTGAAGGATCGGTACTTCGCCATCGTGCGGCGTAACCCTAGCCAGGCGAAGTTCCTGCGGGGTTGGCTCAATCGTGCAGAGAAGCTGGGCCGATGATCGGCACGCTTCTGGGATGGGCGATGGACCTGGGCAAGCTGATTGCGCGGATCCTGCGTGCCGTGTTCGATTGGGTGACCAGCGACTGGCGCCACGCGGCCATCGCCATGCTTGGCGGCATCTGTGCCGTCTATCTGTTCTGGGTGGAGCCCGCGCTGCAGCAGCGGATCGCCAATCGCACCGAAGAGCGGAATACCGCCCGCCAGGAGCGCGATGACGAGCGTACCGCCCACCAAAAAACCAAGACCGAATACCGAACCGCCCAGGTCGAGGCCGCGCGCCTCGAGCAGAAGCGCATCGAGCGCGTGAAGGCCGAACAACAGGAGATCACCGATGCGGTTGAAGCAGATTATCGCCGCCAGCTTGCTGGCCTGCAGCTGCGTGCTGAGCGGCTGCGCGAAGAGCTACGAGCCGGAGCCGGTGCTGCCGGTGCGGGCCGAGGTGTCGCAATGCCCGGCCTTTCCCCTGCCGCCGGCGGATCTGCTGAAGCGGCCGGCGATCGTGGACTTCCTGCCCCCTTCGGACGGAGCGCGGCCGGACAGTTAGAGCGCGACGTGATCGCCAGCGAACAGGCGATCCAGCTGAACGCGCTGATCGACTGGCTGCTGGCCCAGAACGCGATCGATCCCAACGCCCCGCCAGGGGACGAATGATGCAGCACAGTGAGCGGGCGATCGAGACCAGCAGCGCCTTTGCCGATGCCGAGCGCGATCGGCAGATCCAGCGCGCACAGGCCAAGCTGGCGCTGGAGGGCGAGGAATACTGTGCGGACTGCGGCGAAGAAATCCCCGCAGGACGCCGCGCAGCCCTGCCCAGCGCGACGCGGTGCCTGCCCTGCCAGGCTGCCTTCGAAAGGCCCAGGCGATGATCGAGGGACCGGTGGCCATCCACAAGTTCGCTGCCAGCTGGGTGCTGGCTGCCGCGGCCAGCGTACCGCTGGATAAGGCGGCACCGCAGGCCGAAACCGTGCTGCATCTTGGCGGTGTGGACGTGCCGATCATCACCGCGGCGCTGGGCCTGCTGGGCGTGGTTTGCGCGCGGTTCCTGGCACTGCCCAAGGAACGATCGCTGGGCACGCCGCGGTTCCTGGTGGTGAGCCTGTTGATGGTGGTGGCGGTGCAGCTGTGGATCGTGGAGGCGCGGCCGGGCTGGCTGTTCGCGTTCGTGCTTTCGATCGGCCTGGGGTTTTCGGGATACTCGCTGATCGAGCTGCTGGGCGACCAAGTGAAGGAAACGACCAGGGCCGGTTTCGAAGCCGCGCGCGGTGCCTTCGGCAAATTGTTCAAGACATCGAAAGACGGGGACGCGGACAATGGATAGCGGCGAGCTGCTGGAGCTGGCGATCATCGCCATCATCCTGGCCGGGATAGGCTATGTGATCTGGCGCGGGGGCGCTGCAAACCCGGTGGGGACCGGGCACTTGCAGCAACGCTTCAGAACCTTTTCCAGCGACCTTGCCACGATGAGTTCGGGCATGAAGACCCTGGGCGACCAGATCAAGGCGCTGGAAAAGGGTGGAGCGTCCGCCCAGGAGGTCAGCCGGCTGCAGGGCGAGTTCGAGGCAGAGAGGGCCCGGACCGACAAGATCTATGCCACGCTGGAGCGCATCGATGGCGATGTGAAGGGAATGCGCGAGGACCAGGCCGCGCGCAACCAGGTTATCGCATCGCTATCCGACAGCGTGCGGGCGGTGGCGAACAATCTGGAGCAGCACCGCCGCGACATCACCGAAAAGCAGGGCGCGGTGGCCGAGACATGCGCGGCGACATCGAGCGACCTGAAACTGATGGGGCGGCAGCTGGACCGCCTTTACGACGTGATCGTGGAAAAGGGGCTGGCGAAATGAGTATCGCACAAGAGCTGAAAGAGCGGCTTGCCGCCGACGCACGCCTGCAGATCCTGCGCGAGCTTGCAGGGCAGAACGACGGCCGCCTTTCGATCCTGCCGCTGCAGCGCGCGCTGGATGTGTACGGCATCAAGCGCGATCGCGACTGGATATCCACCCAGCTGCGAAAGCTGGAGACGCTCGATGCGATCGAGATCCAGTTTGCCGGCGACCTGCCCATTGCCCGGATCGCACGTGCAGGCCGCGATCACCTGGAAGAACGCGGCGTGATCGAAGGCGTCACCCGCCCGGCCGAGGCCGAATGACATGGGCGCTTTCATCGGGACCATCGTCTATCTGATCGGCGCAGGCCTGGTTTACCTGCTCGCGCTCGACCTGCTCAATGTGAAGCTGCACCTGCGCAAGTGGGTGGCGCTGGGGATCGCTGCGATCTGGCCCGCACTGCTGGTGCTGGCCCTAGTGTTTCTGGGCATCGACGCGATCGAACTGGGATGGCGGCGGCACAGCCGGCGGAGGGGCGCATGACCATGCCGGCGATGGACGCAATCGAAAGGCTGATTGCCGCGCTGACCTATGACCATATCGAGCATATCGACATAGAGAGCGGTGACACGATAGCCGAAGGCGAAGGCGTGCCGCTGCTCCAGCGCAGCATCGCCCAGGATCTTCGCCAGATCGAAAGCCGGCTGGGCGCCCACGCCAAGGGGCGCACGATCCTGGGTGCTACAGCCGATGCTATCGACGAAGCGCTGCTGGCTGCAGCCGAGGCGCAGGCCGAGCTGTCGGGAGGGGGCGCATGACACGCGAGGCACGCGGCCGAGGGCACCTGTCGTCGATCGACATGCTGCCCGAAGAGGCAGAGGAAGACATCGTGTGGGCGCTTGACCAGCTGCGCGAGAACAAGCTGCCCCAGACCACGATCCTGGAAGAGTTCAACCTGCGCCTGGGCGACAAGGGCATCGATCCGATCAGCAAGAGTGCCTTCGGGCGGTATTCGATCCGCAAGGCCCGCCAGTTTCGGCAGCTGGACGCCGTGCGCCGGATGAGCGCCGAGCTGGTCGAGACGCTGGGGCCCGAAGGCCCGGATGAAGTGACCGTGATGGTGGCGGAGATGATCAAGACCGCCGCATACCAGGCGCTGGAAGGCGGCGAGCTGAAGCCGAAGGAAATCATGGAGCTTTCCCGGTCGCTGCAATCGGCCGTGGGCGCACAGTCCAAATCGGACGAATACCGCAAGCAGCTGGAACAGCGCGTTGCTGCCCAGGTCGAAGCAGCCGCCGATCGGGCCGAGCAGGTTGTACGCGAAGCCGGGCTTTCGGCCGAGGCGATCGCGCAGATGCGGCGCGAGTTCCTGGGCGTGAAGTCGTGAAGAACTTTGTCGCCATAGATTTTGCCTGCAACGATCCCGACAGCGGCCTCTTCGCCGGTCGCGCGAGCGCGATCACATATGGCGATGCCGAGATCGAGGCTCAGAATATCGATGGGTTCAAGTTCACTTGGCTGGACGGGGCAATCCGCATCCATCGAGAAGTATTCGCAATCGAAGGGTGCAGCGAATGGGTCGGCAACTGGTGCTGGAACCGGTTCATCTTCAGACGAGACGTCGCGAAGAAGCTGCTTTTCACGCTCCGTGCCAATGGTTGGCGGGTCACCTGCGGCCCCTCGCTACTCTATAGCTGGTTTAACCGTAGCAATTCCGTTGGGATTTCGACCCCATGATCGAGGCGGACGCCCTGCCCACGGCCGACCAGGCGCCGCCGCGATCGCCGATCGACGATTGGGTGCCCGGCATGGTGCCGCCAGCCGATCTGGACCCGCTGGCCGATGGCATCTTGATGGCGCACCAGAAGGCGTGGATCGAGGACACATCGCCGCTGAAGCTGGCCGAAAAGGGGCGACGAACGGGCATCACCTTTGCCGAGGCGCTGGATACGACGTTGATCGCGGCTGCAGCCAAGAGCGCCGGTGGGGATTCGACCTATTACATCGGCGACACCAAGGACAAAGGGCTGGAATTCATCAGCACCTGCGCGGGCTTTGCCAAGCATGTGGCCAAAGAATTCCTGGCGATCGACGAATTCCTGTTCGACGACGTCCAACCAGACGGATCGAGTAAACAGATCGCCGCCTATCGCATCCGCTTTGCATCGGGGCACGTGGTGGTCGCGCTATCCAGCAACCCGGCCAATATCCGCGGCCTGCAGGGGCGCGTGATCATCGACGAGGCGGCATTCCACCGCAATGTGGCCGCGGTGATCGATGCCTGTAACGCTCTGCTGATCTGGGGCGGCGTGATCCGGATCATTTCGACCCACAACGGCAACCTCAACCCGTTCAACGAGCTGATCAAGGAAACGCGCGCCGGCCAGTACGACTATTCGATACACACCATCACCTTCGACGATGCAGTGGAGAACGGCCTTTACGAGCGCGTGTGCCTGATGCGCGGTTGGGAGCCGAGCCCGGAAGGCAAAGCCGAGTGGTACCGGAAGGTTCGCCGTGCATACGGCAGCCGGGCGGAAGCCATGCGCGAAGAGCTGGACGCCATCGCGCGTGAGGGCGAAGGCGTATTGCTGCCACTGGCGTGGATCGAGAAGTGCAGCACCGACCGGTACCAGGTGCGGCGCTGGACATCGCCGGCGAAGGACAGCGCGGTGGGCGAATTCGTCCACTGGCCCGAGCGCGTGCGCCGCGCCGAAATGCTGTTGTGGCTGGAAGAGCAGGTCCGCCCGGTGCTGAAGGCGCATGCGGGACAGGGCTACACCTGGTTCTTGGGCGAAGATTTCGCCATGCGGCAGGACCGCACCTGCCTGGCACTGGGGTTTACCGACCAGCAGTTGAAGCGGCACGTGCCGCTGATCATCGAAATGGCGCAATGCCCATACGACCAGCAAAAGCAGGCACTGTTCTGGGCGGTCGACCTGGTGCAGGATCTGAACCGGTTCGGCGGCGGAATACTGGACGCAAACGGCAATGGCATGGCGCTGGCGCAGGAGGCCGCCCAGCGATACGGACCCGACCGTATCGTGGAGCTGATGCCATCGGATGCCTGGCGGCGCGAGACCGGGCCCCGGTTCCGCGCGGCATTCGAGGACGGGACGATCCTGATCCCCGCCGATCTGGATATTCGCGGTGACCTGCGCCAGCTGCAAACGATCGGCGGGGTGGCCAAGATGCCCACCCATATCCGCAACGAAGGCACCGATGGCGGCAAGCGCCACGGCGACGGCGCGATCGCGCTGTGGAATTTCCACGCCGCCACGATGAACGAGACGATCCCCGAATATGCCTATCGCGCGGTCAAGACCGGCGGTGGGACGGGCCACGACAGTGATGACGATGACGATGGCGACGGCCGCAGCTGGTGGCGCCCGCCACTGGGCGCGGGCCGCGGAATGGGCGCGATATGAGAATTTGCGCGAGAATGGCCGCTGAAGCCGCCCAAGGCCCCGTGACAGCCAATTTTCCGGCGCCTGCCTTCTCAGGGCCTTTAAAATCGCCGCTACGGGGCATTTCAAACCGAAGGGACAATCGAAAATGACGGCGCTGGTCGATCAATGGGGCAATCCGCTGCGCAAGGCAGTGCTGACCCGCGAAGTGGCCGGCCCCACGCTGGCGGGCGTGCGCCAGCCGATCGCCGGCTACCCGGCCGATGGGCTGAACCCTGTTCGTCTGGCCAATATCCTGCGCGAAGCCGACCAGGGCGAACCGCTGAGCTATTTCGAGCTGGCCGAGCAGATCGAAGAGCGCGATCCGCATTACGTGGGCGTGCTGGGCACACGCAAGCGCGCGGTCAGCCAGCTGGACATCACCGTGGAACCGGCATCGGACAGTGCGGAAGATCAGCGCCGTGCGGACATGGTGACCGAATGGCTGAAGCGCGACGAGCTGGCGGACGAGATGTTCGACATACTCGATGCGGTGGGCAAGGGTATTTCCTTCACCGAGATCATCTGGGAAGTCAGCGAGGGCCAGTATCTCCCTGCCCGACTGGAGCGCTGCGACCCGCGGTTCTTCAAATACGATCGGGACGGGCGCACGCCGCTGCTGCGCGGGGGTGAGGACGGCAAGGGCCAGGACAGTCCTCTGCCGGCGTTCAAGTTCATCCAGATGCAGATCAAGGCGAAGAGCGGGCTGCCGATCCGATCGGGACTGGCGCGGATTGCCGCGTGGAGCTGGATGTTCAAGGCCTATACCCAGCGCGACTGGGCGATCTTCACCCAGACCTATGGCCAGCCGATCCGCGTGGGCAAGTATCACGCCGGCGCCAGCCAGGACGATCGCGACACGTTGTATCGCGCGGTGGCCAATATCGCGGGTGACTGCGCGGCGATCATCCCCGAAGGCATGGACATCGATTTCGTCGAGGCACAGAACGTTTCGGCCGGATCGGCGCTCTACGAAAAGCGCGCCGACTGGCTGGACAGGCAGATCTCGAAAGCCGTGCTGGGCCAGACCAACACCACCGATGCGCAGGCAGGCGGGCTGGGATCGGGCCAGGCAGACGCCCACAACGACGTGCGCGAGGATATCGAGAAGGCGGATGGTAAGAGCGCCTCCGCCGTGTTCAACCGCGACCTGGTGCGCCCATGGTGCGATCTCGAGTTCGGGCCGGGCAGTGCCTATCCCAAGGTGACGATCGCACGGCCGGAGCAGGAAGACCTGAAGCTGCTTTCGGAAAGCCTGAAGGAGATGGTGCCGCTGGGCCTGCGCGTCAGCGCCACCGAGATCCGCAGCAAGTTCGGCCTTTCCGATCCGGGCGAGACGGACGAGATCCTGACCGCGCCAGCATCGGCGCCAAACGCATTCGATCCCGCCCGGCCCGGCGCCGATCGGAACGCGTTGACGCTGCATGCGCGGCAGAGCCCGAAGCATCCGGCCGAGATCATCGCCCTGCAGCTGGCGGACAAGGGCGACACCCATGTGCGGGAGATGGCGAGCACGATCGAGACGATGCTGCAGCGCGCCGGCGACTTGCATGAATTCCGCGCCATGCTGGCCAGCGCCTTCGGGGACATCGACAGCGCCGCCTTGGCCGACGTCATCGCGGGCGGGCTGGCGGCCGCGCATGCCGCCGGGCGGAGCGACGTGGCCGACGAGAGCGCCTGATGCCCGAGGATACCGGCCAGCATCCATCCGGCGTATCGGGCGCGCTGGGGCGGCCATTCACCGAGCAGGTGGCCTTCTTCCGCCGCAAGCTGGGCAACCAAGTGCCGACGCAAAGGTGGGACGATATCACCGGTGCCGCGCATGACGATGCGTTCATGGTGGCCGGCGCGGTCAAGGCGGATCTGCTATCCGACCTCGCGGCCGCGGTAGACAAGGCGATCAGCGAAGGGCGCGGGATCGAGGAGTTCCGCCGCGACTTTCGCGCGATCGTGAAACGCCACGGCTGGACGGGATGGGCCGGTGAAGGCAGCACGGGGGGCGAGGCCTGGCGGGTGGGCGTGATCTACCGCACCAATTCCTACACCAGCTATGCCGCCGGCCGGTATGCCCAGCTGCAGGCAGGCAATTTCCCCTGGTGGGTCTATCGTCACGGCGGCAGCCTGGAGCCGAGGCCGCAGCACCTGAGCTGGGACGGCACGCCCCTTCCCCCCGATCACCCGTTCTGGAAAACGCATTACCCGCCCAGCGACTGGGGCTGTTCCTGCTATGTCGTGGGGGCGCGATCGACGCGCGGCATCAAGCGCGTGGGCGGCGTGCCAGGCAAGCAATTGCCCGATGGATGGAATTCACGAGATCCGAAGACCGGGGCGCCGCCCGGCATCGGCAAGGGATGGGATTATGCGCCCGGCGCCAGCGTTTCGGAAACCGTCCAGGCGATGGCGCGCAAGGTCGGCAGCTGGGAATACCAGATCGGCAAGGCCTTCATGGCCAGCCTTCCGGCAGAGACTGCCGATGCGCTGGCCGACAGCTATCGCGCGCTGCCCGGCACCGCCACCGACACGCGCCGCTATGCCGCGCAGGTTCTGGAGCCCAAGCAGAACCTGCCGGCACCGCCCGCGCGCACGCTGGGAAGGCTGCGCAGCGACCAGGCGCGCATCATCGAAGCCGAGCTGGGCCGATCGGTCGAGGGCTTCGATTTCAGCCTGGACCCTTCGGCAGTGGGCCATGTGCGCGGCGAGCATGGCAACCCGCTGAAGGAATGGCGCAGCCGCCAGCGTGCGGTGACGATTGCCGACTATGCGCAGCTACCGCGTGTCGCCAGTTCGGCCGATCTGGTCCGGTTACCGCAAAAATCGGATATGGGCGAAGATCTGTTCGAACAGCGCCTGACGATAGGCAACGATACTTTCGTGGCGCGCTGGGTGGCCCGCGGCAGGTTGCGCCGCACGGTGGCGCTGAAGACCTTGTTCATCGAAGTGGAAGAGCGCGGCCCGAAGCCCACGTCCTGATCCGTTCCCGGTTATTGGCCGGGCGGCCCGATCCGCGCCAGGAGAGATATAGGCATGTTCGATTATGAACTCAACGGCGAGGCAGCGCGCAAGGCCTTGCGCGAGGCGATGGAGCGCCTGGACGACATGACGCCGGTCTATACCGATATCGGCGAATATCTGCTGGAACAGCGCCGCGCGCGGTTCCGCAGCGGGACCGACCCCGATGGCAAGCCCTGGGCACCCAAGCGACAATCCACGCTCGATCGCTATAAACGGCTTGGCTACGGCACGCTCAATCGCCCTTTGATAGGCCCTTCAAAGGCGCTTTCACGGCAGATCCAGCGCATCGTCAGCAAGGATGGCGTGGTGATCGGATCATCGCTGGCCTATGCCCGCACGATGCAGGAAGGCGCTGCCAAGGGTGCTTTCGGCAGCGATGCCCGCGGCAACCCGCTGCCCTGGGGCAATATCCCGGCGCGGCGCTGGCTGGATCTGTCCGACGAGGAAGAGCTGGAGATCGTGGCGATCGCCGAAGAGCACCTGGAAGGATTGCTCGAGCAATAGGCGTGGCGCACGCCGCATCCGACACAAGCGCATTGCCAGCAACCCCGAAGCTGTGGCAGCCAGATGGCGGCCGCGCGGCGAATCGCTGCAGGCCGATCCCCCACAATTAATCGTGCTGCTGCCCGCGCCCGCGGGCATGCCATCGCCGTGCGCGCGGTGCCAATCAGGCTTTCATGACGACGAAAGCCGCCCTTGCCCTGTGTTCCGCCCTTCCGCTGGGAGACGTGGCGGGCGATTTGGGTGAGACCGAATGGCTGCACCTGCTGCCCGGCGGCGGGCATATCCGCACCGGTGACGGGCGCGGCCCCTACACGGTCGACGACTACGAAGCGCTTGCTGCTGCCAGCCTGAGCGACGGAGAGCGCCTTGTCCTCGACGAGTGCCATTCCACCGATCTGGCTGCGCCCAGGGGACAGGCGGCGCCGGCGCGGGGGTGGATCGTGGAGCTGCAGGCGCGCGCCGATGGCATCTGGGGTCTGGTCGAATGGACCGGGACCGGGCGCCAGCTGCGCGCCGACAAGGCCTATCGCGGAATTTCCCCCGTCATCCAGCACACGAAGGCCGGCGTGATCACCGCAATCAAGCGCGCGAGCCTGGTCAACGATCCCAATCTTCAGGGGCTGACTGCCCTGCACAGCAAGGAAAGCGAAATGGATTTCAAGGCAATGTTGATCGAGCTGCTGAAGCTCGATGCCGATGCTGATGACGCCGCGATCGAGGCGGCGCTGCGCAAGGCGATGGGCGGCAGCGGCGAAGCCGAAACCGCCGTGCAAAGCGCGCTGGCCCCGATCCGCAAGCAGCTGGGCCTGGGCGATGACGGCGATATCGCCGGCACGATCACTGCGCTGCAGGCCGCGGGAAATGACGACAAGCAAGCCGAGGTCATCACTTCGCTGCAGGGGCAGCTGGCCGATGTCAGCACCCAGCTGACTGCGTTGCAGGCGAAGCAGTCGCTCGATGCCGCCACCGCATTCGTCGACAAGGCGATCGAGGAGGGCCGCGTGGGCGTGAAGCCGCAGCGCGATGTCTACATCGCCATGCACCAGGAAAATCCGCAGCGCACCGAAACGCTGATCGGCGCCATGGCCAAGGTCGGCGGCGGTCCCGCGCTGCACCAGCGCGGCGTGCCCGGCCGCACCGCAGAACTGGACGACGCCGACAACAGCGTGATCGCGCTGATGGGCCTCGATCCCGATGAATTCAAGAAGACCCGCGCCGCCGAACTGGGCGTGGAACAGGAGGCAATCTGACATGGCCCTTTCCGCCGATCGCAACACGCCGCGCAAGGAAGGCGATCTTCGCCAGTTCCCTGTGGCGGCCAACGCCAAGATCTTCGCCGGCGCGCTGGTGTGCCTGGATGCAGCGGGCAACGCAACGCCCGGCGCTGTTGCCACCACGCTGACGGCGGTGGGCCGCGCAGAAGCCCAGGCCGACAACACCGGGGGTGATGCTGGCGATCTGAAGGTGGACGTGCGCAAGGGCACGTTCCGCTACGCCAACAGCGCCGCCGCCGACGCCATTGGCCCCGAGGACATCGGCAAGACTGCCTACGTGGTCGACGATGAAACCGTCGCCCTGACCGATGGCACGGGCACCCGTTCCGCCGCCGGCACCATCTACGATGTGGACGCCCAGGGCGTCTGGATCACGCACTGAGGGACCCTGAACCATGATCATCAATAGCGCCAACCTGGCCGCCCTGCGCACCGGCTATTCCACCGCGATGCAAAAGGGCCAGCAGTCGGCCGCCAAGCCGATGGCCCCGCGCATCAGCACCCGCGTGAAGGCCACCCAGAAGGAACAGAAATACGGGTGGCTGGGCAAGATGCCCGACGTTCGCGAATGGATCGGCGATCGCGTGGTCCAGAACATCGCCGAGCACGACTATGCCATCAAGGAAAAGAAGTTCGAGCTGACGCTGGGCGTCGATCGCGACGACATCGAAACCGACAATCTGGGCCATTATGCCCTGCTGTTCGAACAGATGGGCGAAAGCACGGTGACCAAGCCCGAACGCCTGATCTGGGAACTGCTGAAGGCCGGCTTCGCCACCGAATGCTACGACGGGCAGTTCTTCTTCGACACCGATCACCCGGTGCTGGACGAAAACGGCGAAGAAACTTCGGTTGCCAACACCGATGGCGGTGCCGGCACGCCCTGGTTCCTGCTGGACACCAACCGCGTGATCAAGCCGATCCTGCTGCAGGTTCGCCGCGATTTCGACCAGCTGGTGGCGAAGGACAAGCCGACCGACGACAACGTGTTCGATCGCAACGAGTACGTTTACGGCACCGATGCCCGCATGAACGTGGGCTACGGCTTCTGGCAGCAGGCCTGGGGGTCGAAGCAGGCGCTCGATGCCGCCAGCTACGCTGCGGCGCGCGCTGCGCTTTCCAGCATGAAGGGCGATTACGGCCGCCCGCTGGGCATCATGCCCAACCTGCTGGTGGTGCCGCCCAGCCTGGAAAGCGCCGGCCGCAAGATCCTGAACAGCGAAAACGCCGCCGCCGGCGAGACCAACGAATGGAAGGGCACGGCCGAGCTCATGGTCGTCCCCTGGCTCGCGTAACCGGCGCGCCAGCGCGCCAGAGACGGCCCGCCGCTTTCGGGCGGCGGGTCTTTTCGAAAGGGGCAGCAAGCCCGCCCCTTCCGAAAGGACCCGAAGGAGACCACGATGGGCAATCCCGCAACGCTTACCGATATCGACGGCATCGGCCCGGCCACGGCAAAGAAGCTGGAAGCCGCCGGCATCAAGACGGTTGCCGATCTGGCCGGTGCCGAGGCCGACATGCTCGAGCAGCTGGACGGCATGCCGCCGGGCGCAAAGTTCGCCGAATGGATCGCCGCTGCCAAGCCCGCACCGGTCGAGAAGAAACCCGAGGCAGCGCCCAAGGCACCCAAGGCCAAGGCACAGCCTGCCGCAAAACCGGTGGCCAAGGCCGCCAAGGCCGCACCCGCAAACGAAATCGCGGCAGGTCCGATGATCGTGGTCACGGGGCCGAAGAAGGGCTTCCGCCGCGCCGGCTTCCGCTTCGATCGCCAGCCGCGCGCCATCCCGCTGACCGAATTCGGCGACGACATCGATGGCCTGCGCCGCGTGCTATCGATCCTCAACGAAGATCGCCTGAGCGTGGTGTGCCCCGATCCCGACGGCGTAGAGCACACGCCCGATCGCGATGCGGTGGAAGAGCTGACCGCGCTGATGGCAGCCGGCGGGAAACGCGAAGTAGATCCCGAAGATCTGCACGCGCTGGTCGCGCGCGTCTTCGGCGGCATCTGATCCATGCCCTATACCGACCTTGCCAAACTGACCGCGCGCTTCGGCGATGAGCTGCTGCTGCAGCTTGCCGATCGTGACGGATCGGGCATGGTCGATGCAGGCGTGGTCGACGGCGCAATCGCCGATACGGATGCCGTCATCGATGGATACCTGGCCGGTCGGTACAGGCTGCCGCTGGCCACCACGCCGCCGCTGCTGGCGGATCTGGCCGCGGCGATCACGATCTACAAGCTGCATACCTACGAGCCCGACAAGAAGATTGCCGAGGATCACAAGGATGCCATGCGCGGCCTGCGCGAAATCGCGGCCGGCACCATCCGCCTGCCGGCCGAAGGCGTGGAGCCTGAAGGCACGGGCGGCAGCGGCGTGCGCACCAACGATCGCGAGCGGCCCTTCACCGAAGACAACCTGAAGGGCTTCATATGAGCGCGCCCTTCCGCATCGAGGAGGTCAAGGCCCGTATCGAGGCGCAGGTCCCGGACCTTGCGGGCGAGCTGCGCGAAGCAGGCGAGTTTGCCGAGCTGATCGAGAAGAACCGACTGCCATCGCGCACCGGCGGCTTTGTGCTGCCCGGCGGTTTGCGCGGGGGCGCAGCCGATGCTGCGACTGGCCTCTACCGCCAGGCCTTCGATGAAATCGTGAAGGTGGTGCTGGTGGTGCGCGTGGCGGGCGATCCGTTGCGTGCCAAGGCCGTGGCCAGCCTGGTGCCGCTGGTGCGCGCCACGATCAATGCCGTGGCCGGATGGGCGCCGGACGACGCGATCGGCGTTTTCAAGCTGGCCCAGGCCGACCTGATCGGCGCGAGCGGCGGTGCCCTGATCTTCGAAATCGATTTCGCCCTGGATGACCAGCTGAGGATTCCATCGACATGACCAAGCCCAAGAAACCCGCGCCGATCGCGCTGCCCAAGAAGGGCGGCAGCTACGTGGCCGATGCCGGCACCGGCAAGCTGGAGCGCACCGCGCACACCAGACCGGCCGAGCCGCGCCCGGCCCAGCCGCCCGCGGAAACCACCGCGCCGACCAAGCCCGAAACGAAGGAGGGGTAAATGGCCGATCCGATCAAGTGGAAGACCAAGATCATCCTGGCGAAGGCCGAGGGCACATATGGCACCGATGCCGCGCCGGCCGCGGCCAACGCCATGTTGATGACCGATGTCGAGCTGCGGCCGATGGAAGGCCAGGACATCGCCCGCAACATCGAGCGCCCGCACTTGGGCGCGCAGGAAACGATCCCCGCCGGGCTTTATGCCACGCTGACGGGATCGATCGAACTGCAGGGTTCGGGCGCTGCCGGCACCGCGCCGGCGTGGGGCCCGGTGCTGCGCGCCTGCGCCGTGGCCGAGACGATCGTGGCCGCCACCAGCGTTACCTACAACCCGGTGAGCGACGGGCATGAATCGGTCAGCATCTATTTCTGGATGGGCAACACCCAGCACAAGCTGACCGGCGTGCGCGGCACTGCCAACATCACGCTGAATGCCCAAGGCATCCCCGTGGCGCGGTTCACGCTGATGGGACTGTTCAACACACCTGCCGAGGCGGCGCGCGCCACCCCCGATCATTCGGCCTTCCAGGTGCCGCAGGTGGCGAGCAACAAGAACACGCCGGCCTTCAGCGTGGGCGGCCAGGCAATGGTGCTTTCGCAGTTTGGCTTCAACCTGGGCAATGACGTCCAGCAGCGCCTGCTGATCGGCCGCGAGGAAATGCTGATCGTCGATCGGAGCGAGAGCATTTCGGCACGGGTCGAAGCGCTGCCGCTGACCACGTTCGATCCGTACACGATTGCCGAGGCGCGCACGCGCCAGGCGGTGCAGCTGGTGCACGGCACCGTGGCCGGCAAGACCGTGACGATCGATGCGCCCACCTGTTCGCTGGGCCGCCTGCCGGGATACGAGCAGTCGCAGAACGTGGCCGAATGGCCGCTGTCGCTGACCCCGCTGCCCACCGACGACGGCGACGATCAGTGGACCATCACGCTGACCTGACCACCACCTGCGGCCGGGCAGCGACAGGCGCGCCCCAGGCCCTTCTGAGAAGGATCTATACCCATGTTCAAACTGGCCGCAGAGCCGACCTTCCGCCACAAGGTGACCGCCAAGGTGCCGGTGGACGGCGGGTTCGAAGATCAGAGTTTCGCCGCGACTTTCCGCGCGATCGGCATGGACGAGGCCGAGAGCTTCGACATGATGGATGCCACCAGCGTGAAGGCATTCCTCGAGCGCATCATCGTGGAGCTGCACGATATCGGCGACGTCGAGGGCAAGGCGCTGGAGTATTCGGACAAGGTCCGCGACCAGGTGACCCGCCTGCCCTGGGCGCGCAAGGCGATCGTCAAGGCATACTTCGCCGCGCTGAACGGGGCGAAGGAGGGAAACTGAAGGCGGCGGCCCGCGCCCTGGTGCGCGGTGCCGCCGGGCCGGACGATGCGGTGGCCGATGCCGAGGCCTTCGGCTTTCCGGCCGAGGTGATCGAGCAGCTGCGCCAATCGGGCAGCGCCAATGGCAAGGTGGAGATTTGGCCGGAGAACTGGCCGATCATCCACGCCTATGCCGCCATTTCCACCCAGTGGCGCACCGCGCCGATCGGCATGGGCGCCTATCGCTATCTCGGGCTGGATTACACCGCGGCCAAGGCCGGGCTGGAACTGGCGGGCATTACCGTGACCACCGATCAGTGGAAGGGCGTGCGGGTGATGGAACGCGCGGCGACGATCGAACTGAACGGCGGGGAGGGCTGAGACGATGACGCTGCGCACCGCCCTGGTCGTTTCGGGCGACACCGAACAGGCGAAGACAGCTTTGGCCGAGCTGGATCAGGCGATTGAGAGTAACAAGAGGTCAACTGCGGATCTCGCTCGCGAAGGTGTGAAAGCATCGGTGGGGCTGGAGCGGCTGCGCGTGGCCGAGGCAGAAGCTGCCCGGGCGGGTGTAGAGCTTTCCAAAGCGCAGAAGCTGGCTGCCATCCATGGCAAGGACATGAGCGCGGCTATTCAGGAGCAGGCCGCGACGCTCGAGACAAATACCGGTGCGACGAAAGCGCAGAAGGCGAGCTCCCACGATCTCGCCTTGAACATGGCGGATCTCATCAGCCTGTTCGGTAGCGGCAAGCCGACTATGCGGGCGTTCGCGGTCGAGGGACTGCAGATGGTCCGATCGCTCGATGCGACCAAGAAGAGCGGCGGTGCGCTCGCGAGCTTCCTCGGCGGCCCTTGGCCGATCGCCGTTGGGGCCGCCGCCACCGCGCTTTCGCCCCTGATCGCCAAGCTTTTCGAGACTGACAAAGGCCTGAAGGCAGTCGAGGATAGAGCCTGGTCGGCCATTGATGCGCTCAACGCACTCGCTCGCACGGATACCCAGAGCCAGATCGCCAGCGCGCAGGGACAGCTCAGCCGACTGCGCGACGAAGAAGCTGCGCAACTCGCGCTCGAGGAACGCCGTTCGAGAGATCGCGGCGGTTTTTCGGGCATGGCCCAAGGAGAGATTGCGCGCTTGCGCCATGGCGGAAACGCACCCCTCTCGCCCCAGATGGCTCGCATTCGACAGGACATTCTGCGCGCCGAGCAAGCTATCTTCAACGGCGAGAAGAGCCTGAAGGAGCAGAAAGAGAAGGAAGAGAAGCGCGAAAACAGCGCTGGTCGGAACACTTCCAGCGGATCGCGCCGATCGGGCCGCAGCGCGGCGGACGAATTGGCGCGGATCGAGGACCGCTATCTTTCGGAATTGGCCCAGCAGCAGCAGGAAGAGCTGCGCGCCCGCCTTGCGCTGACCACCAACATCGATGACGAACTGGCGATCCGGATGGACCTGCTGGGCGCAGAGCGGACCGAGCGCGAACGGCAGATCCTGAACGAGAAGGACTACACGGCCGCGCAGAAGCAGGCGATGCTGGAGCACCTGGACCTGCTCTATGGCAAGCGCGAAGCCGTGGGCCCCGATGGCGCCATCGTGGTGCAGGAGCCCGGCCTGCTGGGACAGGCGGAGCTGAAGCGCATCACCGAGCGCGAGAATGCGATGGCGCTGGAGATGCTGGGCATGCAGGCCGACGCGCTGGACGCGCAGGCGGGCGTGGCGCTGGGCCTGGATGAACGCTTCGCGCTGGAGAAGCGCGCGCTGGCGCTGCAGCAGGAAATCGAGAAGAAGCTGCTGGAGCAGGATATCGCCCAAGGGCGCATCCTCGATGCCACGCAGGCGCGCGCGCTGCTGGAGGAACGGCAGGCAGCCCAGCGCGAAGGGCTGCGGCTGGACCAGCGCGGCCCCCTGGATCGATATTCCGACGATCTGAACATGGGCCCCGAGGAAATGCGTCGCTGGGGCCAGCAGCTGGTGGTCGACGAACTGGAGCAATTGCGCGCCGGCATGCGCGACGCAATCACCGGGGCAATCGGTATCGACGATCCCTTACTGAGCGGTGTCATCGACATGTTCATCCAGCAGGTGCTGATCGCCCCGCTGGCCGAGGCCTTGAAAGATGCTGGCGCAGGCGATTGGCTGGGGGGGCTGTTTACATCGGTGCTGGGTATCTTCGGCGGCGGGCGTGCCGAAGGCGGTCCGGTATCGCCGGGCAAGATCTACGCCGTCAACGAACGCAGTACGGCGCCGGGCCTGTTCCTGCCGCTGGCACCGGGCCGCATCGATCCTGCCGGTGCAAACGACAATGGCGCCATGCGAGGCGCAACCACAGCTGGCGGATCTTCTCACTATTACGATCTGCGCGGTGCCGTGGTGACGCAGGATCTACTCGACCAGATGAACCAGATCGCCCGCGGCGAGGCGCAGGCCGCCGTGGCTGGGTACGATCAGGTCGCCGCGTCGCGCGTGCAGGATACGCTGGAGCGGCGCCAATGATCTTCGACTGGCCAGCCGTATTGGTCCCGCAGGATATCGCCGTGTTGCCGCCGCGCGCCACGGTGGGCCTTTCGCGCAGCCTGAACGGTTTTACGCAATCGGCGCCAGCCATCCGCCCGCCCTTCGGCCTGAAGCTGAGCTTCGGCAATCTGTTCGGCGACGAGGTGAAAGCCTGGCGCGCGATGATGGCGCTGTTCGAAGGGCGCGCCAATGCGGTGCGGGTGCCGCTGTTCGACCTGTGGCATCGGGCGAAGGACAGCGCGATCGGCGCACATCTGGTGCCGTGGAGCGACGGCGCGACGTTCAGCGACGGCGCCATGCATCTTGCCGACGATCTGCGCGATGTGACCGCTTCCGCCGTCCAGGGGCAGCGCACGATCACCGTCGATTTCGGCGAATACGGACAGCTGCTGGAGGCGGGCCTGTATTTCGGCCTGGGAGAGCATCCCTACATCGCACGGCGCGTATCGTGGCAAGGCAGCGTTGCGACGATCGAGACGACACCCAGCTTCCGATCGGCCTATGTCAACGAACCGCTGAAGCTGAAGCCCACGATGATCGCCGGGCTGGTGGACGATGACCAGGGCGAGCTGATGCTGCGCCGCGCGCGATACGGCGCGCCGTCGCTGGAGCTGGTGGAGCGGTTCGTATGAGCCTGTTTCCCGACACGATCCGCGCATATCTGGCGGGAGCGAAGGTGGAATGTTCGTTCCTGTTCGCCTTCGAATTCGCCACCGATACCGTGCGCCTGTGGGCCGAGACCGGCCGGCTTGACACCAACGACGGGGAAAGCTGGTTCGGCATCGGATCGCTGGGCGATGCGACGGGCATCGAGCAGGCGATCAACGGCGAAGCACCTGAAGCGAAATTCACCCTTTCCGGCATCGATCAGGACATCCTGACCAAGTGCCGCGAGGAATGGAACACCGAAGCGCGCGGCCGCTGGGTGCGCGCATACATCCAGTTCCATGGCGAGCCCGACGAAGCCGACCCGTATAACCAGCGCTGCTGGGACCTGCCCTTTGCCATCGCGGCATTCCGCATGCTGCGGCCCAGCTTTTCGTTCACCGAAGAAGGTGAACGATCGATCGAGGTGACGGCCGAACAGATCTTCGCCCTGCGCAGCCGACCGCGCCATGCGATGTACACTGATGCCGATCAGAACGCGCGCTTCCCCGGCGATCGCGGCTTCGAGTTCGTCGGCCTGCTGGCTGGCGGCATCACCACCACCTGGCCCGATTACTGATGGCGATGGCACTTGCCATATCGCCCATGGAGGCCGCGATCGAGGCGGTCTTGCAGCGCTGGCTGGCCGATCCCTTCAGCCTGCCCGATCGGAACTGCGCGATCGATCTGCTGGACTATGCCGAAACGCTGACCGGGCGCACCTATGCGCGCCGACCCGATCGGCGCGAGGCTGTCCGGATTGCCCGCGATCCTTACGGCGTGGTGGAGGTTGCAAGTGATGCTGCACTAGCGCTCGGCTGCGTAGCGATATCGACCGGCATCGAGCGCGGCGACGTGGGCATCATCGCCAATGCCGATCATCGCCCCACGGCCAGCCTGTGCCTGAAGGCGGGCGACGATCACGGTGCGCCCATGATGGCTGCGCGCGGCGGCGAAGGGATCGAGATCGCGCGCATCGAACCCGAATTCGCCTGGAGGGTGCCATGCCCCAGGCCATAGCCGGCGTGCTGGTGAAATGGGGCCTGTCCAAGCTGGCGGCCACGATCATCGCGCATGTGATCACCTTTGCCATTACGTTCGGCCTGTCGCAGCTGTTCAAGCCAGGCCGGCCAAAGCCGGAAGATGGCCAGATCGAAACGCGCGCGGCCGTGGGATCGCGCAAGAAGCACTGGGGCATCGTCCATACAAGCGGGCAGGTGAGCTTCGAAGCGAGCAAGAACGGCACGCTGGGCAAGGTCCTGACGCTGGGCACGGGCCACGAGAACGACATCCTCGAGCATCGCCTGCACGATGAAGTGGTAACCGTGGACGGCAGCGGCACGATCAGCGATGCCAGCTTCCAAGGCGCGGTGCATATCATCACCAGGCCGGGCGATCCGAACCAGAGCGCGATCGGCGAGCTGACCGCCATTTTCCCCGAATGGACGGCCGACCATCGGCAGCGCGGCTGCGCGCATGCCGCCATTATCTGCGATCCGGTGGATCAGGAAGATTTCAACGCCGTCTACAACGGGCGGGTGCCCGAATATTCGCAGGTCCGCAAAGGGTGCTCCTGCTACGATCCGCGGCAAGACAGCACGGCTGTGATCTACGACGATGGCGATGGCTTCGTCGTTTATGGCACCGGGCCGCAAAGGGTGGACGATCCAACAACCTGGCCCTGGTCGGACAACTGGGCGCTGGTGACGGCGAATTACTGGGCCGACAGCGATGGCTATGGCGGCGGATACGACAACGTAAACTGGACCAATATCGCGATCGAGGCCGCAGTGTCGGACGATCAGGTGCCCGCGGCGGCCGGCGGCACCATTGCCCGTTGGCGCTGCTGGGCCAGCTATTCGCTGGTGAACGAAGATCGCAAGGATGTGTTCGCCGACATGCTGAAGGCGGCGGATGGCTGGGCCTTCCAGGATGCCAACGGCCAGCTGAACATCCAGGCGGGCCGATGGGAAGCGCCGGACATCACGATCACCGATGATGCGATCAAGGCGCTGAGCGTGGAACAGGGGCCGACCACCCGCCACCGCACCAGCGCGATCAAGGTGCTCTATACCGAAGCCGCGATCGGATACCGCCAGCAGGAAGCGAACACCCTGATCGTTCCGAACAGCGCCTCCGATCCCAACAGCGATCCGCAATCGCTGCCGGCCAATTACATCCCGCATCACAACCAGGCGATACGCGTGGGCTACCGACACGCCGAAAGCCTCGATCCCGATCGCTGGCATCTGACCGCACTGCTGGATCTGCGCGGTCTGGACCTGTTGGGGCGCAGGTTCTGCCGGCTCGAGACAGAGGTGATGGGCATCTACGCCTGGTTCGAGATCAAGCGCCTGCGGCTGTTCGTACGCACCAAGTCGATCGAGGTCGAGCTGTCGCAGGTAAAGCCTGGCGATTGGCTGGACGATGCCACAGCGGTTGAAGGCACCCCGCCCGCCAGCGCTGCCCCGCCCAAGGGCGATCCCACGCTGGCCGTGCCTACCGGGTTGGCAGTGTCGGCCGTGCCGCTGTCCTTCGGCGATGCCAATGGCGTTGCGATTGCGGCCACTTGGGACGATCCCGGCCGCAAGGGCCTGACCTATGAAGCGCAGCTGCGCGAAACGCCCGCTGGCGAGTGGGTGACCATGGTGGTCGACGATGCGAATTTCAGCGCGCGCAGCGGCCCGGTGAACAGTGGTGTCGAACATGAAGTGCGCGTGCGCGCCCGTTCGATCGGCGGCCGCAGCAGCGCGTGGAGCGCCACCGTTACCATCACGCCCACTGCCGCCACCAGCGTGCCGGCCCCCACCAGCCTTGCCGCCGCACCCGGCGCGGCGGGCGAGGCGGTGATCGACTGGCGCAACCCGCAGGCCGCCTTCGACCATGTGAAGCTGTTTCGGAATACCGCCGACGATCTGGCCACCGCCGTGCAGATCGGCGGCGAATTCACCGGCAGCCTGGGCGAGCTGAAGAGCCACACCGAAGCCGGCCTTGCCGCCGGCACCCACTATTTCTGGGCGCGCGCATACGACGCCGCCGCCAATCCAAGTGCTGCCACCGGCCCGGTGACGGCCGTGGTGACTTGACCAGGAGGACGAGACGATGGGCGCGATCAAGGATAAATTCGACAGTGTGTATCGCGATTACGCGATCGATGGGGTGAAGGCGAGCGGGCCCTACAACCCAGAAAAGTCGGAGCAGCGCGCGATCGGCCCCCTGATCGAAACGGCGGTCGCGAATGCGGGCCTCGGGTCGCTGATCGACGTGGTTTATGCAACCAGAGCCGAACTGGATGCCGACCTCGCGCACGATCCGGACAGCGTAGCGCTCGTCTATGCCGACGCCGACGATGCGAACAACGACCTCTATACAAAGACTGGCGCGTCAGGCGCTGGGGCCTGGACGCTGACATCGGCGCTTCACGACATCATCAGCAATCTGGTTTCACCTTTCTTGCCCGAGACCAGCGTGTTGGCCGACTACATCAACGGCGCGTCCCTTTTCCAGACGATCGGGCGGCCGGTGGATCCCGTAGATGGGTCTGGTCTTACGGCCGGTACTTACGTGTTCGGGCAGCCCGCCAAATACGCTGGCGGAATCTATCAGGTGCGCGTTTTTGGGCGGGGCAACGGCACCGTAAGGATCCAAAGCTTTACGGTCGACGGTGACGACAAGGTTCCGGTCGCCGGATCTGTACCCGTCGAGATCGCTGTCACCAACGAGGGGCTTCAGACCTTCCTGGTTGATCCCGGCATCGAGGCGGGCGAGTATCTTGGCTTCTACGCGCCCAATGGCGTCATCGCGCTGAAAACTGGTACTACTGGGGATAGCAATGGGTACTGGAATATCGCCGGGGTCGATGCGACCGAGACCGGCTTCACCAAGGCCGCGCTGAACCCCAACAACCAAATCCAGATCGGTTTCGACATTCGCCAGCCCTTTGCGACGGCAGATCGCATCCTCGGCCTTGATGACACGACCACGACCCGCATCCCGCTGGTGTTTAACAACGAGACCCTTCTGCCGTCACCGACGGTTTCGGTCTTTGGCGGTGCCATTGCCCTCGCCTCCCCCGATATCGGCTATCGCGTGCCGGTCGACCAGATCGGCAACGGATCGTTCATCAACTTCTTCGCCCCGCTCCACGATGCCGAGTTCGCAAAATACAATGGCAAGAAGGTGCGACTCGAGATTGTCTTCGAGACCGAGAATTACGTCCAGCGTGCATATGGCGGTTCGATGGTGGGCACTGCCGCCGCCACCAGTCAGTTGCTCAGCTATGATTATAGCTACGACGCCGATCGCAACCGCCTTGTCTGGACGTTCGATTTCATTCCGGTCTGGACTGCTGGCGACACCAGCCAGAACCTGAAATTCTACCTCCAGGCTGGCACGATCGCGGCTGCTGCATCCGAAATCAGGATCACGGTCGTCGATCAGTTCTGGACGCCGCTAGAGGCGGTCGATCCGCAGCCGGAGTTGCTGGTAATGATGCGCGAGGTTATCCGCCAGGAGCGGGTCAGGCGGCAGGTTTCGGAGGGGGTGCAATATACCGTTGTCACCGCCAATTCCGATGCAGCCTCGGGCGCGGATTTTACCGGCCTCAATGCGATCCAAGACGCCATCGACAGCATCAAGGACGCGAGCGCGGACAATCAGTATGAGGTGAGGGTATCGGGCAGGTTCGTGCCCAATCAGACCGCGCATTACACCAAGGTGGTTGGTGTAGGCGCGGGCGCGATCAACGCTTTCATCGCCATGAAGAGTCACGTCCATGTGGTCGGGGACGATACCGCTCAGATCGAAGCCAGCGTACCCGGAGCGACGCCTGACAAGACGATCTATGATGCAGTGCGCCACGATGCGGACGCCCGCTTCGATGGCATCTATGTTCACTGTGTAAACGTCCGATATTCTACACACTTCGAGGGATCGGGGGCAACTCCCAATCGAAATCGGCGGATGAACCGAGTCCACCTCAAGACATCAGCAAGCGGAGGTGGCGCGGCACTCGGCTACGGAGGTTCATCGGGCGAGCTTTCCCAGTTCGTGGATTGCCGCTTTGAGGCCGGTAACGGATCGGCGGTCTACGTCCACGACAGCGGCTCGTTTAGCCGGCCGATGCGGCTCGAATTTCTGCGGTGTGTCTTTGACACCCTGGATATTACACCCGATCCAGATATCGACCGAGCGTTTCAGCTACAAAGCCTAGGCTCCGGCTTGGTGAGCCACATCGCCCTGACAGCCTGTTACATAGCATCGGGCGCGCCCGTGTCTTTCCTTGACGCTTGGGTCGGCGCAGCGACGGCGGATCACAATGGTTGGCGCGTGTCGGCGCCCGATCACGAACCCCGCGCCGTGCAGACAAGTACGCTGCGCGCGACCGTCCTGCGTATCGTTTCAAGCACGACCGGAGCCTCCTCGGCAATTGTCGCCGACGAGACAAGCAGCGCCTTCGATGTGATCTTCGGGAAAAGCAGCGTGACGGACGAATACGAAGGCCCTCTGTGGTTCACGCACAAGCATGGCTATCAGCGCAAGGCGGGTGGCGTCGGGCTGACGGGGCAGGCGCTGAGCGGGCTTGATCTCGACGAGCGGCCTACGCACGCTGGCACGGCGCCCGCAGGCTACTACGACACCAGTCTCGGCAAGCGGTTGGGTGATTGTTCGACCGTGAACAAGACGCTCGTAGTCAATGTCGATGGCGTCAATCGAACCGTCACTTTCGACAAGAATTATGATGGCACGGCCAGCAACGTCGCCCCGACCTACAGCAACGCGGCGATCCTTGCCGAGATCAATACGGCCCTGTCCGGCTTTGCAACCGCCTCGCTGGTCGCCCTTGGCCGCTATCATTACCCGGTATTCAAGGGCAATGAGGTCCGGTCGAACAGCGACAGCACGGCGATCCTCAAAGGCATGGGTGTGGTTTTCACTGCGTCACGCGGGGCGCGCATTGCCACCTCGGCGGACACGCGGATCGACGGGGTTGCGCTGGACGACGCCGCGCCTGGCAAACTGTTCCGCCTGATCACCTGTGGCGAGATTTTCACGCAGAACAGCGGCGAATGGTTTGCCCTGCGCGAGGTCGCCTCCGTCGCCCACGCGGTCGGGACCAAGCTCGGCATTTCGGCGGCGAACCCCGGAGTGTTCGATCCTGCCGCTGCGAACAAGGTCCTGCGCATCGTGGCAACCAATGTGGCAGCATTCCTGTGAGCGGGCAGCTGCGCCGATCCTGGCGTGGCCTTCGTTCACGGCGACACCTTCAGCATCGACCCGGCCAATCCCGGCCAGATCGTCCTGGGCGGCGCGCAGGGCCTGCTGAAGTGCGTGCGGCCGGACGTGGTGGAAGTCGCCGCCGCAAGCTGACTGGTGCCCTTCTGACCATGCGGCGGCGGCAACACGGAAGTGTTGACCTGCGTGATTTTATCGACTCTTTTCCTGACTCCGGCACCAAGGCTTTGCTGGAGAGGCAAACGGAGGAGCCATATGGCTGATCACAGCGCGATCGAATGGACGGATGCGACATGGAACCCCGTCACCGGCTGCACCAAGATAACAACTGGTTGCGACAACTGTTACGCGGAGCGGTTTGCCGAGAGGTTTAGGGGTGTTCCGGGTCATCCTTTCGAGAACGGGTTTGACCTGACATTGAGGCCTGATCGTATCGACCAGCCGAAACGATGGCGACGTGGCCGAATGATCTTCGTCAATTCAATGAGCGACCTATTCCATAAGGACGTGCCGAAGATCTTCATCGACGCCGTATTCGATACAATGGAAGAGGCCAACTGGCACACCTATCAGGTGCTGACGAAACGCAGCTCGCTGATGCGCGACTACCTAAGGAGCCGGTATTCCGATCGCGTTCCACCCGACCATATCTGGACCGGCGTATCGGTCGAAGATCATCGCGGCACTGCCCGGATCGACCACCTAAGAGATGCGCCTTCCGCTGTCCGTTTCCTTTCGGTCGAACCGCTGATCGGCCCTGTTGGCGCGATCGACCTAACTGGGATCCATTGGGTGATTGCTGGCGGGGAGAGTGGGCCAAATGCGCGAGTGATGCACATCGATTGGGCGCGTGAGATACGCGATGCCTGCCTCGCGCAGAATGTGCCGTTCTTCTTCAAGCAGTGGGGCGGTTTTAGGCCGAAGACCGGGGGCCGCACGCTCGACGATCGGGAATGGAATGATTGGCCGGTGAAAGCCCGCGCCTGATGCTTGATTCCGCTCACTACGAGGGGCGTGAGCAGGCCCTGGTCAAACACACCTTTCTAGACCGCTATCTCCGCGATCAACTGATGAAGGTCGGCCGCTTCGGCAGCTTTGCCTATGTCGACCTGTTCGCAGGCCCATGGAAATCGCGGGCCGCCGATTATAGCGATACCTCCTTCGGCATCGCACTGCGCAGGATGGCCGAAGCGAAAGAGGCCCTGGCGAAAGTTGGTGTCAACGTGCAGTTCACCGCGCATCTGGTCGAGAAGGACAACTTCGAAGAGCTGCAACACGCAGTATCGCTATTCGACGGCGTGAAGGCCCATTGCTATCGCGGCCTTGCAGAAGATCATGCTCCGACGATCGCCCGCGCCGTGGCTGCCTCGAAATTTCGGTTCGTCGTCGTTGATCCGCTGGGCCTACCCGATCCGCGCCAGTTTTCCGGCCTGATCAGCGCACAAAACACCGAAGTTCTGCTCAACTTCATGTTCGATTTCGCAAATCGTTTTGCCGGCACCGACCTGATGCCAGCTCTCGTCGATTGGCTGAGCATCGTTGCGCCCAAGGAACAGTGGCAAGCCGAGATCGCCAGCCTGGAGTCGTCAGCACGCGAAGCACATATCACCGATATGGCGCGTGGCGCATTGGCGCGCATGGGCGGCTACGACTACGCCCCCGCCATAACGGTCGACAAGGTCGATAGCGATCGCGCGCTTTACAAGCTGATCTTCCTGAGCCGGCATGAGAAAGGGCTGCGGCTGTTTCGCGATGCTCAAGCCACTGCACTCCAAGTGCAGTCTGATCAGCGATCGAGAGTGAAAGCGGCCAAGCGAGCCGAGAAGACCGGGCAGCACGATATGTTCGCCGCAGCAGGCTTCTCAGACCCTTCTGAACGTAGTGCTCAGTTGCTTCTAAGAGATCGCGCAAAGGCCATTGAGGCTGCGCTGGAGAACATCGACCGAGCCCCTGCGAATGGCATTCTCTGGAAGATGCTCTGGACCACCGTCCTCGATGATCACGTCATAACGTACCGGGATCTGAGCAAGGCGGTGAGCGATTGGCACAAGGCCGGGCGCGTGCTGATCCGCGGCTTGCCGGAGAAGGCTCGCGCGCCGAAGGATGATCTCTACATCAGCCGCAGCTGAGTGCTCTAACTTCTCTTGTCAAAGACTCTAGAAGCTCGCGCCGCGCTACA
>Ga0066644_10000190_pt1 | contig 38673 bp, 33 predicted proteins | sample CryGeyCG2114_020_FD_62735 | JGI IMG/M metagenome (GOLD analysis project Ga0066644, IMG submission 62735) | Groundwater microbial communities from aquifer - Crystal Geyser CG15_big_fil_post_rev_8/21/14_0.20 | ecosystem: Environmental > Aquatic > Deep subsurface > Groundwater | place: USA: Utah...
CGCGAAACGCTCGAGGTGAAGTTCAAGGGCCACTCGATCGCCGACGTGCTCGACATGACGGTCGAGGACGCGGAGACCTTCTTCAAGGCCGTCCCCCCGATCCGCGACAAGATGCACATGCTCAACGAGGTCGGCCTCGGCTACGTCAAGGTCGGCCAGCAGGCGACCACGCTGTCAGGCGGCGAGGCGCAGCGCGTGAAACTCGCCAAGGAGCTGTCCAAGCGCAGCACCGGGCAGACGCTCTACATCCTCGACGAACCGACCACCGGCCTGCATTTCGAGGACGTGCGCAAGCTGCTCGAAGTGCTCCACCGGCTGGTGGACCAGGGGAATTCGGTGGTGGTGATCGAGCACAATCTGGATGTGATCAAGACGGCTGACTGGATCCTCGATCTCGGCCCCGATGGCGGGGTGCGCGGGGGCGAGGTTGTGGCCGAAGGCACGCCGGAGGAGGTGGCCGCGACGTCTGCGAGCTATACTGGCCGCTACCTGCAACCGATGTTGGACAAGGCGAAGCAAGCTGACGAGTGAAATAGGATTCACTCGTCGTCGGATATGTTCCAATCTGGACGCATTATTCTTGCCAATCGACCATAGGACTCTTTGGGAAGTCTATTTAGCATATTGACGATGAGGTCGTCGCCACTATTCAGTGCTCGCTCCCGGATCTCATCACCGTATTGTTCTCCTTCTTGAACCTCCTCCTCTTCCAAATCCATTCCTCGAACGATTGCGCCCATGCGAAGTGCTTCGTCCAGAGTAATGTCGAATTGCATTCGGAATGACCTGCCACAATGTTGACAGGAGTCTGCTTGAATAGGGTTTAGGCCTTCACATTCTGAACATGTTTTGAAACGTTGTTGGCGCTCTGGAAAGGGATTGCCACAGCTTGAGCACTCTGAAGCATCTCTCGGATTTTCCGCTTCGCAAATCGCGCAAATCTTCGTGTTGGGGGGCGGCTCAGTTCTATGCGCAGAGCTCATTTCCCGTTCGACCCGCCGCGCATACTCTTCAAAAATACGATGAGTGGGCATGACCACGTATGCCCTTGAATGATCGTCTTCGCCGAAGGATCGAACCACGCGACCCATAGCCTGCCGAAAAGATAGTTCGGTTTGAGCCTTGGGTAGATATACCAAAAGACGAAGCCTTTTTATATCAACTCCTTCAGAGATCATCGCAACTGACACGATCCATCTCTTGTCAGTATTCCGAAATGCAGAAATTCGATTCTCAACATTTGGAGTCTGATTGTGAACAATAGCCGGTCGTTCGCCGTCAATAATTTCCAAAAGGTCAGCCATATACTCAGCCACACCGATGCTCGGGGCTATGACTAACCCTCCAGCAGTCGGCATTGTCTCTCGGATTTCATCGAGTTTCGCGACACCCCATTCAAGCATCGAACCTTGATAGGAATTTCGGTCGGGAGTTTGCCCATCACTCAAATACTTTGGCGTGCAGGCGAGCCGATAATAGTCGAGCGCTTGTTGGAGCCCTCTTACGCGCTTCAATGGTCCATCAAGTTCGGCCTCATGGCTGCCTGAAACCGAGATGTCCTCGCCACCCTCTAAGATGACCGAAAACCGCCCCTCGTGCCTATGAAATGTGATCGGCCGGCAATAGAGCAGGTCAACGGCATCGCCGTAGCTGAGAGTATACATTCCTTCATCGGGATGTTCGATTTGACCGTTATCATCGAACGCTAGCCAAACCGTGTCGCGACCGTCTGAACGAATTGGGGTGCCGGTCAATATCAACACATGTGCGGCGGATGAAAAAGCGCCATCGGCGTCTTTACCCCAAGCAGCCTCAACCGCTGCATGATGGTGTTCATCACAAATTACGAGCGTTCGGGCGCCATTACAGACCTGCTGAAAGGCATCTTTCAAGGACTGAACAGCAGACCACGTCGCCGCAAGGTCAAGCCCATAATCCTCGACGTTGCCATCTGCTCCGGTCACGCGCATCATATTACGACCGGTTACGAACTTAAATTCTTCTGCCCATTGGCGGACAACCTCTGTCCGAGGAGCGATCACAATTACCCGGTCAATCTCCCCATTTTCGAACAGGCGTTTCGCAATCACCGATGCACATATTGTCTTACCTGCGCCAGGTGCTGCATTAATTAAAAACGGTTCGTCAGCGCGGCTCTCAACCAACCACTCCAAGGCTTTTCTTGTTGCTTCCGCCTGCCAAGGCCTCAGTTGTATCTCAGCCATTTTTTGAGCCCTTGCTTAGGTTGCATCGTGGACAAAGAGCCTGTCCGTTCTCGGTGATCGTTGGACCAGAATTCTTCCAAGATTGCTTGTGGTCTGCATGGAACGACTGATCGAGCGGCGTTTTGCAGGACGTGCACATGTTTCCTGAAACTATCTGAAGAATCTTCCTCTGGCGCCAAGAAAATAGACGATTCACTTGCTGATCCAGTACTCCGTCATCATGATTTCTCTAAACGGCAACTGGTCGGGAGTTTTGCACACCGCCACCTCATTAATTCGGCGTAATATCTTGGCCATAGAGACCGATTCTTTCTTTATAAGAAAGCCATCTTTTTTCAGCCTTCCTAGCTCTGCATTCAGGCTCTGAACGCCGAATACGAGCAAGGCTTCGAGAAGGGATACTCGGTGTCCCTCGAGCATGTGTTCCTTCAAGGCCAAAGACGGTTGAAAGCTTGCGTCAGGCATAACCACGCCTCTTCATCAAATGATCCATAAAAACTTTCGCTTCGAAGTCCGTCGATAATCGGTCGTCCTCGATTGAGTCATCCCGAATTTCTTGTCGCAGCATCTCCCACAGTCTCCGCTCAAAGGCGCGACAAACATTGTCATTCCGATAATCTGACTTTTCGGTCTCGGTCTCAAGGGCTTGAGAAATGTATTCATCACGAGAGAGGCTAATCAGACTCTCCGCAGCCTGAAGAAGCTCTTCAGTGGAAAATTCATCGCCAAGTTCATGGCGAAGTTCGCTGAAAACATGTGCAACAAGAGTGCTGCCGCGCAATTTTTTAGTTGCTTTAGGCACGCCACCCCCAAGACGCTAAAATCTTGATATATTTTGTGCCAACCATCGTCGGCGATCAAGTCCAATTTTTTGGATTGTCTCCAACTGATCTCTGCTCTCGTGTCGATCTCTCGCTTATCAGCGAATTGATCGGAGTCTGTCCTACACGCCCCCTTCGGTATAAATAGCCCGGTTCCCTTCCGTCCAAGCACGAGGTGAACCGATGAACGCCCCAACCAACATCACCCCAAAACTCCCCGCGCTGCTCTCGGCCTTGCCGGAGGACGATCCGCGCAAGCCTTGTGTCGAGTTCACGCGCGCGGTGCAGGTCGTGTTTCTCGAGGCGCTGGCGGTGGTCGGGTCGGTGCGGAGTGCGGCGCGCAAGGCGCTTGTGTCGCACCAGACGGTCTATCGCGCGCGGCGGGCCTGCGCCGATTTTCGCCGCTGCTGGGAGGCGGCGCAGTTGCAGGCGCTGGCGCGGGCGGAGGACGTGCTGGCGTGCCGCGCGATCGACGGGGTGGAGGAGACGGTCTTCTACCATGGCGAGGAGGTCGCCAAGCGGCGGCGCTACGATGGGCGGCTGCTGCTCGCGCATATCGGTCGGCTCGACAGATTGTCCGGGCGCGCGGAGGTGCGCGCGTTGTCGGAGGAGTTCGACGCGGCGATGGCGGCGTTCGGGGCGGGGGAGCCCCTACCGGGGGGAGAATTGCCGGGCACCGATACTCGCGAACCGGCGGACCCGGGCGAGGGCGGCGAGGGCGATCCGGCGGCGGCGAGCGGGGGCGAGGGCGCGGATTGCGGCACCTCTCCGACCGGCGCAGAGCCATCCGGTAAAAAACGTCCTGGACAGTGTAACACCCGGTCCATCGCCCTCGACGCGATGCGACGGCAGGACTGGGCCTCGCCCGCCTTCTGGGCGCCGGTGCAGTGGCGCGATCCCGATTACGACAAGGGCTGGCGCGTGCGGGTGGCGGAGATGCTCGAAGCGCGCGAGGCGTTGGCTGACGAATGGGGGGCGGGGGACCCGGTGGTGTTCGAGCTGCTCGCCGAGCCCGCGCCCGAACTCGACGACGCGGACGGCGCACCACAGGACGCCACGCTCGAGACGCTGCAGGCCTGTATCGAGCAGCAGGTGCTCGCCTTCGAGCGCGGGACGCCCGAATGGTGGCTGGTCGATGCCTGGGGCCACATCCGCCAGGACGTGCAGGCCGAATGGGCGCGCGACGTGGCGGGATGCGCTGCGGACGAGGCCGAAGCCGGGGGTTGCAACATTGCTGTCACATGAATAGCACCGTCGGCGGGACTGAAATGGCCGGGGAGAAAAGCGGATGGCCAGCCGCGCATTCGACGTGAAACCGCTCTTCGCGGAACCGTACTTCGTGACCAGCATCGCCGATGCGATCACGCCCGAGCAGGTCAAGCTGCTCAAGGGGCTCGAGATGGTCGACAACCAGACCAACAAGATCTCGAAGGACCTCTACATCTTCAAGCGCAAGGAGCTGCGCTCGATCGCCAGGGCGGTGCAGGAGGCGCTCGACACCTATGCCAAGGAGGTGATGGGGCTGACCCAGAAGCTCTACGTGACGCAGAGCTGGACGCTGGTGAACCCGCCCGGCGCGGGGATGCACGGGCATTCGCATTCGAACTCGATCGTGTCGGGCTCGCTCTACTACGCCGCGATGCCCGATCCGCCGGCGAACATGATCTTCGAACGGCACACCGCCTACCAGCAGCTCGAGCTGGGGCCGAACAACGGGCAGGTGAATGTCTACAACACGCTCAAGAACGCGGTGGTGCCCAAGCAGGGCGACCTGCTGCTGTTCCCGAGCAAGCTGCAGCATTACGTCGAGCCCAACCAGTCGCAGATGCCGCGCTACTCGATCGCGTTCAACGCCTTCATCAAGGGCAAGCTGGGGAGCCTGCGCGACGTGTCGGAGCTGACGCTCTAGCGACTGGGGGGAGAACGCGCGCGGAGGGCGTGCTAGTCGACCAGCGCGAGCTCGACCAGGCCGTGGCCGCGCCCGACCAGGCCGAGTTCCTCGGCCGCGGCGCGCGAGACGTCGATGATCCGGCTGCCGTGGAACGGGCCGCGATCGTTGACCCGCACGACCACGCTCGCCCCGGTGCGCGGGTTGGTGACGCGCAGGCGGGTGCCGAAGGGCAGGGTGCGGTGCGCGGCGGTCATCGCGTACATGTCGAACGGCTCGCCGCTGGCGGTACGGCGCCCGTGGAACTTGCGCCCGTAATAGGAGGCGGTGCCGCTGCCGATCGCGGTCTCGTCCTCGACCACCTCGATCGGCGGGTCGATCTCGGTCACGTCGACCGCGCCGTCGGCGGGTTCGGGCGTGGTGTCGGGTTCGGGGACCGAGGGAAAGCTGTCGGCGAAGCTCGGCGGTACGTCCTGCACCACCGGTTCGGACACGGCGTCCTGCGACACCGCCGCCGAGCTCGACCAGGTGAGGGCGAGCATGGCGGCCAGCCAAGTGGCGCGGCGCAGGGGTTTGCGGGTCCCTTCCATCGTGGCCGGGTTATACAGCGCCGAACGGCTCAGGAGTCGCGATGTGCCACCGTTTTGCCGCAATTTGCCGTCGTCCGGTCGCGATTCCGGGCGGCAAAGAGCGGGAAATTGCCGATCCGCAGCCGGAGAATCGCGGTGCCAGGGTTTCGGGTCCCGAATGACAAACGGGGCCGGCATTGCTGCCGACCCCGCTCTCGCCGACGTCTCATTCCGGGGGGAACGCATACGCCGAAGCATGTTGCCCGTTGGCCGAAACCGCGGGGCTCGTGCGTCCGGCGCTCGCGCCGGGAACCGGTTCCGTCGGGCGGGGAGTTCCGGTCCACGAGCCCGAGGCTCGCTTTCCTTCACTGCCACCACCCGGCGGTTCCGAAGCCTTCACATCCGTAGCGGTCTCGCGATATCCGCGGTTCCGGCAATCCACGAGGGATTGCGTTTCACCCGACTTTTCCCTTCCGGTTCCGTCGGTGCCGAAGCACCCCGGTTTCCCGGAACTTGCGGTCTTCGCTCGGTTCGGCTCGCGCCTCCCTTTGCTCCGACCTCGCGTGACCGGATGATCCGGCCAAACCGTAACGAGCCACTCGCAGCATCTGCGGTTCGTCTTGATCAAACCCGAAGGTTCGTTCGCGACGTGTTTTCCGACGCTACCGCGGGCTCAGCCACGGTACCGGATGGTTTCAACGGAATTCCGCTTTCCTATCAGGCCTTTCGGCCTTCAAGTTCCGACGGGTTCCTCCGCCTTCCGATGACTTGAAACTGCGCCGGGAAAGCGATTCGTTCAAGCTGCGCAAGCCCGACTTATCGACATTCCACACTTTTGGTTGTGGATAACGGTGGATAAGTAACGGAAAGCCGGACTTGCCTTTCGCGCAAGAATCTTATAAAGGCGCTGCCAATCCCGACATTTCTGCCGAGTCGTGCTGCATCCATTCCCGAGATCAGCTGCGCCTGTCGCGCGCGCCCAGTAGCCGCAGGCGCAGCGCATTAAGCTTGATGAAGCCCGCCGCGTCCTGCTGGTCGTAAGCGCCGGCATCGTCTTCGAAGGTCACATGGGCCTCCGAATAGAGCGTGTCGCGCGACTTGCGCCCGACCACCATCGCATTGCCCTTGTAGAGCTTTAGCCGCACGGTGCCGTTGACGCGCTCCTGGCTCAAATCGATCGCCGCCTGCAGCATCTCGCGCTCGGGGCTGAACCAGAAGCCGTTATAGATGAGCTCGGCATATTTCGGCATCAGCTCGTCCTTGAGATGCGCTGCGCCGCGATCGAGCGTGATCTGTTCGATCCCGCGATGCGCGCGGGCATAGATCTCGCCACCCGGCGTTTCGTACATGCCGCGCGACTTCATGCCCACGAAGCGGTTCTCGACCAGGTCGAGCCGGCCGATCCCGTGCTTCCGACCGAGATCGTTGAGTGCGGCGAGCAGAGCAGCGGGGCTCATCGCCTCGCCATTGAGCGCGACGCCGTCACCCTTGTCGAAATCGATCTCGATATATTCGGGCGTGTCGGGCGCGTCCTCGGGATGGTCGGTGCGCGAATAGACGTAGTCGGGCGTTTCCTCCCACGGATCCTCGAGCACCTTGCCCTCCGACGAGGTGTGGAGCAGGTTCGCGTCGGTCGAGAACGGGCTCTCGCCGCGTTTGTCCTTGGGCACCTGGATCTGGTGCTTTTCGGCCCAGTCGATCAGCGCGGTGCGGCTGGTGAGGTCCCATTCGCGCCACGGGGCGATCACCTCGATATTCGGATCGAGCGCGTAGGCCGAGAGCTCGAAGCGGACCTGGTCGTTGCCCTTGCCGGTCGCCCCGTGAGCGATCGCATCGGCGCCGGTTTCGTGCGCGATCTCGACGAGACGCTTGGAGATCAAGGGACGCGCGATGCTGGTGCCCAGCAGGTAATCGCCTTCGTAGCGGGCGTTGGCGCGCATCATCGGGAAAACGAAATCGCGCACGAATTCCTCGCGCAAATCCTCGATGAAGATGTGCTCGTCCGGAATGCCCATCGCGCGCGCTTTCGCCCGCGCCGGCTCGATTTCCTCGCCCTGGCCGAGATCGGCGGTGAAGGTCACGACCTCGAGCCCGCGCTCCTTCATCAGCCACTTGGCAATGACAGAGGTATCGAGACCGCCCGAATAGGCGAGGACGACGCGGGAGATGGGCTTGGTGTCGGTCATCGCGTGCAGCTAGCAGCGGCGCGGTTTCTCGGCAATATTTCCCTCTTTGAGGCGGTGTCGGGGAGGTGCCGGGCAGACGGGACTGCCGCCCGCAAGATTATTCCGCCGCCTGCCGTAGCGCCGGGTCGAGGCTCCACACCGGTGCTTCGTCGGCATCGCGCAGCCGGGCGCTTTCCTCGGTGATCCAGTCGCGCGTCATCGGGATGGCGGTGCGGTCCTTCACGTAGAGGATTTGCCAGTTGACCATCGTACCGTGGCGGAAACTCTGTTCGGCGCCGGCGAGGTAGTAGAGCCACATGCGGTAGAACTGCTCGTCGTAGAGCGCGATAATCTCGTCCTTGTGGAGGACCGTGCGGTTGTACCATTCCTCCAGCGTGTGGCTGTAGTGGAAGCGCATCGCCTCCACGTCCATCACCTGCCAGCCATGCTTCTCGCTCTCGCTCACCAGTTCGGACAGGGCGGGGATATAGCCGCCGGGGAAGATGTACTTGCGCGTCCAGGCATCGGTCGTGCCCGGAGGTCCGGCGCGGCCGCAGCAATGGCTGAACATCACCCCGTCGGGCTTGAGCAGGCGCGAGGTGTGCTCGTAGAATTGCGGGTAGTGGATCGTGCCGACATGTTCGAGCAGCCCGACCGAGCAGATGCGATCGAAGCGCCCGCCGTCCTCGGCTTGGACATCGCGATAGTCGCACAATTCGAAATTCACGCGGTCGGCCACGCCGAGCGCCTCGGCGCGTTCCTGGCAGAAGGCGATCTGGTCGGGCGCAAGCGCGACGCCGAGCACGTCGACGTCGTAATGCTTGTGCAGATAGAGCGCGAGCCCGCCCCAGCCGCAGCCGATATCGAGCACCTTCATGCCCGGCTTCAGGTCCAGCTTGGCCGCGATATGCGCCTTCTTGTCGAGTTGCGCCTGCTCGAGACTGTTCGCCGGGTCGCGGTAATAGGCCATGGTGTACTGGCGGTCCTCGTCGAGGAACAGCTCGTAGAGGCGGCGGGTGAGGTTGTAGGTGTGCTCGGCATTCTTGCGCGCTTTGCCGCGCAAATTGATCCCGTCGAATTTCGCCGCGGCCTTCTGCAGGAACTTGCGCAGCTTGCCCTGGGCGTGGGTAGCATCGTCGCCGATCTTCTTCGCGTTGCGGGTGAAGAACAGGATAAGGTCGCGGATATCGTGCGGTTCCTCGACCACCAGCCAGCCCCACATGAAGGCCTCGCCCGCGCCCAGTTGCGGGTAGCGTGCGATATGGCCCGCCGCGCGCTTGTCGGTCAGGCGGAGGCGGATCGTCTTCTCGTCGCCCCCGGGGCCGTAGTCATAAGACTTGCCGTCATGATCGGTGACGGTGAGGCGACCTTCGGAGATCAGCCGATTGAGCAGTTTATCGAGTAGCCACATATGTCATATGTTTATGCCAGTTGCCCGATCTGGCAATAGAATAGAGTGGACGTCCACAGCGGCGACCACCGGGAAGGAGCGTTCGGATGGCGAACAAGACCACGCAGACCGAGGCGAGCGTCGAGGAATTCATCGACACGATCGATCATGAGCGCAAACGCGAAGAGGCCCGCGAACTGCTCGCGTTGTTCGAGCGCGTGACCGGCGAACGACCGAAGTTGTGGGGCCCTTCGATCATAGGGTTCGGCGAATATCACTACGAATATGACAGCGGGCGCGAGGGCGACTGGATGCGGACCGGTTTCAGCCCGCGCAAGGCGAAACATTCGCTCTACCTGATGGGCGGCTTTTGCGACGAGGCCGAGGCCGAGCGGCGCAAGGAAAAACTCGATCGGCTGGGCAAGTGGTCGCGCGGCAAAAGCTGCCTCTACATCAACAAGCTCGACGACGTGGACATGGACGTGCTCGAGGAGATCGTCGCCGACGACTGGGCGACGATGAACGCGCTTTATCCGCCAGGCTAGGTTTCGACCTCGCCCTCGCGCGCGAGGAACATCACGTCGCGATCCTGCGACAGGACGTGCTGGCCCGAATCGATATAGAGCGTCTCGCCCGAAGCAAGCGTTCCTTCGGCGAGAAACAGCGCGGCGTCCGCGACCTCCGCGATATCGGTCTTGCGTTCGAGCAGGTTCATCCGGTGCGAGACTTCGGTCTCGGCCTCGTCCTGGTCGTGGCTCGGCAAGATCGCGCCGGGCGCAAGCGCATAGACCCGGTCGTCCGAACCGCGATGCGCGATCGCGAGCATCCGCATCGCCGCGGCGACCGCGTGCTTGCTCATCGTGTAGCTGAAGAAATCGGGATTGGGGTTCGCCAGCTTTTGGTCGGTCAGCTGGATCACGCGTCGCCCGGCGCTGCTCTTGGCATGTTCGAGAAAGGCCTCCGCCATCCGCACCGGCGCGAGGGCGTTGACGTGCATGGCGTGCTCGAAAATCGTCGGGTCGACCTTGTCGTAACTGTCGCGCTCGAACACGCTCGCGCAGTTTACCAGAACGCGCCAGTCGGGCAGGCGTTCGGCAAGCTCGTCGATCATCTGAACGGCCGAACCGCTATTGGCGAGATCGCGCTGGATGATTTCGGCCGAGGGCAATTCGTCGGCGAGCGCCTGCGCTTCCTCTTCGGAGGTGCCGTAATGGATCACGACGTGCCACCCGGCTTCGGCGAAACGACGGACGATCTGCGCGCCAATGCGCTTGGCACCGCCGGTAACGAGGACGGATGGCTTGTTCATGGGCAGCGGCAAAGCACACATGGGTGCACTTGGCTAGCCTTGGCGACCTAGCCGCGCCGAACCGTCAGCGCATACCAGTCGCGCCGCACGCCGTCTGCGCCCTTGCCGCGATATTTCTCCGCTGCATCAATGACAAAGGCTGCATCCCGATAGATGGCCTCGAGCCACTCGGTAGCGGGGAAGTTGGTGAGCCGGCCGAGCGGATCGCGTGCCTCGCCGTCGCCGAGCTTGTAATTGGCATAGTGCCATCCTCCGGGGCGTAACGCTTTCCGGATCCGTTCGAGGATGTCGGGGAGCTCGGCCCGCGCGACGTGCAACAGGCAGGCATGTGCCCAGACGGCGTCGTAGGTTTCGATCGCGTCGAGCTCGTCGAATCGCATCTGCCGGGCCTCGACGCCGAACCGTTCCTTCGCCTTGCGGATCAGCGCCGATGTCGCGTCGGTTGTGTCGAGATCGAACCCGCGCTCGATCATGCGAGCGGCATCTTGACCGGTGCCGCAACCGAGTTCGAGAATACGCGCTCCGGGGGCGAGCCGGTCGAGAAAGCCGTCGAGATGGACGCTGTGCGTGGTGCCGAAACTGAATGCGAAACGAGGAGCGTTGGCCTCGTACCAGGCCAATGTCTCCGCGTCGCTCAACCGGCGGCCGCCGCGGCAGCCTCGCGGTCGCGCTGGGCGCGACTCTTCTTTTCGGCGGTCGTCTTCAACTGGCCGCAGGCGGCGTCGATATCGCGCCCGCGCGGGGTGCGGACGGGCGCGCTGATTCCGGCCTCGAACACGATGCTCGAGAAGGCCCTGATCCGTTCGGGCGTCGAGCACTCGTAAGGCGCACCGGGCCAGGGGTTGAACGGGATCAAATTGACCTTGGCCGGTAGGTCGAACTGCTTGATCAGGCGGACGAGTTCACGCGCGTCGTCGTCGCTGTCGTTCTTGTCCTTGAGCATCACGTATTCGAAGGTGATGCGGCGCGCATTCGAGGCGCCAGGATAGTCCGCGCAGGCCTGCAGCAGTTCCTCGATGCCGTACTTCCTGTTGATCGGCACGATCTCGTCGCGGACCTCCTTGGTCACCGCGTGGAGCGAAACGGCGAGGTTGACGCCGATCTCCTCGCCGCAGCGCGCCATGGCGGGCACCACGCCGCTGGTCGAGAGCGTGATCCGCCGCTTGGAGAGGGCGAGCCCTTCGCCGTCCATCACGATCCGCAGCGCATCGCGGACATTGTCGAAATTGTAGAGCGGTTCGCCCATGCCCATCATCACGATATTGGTGAGCAGCCGGCCGTCGGCGCGGTATTCGGCTTCGCTCTCTTCCTCTGCGAAATCCATCTTGCCCTTGGGCCATTCGCCCAGCGCATCGCGCGCGAGCATGACCTGGCCGACGATCTCGCCCGGGGTGAGGTTGCGCACGAGGCGCATCGTGCCGGTGTGGCAGAAGCGGCAATTGAGCGTGCAGCCCACCTGCGAGGAAACGCACAGTGTGCCGCGGGTCTCATCGGGGATGAAGACCATCTCGTATTCGTGGCCGTCAGCGGTCTTGAGAAGCCATTTGCGCGTGCCGTCGGACGAATGCTGCGCCTCGACCACGTCGGGCCGGGCAATCACGAAGCGCTCGGCGAGCCAGGGGCGCATGGTCTTGGCGATATCGGTCATCGCCTCGAATTCGGTCTCGCCGCGATGGTAGATCCAGTGGAACACCTGCTTCGCGCGCAGCTTGGACTGCTTGGCATCGAGCCCGGCGCCCGCGAACAGGTCCATGATCTGCCTCTTGGTGAGGCCGAGCAGGTCGATGCGGCCATCGGCGCGCGGGGTGATATCGCGCGCAACGGGAACGGGGTCGACCTGCCCCGGTATGGCCATGAGGTTCGTGTCTGCCATGGGAAGGCGCGATATAGGGACGGCTATCGGGTTTGGCTAGCGTCGCGTCATCGCGTCCTGGCGCAACCCACCGTCGCGGCATCGATGGCGGTGGCGGCCCCCGACAGGTCGTAGCGATCGGAGAAGCGAGTGCCGCTCTTGTCGGTCGCAGTCACCCGCATCGAGTTGGCCGAGCGCATCGCGGCGATCACTGCGGCGTCCATACGCTTGTGGCGGGCCCACGCATCACCGCCGCCGCCGACGAGTTCGAAACTGTCGCGCCCGACACGCAGGCGGATCACTCCGCCGTCGCGAACCTCTCGCGACAGGCGCAAATGAAGCTGGTTTCGGACCCCGCGATTCGGCCAAGTCCCGACGCTTGCGAATGGTTCGAAACGGCGCTGTCGATCGTTCGGCTCGGCTGCGGCGATGGCATAGCAGCGCGGCACGCGCGGATCGCGAAACGCGCCCCAGCTGTCGAACACGCCAAGGCTGTCGCGCGCGATGGCCGGGACCGCGAGGAGCACCATGGCCCCGAACACGGCGAACCCCTTCATGCGGCGTTCTCCCGCACCGGGTATTCGATCGCCATGATCTCGTATTCCTTCTCGCCGCCGGGCAGGTAGACGGTGCGCAGATCTCCGACCTCGGCCCCTTTCAAGGCCCGCGCGAGTGGGCTCGACCAACCGATCCGGCCTGATCCCGCATCCTGTTCGTCATCACCCACCAGCGTCACGACCCGCTCGTCATCGTGCTCGTCCGCCAGCGTCACGGTCGCGCCGAAGAATGCGCGGGTGCGATCGGGCTGGGCCGAGGGATCGACGACGCGCGCATTCTTCATCCGGCGCGCGAGGAAGGCGAGCTCGCGGTCGATCTCGCGCATGCGCTTGCGGCCGTAGAGATAGTCGCCGTTCTCGCTCCGGTCGCCATTGCCCGCGGCCCAGCTGACGATCTCGACGATCTCGGGGCGCTCCTTCGACAGCAGATGGTCGTAGCGCGCTTTCATGGCCGCCAGGCCCGCCGGCGTGATGGGGTGTCCGTCGTGTTTCACGCCGGAGGCCTTAGCGTGAAGGGACCGGCCGTCCAAGAAAGCGACTGGGCGTGCGCGGGGCGCCGTAGCGGGCATCTTCGGGATAGAGCTGTTCGTAGGTCACCGCGTTGCCGAGGACGCGCTGGACGTAGTTCTTGGTCTCGAAGAACGGGATTTTCTCGATCCACTCCTCCCACGAAATCTCGCCCCTGCGCGGATCGCCATTGCGCTCGATCCACTGGATCGCGCGACCCGGTCCGGCATTGTAGCCGACCAGCGCGAGCGGGTAGCTGCCGCCGAAACGGTCCATCAGCTGCGCGAAATAGGCGTTACCGAGCCGCATATTGTATTGCGGATCCTCGAGCAGCGCGTTGCGCGAATAGGTCACGCCGAGATTGCGCGCGGTGTCCTGCGCGGTCCCGGGGATCAGCTGCATCAGGCCATAGGCATTGGCATGGCTCAAGGCCTTGGTCGCGAATTCACTTTCCTGCCGCGAGATCGCGTGGACCATCGTCCAGTAGGAATTGATCGGCGTGTCGAGCTTTGGATAGCCGACGCGCTCGAACCCGGGCACGCCATTGGCCTGCGTCGCTGCGCCGAGATGAACCGCCAGGTCGCGGCGACCGAGTTCCTGCGCGAGATCGTAGACCATCTGCGCCCTGGTCGGGGTGTCGGCCCAGTCGGCGAGCTCGGTCAGGAAGTAACGCGTGTCGCGCCAGTCGAGCCCGCCGCGCGCGGCTTCCTTGACCGCCTGCACCAGCGGCATGGCGGCGAAGCGGACGCGTTCCTGCTCGGTCGGCTGTGGGGTAGGGGGCGCGGCAATGGTCGGGAACTCACGGCCGAGGCGTTCGAGCGCAAGCTGGCCGTAGAACATGTCGGGATATTGCGCGGCCATTTCGTAATAGCGATTGGCCTCCGCCTGGTTGCCCGCACGCTGCGAAGCGAAGCCGGCCCAGTAGAAACCCTTTGACCGGGTCGGCGCAGTCTTGGCTGCGGCACCGTAGCGATAGAATAGCGGCGCGGCGCCCGCGGGATCGTCGAGCTGCCACATCGCGCTCGTCCCTCCGAGCCACACCAGCGAGGTGTAGTCGTCTCGGATCGAGTAGCTCATGTCGCTGATATCGGCATCCGGGGCGAAGGCTTGGTCGACCTTCTGCGCGATCCGGAAGGCAGAGGAAGCACCGCCATCGCGCGCCACTTCGAGTACTTCGGCGAGCCACAACTCGCCGTCGAGTGCGGGAGCCGTCATGGTCGGTGCGTTGGCGAGCAGGGCCACTGCGGCCGATTGCTGGCCGTTGCGGCGCCACTGGCGGGCCTGGTTGTAGAGATAGCCGGGATCGCTCCGTGCATCTGCAGGCACGTTCAGTCCGATATCCTGGGGCTTGGAGCCTTGGATGATCGCCAGTCGCGCCATGTAGAGATCGCGCTTGGCCGGCGAGACGAAGCTGATCGCACGTGCCGCAGCTTCGGTGCTGCGCTGCCACAGGAGCGCGTCCATCCGCATGTCGTGATCGGCCTGCGTGAAGCGCGAACCGAACAGGCCGGACAGATACACTTCGGTGACCGAATTCATCTCTCCGCCGCGCCAGGATTCGCGTGCCCAGCGAAACGCTTCGTCGCGCCCGAGCTGGCCGAGCGCCATCGCGTAGCGCGCCTTGGCGGTGTTGGTCAGCGGCGGAAATCGGTCGTGGAAAGCGACAAGGCGCGCGGCGGGAACCGCCTGCTTGTCGAGCGCGCGTTCGGCGCGCCGCTGGATCAGTTCCTGCCGCGGGAGTCCCGGATTGGCCTCGATGAAGTTGGCATACGTCTCGAAGCCGTAACCTTCGCTCTCGGTCAGGTTCTTCCACTGGCGCAGCGCCTGCGCCATGGCTCCGGGCTGCTGCGCTTCGACGCGCTCGCGCATCTGGTCCCAGCGATCGGCCTGCTGCGCATTCGCAGCCCCCCCGGCCAGTACGAGGGGAAGGGCGGCGGAAGCGAGCAATATGCGACGTATCATGCTGGACATCGTAGTGATTCCCTCCTTATCGCACGCTGAACGCGCGACCGTCCGGTCCGTTTCCGCGACGATACGAGGTAATAGCATGTTTTCCGGTTCGATTCCCGCCTTGGTGACGCCCTTCAAGGACGGCAAGTTCGATGAACAGACCTATCGCCGCCTGATCGACTGGCAAATCGAGCAGGGCAGCAGCGGGCTGGTGCCCTGCGGGACGACTGGCGAGGCATCGACGCTGTCGATCGAGGAACATCATCGCGTGGTCGAAGTCTGCATCGACCAGGCCGCCGGGCGCGTGCCCGTGATCGCGGGCTGCGGCAGCAACGATACCCAGAACGCGCTCGCGCATATGCGCTTCTGCAAGGAGGCGGGCGCCGCTGCGGGGCTGTGTGTCGCACCTTATTACAACCGCCCGAGCCAGACGGGCCTGATCGCGCATTTCAGCTATCTCGCCGAGAATTCGGACCTGCCGATCGTGCTCTACAACGTGCCGAGCCGGACGGTCACCGATATCGAGGACGAGACGGTGGTCGAACTGGTCCGCAAGTATCCCGACCGGATCGTGGCGATCAAGGATGCCAGCGGAGACCTGTCGCGGGTGGCCGACCACCGCATGGGGCTCGACAAGGATTTCTGCCAACTATCGGGCAATGACGAATTGTGGCTCCCGCATTCGGCAGCGGGCGGTTCGGGCTGCATTTCGGTCTCGGCCAATGTGGCACCGGCGCTGTGCGCCGAGTTCTACGAGGCGATGGCGGCCAACGATCTCGTACGCGCGCGCGAACTGAACGACCGGCTCTTCCCGCTGCACTACGCGATGTTCTCCGACGCCAGCCCGGCTCCCGCCAAATACGCGCTCAGCCGCGTCCACGACTGGGTCAATGACGAGGTCCGCCTGCCGATCTGCCGGGCGAGCGACGCCGCCCGGAAAGCGGTCGACGAAGCACTGGAGCATGCCGGGCTGGTCTAGATGACCTCGTCCTCGTCGAGCTGCGGTGCCGGGGGCAGCGGCGGTTCGCTCGCCGCCAGCGCCTCGATGATGCTGCCGGCATGTTCTCCGACCCGGTCGAGCCGGTCGATCTCGGCAATATGGAACATGGCATCGCCCTGATTGACCACCGGCAGCGTTGCATGGCCGATGATCACCCCTTCGATCGGGCTGACAATTTCGACTCCGTCCTCGCCGAACAGCCCGCCCACCACCGCCAGCAAGCTGCCCTTGCGGACCACGTCGCCCGACCTGCGGACCCGGCGTGAAACACCGCCGCGCGGTGCTCGCACCCAGGTCGACCGGTTTGCGCGCATGGGAACGTCGACCGCTTCGAGACCGTCGGACTCGTCGATCATGCCGATATGCGCCAGCACCCGAAGCACGCCCTTCACCCCGACCTCGATCGCGAACCGGTCGAAGCGCAGCGCCTCTCCGGCTTCGAGCAATAGCATCGGCGTGTCCCGCTCGGCTGCCAGCGCGCGCATCGATCCGGGGCGCAGCGGGCTTTCGATCGTGATCGGCGCACCGAACGCCATCGCCAGCTCCGAGAGATATGGACTGTCGGCCGCGATCCGCACCTGCGGCAGGTTGTAGCGATGGACCGCGGCGGTGTGCATGTCGATGCCCAGCGCGCAGCGATCGATAACGTGGGTGAGGAAGCAATGCGCGAGTTGCGCCGCGAGGCTCCCGTTCTCGTGACCGGGAAAGCTGCGATTGAGATCGCGGCGGTCGGGCAGGTAGCGGCTGTGCGCGGCAAAGCCGTAGATGTTGACTGCCGGTGCGAGGATCAGCGTTCCCGCCATCTCGTCTGGCAGAAGATGGTCGAGCAATCCCTGGATGATCGCTGTGCCGACGATCTCGTCGCCATGGATGGCCGCGCTCACGAACACGGCTGGTCCCCTCCTGTTGCCGTGCAGCACCTTGAGAGCGAGCGAGGATTCGAGCCCGGTGACCTGCTGGCTGACGGGAATCGAAAGGATCTCGGAAGTGCCGGGCGCGATCGATCGATCGTGGATGACGAACGGCTCCGGCGGTCTGGCAATCGTTTCCATCGCCGCGTTCTAGCCATGCTTGCCTGCTTTTGAGCAAGCTAAATCGGGGCATTGGCCTTTTGCGCGCGAGCGCCTACATCGCGCACCTCATGGCCCGCCCGACACCCAAGACCTTCGACAAGCAGAAAACCGTCGCCGACAACCGGCGCGCGCGGTTCGACTATTTCATCGAGGACACGTTCGAGGCGGGGATCGCCCTGCAGGGGACCGAGGTGAAGGCGCTGCGCGGTGGCGAGGGCTCCATCCGCGAAAGCTATGCCGAGGTGCGCGACGGCCAGGCCTGGCTGATTAACGCGAACATTCCCGAATTCAGCCACGGCAACCGTAACAATCACGAGCCCAAACGGCCGCGCAAGCTGCTGCTCCATGCGCGCGAGATCGAGCGCATGGTCGGCGCGGTCGAGCGCAAGGGTATGACGCTGATCCCGCTCTCGATCTATTTCAATTCGCGCGGGCGGGCGAAGGTCGAACTCGGACTTGCCAAGGGCAAGCAGGCGCAGGACAAGCGCCAGACGATCAAGGAACGTGACTGGAAGCGCGACAAGGCACGGCTGCTGCGCGACCGGGGCTGACCGGACGTTGCCGGGGCGCGACGATTGTCAGGCCCCGACCCTTGAAGAAAAACCTGTCGAGCGCCATTGGCATTTGAACGATTGCGGTGCGACACCGCGCCCAAGCGCCGTTAACATTACCGGAAGTATGACCGTCAATTCCATGTCCTCGCGTTTCAACCGCTGGCTCAAGCGCAATAGTCCTTCGCGCGAATCGCTCGAGGGCAATCGCTGGGTCGGATTCGCCGCCCGGCGACCGGAATTGTGGCGCCTGACGCGGCGCTCGGTGCCGCGGGGGGTCGCGATCGGATTGCTGGTCGGGATCTTCGCGCTGATCCCCGGCGTGCAGATGATCGGGGCGGCGCTGATGTGCGTGCCGACCCGTGGCCATATCCCGTTGGCCGCGGCGATGACCTTCCTGTCGAACCCGTTGACTACGCCGTTCATCGTCGGGCTGGCGCTCGAGGTCGGCAGCGGGCTTGGCTACAACAGCGACATCCGCGTGTTCCGCCAGCTCTATAATTCGAGCGCGAGTATCGGAGAATGGCTTTCCTGGCTGGCTTCCGATGCCGCGCCGGGCATGGTGGTCGGTCTTGCCGTGATCTCATGTATTGCCGCGGCCATCGGGTATCTCGTCTCCTCCTTCATCTGGACGCGGGTGGTCAATCGTCGGCGTCGGCGGCTGCTGGCCGACCGGAGGAACGGGGGGTGAGGGCGCTGGCCCTCGCGTCGCGGCCGCCGGCCGTCGTTTCGGCGATCGTCGCGACCGGCTTGCTGTTGAGCTGTCTCGCGCTGTGGCTGGCGACCGGCAGCGCGGTCGTCGTAGGCACCTATCTCGGCGCGGTCGTCGTCCTTGGCGGGGCGGGTTGGCTGATGTTGCGCGATACCCAGGTCGATGCGCTCGAAGCGATCGCCATGCCCGACTGGTCGGTCACCGTCGCGGCGATCGACCAGGCCGACCTCGCGATCGCGATCACCGATCGGGCCGGGCGCCTGACCTGCGCAAATTCGCTTTACGAAGACAATTTCGGCACCGCCAAACCGCCGCCCACGCTCGATACCGACCAGCCGTCGCGTGACGCGCTGCTGCGCGCTTCGCGCGATGCCTGGCGCGATGGACGCGCCGATGCGGGAATCATCCGCTCGGGGGCGGAAAGCTGGGCCGCAGAGCTCGAGCGCGCTGGGCGGGGCGAGGATTACCTGATCTGGCGATTCCAGCGGCAGGCCTCGCCCGACCTCATCGAGGCCGCGATTGCTGCGCTGCGCGGAAAGCTGGGCCGCGCGCTCGATCGCGCGGGCATCGCTGCCGCGATTGTCGATCCCGACGGGTTCGTCATCGCGAACAGCGATGGCTTCGCGCTGCGCGCGACCGGAGAACCGGCGGACGATCTCGCACACAAGGAGTTCGTCTCCTACTTGCGCCAGGACGAGGAGGACCGGATCAGCTGGGCGCGCGAAGGCAAGGGCGGCGCACCGCTGACAATGTATTACATGCCGGTAACCGATCCGGACCTCGCCGATCATGCCGGTGCCGATGCCCATCCCTCGCTGATGCTGCTCGTCGATAGCGGGGTCGGGCTTGGCGGCGGTGGTGGCGACCTGGCCGCGGCAGTGCCGAATCTCGAGGCGCTGCTGGGGCAGCTTCCGCTGGGACTCGCGATGGCCGACCGCGACGGGCTGTTCCTGTTCGCCAATCCGGCCTTCATGCGTGCGGCCGGGAAGGAGGGCGAGCTTCCGCCGCCCTATCCGTCGGACCTCGTGGTGCAGGAGGACAAGGGAGCACTGGCCGATGCGGTGCGCCGCTTCGCGCAGGGCCCCACCACCAGCGGCGACGTCGCCGTGCGGCTTTCGGCCCAGCCCGAGGAACCGGTCTCGCTCAGCCTTGCCGGTGTCCGCGGGCTCGGCGACGCGGCGGTACTGCTGGGGCTCACCGACACCTCGGAGGAATTGCGCCTCAAGCGGCAGATCGCGCAGGCGACCAAGATGCAGGCGGTCGGCCAGCTGGCGGGCGGGGTCGCGCACGATTTCAACAACGTGCTGACCGCGATCCTGGGGATCTGCGACCTCATGCTGCTGCGCCACACGCCGGGCGACAGCGATTACGACGATATCCAGCAGATCCGGGCGAATTCGAGCCGTGCCGCCTCGCTCACCCGGCAATTGCTCGCGTTCTCGCGCCAGCAGACGCTACGCCCCGAAGTACTCCAGCTGCCCGATGTGGTCAGCGAAATCTCGCAGATGCTCAAGCGTCTCATCGGCGAGAAGATCCGGCTGCAAGTGACCCACGACCGCAATCTCGGGCGGGTCCGGGCCGATCCTTCGCAGCTCGAACAGGTGATCGTGAACCTCGCGGTCAATGCGCGCGACGCGATGCAGTCGAAAGGCGACGGGCGCGGCCAGCTGCGCATTTCAACCAAGCGCGTGACCGCCGCCGATATCCGCGCGATGCGCTCGGAAATCGTGCCGGTCGGCGATTACACGGTGCTGATCGTTTCGGACACCGGGACGGGCATCGCACCCGACAAGCTGGGCAAGATCTTCGAACCGTTCTTCACGACCAAGGAGCAGGGCAAGGGCACCGGGCTCGGCCTCTCGACCGTTTATGGCATCGTCAAGCAGTCGGGCGGCTTCATCTTCGCCGACAGCGAGCTTGGGAAGGGTACGACCTTCTCGGTCTACCTCCCGGTCTATCACGAAACTGCCGAGGCGCGCCAATTGCGCGAAGCCGCCGCAAAGCCCGCTGCGCCACAGCGCGAATGGGCCGGAGGCGGGCGGATCCTGCTGGTCGAGGACGAGGATCCGGTCCGCGCGGTGGCCGAACGCGCGCTGACCCGCCAGGGCTACGAAGTCGTCACCGCTGCCGATGGGGAGGATGGGCTTGAACATTTCCTCATTCACGACAAGTTCGATCTTGTCGTCAGCGACGTCGTGATGCCGATCATGGACGGCCCTGCGATGGTGCGGAAGATCCGCGAGAAGCGAGCAGACCTGCCGATCCTGTTCATGTCGGGCTATGCCGAGGAACAGCTCCGTAACGAGATCGACATTTCCAACATGCACTTCCTGCCCAAGCCGTTCTCGGTCGCGCAGATCGCCGACAAGGTGGCGAACGTGCTGGCGGAATCGAACGCCGGCGAAGGCTAGTGTCAGAAGCCGACTGAAACTCGGGAATTTCCAATCCCTTGGAATTGTGCAATCCACTAGCCCGACTCGTTTCTGGGGAGGAAGTGATCGCATGAAATTCCACAGCATTCTTACCGTCCTGCTGGCCTCGGCCGCGATCGCGACACCGGCAATTGCGCAACAGGCCGATGCGTCCGATCCGACCCCAGACCGTACCGCGCAGGGCGACGTCGCTGTCACCATCTACCAAGACGGGAACGCGCTGGTGCAGGACGTGCGCCGGCTCGACATTCCAAGCGGGCGGACGCGGATCGAATTTCCGGATGTATCGGCACAGATCCGTCCCGCCACGCTCAGCTTCGAGGCGCCGGGCACCGCGATCGTCGAGCAGAATTTCGATTTCGACCTGCTGACGCCGACCAAGCTGATGGAAAAGGCGATCGGAAGCACCGTCACGCTGGTCCGCACCAACCCGGCGACCGGGCAGGAAGTGCGCGAACGCGCCGAAGTGCTCTCGACCGCTGGCGGCGTGGTGGTGCGGATCGGCAACCGGATCGAGGTCTTGCGCGATGACGGCCTGCCGGTGCGCGTGGTATTCGACCAGGTCCCGCCCAATTTGCGCGCGCGCCCGACGCTTTCGGTCACGCTCGACAGCAACCGCGTCGGCGCGCGCGATGCCTCGATACGCTACCTCACGCCGGGGCTGGGCTGGGAAGCCGACTATGTTGCGCTGTTCGACGAAGCCAGCGGCACGGTCGACATGCAGGGCTGGGTCACTCTGACCAACAATACCGGCACGACCTTCCACAATGCCGATACGCTGCTGGTGGCGGGCAACCCGTCGCGCGCTGGCCAGCGCACGCGCAGCGACATGGTGCGTCCGGGCACGCAGACCGCCGATCGCGAGCGGCTGGGCGATTATTATCTCTACCCGCTCGACGAGCGCACCACGATCGCCAATGCGCAGACCAAGCAGGTGAGCTTCCTCGACGTTTCCCGCGTCCCGGCGCAGCGGGTCTATTCGATCGGCACCTCGTGGCTGCGCTCGGACGACGATTTCCGCCCTGCGGCGACCGCGATCGGTTTCAGTTCCAGCCGCGACGGAGGGCTGGGCGATGCCTTGCCTGCCGGCACGGTGCGCTTCTACCAGCGCGATGCCGCGGGCAATCCGCAATATATCGGTGAGAACCGCATCGGGCACACGCCGATGGGCAGCACGCTGTCGCTCGTCACCGGCGATGCCTTCGACGTGTTCGTGAAGGCCGAGGTCGAAAGCCGTGAGGAGATTTCGGCGGACGAATACGAACGCACCGCGCGCTATCGCGTCATCGAGGACGGCGAGGTCGTGCGAGAAGTCGAGGTCGACGAAGAGGTCGAGTATTTCCGCACCACGATGCGCTACACCTTCACCAACGCGAAGTCTGAACCGGTGACGGTGCAGATGATTCAGTACGGGCTCGATCAGTATTGGTGGGCGCGCGATTTCCGCGTCGTGTCCGAGGATGTCGAGGGCGAACAGCTCAATGCTGACCGCCGGCTCTACAGCGTGCGAGTGCCGGCCAATGGTGAGCGGGTGGTGCGCGTGACATACGAAACCAAGTTTTAAGGGGCAGGGCGATGCGCCTCTTGCTTCGAAAAACCAGCCTCGGGGCGATAACGGCGGTTCTCGTCGCCGGTGCGCCGGTGCACGCGCAGGATCGCGCGATCGTCGATGCGTCCGAGCCGAACGAAATCGATGTCACGGTCTATCGCGATCCCAACCGCCAGTTGGGCCAGCAGCTCGATCGGCAGCTCCCACGCGGCTTCGCGATGATCTCGGAGACGCGCACCGTCACGCTGCCGCCAGGCGAATCTCGCATCCGCTTCGAGGGCGTTGCCGAAGGTATGGTCGCGGTTTCGGCGATCGTTACCGGCCTGCCCGGCGGAACGATCGAGAAGAACCGCAATGCCGACCTGCTGAGCCCGGGCGCGCTGGTCGACGGCACGCTTGGCAATCGCGTCACCATCACGCGCACCGATCCGGCGAGCGGTGAGGTGCGCAGCGAGGACGCGATCGTCCGCACCCGCGCCGATGGCGGGCTCGTCCTCGAGACCGGGGACGGGTTCGAGGCGGTGCGCTGTTCGGGCCTGCCTGAGAAACTCACCTTCGATCGCGTACCCGACGGGCTCTCGGCGCGGCCGATCTTTTCGATCGACACGCGCGACGATCGCGGCGGGACCTACACGGTCACGCTGTCCTACCTTTCCTGGGGCTTCGACTGGGAAGCGAGCTATGTCGCGACCCTCGACGAAGGCGGCGACCAGGACGCGGTCAGTTTCGATCTCACCAGCTGGCTGACGATCCTCAACGATAATGGCCAAAGCTTCGACGGTGCAGACCTGATGGCGGTTGCGGGCAGGCTGAATGTCGTCAGCGATTTCCAGCGTCTGGCATCGCCGCCGCGCGCCACCCCGCTGCGTCTCGAATGCTATCCGATCGGCAGCACGGCAACGGGTTCGCCGATCCCACGCTACGATGATTACTACGACGATCGAATGATCACTGTCACCGGCGCGCGCTTTGCCGAGGCCGCACCGCCGCCTCCACCTCCACCACCGATGGCGCCGCCGCCACCACCTCCACCCCCGCCACCCATGGCCGCCGAGGAAAATCTCGGTGACCTGAAGCTTTACCGCGTGCCGTTCGCGGTCGATGTGAAGGCGCAAAGCCTCAAGCAGATCGCATTCCTGCGCGAAGAAGGCGTCAAGGGACGCCTCGCCTACGAGTTCGATTGCGGGCCCTGGCAATGGAGCGAACGTCCGCCCGAGGGTGCGCGCATCCTGCTTGAGACCGAGAACGAAAAGGGCAGCGGACTTGGCGTCGCCTTGCCGACCGGGACGGTCGCGATCTTCGAACGCGGTCCGCGCGGCGAACTGCTCGTCGCCGACCGCAATCTGCGCGACTACGCCGTGGGGCAGGACGTCGAACTGACGATCGGCGACAGCGCGCAGGTGTTCGGCCAGTGCCACGGGACCGGCGGCGCGGATCCGCGCAAGGGCGGGCCGCGCGGGACCCCGATGCGCGCCACGCTCACGAACGCGAATCCCTTTCCGGCTACCGTGCGCGTCCGCCTCGGCTGGCCGTCGCAGTGGCGTTTCGAAGGGATCGAGACCGTGTTGGACGACGGCCAGCGAGTCGTCGAGATATCGGTTCCGGCCAACGGATCGCGCGAGTTCGACTGGCGGGTACGGCCGGTCGCAGACTGACCCAACTGCTTGTTCCAGGGACGCTGCTGAAGCCCGGCTTTCCGGTCGGATAGGAAAATTTCTGTTCCACACTTGTTCTTTTGGAACAAACTGCGTACACAGGCTCCCGTTGAAGAGTTGATACCGACCCTAGCGAACCGACGGAGACCATGTCATGGCAGGTACGAATTTGAAGCTCGTGGACAAGGATAGCAACGTGGACCGTCAAAAGGCGCTGGACGCCGCACTCGCGCAGATCGATCGCGCCTTCGGCAAGGGGTCGGCGATGAAGCTCGGCTCGCGCGAGGCGATGAACGTCGAATCGATTTCCACCGGTTCGCTCGGCCTCGATATCGCGCTCGGCATCGGCGGCCTGCCCAAGGGCCGCGTGATCGAGGTCTACGGTCCGGAAAGCTCGGGGAAGACGACCCTGGCGCTGCATGTCATCGCCGAAGCGCAGAAGAATGGTGGCACCGCAGCCTTCGTCGATGCCGAACACGCGCTCGATCCGGTCTATGCCAAGAAGCTGGGCGTCGATATCGACGAGTTGATCGTCTCGCAGCCCGATACCGGTGAGCAGGCGCTCGAAATCACCGATACGCTGGTGCGCTCGAACGCGGTCGACGTGCTGGTGGTCGACTCGGTCGCCGCGCTGGTGCCGCGCGCCGAGATCGAAGGCGAGATGGGTGACAGCCATGTCGGCCTTCAGGCGCGCCTGATGTCGCAGAGCCTGCGCAAGCTCACCGGTTCGATCAACCGTTCCAAGTGCATGGTGATCTTCATCAACCAGCTGCGCATGAAGATCGGCGTGATGTACGGCAACCCGGAAACCACCACCGGCGGCAACGCGCTCAAATTCTACGCCAGCGTGCGCCTCGACATCCGTCGTACCGGCCAGATCAAGCAGCGCGACGAGGTCGTCGGCAATTCGACCCGGGTGAAGGTGGTCAAGAACAAGGTTGCCCCGCCGTTCAAGCAGGTCGAATTCGACATCATGTATGGCGAGGGAATTTCCAAGATCGGCGAGATCCTCGATCTCGGGGTCAAGGCCGGCATCGTCGAGAAATCGGGCGCCTGGTTCTCTTATGACAGCGTGCGCATCGGCCAGGGCCGCGAGAACGCCAAGGACTTCCTCAAGGAAAATCCCGAGGTCTGCGCCAAGCTCGAGGCGGCGATCCGCGGCAAGGAAGACGAGGTGGCCGAGGAAATGATGACCGGTCCCGACGCCGACGACGCCGAATAATTCCTTACTATCCTTTCGAACGGCCGGCGCTCTTCCGAGGAGCACCGGCCGTTTTCGTTTGGTTTTCAACCGCGCGGCTTGCGTCGTGTCATCGTCCGTCTAGGTTCGACCCATGACGAGCAATGCAGACTGGACCGGCCGCGTCGGCGCGAGCTGGGCGGAGAACCACCGTCTCACCGATCGGGCACTGTCCGGGCTGACCGGGCAATTGCTCGATGCGATCCGCCCGCTCGGTGGCCGCCGTATCGTCGATATCGGGTGCGGTGCGGGGGAGCTGTCGCTCGCGCTGGCCCGCGAACGTCCTTCGGCCAAGGTGATCGGCCTCGATATCTCGGCCGACCTGATTGCGGTGGCGCGCGAGCGGGCGGCCAACCGCGACAATCTTGAATTCACGGTTGCCGATGCGCAGGTCTGGCGGGCGGGCGATTTCGATCCCGATCTGCTCGTTTCCCGCCACGGGGTGATGTTCTTCGCAGATCCGGCGGCCGCGTTCGTCAACCTGCGTGAGGGAGCCCAGCCGGGCGCTCAGCTTTGTTTCTCCTGCTTCCGTGCACCCGAGCTCAATCCATGGGCGAATGAGGTGGCGGAAATGTTCAATCGCCCGCAATCGGCCGCGATCGACGAGCCGGGCCCCTTTGCCCTTGCCGATGCCGAGGCGGTTCGTGCGCTGCTCGAACAGGCCGGATGGGACGACGTGACCCATCGTGCGGTGGACTTCGCCTTCATCGGCGGGAGCGGTCCCGAAGCGCTCGACGAGGCGGTCGAATTCTTCACCCGCATCGGTCCGGGCGCCCGGGCCATCGCCGAGCGCGAAGGCAGCGAGCGCGAAGCGGCGCTGTTGCGGCTGCGCGACTGGCTTTCGCGGCGACTTCATGGCGATCTGATCGCCTTGCCAGCGGCGGCCTGGATCGTCACCGCGCGAGCCTGACCCCAGGCGGGGCGAAGATCCCGATGGGGGCAGGGGGCGCAAGCCGCTTGTCGCTGCGGCGCTCTCCCCCTAATCGGACTCGCATGCAATCGACCAACGACATCCGGCAGTCCTTCCTCGACTATTTCGCCGCCGCCGATCACGCCGTGCGGCCGTCCTCGCCGCTCGTCCCGCACAACGACCCTACGCTGATGTTCGTCAATGCGGGCATGGTGCCGTTCAAGAACGTGTTCACCGGGCTCGAGACCCCGCCTGCACCGCGCGCCACCAGCGCGCAGAAATGCGTTCGCGCCGGCGGCAAGCACAACGACCTCGACAATGTCGGCTATACTGCTCGGCACCATACGTTCTTCGAGATGCTCGGCAATTTCTCGTTCGGCGACTATTTCAAGGAACAGGCGATCGAGCATGCCTGGACCCTGCTGACGAGCGAATGGGGACTCGCCAAGGACCGCCTCACGGTTACCGTCTATCACACCGACGACGAGGCGCGCGCGCTGTGGAAGAAGATCGCCGGCCTGCCCGATGAGCGCATCATCGACATCGCGACCAAGGACAATTTCTGGGCGATGGGCGATGATGGCCCGTGCGGCCCGTGCTCGGAAATTTTCTGGGACCACGGCGATCACATCGCCGGTGGCCCGCCGGGATCGCCGGAGGAGGACGGTGACCGCTTCGTGGAGATCTGGAACCTCGTCTTCATGCAGTTCGTCCAGTCGGGCGGCGAGATCGACGGTGCTTTGCCGAGCCCCTCGATCGATACCGGCATGGGGATCGAGCGCATCGCTGCAGTGATGCAGGGCGTGCACGACAATTACGATACCGACACGTTCAAGGCGCTGATCGGCGCGTCCGAAAGCCTCACTGGCGTTGCGGCCGAGGGCGAACGTCAGGCAAGCCATCGTGTTATCGCAGATCACCTCCGCTCTACCAGCTTCCTGATCGCCGACGGTGTGCTGCCCTCGAACGAGGGGCGCGGTTACGTGCTGCGCCGGATCATGCGCCGCGCGATGCGCCATGCGCACCTGCTTGGCGCGAACGATCCGCTGATGCACCGTCTGCTCCCCGCGCTCGTCACCGAAATGGGCCAGGCCTATCCCGAACTGACCCGCGCGCAGGCGCTGATCGCAGAGACGCTCGAGCGCGAGGAAACGCAGTTCCGGCGGACGCTCGACAAGGGCCTCAAGCTGCTCGACGAGGCGACCGGTGATCTGGGCGAGGGTGACGAACTGCCGGGCGAGACCGCGTTCAAGCTGTATGACACTTACGGCTTCCCATACGATTTGACCGAAGACGCACTCCGCAGCCGCGACATCGGGGTCGATCGCGCAGCCTTCGATGCCGCGATGGCGCAGCAGAAGGAAGCGGCGCGCGCGGCATGGAAAGGCTCGGGCCAGGCTGCCGACAGCGAAGTCTGGTTCGACATCGCCGAGCGCGAGGGCGGCACCGAGTTCACCGGCTACAATGCGACCGTAGGTGAGGGCCGGGTCGTCGCGATCATCAAGGACGGCGCAGAGGTAAGACAGGCAGACGAGGGCGAAGAGGTCGTCATCCTCACCAACCAGACCCCGTTCTACGGCGAAAGCGGCGGTCAGACCGGCGATGCCGGTTCGATCACCTCGGCCGATGGTCTCAAAGCCGAAATTTCGACGACGACCAAACCGCTCGGTCGTCTCCACGCGCACCATGCGACGATCCGCGTCGGCAAGGTCGCGGTCGGCGACGAAGTCCATCTCGATGTCGACGCCGAGCGACGCGAAGCGATCAAGGCCAATCATTCGGCCACGCATCTCGTCCATGCCGCGCTGCGCAACCGGCTCGGCGAGCACGTCACGCAGAAGGGCTCGCTGGTCGCGGCGGATCGGCTGCGGTTCGATTTCTCGCATCCCAAGCCGCTGTCGGATGAGGAAATCGCCGACATCGAGGCCGAGGTGAACGCCGAGATCCGGCACAACGAGAAGGTCGGCACGCGGCTGATGAGCCCCGACGACGCGGTCGAGGCGGGTGCATTGGCCCTGTTCGGCGAGAAATACGGCGACGAGGTGCGCGTTCTGTCGATGGGGCGTTCCGACTGGCAGGGCTCGGGACGCAATTATTCGGTCGAGCTGTGCGGCGGTACCCATGTCGACGCGATGGGCGATATCGGCCTGTTCCGGATCGTGTCCGAATCTGCAGTCAGCTCTGGCGTGCGCCGGATCGAGGCGCTGACTGGCGAGGCCGCCAGGAAGTGGCTGGTCGCGCGCGAGGAGGCGCTGAAAGCGGTTGCCGGAACGCTCAAGACGAATCCGGAAGAGGTTGAAGCGCGGGTCGCCGTACTGGTCAGTGAGCGCAAGGCGCTCGAACGCGAGCTCGCCGATGCCAAGCGCGAACTCGCACTCGCCGGGGGCGGCGGTCAGGCCGAGGCGCCCGCCGACGAGACGATCGGCGACGTGACTTTCAGCGGTAAGGTGATCGAGGGGCTCGATCCGAAGGAATTGCGGCCTCTACTCGATGGTGAAAAGGCGCGGGTCGGATCTGGAGTCGCGGCTGTGGTCGCGGTCAATGACGGTCGGGCGGCATTCGCCGTCGCCGTGACCGACGATCTCACCGCTCGGTTCGACGCCGTCGCGCTCGTGCGCGCGGGCGTCGAAGCGCTTGGCGGGAAGGGTGGTGGCGGTCGCCCCGACATGGCGCAGGGCGGCGGCCCCGATGGCGGCAAGGCCGACGCAGCGCTCGATGCGGTGCGCCAGGCGCTCGCCGGCTAATCCTCAGACGCGATTACGGCTCTTGCCGGCAATGTCGGCCTGCGAACCGGCCGGAATATCCTTGCCGTCGCTGTTGGCTGGTTTGTCGGCATCACGGCTGGGCGGCTCTACCGTCGACTGCGGATCAGCCACGTTCTGCGGCTTGAACTTCTCGTCGTTCGGGGTCGGCTTGGTCGGGTCTTTATCGGGGTTGGACATGAATTCTCTCCTTTTCCCACCAACGGGTGGGGCGGAGATAAGGTCCGAATCCTAGCTACCCCTTAGGCTGCTCGAGCGCAGGCGCGGTTTTGTTTCCAGTTCGCCCTCGCGCATGATCTGCTCGCGCAGTTCGTCGCGCTTTTCGTGAATCGAGGCGATCACCGGACCCATCGCGACTCCGAGATCGACCAGCACCGCTTCGGACAATTGCAGCGAGCTTTCGAGAGTTTCGGGCACGGCGTGGCTCGCGCCCGCCTTGTAGAGCGCGATCGAGTGCTCCTCGTCGCGCGCGCGGGCGATGATGGGGAGGTCGGGATGCGCCTTGCGCAGCTTCTTCACCATGCGCTGCGCGAGCACCGGTTCGTCCATGGTCAGGATGACAGCCGGCGCGGTTTCGATGCCGAGCCGGTCGAGCGCATCGCCGCGGATCGCATCGGCGAACACCGCATCGTAACCCTGCTTGCGGTAATAGGCGATCAGATCGGCATCGGCGTCGATCGCGACATAGGACTGGTCGTGCGAGGTGAGCATGTCGGCTACGAGCCGGCCGACGCGACCGAAGCCGACAATGATCGTCCGCGGAACGGCGTGATCGACCTCGCCGGGAAGCCGGTCGAGCGATTCGGGGACCTCGATCCGGCGTGCGACCAAGCGGCCGAGCCGCGCGAGCAATGGCGTAACGGTGAGCCCGATCGCGCAGACGATCTGCCAGAACTGCGCGGTACCGGGCTGGATCAATTGCGCGCTGGTCGCCGCGGCGAGCACGATCAGCGTGGTTTCCGACGGGCTCGCCATCAGGATCCCGGTCTCGGCCGCGGTACCTCGGCGCGCGCCCATCGAGCGCAACAGGAGCCCGGTTAGAATGGCCTTGAAGACGAGCACCAGCACGACCGCGAGCAGGACTTCCCCGATGATCTCGCCGATCACGCGCAAATCGATGCTCATTCCAATGGTGAGGATAAAGATTCCGAGCGCGAGCCCCTTGAAGGGTTCGGTGATGGTTTCGACCTCGCCATGATATTCGGTTTCGGCGATCAGGATGCCCGCGATCAGTGCGCCGACGATCGGCGACAGACCTACTGCGGCCGTCGCGAGCGCCGCGGCGATCACCACCAGCAAAGTAGCGGCAAGGAAGTTCTCGGGCTGCTTGGTCCGCGCGGCCTGGGCAAACAGTCTGGGCAGGAGGAAGCGTCCCCCGATCATGAGGACTGCGATGACCGCCGCGCCCTGCCACAGCAGCGTGACGACCGACGCACCGTCCTCGGCGCTCGCGGCAGGACCGAGCACGCCGAGCAGGAAGATGATCGGGACGAGCGCGATATCTTCGAACAGCAGCATCGACAGCGCGGCACGCCCCACCGGCGTCTTGGTGCCCGCGATCGGCAGGCACAGCGCGGTCGACGACATCGCGAGCGCGAGGCCCAGCGCGATCGCGCCGCTCCAGTACTGGCCGATCATAGCCAGCGCAGCGGCCATGATCGCGCCGCCGATCAGCAGTTCGAGCGAGCCAAGTCCGAAGACCAGCTTGCGCAGGCTCCATAGTCGCCCAAACGACAATTCGAGACCGATCGAAAACAGCAGCAGGATGATGCCGAGCTCGGCGAAAGGCTCCAGTCGCTCGGGATCCGAAATGGTGACGAAATCGAGCCACTTGTAATCGAAGGCGAGCGCGCCGAGCCCGTAGGGGCCGACCAGCACGCCAACGAGGATGAACCCGATCACCGGAGTGATGCGGAAGCGGGTGAAGACCGGAATCACGATCCCCGCCGCGCCGAGGATCACCAGCGCGTCGTTCAGGGCAGGGGAGGCGAAATTGGCTTCGGCCATGATGAGTCTCTAGGCGAGGGCGCGGCGCCGTGTCACGCGCCGATACCGGGTTAGCCCCCGCCCGGGCCGGTCGGGCCGAGCGGCTCGCGGCGCGGGCGCGGCTTGCCCGGGTGCTTGCCGTCCTCGTCCCACTCGATGCGGTAGAGATCGAACCGGCGATCGGCGAGGTTGCGCACCGTGCCTTCGGCGCGTGCCCAGCTGAGGTCGGCGAGGTTGATGTCGCTGATCGTCAGCGTCTCGACGTTCTCGGTTGCCTCGGCCGCGATCCCGTCGCGCGCGAAGGGGAAGTCGCAGGGGGTCAGGATGCAGCTCTGCGCATACTGGATGTCCATATTGGCGACATTGGGCAGATTGCCGACATTGCCCGAGAGGACGACGTAGCACTGGTTCTCGATCGCGCGGGCTTGCGCACAATAGCGCACCCTCAGGTAACCCTGGCGGCTGTCGGTGCAGAACGGTACGAAGATTATCCGCGCGCCCTCGTCGGCGAGGCGGCGCGTCAGCTCGGGGAATTCGCTGTCGTAGCAGATCTGCACCCCGATCGGACCGCAATCGGTCTGGATCACCTCGACGCTGTCGCCGCCCTTGATGTTCCACCAATAGCGCTCGTTGGGCGTAGGATGGATCTTCTCCTGCACGTGGACCGAACCGTCGCGCAGGCAGATATAGGCGATGTTGTGGATGTCGCCGTCTTCCATTCGCGTGGGATGCGAACCCGCGATGATGTTGATGTTGTAGCGCATCGCCATGTCGGAAATGTCGCTGCGCAGGCGTGGCGTATATTCCGAGAGCCGCTCGATCGCCTCGACGGGCGAGAGCTCCTTCTCCTCGAAACTGAGCAGCATCAGCGTGAAGAGCTCGGGAAAAACGATGAAGTCGCTTTCGTAATCGCTCGCGACATCGACGAAATACCGGATCGCCCGCAGGAACTCGTCGTAATCTGCCACCGCGCGCGCCTGCAGCTGGCAAGTCGCGACGCGCACTGCCTCGACCCCGCGCGGCAGGCGCATCTTCACCGGCTGATCGCGCTCGACATAGGGGTTGCGCCACACCATCATCACGGCGTTGGCGGCTGACGCCTTGTCCTCGGGCAGGTAGTTTTCCATCACCCGCTCGGGCTCGAACCCGTTGGCGAGCTGGAAACGCAGTACCGGATCGTGGAGCTTTCCGGCCTGGACCTGCTCCAAGTAATCCTGCGGTCCGTCCACCTTGCGGCGGTTGCGGCGGTAGTGCGGCATCCGCCCGGCGAAGACGATTCCGGTCAGGTCGCGATCCTCGGCCAGCGCGCGGCGTTCCTCGTAGAGCCGGCGCCCGATCCGCACACCGCGTACCTTGGGATCGACACACATTTCGTAGCCGTAGAGCCAGTCTCCGGTCGGATCGTGGCGGCTGCCATAGCCGTTGCCGGTAATCTCGTCCCAATCGTGCGGCTGGAAGGCGATCGCCTCGGCGAGCTGCATGGTCGCGCAATAGCCGACCACTTCGTCGTCGAGCAGCGCGACGAAGCAGCCCTCCCTGAAATTGTTGATCTGCCCCCGGATCTCGCCGTGAGTGTAGGCCGGCATGTCCTCGTAGACGCGTCGGACGAGGTCCGCGATGCCGCGGATGTCCTTGATCATCGCGTTGCGGACCTCGAGCCGGCGCCGTCCGAACTTCTCGGTGCCCTTGCGGCGGGTGATGCGCTTCTTCTGCGGTTGCTTGGCCATGTGTCCCCGTCGCTTGTCTCTGCCGCAAATGCAAATCGGGGCCGGCGCGAGCCGACCCCGATGAGATCCAGCCTTGCTAGCTCAATGAGCCAGCCGCGTTTGGGTTTCAGCCCCAGTTCGCCATTTCGGCTTCGAGGCCGCTTACGATCGCCTCGAAGAACTGTTCGGTCGTCATCCAGTTCTGGTCCGGGCCGATCAGCAGCGCGAGGTCCTTGGTCATGTTGCCGTTCTCAACGGTCTGGATGCAGACTCGCTCGAGCGTCTCGGCGAACTTCACGACGTCGGGCGTATTGTCGAACTTGCCGCGATACATCAGGCCACGGGTCCACGCGAAAATGCTGGCGATCGGGTTGGTCGAGGTCGCCTTGCCCTGCTGGTGCTGGCGGTAGTGACGCGTCACCGTGCCGTGCGCGGCTTCGGCTTCGACCGTCTTGCCGTCGGGGGTCATCAGCACCGAGGTCATAAGGCCGAGCGAGCCGAAGCCCTGCGCCACGGTGTCCGACTGGACGTCGCCGTCGTAATTCTTGCAGGCCCAGACGAATTTGCCGCTCCACTTCATCGCCGCGGCGACCATGTCGTCGATCAGGCGGTGTTCGTAGGTGATGCCGGCTTCGGCGAACTTGTCGGCGAATTCCTCGTCGAAGACCTGCTGGAACAGGTCCTTGAAGCGACCGTCATACTTCTTGAGGATGGTGTTCTTGGTCGAGAGGTAGACTGGCCAGCCGCGATCGAGGCCGTAATTCATCGAGGCGCGCGCGAAATCGCGGATCGAATCGTCGAGGTTGTACATCGTCATCGCGACGCCCGGGCTCGGGAATTCGAACACCTCGATGTCGATGTCCTTGCCGTCTTCGCCATTGAAGACCATGCGTAGCGTGCCCTTGCCCGGGATCAGCGTGTCCTTGGCGCGATACTGGTCGCCGAAAGCGTGACGACCAACGACGATCGGGTCGGTCCAGCCGGGCACGAGGCGCGGCACGTTGTCGATCACGATCGGCTCGCGGAAGACCACTCCGCCGAGGATGTTGCGGATCGTGCCGTTGGGGCTGACCCACATCTTCTTGAGGTCGAACTCCTCGACGCGGGCTTCGTCGGGCGTGATCGTGGCGCATTTCACGCCGACGCCGTATTGCTTGATGGCGTTGGCGGCATCGACGGTGATCTGGTCGTCGGTCGCGTCGCGGCTCTCGATCGAGAGGTCGTAATATTTGAGGTCGACGTCGAGATAGGGCTGGATCAGCCGCTCGCGGATCCACTGCCAGATGATTTTCGTCATCTCGTCGCCGTCGAGTTCGACGATCGGGTTCGCTACCTTGATCTTCGCCATGATTGTCCTGTCTGTTCGGGAGGGTGCTTGTGTTGCGCGCCTCTTAGCAGAGGGCGTGTGCGGTGCAAGGAGAGCGGCCGGACAGGGCGGGGCTGGACACAATCGGGACGGATCGCCAAACGTCTTAACCAAACGATTAAAACACGAGAGGCGCAAGCAATGAGCGAAGAAGTCCTGGTCGAGAAATCCGACGGCGTGATGGTGGTGACGATCAACCGCCCCGAAGCCAAGAATGCGATGAACAAGAGCGCGGCAGAATCGATCAGCGCAGCGATGGACGATCTCGAGGCCGACGACGCAATCGCAGTCGGCATTCTGACCGGCGCGGGCGGCACATTCTGCTCGGGGATGGATCTCAAGGGCTTCCTCAAGGGCGAATCGCCGTTCGTCGAGAATCGCGGCTTCGGCGGGTTGAGCCAATGGACCCCGAAGAAACCGCTGATCGCGGCGGTGGACGGCTATGCGCTGGCGGGTGGCATGGAACTGGCGCTGTCCTGCGATCTGATCGTTGCCAACGACAAGGCGCAGTTCGGCATTCCCGAGACCAAGCGCGGTCTCGCAGCGGCGGCCGGCGGGCTGATCAAGCTGCCGCGCCAGATGCCTTGGCGAATCGCGATGGAGCTCGCGCTGACCGGTGATTTCATCAGCGCGGCACGCGCATACGAACTCGGTTTCATCAATCGGGTGAGCGAAGGGCCTTCGCTCGACGCGGCAAAGGAACTCGCGGCAAAGATCGCTGCCAACGGGCCGCTCGCGCTGGCCGCGTCGAAGGGCGTGATCCGCGATTCGCATACGTGGACCGACGACGAGATGTGGACCAAGCAGCAGCAATATGTCGCGCCGGTCTTCGTCAGCGAGGACGCGCGCGAAGGTGCCGCGGCCTTCGCCGAGAAGCGCAAGCCCGAATGGAAGGGGAAATAGGCGGCCGGAACGAAAAACCCCGCCACATGGGCGGGGTCTCGTTCTCGAATGGTGGGCGTAGGAAGAGTTGAACTTCCGACCCCTGCGATGTCAACACAGTGCTCTACCACTGAGCTATACGCCCACACAATCGAGCTGTCCCGCTCGTCGCGGGAGGCGGCCATTTAGCGAGCGTCCCGTGCTTCCGCAAGGGACTAATCGTCAGCCATTGGCCTTTTTCGAATTCTCGAACAGGCGTTCGACTTCGAGCACCAGGTCGCGCAGGTGAAACGGCTTCGACAAAAGCTTGGCCTGCGGCGCTTCCTTGGCCGCTTTCAGCGTGACCGCGGCGAAGCCGGTGATGAACATTACCTTGGTGCGCGGGCTGATCTCGGCGGCGCGCTGGGCCAGCTCGATGCCGTCCATTTCGGGCATCACGATATCCGAAAGCAGCAGGTCGAAATGCTCTTCCTCAAGCTTCGGGAGCGCGTCGGTGCCCCGATCGACCGAAACCACCTCGTAGCCGGCTTTCTCGAGCGCCCGGTGGAGATAGGCGCGCATCGCCTCTTCGTCTTCGGCCAGCAGGATACGGATATCGGGCATTTCACTTCCTTTGCACGGGCGAGATCGTCCCCCGGATTGCGACGCACATACACACATGGTCTTAAGAAAAGCCAGCGGTGTCATGGTTTCGGAAGTTTGACTGTCCCCGGCTGGGACGGCAGTAACTGGTCGATGCAGGACGAATATTCCCCGCCGGAAAAAACGGCGTTCCGGCTCGAAAACGCCACCACCGCCAATGTGCCGGTGCTGATCGCGGTGCCTCATGGCGGACGCGATTATCCGGCCGCCCTGCGGGACGCGATGCGCGATCCTGCCTTCACCATGAAGCGGATCGAGGACCGTCACATCGACCTCATCGGCGAGCGCGTCGCGGCGCAAACCGGAGCACCGCTGCTGGTCGCCCGCACACCGCGCGCGATGATCGACCTCAACCGTGCCGAAAGCGACGTCGATTGGGGCATGGTGACGGGACCGAAGCCCGACCTGAACCGGGTTTCGCGCCACGGCCATCGCGCACATAGCGGGCTGGGCCTGATCCCGCGCCGCCTCCAAGGATTGGGAGATATCTGGCGCAAGCCACTTGAGGCTGGGGAAATAGAAGCGCGGCTGGAGACGGTCCATCGGCCCTATCACGCGGCACTCGGGGATGCGTTGCTGTCGATTCGCCAAAGGTGGGGGGCGGCCCTGCTGCTGGACCTGCATTCGATGCCGCCGCTGCGGTCGAGCGGGAGCTGGGCGCCGGCGAAATACGTGATCGGCGATCGGTTCGGTGCGTCGTCCGACGCCGCGCTACCAGCGGCGGCCTTCGCTTATTTCGCGCGCGAAGGCGTGCCGGTCGCGCACAACCGGCCCTATGCCGGGGGCTATGTGCTCGAACGCCACGGCGCACCGGCACGCGGTCTCCATGCGATTCAGCTGGAGGTCGATCGGAGCCTCTATCTCGACGAGGCGCTCGACGCGCCGGGAGCGGGCTGCGATTCGCTGGTCGAGCGACTCGCGGGACTGGTCCGAGCGCTCGCCTCGGCGGTGGCCGAATGTGCGGGCGAGCGCGGGCCGCAGCGCGAGGCCGCCGAGTAACAACCAAAAAAATGGCCATCCCGCGAGGGGGGTGCGGGATGGCCAGGTTCAGGGAGGAGATGCGCCAAGAAGCGCATCCGCCCGACCGGTGAAGAGGGGGAAGTACCGGCGGGCTGAATCCCAAATAGAAACGGGGCGGGCGGTTTCAAGACCGCCCGCCCCGTTCGCGAAACGATTACGAAGTTACTTCTTCTTCTTTTTGGGCTTCGCCGTTTCGGCGGCTGCCGGGGCATCGGCCTGGACGTCGGTCGCGGCCTGCTGGCTGACCGGGCCCTTGCCCTGCTGGACCTGCATCCCGAAGATTTCGCGCGTCATGTTGAGCGAGAACAGGTGGGCATGCATCAGCGCGAGGAGTCCGTTCTGGTTGAACTGCTTGACCGTTTCGGCATCGAGCTCGCGCAGTTTTTCCTCGTTGATCATGCCGAAGCCGCGATAGACGAACGGCTGTTCGCTCTGATTATGTTCGATCGAGACCTCGCCGTCCATGATCAGGTCGTGCTTCTTGAATTCGTCCATCGCCATCTTGGTGCGCTGCGCGGCCTGGTCGAATTGCTCGCAGAAATTGAGCGTGCGCTCGACCGCTTCGGCCGGCTTGTCGCCGTCGAACAGGGCATGGCCTTCCTCGAATTCACCAATCAGGCCCGAAGTCGGGTCGAAGCAGAGCGAAAGGTCGGTCGCGTCTGGCGTCAGCTTGGTGAGCATGAACGGATAACGGCGGACATAGGCCGGAACGTAGGTCGGGCCGGTGACGCGGCCGTCGCTGTCGACATAGACGTTCACGCCTTCGTTGAGGCCCATCAGGCCGAGCGGGATCGGGTTGTCGCCCGAAGAAAACACGATCGGGAGATAGCGCTGGGCGAGCGGGAATTCGTCGATGGTCAGCGGGATCGCATTGGCGGTGGCGAGCCACGGCAGGGCATCGGTTTCCTTGGCCTTCCAGTTCGCGTGGTCGCGACTGTTGAGCGGCATGAGGTCGTTGTAGAACAGGGGTAGGCTGTTTTGCGGCGCGCTGGCCATCGGTCTGTCTCCGGATCGGAAATGGAATGTCGGTTGCGCGGCGCACCCAGGCGGACACGGACGCGGCAATGGCCGCGGGCTTTACGCAGGAGACACTCTTTTCGCAAGGCTTACGGGGTAGGTGTCACGAGCTTGCCGGGGTTGAGCAATCCATCCGGATCGAGTGCCGACTTTACGCGGCGCAGGAGATCGAGTCGCGCGGGGTCTGCCAGACGCGCAAGCTCGCCCAACTTGGCTTGCCCAATGCCGTGTTCGGCGGAGATCGAGCCACCCCATTCGGTCACGCGCTCGTAAACCTGCGCGCTGATCTCCTGCCCATCTTCCTCAACCCAAGCCGGTGCCGCTCCGGGCGGCGCGAGCACGTGAAAATGGATGTTGCCGTCCCCCAGATGGCCGAAGCCGACCGCCTTGGTGCCTGGATAATCTCGTTCGATCTCGGGCGCGATGGAGGCCAGGAAGGCAGGCATCTGCGCTTCGGGGACCGAGATATCGTGCTGCACGGCGGGGCCGAGTGCCTTTTCGGCCGGGGCGATCGTGTCGCGCAATTGCCAGAAATCCTCCGCCTGGCCTTCATTGGCGGCAATCACGGCATCGGCGATCAGCCCGCTTTCGAGTGCATCGGCGAGCACGGTCTCGAGCGCTTCGCTCGCATCGGCGACCTTGGCCTTGTCCTCGAGCGCCAGTTCGACCAGCGCATTCCAAGGCTGCGATTCGCCCAGCGGGCGGCGGGCAGCGGGCAGGTGGTCGACGACCGCGGCGAGGCAGTGCTCAGGCAGGACCTCGAAGCCCTCGAGCTCGCCGCCCAGCCTGCCCTGACAAGTGAGCAGCAAAGCGCGAGCGTTCTCGAGACTGTCGAGCCCGACCCAGGCGACGATGCGCTCGGCTACGGCTGGCACCAGCGCCAGCGTCGCCCCGGTCACGATCCCGAGCGTGCCTTCGGAGCCGATGAAGAGCTGCT
>Ga0066644_10000199_pt1 | contig 38200 bp, 33 predicted proteins | sample CryGeyCG2114_020_FD_62735 | JGI IMG/M metagenome (GOLD analysis project Ga0066644, IMG submission 62735) | Groundwater microbial communities from aquifer - Crystal Geyser CG15_big_fil_post_rev_8/21/14_0.20 | ecosystem: Environmental > Aquatic > Deep subsurface > Groundwater | place: USA: Utah...
ATCCCGCAAGAACGTCGGAGCCTAAAAATGTACGCGAAGCTTCACGCCCTTCTGACTTCTGCCCGTCGCCGCGCCGAGTTCCTGGCCCGCCGGATCACCGGTCACCTTCCCCGTCGTCGCGCGCCGCGGGACGCGAGACCCTTGGACAGGCAGATCACCCGCCTGCACCGCCTCGGCTGGGCCCTGATCCTGGTGTTCCTGGTCGGTGGCGGTCTGTGGGCGGCGACGGCGCGGCTCGAAGGAGCCGCCATCGCGCTCGGCACCGTGGGCGTGGAAAGCAACCGCAAGTCCGTCGCCCATCTGGAAGGCGGGATCGTTCGCGACATCCTGGTGTCCGAGGGCGACCACGTGGTCAGGGGCCAGCCCCTGGTCCGCCTCGACGACACCATGGCGCGGGCGACGCTGGACCTTCTGTCGGCGCGGCGCGACGGCCTGCTTGCCAAGCGGGCGCGGCTGATCGCCGAACGGGGCGACGAAACGGCAATCGCATTCCCCGCCGAACTTCTGGACCGGGCGCGGGACGCCTCGGTGGCCGAGCTGATGGCGGGCGAGACGCGCGTTCTCACATCGCGCCGCGAGAACCTGGAACGTCAGGACGCGGTTCTCACGGAGCGCCTGGCCAAGCACGAGCAGGAGATCACGGGCCTGAAGGCCAAGCTGGCGGCGGCCAAGGAAAGCCTGGTCCTGCTCCGCGAAGAGCGGGAGATGATGGAGTCCCTGTTCAAGAAGGGGTTGATGACCAAGGACCGCCTTCTTGCCATCAAGCGGCGCGCCGTGCAGGCGAAAGGCGAAATCGGCGACATTCAGGCCCGCATCGCCCGCGCCGGCGAGGCCAAGGGCGAGATCGAGATGCAGCGCGTGCTCAACCGCGACACCCAAGCCAAGCAGGTCGTGCAGGACCTCCAGGATACCCAGGAACGTCTGGCCGAGGTGCGCGAGAAGGTGCGCGCCGCCCGCGACATCCTGGCCCGCACCGACATCCGCGCACCGGCATCGGGTTTGGTCGTGGGGCTCAAGGTGCATACGACGGGCGGCATCATCAAGCCGGGCCAGCCCGTGCTCGACCTGGTGCCCGACGCCGACCGCACAGTGGTGGAGCTTCGCATCGATCCCAAGGACGTTGGTGCGGTCTATCCCGGCATGGCGGCGCGCGTGCGCCTGACGGCTTTCAATGCCCGTACCACGCCCATGCTTGCCGGGCGGGTTACCCGTGTGTCCGCCGATCGCATGATAGATCCCCAGACCGGAGCGGCCTACTTCTCCGGCAGGGTCGTGCCTGACGCGCCCGGTCTTCCCCAGTTGCGCCCGGGCATGCAGGCCGAGGTGTTCCTGGTGACGACGGAACGCACGGTGCTCGACTACCTGCTCGATCCACTGGTGCGGGCCGTCGACCGGGCCGGTCGCGAACTGTAGGGGCGGGGGCCGGTCGAAAAGGACAACCCCTGAACAAGATGTGAAATGGCGCGAAACCGGGCATGGGTGCCCGGGGTGGACGCCGTCCGTTCCTGCGGGTAATGGTTGATCGTTGCCATGCAAGAGGAGCGGTACGCCATGACCGAAACCAAGCGGGCCCTAATCGTCGGTGCCGGACCGGGGCTTAGCGCCGCCGTGGCGCGGCGGCTCGCGGCCGACGGCTGGCAGGTCTGCCTCAGCGCCCGGAACACGGTGAAGTTGGACAGCCTGTGCACGGAGATCGGCGCGACGGCCCATGCCTGCGACGCCACGGACCCGGATCAGGTCGCGGGCCTGTTCACCCGGATGGATGAGTCGGGCGGGGCACCGCGTTTCGTGCTTTACAACCCGTCGCGGCGGGTACACGGCCCGATCACGGAACTGGAACCGGCGGAAGTCCGTGAGGCCATGGAAATTTCAGCCTTCGGCGGCTTCCTGGTCGCCCAGCAGGCCGCCCGCCGCATGCTGGCCGCCGGGCAGGGTGCGATCTTTTTCACCGGTGCGTCCGCCAGCGTGAAGGGCTATCCCCGGTCGTCCAGTTTCGCCATGGGCAAGTTCGCGCTGCGCGGCCTGGCGCAGAGCCTGGCCCGCGAACTGCATCCGCAAGGCATCCATGTCGCCCATTTCGTGATCGACGGCGGGATCGCGGCCGAGCACCGGGAGGGCCGCCAGAACACCCAAGACACGCCCGACAGGTGGCTGGATCCCGACGCCATCGCCGAAACCTATATGGCGATTCTGAGCCAGCATCGCTCGGCCTGGACCTGGGAAGTCGAGGTTCGGCCCTGGGTCGAGACTTTCTAGGCCCGGGGAGTGGCCGATACCGGTACCCTGTTCGGACGGGCCGAGGCGGCCTGGCGCGCGGGCAAGGCCGACACCGCCCGGTCGCTGGCGGACCAGGTGTTGACTGTCGATCCCGCCCATGCCGGGGCGCTGATGATCCTGACCAACCTGTGCTTCGCCGCCGGCGACGTGGCGGGCGCCAAGCCGTTCCTGGAACGTCTGTCGCGCCTGATGCCGGACGACGTGATGATCCTGGGCAACCTGGGGCGCGCCCTTCTGGCGGCGGAGGATCTGAGCCCGGCGGCGGCGGCTTTTGCGGCGGCCCTGGAGCGGGAGCCCGCCAACGCCCGCGCCCTCGATGGCCTCGGCATCGTCCGGCACCGGGAAGGGAAGTATGCGGCGGCGGCGGACCTGCACCGGCGCGCCGCGGCGGTCGATCCCGGTTTCGCCGCCGCCTGGTGTAACCTGGGGATTGCGCTGACGGACCTGGGCCGTTACGGGGACGCGGCGGCGGCGCTCGACCGCGCGCTTGCCCTCGATCCCAGGGACGCGCGCGCACGGTTCAATCGGGCGATCCTGCACCTGATGGCGGGCGATCTCGCCGCCGGTTGGCCGCTGTACGAGGCGCGCCTGGCCTTCCTGGCCCAGCCCGCGCCGTCGGGACGGCGCTGGCTGGGGGAGGCTTTGGCAGGCGAGAAGGTACTGCTGACGCCGGAGCAGGGCTTCGGCGACGTCATCCAGTTCGCGCGCTTCGCCCCCCGGGTGAAGGAGCGGGGCGGCACGCCCGTGCTGGCGGCACCCCGGCCGCTGAAATCCCTGCTGGCGGCCCAAGACTGGGACTTCGAGGTCGCAGACGCCGAGACGCCCCCTGAAACGCCCCTGTGGTGTCCGTTGATGAGCCTGGGCGCCGTCCTCAACCTGCAACCGGACGACATCGCCGGCGGCGCCTACCTGCACGCGGCCGGGACTGCGCACCGGGACGGCGGAGAGCTTCGGGTCGGCCTTGCCTGGTCCGGCAATCCGATCCACCGGCGGGACCGCGCGCGCAGCCTGCGCCTTGCGGACCTGGCGCCGGTGCTGGACCTTCCCGATGTACGGTTCGTCAACCTGCAGGTGGGGCTGCGGCCCTGGGATGGCGAGGAAATGGCCCGTCGTCCGAACCTGTTCGCCGAGATTCCCCGGCTGGCGGATTTCGCCGATACGGCGGCGGTCGTGGCCGGCCTCGACCTCGTGATCTCCGCCGATACAGCGGTCCTGCACCTGGCCGCGGCCATGGACCGGCCGACCTGGGGTCTCATTCCCTTCGTGCCGGACTGGCGCTGGGGCCGGGACGGAGAACGCACACCCTGGTATGACGGTCTACGCCTTTACCGGCAGGCCGCGCCGGGTGGTTGGGCGGGCGTCGCGGCGCGGGTCGCGGTGGACCTCGCCCGCCTTGGGAAGGATTAGGGGACGGCGGCGCGTCCGGCGCAGTCGGGGCAACGCCCGGTCATTTCCACCCGCACGTCGTCGACGGCGAAGCCCTGGTCGCGGGCGCGGCCGGCCAGGTGATTTTCGCAGGACTCGAGATGAACCTCGAGCGTCCGCCCGCAGTCCGTGCAGATGAGGAATCCGGCGGCGTGGTCGTGCGGGCCGTGGCCGCAATGGACGAAGGCGTTCAGGCTTTCGATGCGGTGGACCAAACCGAGGGCGATCAGCTTGTCGAGCGCGCGGTAGATGGTCAGCGGCGCCTTCATGCCGGCCTTGCGAATGGCCGGAAGGCCCAGCACGTCATAGGCCGTGAGCGGCCGGCCGGCACCCTTCAGCGCCGCCAGCACGGCCTGCTGATTGCGGGTCAGCTTCTTGGGATCCGCATCGACGTCAGCCATGCCCTGCCTCCTTCGGTTTCCAGGATGTCAGTCCGGCCAGGAACAGGACCAGCGCCGCGACGACGATGGTCGGGCCCGCCGGCGTGTCGGCGGCGACGGCTGCGCCCAATCCGCTCACCACCGATACTGCTCCGATCACGGCGGCGATCGCGGCCATGGTTTCCGGCGTGTGGGACAGGCGCCGGGCGGCTGCGGCGGGAATGATCAGAAGGGCGGTGATCAACAGAACGCCGACGATCTTCATGGCGATGGCGACCACGCCCGCCAGCAGCAGCATGAAGATCAGGCGTTGGCGCGCCGGGTTCAAGCCCTCGGCGGCGGCCACGTCGGGCGCCACCGTGGCGGCCAGCAGCGGGCGCCAGATATGCACCAGGACGCCCAGGATCACGCCTCCGCCGCCCCAGATCAAGGCGATGTCGCCTATATTCACGGCCAGGATGTCGCCGAACAGGTAGCCGAACAGGTCGAGACGCAGTCCGGACATGAACCCCATGACGACCAGGCCCACGGCCAACGCCGAATGGGACAGCAGACCCAGCAGCGTGTCCGTGGCCAGGCCGCCGCGCCGTTCAAGTGCGAGGAGGGCGAGCGCCACCACCACCGCAACCGTGAACACGCCGAGCGTCGCGTCGATGTCGAAAGCGATGGCTACCGCCGCACCCAACAGGGCCGAATGGGCCATGGTATCGCCGAAATAGGCCATGCGGCGCCACACGACGAAACAGCCCAGGGGGGCGGCGACCAGGGCGACGCCGATCCCCGCCAGGGCTGCGCGAAGTAGGAAATCACTGACCATCGGCCGCTCCCGCCGGGTCGTTGGGAAGGTCGGGGCCGAGGCCGTGCCCATGTTCGTGATCGAGGCGGCAGATGGCGCCGTCGCCGTGGGTATGTGCCGCCGGATTACGGCTTTCAAGGGGAATGACCGTACCGTCGGGGCCGTGGGTGTGGTTGTGATGGTGCTGGTAGACGGCCAGCGCTTCGACGGCGCGGGGGCCGAACAGACGGCGGTATTCCGGGTCGGCGGCGACGGATTGCGGAGTGCCGGCGCAGCACACGTGACGGTTCAGGCACAGCACGCGGTCCGTATCGGCCATGACGAAATGCAGGTCGTGGGAGATCAGCAGGATGCCGCAGCGCAACTCGTCGCGGATGTCGCGGATCAGCTCGTAGAGTGTCACCTCGCCCGCGAAGTCGACTCCCTGGACCGGTTCGTCCAGGATCAGCAGGTCCGGGCGGCGCAGGATCGCGCGGGCCATCAGGGTGCGCTGGAACTCGCCGCCCGACAGGCGTTGCACCGCGGCATCGCCAAGGTGGCCGACCCCGGCGCGCTCCAACGCGCGGGCGATGTCGGCGTCGTCGGCCGGGCCGGTCATGGTCATCAGGCGCTTGACGGTGAAGGGCAGGGTGTCGTCGATGGTCAGGCGCTGTGGCACGTAGCCGATGCGGAGGCCCGCCGCCCGTTCGATCCTGCCGGCGTCGGGGCGGATCAGGCCCAGAACGACCTTGGCGGTCGTCGTCTTGCCGCTGCCGTTGGGGCCGATCAGGGTCACGATCTTGCCGGGATGGATGGTCAGATCGACGCCGCGCACCAGCCAATCGCCGCTGCGTCGCACGCCGACGCCCGTGGCGCGGAACAGCGCGCCGTCCGCTTGGCCGGGGGCTGCGCCGTGATCAATTGCGCGGGTCGGCTGGGTCATGCTGTCAGGTTCCTGTTTACTTGCGCGTGCGGGATCGTGTAAGCCATTCTCGATTTTAAATGTTATATCATAACATTGTCCGACCAATTGCGGAAGATAGCCCAATGAACTCCCCTGTCAATGTTTGCAACACCCCCCTGCGTACCGTCCTCGCCGCGCTGATCCTGACGGCTGCGATACTGGGTCCGGCAGGCCGGGCCGGGGCGGACGTCCGGGTGACCGCCTCAATCGCGCCGGTGCATTCCCTGGCCGCACAGGTGATGTCGGGGGCCGGAGCGCCGCGCCTCCTGATTCCCGGCGGCGTGTCGCCCCATGGATTCGCATTGACACCGTCGCAGGCGCGCCTGCTGTCGGAGACCCAGGTTCTGATCTGGATTGGCCCGGGGCTGGAAGCCGCCCTCGCCAAGCCGATCGCCAATCTGGCCGAAGGGGCGCAGGTGGTCGCGCTATCGGCGACGCCCGGCCTTGTCCGCCGCGCGATCCGCCGCCTGGACGACGGCCATGGCCACGACGCGAAGCGCGGTCACGACCACGGCGCGGGGTCGGAGGACGCCCATTACTGGCTGGACCCCGAGAACGCAAAGACGATGATCACCGCCATCGCCGAGGTCCTGGTCGCCGCCGATCCGGCGCGCAAGGACCTGTATGACCGCAACGCCGCCGCGGCACGGAGGCGGATCGACGCCCTGACGGCCGATTTCAAGGGCCGCCTGGCGCCGCTCGCGGGTCGGCCCTTCGTCGTCTTCCACGATGCCTTCCAGTACCTGGAGCGGCGGTTCGGACTGGCCGCGGTCGGCATCCTCTCCGCGGATCCGGACCGGCCGGCGGGGGTCCGTCATGTCGCGGACCTGCGGGCGCGCATCCGCCGGCTGAACGTCACCTGTCTGTTCACGGAGCCGCAGTTTCCGTCGCGCCTTGCCACCGCCTTGATCGAGGGCACGGCGACGCGGATCGGCATCCTGGACCCGCTCGGCAGCGGTCTCGCGCCCGGCCCGGACCTCTATGGGAAGATGATGACCGCCAATTTACGTGCCTTCGAGGCCTGTCTCGGCGGGAATCCCTAGTCCACGGCCCACCGCGAAATCGGACCCGATTTCAGTTTGGCGCCGGCGCCACCTGCTTTATGCTGAACTTCGGCGCCGCCGGTCCACTGGAAATACTCGTAAAGTCGGCGAATGAACCGGCCAGGCCGCGGGGGCGCTCTTGAGGGCAGCACGAAGGGTGAGCTGCCATGCCGTCAAGTTTGTTGACGCGCGTCATTGGGGTGTTCCGCGTCCTTCCCGCCGTCTTGTTGATCGTGGGAGGGGTGGTCCTGTCATTGCCGCAGCCGGCAAGCGCCGAGGAATTCGCGACCATTCGCTTGCGGCCCCAGATAATGCCGTTCGTCACCCCCGACAACAAGGCCGTGAAGCGGATCGTCAACTTCTTCATGACCGTGACCAAGGAGTCGGTGCGCGAGGTCTGTGCCAGCCAGGCCGAAATAAAAAGCATCTATCTGGTCAATACCTACAACCGCCAGCTTGCCGACGCCAAATGGCGGTACGACATGATGAACCTGGCGAGTGACTTGTACAGGTCGCTCGAGCCCCTGTTTGGGCGCAAAAAACTGGTCGCCGTGCATCTGTCCCTGGGACGTTCCGAAAACGACCGCCCAACCAACCAGATCCAGAAGCGCCTGGAGGAATTGGAAGATTGCACCACCGTCCGGTCTCTGCCCGGCGATACCGTGACGGCGCGCTACAGCGACACACAGTCGGCGCCCGTGCGCTCGCTCGCGACGGATGCGGCGAAAGCGACGGAAACGGTCCGACAGGCGGTCGTCTCAACCGCGGAAGAGGCGCACAAACCCTTCGAGACGCATCCGCAGATGCGCGAGGATACGAAGCCCGAACTCAATCTCGCCAAGACCGAAATCAAGGCGCCGCCCCTGAAGGGCAAGGCGGGGCCTTGCAACTTCGAGATTTCCGATTTGTGGCAGCCCGCCTGGGTGGAGATCGACAGCGAGCGCTTTCGCATCGCGCGTGCCTTCACCAACGACGCGGACGCCAACGGCAAGGTCGACGACGTGTCCTTCGTCCTCAAGCGAGGGGACGACTCCGAATTGACCGCCAGCTACCTGAATCTGCACGGCGGCGGGCGCGGCGCGGAGATTCGCGGGCTGACCCTGGCCGATCCGCTGGCGATCTTCCGCCTGTGTCCCGGCAGCCACGATTTCCCCCTACCCGGTGCCGTCATTCAGACCGCATCTTCCGTGGAACGGCCCGACCTGGCGGCTGAGGTCGCAGCGCGCATCAAGGGAGAGACTCCGGCCCCGGTGGAGGAGCCGGATGCGGTTGATTTCTGGCGCTGGATCGCGGCCGTCGTCGCGATCGTGTCCGTTCTTCTGGCCGTCGCCGTGCTGGTCGTGTTCTACCTGATGACGCGCGGCGATCGCCGGGGCAACCGCGACCGCCGGCGGAAGAAGCGCCGCAAGGGCGATCGCCGCCGTCGGGACGCCGGGCCCAAGGGGGCGGAACGGCGTTCGGGGGCCGATCGCCGCGAAGACGACGACCGGCGCACGAACGATCCGCGCCGTCAGGGAATCGACCGGCGCGGGACCGCCGGCGACTAACCCCGGCCCTACCCGATCCGCGAGGAAATCCCGCCGTCCACGGGCAGCAGCACGCCCGTGATGTACTGCGCCTCGTCCGAAGCCAGGAACAGGGCCGCATTGGCGACGTCCCAGGCCGTTCCCATGCGGCCGCGAAGGGGCACCTGGGCGTTGCGTTCGTCGCGCACCACCTGGCGGTCGATGCCGCGCTCCCGGGCGCGCCTCTCAATGGCCATGGGCGTGTCCATCAGGCCCGGGATGATGACGTTGGCGCGGATGCCGTAGGGAGCGTTCTCCATGGCCAGCATGTGGGTCATGGTGTTGATGGCGCCCTTGGACGTCTTGTAGGCGATGGTGCCGCGCGAACACAGCGACGATGTCGATGAGATGTTGATGATGACGCCCGATTTCTGGTCGCGCATCATCGGCAGGGCGTGCTTGCAGGTCATGAACATGGATTTGAGGTTGAGCGTGAACAGTTCGTCCCACATCTCGGCTTCGAGCTCGGTCGTCGCCTTGTCGCCGCGCGAGCGGCCCACGTTGTTGTGCAGGATGTCGAGCCGGCCGTAACGTTCGAAGCAGGTGCGCGCGATATTGCGGCAGTCGTCCTCGACCGTCACGTCGGCGCGCAGGGTCGATCCTTTGCCGCCTTCGGCTTCGATCATCTTCAGCGTGTCGGCGGCGCTGGGTTCGTCATAGTCGACCACCAACACCGTGGCGCCTTCCTGGGCGAAGCGGATGGCGGTGGCGCGGCCGTTGCCGATGGTCTCGCCGGCCTGCTGTCCGCCGCCGACGACAACGGCGATCTTGTCTTTCAGTCTCATGCTTGCGTTCATGGGGGTGGATGCTCCCGGGCGGTAATTTTTGTATACAATGCCGGGAGTATAGACAGCCTCAAGCGGGATGGTCGATGGCGAAGGTTTTCTCGAGGCCGCGCTGTCCGGTGGGCGTCACCCGAATCACGCGGCTGTCCTTGACCCGCGTGATCCACCCCAGGTCGAACAGGTGGTCGGCCAGTCCCTTGCCAAGAGAGCCCGCGATATGATGGCGGCGTTCGCTCCAATCCAGGCAGGGGCGGCAGAAACATCGCTTACGCGCGTCCAGCGCGTCCACATCGATCCCGAAGCCGGCCAACAGCGCGCGGCCCTTGTCTGTGACCATGCCGCCATCGGCGGACAAGTCGACAGCACCCTGCCGGGCCAGCGCGTCGGCCAGTGAAACTCCCAGCACCCCCGCCAGATGGTCGTAGCAGCTTCGCGCCAGGCGCATCTCCTTGTCGATGCGGCTTTCCGGGCGGATGCGCCGGGGCGCGTCGACGGCGCAGACCACCTGCATGCTTTCCAGCATGTTGGCCACGGTACGCGAGGCCAGGCGGAAATAGTGGTGGCGGCCCTGTTTCTCCATGGCAAGCAGGCCGGCCGCCTGCAGCTTGGCCAGGTGGCCGCTCGCCGTCTGCGGGGTGATCCGGGCGCACCAGGCAAGCTCGCCTGCCGTCAGGGCCCGGCCGTCGAGCAGCGCCGTCAGCATCTGCGCCCGCGCCACGTCGCCGACCAGGCTGCCGACTTCCGCCAGGTTCATGGCATTCACCGTCGTCATGGGAAGATCATAGCCCGTCTTGGGCGATCCCTACATCCGTTCACGCTTCGGCGGCGGCCGAAACGTGCCGTCCCACTGAATGCCGCCATCGGTCCGAGGCTTCGTCCACCACCGAAACGATTCCCCGTGAATGTACCCATCAGGGCTGACACTGTACCACCGGTGGCCACGGCAAAGGGAATGTCCGGCAATGTTTGATGGAGATTCGGGGCACTTCGATCCGGCGGCCGCCGTACGGTTCCCACGGCGGCGGCCATGGCGCGTCAGGCTGGCGAGCTGGCTGCGGCTGTGTCGCAACCGGGCCCGCCAGCGGCGGGCGCTAAGCAGCTTGGATACGCGTATGCTGGCTGATATCGGCGTCAGTCACGCGGAAGCGGCGCGGGAATGCACCAAGCCGTTCTGGCGATGACGTGGCCGCTTGCGCCCGGTCCGCCAGGCGGTTTCTAATACGCGCTGGGGCGACCAATCGACTTGGGGAAACATCCACATGACCGACCACAAGGGCGGCTGTCACTGCGGCAACATCACCGTCACCTTCACCACCGACAAGGACCCGGCCGAGATCGTGCCGCGAGCGTGCCAGTGCTCGTTCTGCCGCAAGCATTCGGCCCGCGCGTTGTCCGACAACGCCGGGCATGTCCACATTCACGTGAAGGACGCGGACCAGCTGGGGCGTTACCGCTTCGGCCTCGAGGTTGGCGATTACGTTTTCTGCAAGACCTGCGGGGTCTACGTCTCCGCCTTCATGGAGGACGACGAACGCGCCTGGGCCAACGTCATGGCCAGCGCCATGGCTGACCACGACGTCTGGCCCCCCGCACAGCCGATCCATTACGGCGGGGAGGACGAGGCCGGCAAACGCGAACGCCGCCGCCACAGGTGGGCGCCGGCGTCGATGACGGTAGGATAATCCGACGAAGCTGCCTGATCAGCCCTTCGGCGCGAACGAGATCATCGTCCGGACCTCGATGCTTTCGCGAGGGGGCGTGTCCGGGGTGGCGCTCGGGTTCTCGAAGCCCGTGTGCCCGGTGTAGCGGGCGCGCCCGTCCGTCGCCGTGTCGAAGCATTTCAGAAGCAGGACCTCGTTTCCGCCCATGTCCGGATACCAGTACCATTCCTGGTCGTCCGAATGGGCGTTCTGATAGATCTCGCCGAGCCGGTCCTGATAAACAAGGTCCGTGGCGATGTAGTCTTCGGTCCGCATGGTGCGGGCGTCGGCCATGGCGACCGGCGTGCGCTCGGCGCTTTCGCCGATGGAGCGCCACACGTTCACCATGGCGAAGCGGTGGCCCAGGAAGCGGTCGGCGTCAGCCGCCTCCATCACGTCGCGCACGCGCTTGGGTCCCGATTTCTCGGTATAGTCGTTGTGCGCGATCAGCACCGGCAGGCGCTTGGCCGTGGCGGCGCGCTTGCCGTCGTCCTGCACCCGCACGGTGTGGTCGAAGATGTGGACGTCCGTGGCTCCGGTCGTGCGCTTCAGGAATTCGATGATCTCCGGGTAGTAGACGGCCTCGATCCGGGCGTCGTCATAGAAGTCTGCCATCGCCGTCGGCATGTCCGCCAGTTCGAAACCCTGGACGTCCAGGCTGGCCGGCGGCGTCAACGCGCGGGCGTCCCGCAGCTGCACGGTCACGGCCGCGAACTCGCCCGTGCGCTGGTTGGGCTGGGCATGGTTCGCGGACATCATGACCTGCGGCTTGGCGTCTTGGCCGGGCGCCATGAAGTTAATGGGTGCCAGGACCGTGCGGCCGGGGTTGGCTTGGGCGTCGGCGGCGGCGTCAGGCATGGGGTGTCTCCTCTGCGAATTGCATTCCGCGAATCTGCGGGCTCGGCCGCCGATTGGCAAGGGGGCAGGGGGAAAGATACCTGTTCCATATTGGAAAAGGCATATGATTAAAGCTTCATATCTATTCCAAATGGGCGATTATTCCGCCGCTTGAGGTCTCGTCTCCGGCCTCTCGGTCGTATCCACGTGCTCGGCTTCGCGCATCTCGCGGTCCAGGCGCACGCCTGCGTGGGCCCGGGTGGGCGCCAGCGGCGCCAGCAGGGAATAGATCACCGGGATCAGCACCAGGGTGAATACGGTGGCGATCCCCAGGCCGCCGAAAACGACCCAGCCGATGGCGACGCGCGCCTCGGCTCCGGCGCCGGACGCCAGGATCAGCGGCAGGGCGCCCAGGACCGTGGACAGCATGGTCATCATCACGGGGCGCAGGCGGATGGTCGCCGACTGGCGGATCGCCTGGGCCACGCCGAGGCCGCGGTCGCGGAGCTGGTCGGCGAATTCGACCACCAGGATGCCGTTCTTGGCCATCAGGCCGACCAGCATGACCAGGCCGATCTGGCTGTAGATGTTGATCGTGCCGCCGGACAGCTTGAGCGCGAACACCGCCGCCGCCAGCCCGAACGGCACGGTCAGGATGATCACCAGGGCGCTGAGCAGGCTTTCGAACTGGGCGGCGAGAACCAGCAACACGACCAGCACGGCGAAGGCGAAGGTGATGGCGACCTCGTTGGTGGTTTCCTGCAGCGTGGCCGCCTCGTTGATGAAGCGCAGCCCGATGCCGGGGGGCAGCATGTCGTCGGCGATCGCCTGAATGCCGTCGATGGCTTCCTGCAGGGACAACTCGGGGGGCAGGGCCGCCTGGATCTCAACCGCGCGCTTCTGGCCGGAACGGTCCAGTTCGGCGGCCGTACCGACCTCTTCCAGGGTTACGAAGGACGACAGCGGCACCAGCTGGTTGCGCGGCGTGGGAATGTAGAGGTTGAACAGGTCCGTGGGGTCGTTGATGGCGCCGGCGGCGGATTCCAGCATCACCGGAATGGACCGGTCGTTGACGTTCAATTCCGTGACTTCGAAGCCGCCGACCATGGCGCGCAGGGTGTCGACGATGCTCTCTACGTTGACGCCCAGATCCTCGGCCCGGCGGCGGTCCACCTTGATCGACAACTGGGGCTGGGTTTGCTGGAACTCGACCTCGGGGTCGTCCAGCTTGGGCAAGCGTTCGCGGATGGCCGTCAGGAAATCGAAGGCCGCGGCCGAAATTTCATTGTACCTGGTTCCGGTGAGGACGAATTCGATGCTGCCGCCGGCGCGCCGCAGGTTCAGGCTGTTCGGCGTGCGGATGCGCGCCGTGGCGCCGGGGATCGCCTGCAGGCGTTTGTTGATGGAGCGGGCAATCTCCTGCTGCGAGCGCGTGCGCTGATCCCAGGGGACCAGCGGGGCGATCAGGTAGACACGGTTGATGTCCCAGCGCCCGACGATGGCGAATACGTTCTCCGCCTCGCCCTTGTCGACCAGGGTCCGCAGGATGGCTTCTGCCTGGATCGACTGGCGGTCCATGTAATCCAGGCTTACACCGTCGGGCCCCTGCATCATGACGATGACGGCGCCGCGGTCCTCGCGCGGCAGCAGTTCGGTCTTGATGGTGGGATAGACCAACAGCGCCGTCGCCGCGATCATGGCGGTGCCGCCCAGGATCAGCAGGCGTGCATTCAGGGTGAATTCCAGCATCTTCGCGTAGCCAGCGTTGATGTGCCGGCCGACCGCGATCAGGACGGCAGGCGGCCGGGTCGGCCCCTCGGGCCCCCGGTCCGGCAGGCGCGAGGCCAACATGGGCACCAGCGACAGGGCGACGAAGGAGGAAATCGCCACGGCAACCGCCAGCACGAAACCGAACTCGGTGAACATCTTGCCCGCCGTGGACGGCAGGAAGGCGATGGGCAGGAACACGGAAATCAGGGTCGCCGTGGTCGCCAGGACGGCGAAGAATACCTGGCGCGTGCCGTTGACGGCTGCGGCATAGGACTTCATGCCGAGGAGGCGGTGCCGCTGGACGTTTTCCAGCACGACGATGGCGTCGTCCACGATCATGCCCGTGGCAAGGACCAAGGCCAGCAGCGTCAGGATGTTGATGGAGAAACCTATCAGGTAGATCGCCCCCACGGTGCCCATGATGGCGATGGGGATGGCGATCGTTGGGATCGTCGTCGGCCGCAGTCCCCCCATGAACATGAAAATCACGGCGAAGACCACGCCCACCGCGATCAGCAGGCTGTTGACGACCTCGCGCACGGATGAGCGGATGAAGCGCGCGTCGTCGGATATCTTGACCAGGCGGACCTCCTTCATGCGCTTGTTCAGGCGGTCGACGACCTTGTTCACGTTGTCCGAGATGGTGATGGTATTGGACTGGGCCCGGCGCACGATGCCCATGCCCACGACCTTGGTGCCGTTCAGCACGGAATAGCTGAGGGCGTCCTTCGGCCCGTAGAAGGCCTGACCCACGTCGCCCAGACGCACGTCCTTGCGCAGTTCCAGGTCCTCCACCTTGGCTGGTTCCCACACGGACGCGTCGGCCCGCACCAGGAGAAGCTGGTCATCGGATTTGAAGCTGCCGGCGGGAACGTCCAGCCGCGTCGTGCGCAGGACCTTGGCGACGTCGTCGATGCTGAGGCCGTATCGCGCCAGCTTCATGGGATCAACCACGATTCGCAGGACCTGTTCCTGGTCGCCGAACAGATCGACGGTTGCCACGCCCTGGATGGCCAGGAACTCGGGAGAGATCTCGTCCTCGGCGATCCGGGTGAGTGTCTCCTGGGTCAGGGTGTCGGACACCAGGGCAAGGCGGATGATCGGGCTCGCGTCGGCGTCGGCCTTGACGATGGTGATCTCGTCGACGCCGTCCGGCAGGCGGCGCCGGATCCCGGCGACGGCCTCGCGGATGTCGTTGGCCGCCACGTCCAGGTCCACGTTGGGCGAGAACTCGGCGCGCACGCGGCATTCATTCTCCTCGCTGGCGGCCTCGATGCGCTTGACGCCGGAGACGCGCGCGACGGCGCCCTCGATGACGCTGGTGACCTCGGCGTCCATGGTTTCCGGCGAGGCGCCGTCGAAGAACGCGCGCACGGTGACCACCGGACGATCCACGTCGGGCAGTTCGCGGACCTCGACGCCCATGACCGCCGCCAAGCCGGCGATCACGATCAGCAGGTTCAGGACCACCACCAGGGTCGGCCGGCGGACCGAAAGGGACGGCAGGTCGCTGAACCGGCTCATCTAAGGCGTCGCCTTCGTTTTCATCGGCTTCTCGGCGCCGGCCGCACCGGCCATGGATGTGTCGTAGGGCACGGCCTGGATGCGCTGTCCCGGGCGCAGGCCCTGCACGCCCTCGACGACGATCAGGTCGTCCGCGTTCAGCGGCCCGTCGACCAGGATCCGGCCGCGGTCGCGGCGGACGATCTTCACGAACACCTTCTCCGCCGTCTCCACGGTCATGTCGCCTTTGGTTTCCCGCGCCACGCGCCACACGTAGGCGCCGTCGCGGCTCCACAGAACGGCGACTTCGCGCGCGGCCGGATAGGTCTTGCCGGTGAAGGAGAGTTCGACCTCGAACGAGGTGCCGGGGCGGATCAGGTCGTCCGTGTTGGAGATGGTCGCCTTGGCCCGAAGGGTGCGGGTCGTGGGGTCGATGCGGCTGCCCAGTTGCGAGACCGTGCCTTCAAGCCGCAGGTCCGGCATGGTCCAGGGCCGCACGGTCACGGGGTCGTCGACCTTCAGGCGTCCGGCGTATTCCTCGGGGACCTCGAATTCAACGTGGATTTCCGATCTGTCGTCCAGGGTCGTGATGCGGGTGGTCGGCGATACCCGGTCGCCGCGGTCGATGTCCGTCAGGCCGACGATGCCGTTGAAGGGCGCGTAGACGATACGGTCATCCAGGTCCTGCTCCGCCTGGGCCAGGTGCAGGGTCGCCGCCTCAAGCGCCGCCTGAGCCGTTTCCACACGCGCCTGGGACGCGGTGCCAGACGGCGCAAGCTGTTCCAGGCGCTTCAACTGGCGGCTCGTCTCCGTCACCTCGACCTTGGCCAGACGAACGGCGATCTTCTGATGGGCGTCGTCCAGGCGCAGAAGGATCTGGCCTTTGTGGACCCGGGCCTGGCTTTGGAATGATACGGCGACGACCTCGCCCGCGACCTTCGGAAAGATGGCCGCCGACCGGCGCGCCTCGCCGGTGCCGACGGCGCGCACGACGACCTTGTCGGGAGAGGCGGGCGCCGCCTCGACGAGCACGCGGGTGGCCGCGCCGGCGGCGCGCGGGGGCGTCTTCGATTGGGCGCCACCCTCGATTCCGCTCGTCACGAACCATCCGGTGCCGAGAAGGACGGCAAGGCCGGCGAGGATGGCGATCTGGGAACGCAGGGTCATGTCGGTGCTCTCAATCGGGTCCGTGACGCCGCAATGGCCGGTCAAAGGCAGCTTGCCGCCAATTCCGCACGAATCCCTGACACGGGCCCCCAACATAGACGGCCTTGCAGGGGGCCGTTCCGAACTTACCAAGTTTCATGGCGCGGGCGGCTGGAATTTTGTAACAACATGTCGCGCCGCCGCCTCGTTTGACAACACGGCGCCGCGCCGCAGCCGCAGGCCACAAAGGATGCCGAATGTTCGTCGTTACCGTCACTTTCGTCATAAAACCCCAGCATATCGCGGAATTCCAGGCGGCGATGATCGAAAACGCCCGTACCTCGGTGGAGATCGAGCCAAGCTGCCGCCGCTTCGACGTGTGCCGCGACCCGAAAAACCCCTCCGTTACATTTCTATACGAAATTTATGACGACGCGGAGGCCTTCGAGGCCCACAAGGCGACTTCTCACTTCAAATCCTTCGACGCCCTGGGCGCTTCCTGGATCGCGTCGAAGGAGGTGAAGACCTGGATCCTGAGCGGCTGACCACCCCGCCGCGCGGCCCGCCGCATGGATCACGGCGGGCAATGCGGAAGTCCGAAAAAACAGACAAATACACTCAAAATCATCGAAATTTATTGAACATAAGAATATTCATTGTTAAGCGGGAGACGGACATTTCAACTTCGGCGTGAACATCGAATTCGGGGAGGGGGCATGCCGCCTATTGGACGCGGGGGTGACGGAAGTCCGTCGTCGCCTGGCCTGGGGGCCGTGAAAAGCCTTAGGATCAAGCGGGTTTTCGACTATTGGATCGCCTTGCGCCGTGAGCGGATGTACCCCGCGTGGACCGACGTCAAGTTGATGGACATTTACGACGTTGCGCCCTTTCTGGCAGTCCTGGACGTGGAAGCGGTCGGCGGGCAAGCCCGCACCGCGCGGTTCAGTTTCCGCTTCTGCGGCACTTGGCTGGTCGAGGGGCGTAGCAATCTGGCGCCAGCGGATCCCACCGGCCGTTTCCTTGACGACATCGCCTGGCCTTTCAACCCAAGGCCCCTGCTGGCGGCCTGCGACAGGGTCCTGGAGGGGCGTAGACCGGCATTGCTGGCCGTCGGTGACGTTGACGAGAGCGTCTATCATCAGCGCGAACGGGCCTTCTTTCCCTTGGGGCCCAAGGACGACAGGGTGACCCAAATCCTCGTCTGCGTGGATGAAGTCGGCGCCGACTGATCCCGCCATTGCCTGCGCCCGTGGCGACGCCGGTGTTTTCAAGGTGCCCCCGGGCGGGATAGAAAGGGATCCTGAACGCTTCAACGAGGAACCGCCCGCGTCATGACCGACCAGCCCGCCGCCCCGTCCAACGAACCAACCATTGATGCCGACGAAATCCTTGCCGGCATTTTGGAGTGGGTCGCAATCGAAAGCCCGTCCCACGACGGCGCCGCCGTCAACCGTGTGGCCGACCACGTGGAACGCGGACATGCGGCGCTAGGCGCCAGGATCGAGCGCACGCCGGGCCGCGACGGGTTCGGCGACATTCTGGTGACGCGCACGCCCTGGGGCGGGAACGGACCGGGAATTCTCGTCCTGTCCCACCTGGATACGGTCCATCCCGCCGGCACCATCGACAACGAATTGAAGGTGCGTCGCGAAGGCGACAAGGTCTACGGCCCCGGCATCTACGACATGAAGTCCGGCGCCTATATCGCCCAGCATGCCTTCCGCCATCTGGTTCGCGCCGGCAAGGAGACGCCGCTGCCGATCACCTTCATGTACGTCCCGGAAGAGGAAATCGGCAGCCCCACGTCGCGCCAGATGATCGTCGAGGAGGCGAAAAGGAACAAATACGTCCTGGTCACGGAACCGGCTCGCGAGGGGGGCAAGGTCGTGACTGCGCGCAATGGCCGTCTGAAGTATGACATCACCGTCACCGGCCGGCCGTCCCACGCGGGCGTGCGGCACATGGACGGGCGCAGTGCGATCAGAGAGATGGCCCACCAGATACTGTTCCTCGAAGGCCTGACCGATTACGACCGCGCCATAACCTGTTCCGTCGGGACGATCAACGGCGGCACCCTGACCAACGTGGTGCCCGCGAAATGCTCCATCACTGTCGATCTGCGCGTCCCCGACATGGCGGCGGCCGAGGAAATCATGGCCAAGGTCGAGGGTATGACCCCGGTCGACCCCGACTGCACGCTGCACATCGAAGGCGGCGTGGACCGCCCTCCCTACGACAAGTTCGAAGGCATCGAAAAGCTGTTCAGCCACGCCAAGGGCCTGGCGGCGGAAATCGGCTTCGACCTTCAGGATCTGAAGACCGGCGGCGGGTCCGACGGCAATTTTACCGGCGCCCTGGGTATTCCGACCCTCGACGGCCTGGGCGCCGACGGCCACGGGGCCCATTCCCATGACGAATTCATCTACTATTCGTCCCTGGTGGAACGCTGCCGCCTGATGATCCGGCTGTTCGAGACCTTGGAGTAGCCATGATACGGCGCGCGGCGGCCCTGGCGGCGGTTCTCCTGCTGGCGGCAGTGAGGCCGGCGGCGGGCGCCGACGCGGCCAAGGGCCGGGCGCTCGCTGAAAAGCACTGTTCGCGTTGCCACGTCGTGGGCGACTTCAATCCGCACGGCGGGATCGGCTCGACCCCGTCGCTGCAATGGATCAAGAAGCTGCCCGACTGGCGCGACCGGTTTCAGACCTTCTATGTGCGACGCCCGCACCTGGCGTTCGTCAAGGTCAGGGGCTTGGAACCGCCGACCAAACTGCCGCCCTACGCCACCCCCTTCGAGATCGAGCCGAGCGACGCCGACGACATCTTCGCCTTCATCAAGACGCTGCCTGTGCCCACCGGCAATTCGGACATCACTCCGATCGAAGGCAGGTGACGGAAAGTTTCACTCCCAATCGGCCTTGGACAGGGATGCAATGAGGTCGTGCACGGCCCGCCGCTTGCGCGCGTTGCCGATGCCGTAATAGGCGGTCACCAGTTCCGTGGTCTCGCTGGATCCCATGACGTCCGTGGAATCCCTCGGATCCTCGGCGAAGGTCATGTCCAGGTCGAAATTCTCCTGGGTCATGCGGATGTTCGCCGGCATGCCGTCGAAGAAATAGGCGACAGGGACATCCAGGATCTGGCTTAACTGGAACAGTCGGCTTGCCCCGATACGGTTGGCGCCGCGTTCGTATTTCTGGATTTGCTGGAACGTCAGGCCCAGAGAGTCCCCCAACTCTCCTTGACTCATCCCTTTCAACTTCCTCTGTTCGCGAACCCGACCGCCGACATGGATGTCCACGGGATGCGGTACACCCGGCGGCATGCGGTTCGGATGCGATTTGTTGAATGTCTTGGGCATGTACGGTTTCAACCTCCGTTGGTGTCATCAGTCTGAATTGTAGGGTTTTTTAGTCTGATTTATGGAGGAATTCAGGGCAGAGCTAACCCCTTGAATCCGTGGATAGGTTAGCACACTGCATATCCGGATGTTATCTAGACGAAAGGCCTATAGGTAGCAAAAATAAGCGCGCAAGCATGCGGCGTGCAGTGTGAGGAAACATCTTTAAGTTGTGTTTGAAAATTAGTCTGATTCGAAATTCGAAAGGCCGCGGGTGCGCGGTTCAGTCGTCCTCGCCGTGGCGCTCCACGGGGGCGTTGCCGGAATAGGGGATCTCCTCATCAACCACGTCCCAGATGGTGCGCGCCGTGGGCACATCCTGTTCCTCGGCGATATGGGCCACCAGGCCGGCGGCCCGCGAAATCACCGCGAAGCCGCGCATGATCTCGGGCGCGATGCCGATTTCCGACAGCACCGCCGCCGTGGCCCCCGTGGCGTTGATGGTCAGGTGCTTGCCGTAGGCGGCGTCCACCTCCCTGCTTAAGGCGAGCAGCGCGTCGATATAGGTGCCCTTGACGCCCTGGGCCCGGGCGATCTCGAACAGCTTGGGCGAACGCGGATCGTCCGGCCGGTGCAGATGATGGCCGAATCCCGGCAGGTGCTTGCGGTTCTCGCGGAAATCCTTGGCGACGCGCGCGGACGCCGCGTCGACGCCTGCCGGGTCGGAGGTGATCTCGCGCAAGAGCTTGGCGCAGTTCTCCATGGTGCCGACGAACTGCGAGCCAACGTTCAGCAGGCCCGCCGCCACGGCGGCCTGCAGAGCCTCGGGCGCAGAGTGATAGGTCAGGCGCGTGGCGATGGCGCTGGGCGTCATGCCGTGCTCCATCAGGGTGATCAGCACGGCGTCGATGATGGCGACGTCCGCCGGCGACGGCTCGCGCCCCAGTATGTGGCGGATCATGGCCTCGGTGAAGGTCATCTTGCCCATCATCTCCGTGACCAGGTTCTGGTCACGGAAGTACAGGTCCGTCAGGGTATGGGTCGCCAGTTTTTGCGTCGGTTTGTCTTTCTCGGCCATCGGATCATGCCTCCTGGAACAGGGCCTTGGCCTCGCGCCGCAGCACCTTGCCGACGGGGCTGCGCGGCAGGTCGTCGACGAAATGCACGCGCTTTGGCGCCTTGATCGAGTCGAGGCGGGACTTCACGTACTGAATGATCTCGTCCTCGGTGGGCGTCTGGCCGTTGTGGACCTCGACCGCGGCCTGCACGGATTCGCCCCACTTGTCGTCGGGCAGGCCGAACACGACGCATTCCCTGACTGCCGGGTGCTGACCCAGGATGGTCTCAACGTCCGACGGAAACACGTTGAAGCCGCCGGTCACGATCATGTCGCGGATGCGGTCCTTGATGTAGATGAAGCCGTCTTCCTCGATCGCGGCCACGTCGCCGGTATACAGCCAGCCGTCCTTGATGGTATCGGCGGTGGCTTCCGGCATGTCCAGGTAGCCCTTCATGACGAGGTCCGAGCGGATGACGATCTCGCCCGCCTGGCCCGCCGGCAGGAAATTGCCCTCGCCATCGACCACCCGCACCTCGCAGCGGTCGGTGGCGCGGCCGCAGGAGGCCAGGCGGTGGTCGTCGCCGAGCCAGTCGCGCGCCCGCATGACCGTGGCGATCTGCGGCACCTCGGTCTGGCCGTAGCAGGTCTCAAGCGCGTTGTTGAAAAGCGGCAGGCCGCGCTTGATCTCGGCCGGGCGCATGGCGGCCCCACCGATGATGACATGCTTCAGGCAGGTGAAATCGCGTTTCGACAGATCCTCCTCGGCCATCATCATGTAGATCACCGTGGGGGGCAGAAACACGGTGGTGACGCGATCCTTCTCGATCGCCTCGACAATCGACGCCGGGCGCGACGGCTGCGGCATGAAGACCTGCATGCCGCCCTGAGCCAGGATGGGGACCAGCAAGGTTCCCGTGCCGTGGGTCATGGGGGCGGCCAGCAGGTTGCGGTCGTCCCGGTCCAGCTCGAACGAGCGGATCATCAGGTCGATACAGGCGTGCCACACGCGGTACGTCTGCTGCACGCCCTTGGGCCGTCCGGACGAGCCGCCGGTAAACTTGAGGGCCTGGATGTCGTCGGGCCCCAGATCGAAGCGTTCCGGCCGCCGCCCGGCGAAATCGGCCATCAGGCCCGCCACGTTGGCGTCCCCGCCGCAGGCGTGTTTCGATCCGCCGAGCGGCCGGCCGCGCACCACGGTGGCGGCACCCGGGTCGAAGCGGTCCATGCAGTCCGCGTCGACGACGATGATCGAAGGTTTCGTCGCCTCGACCATGCGCGACAGCTCCTCGGCCCCGTTACGCGGGTTGAGGGGCACCCAGGTCTTGCCGGCGGTCAGGGTCGCAAGAAAGGCCAGCAGGTGCTCGACCGTGTTGTAGCCGCACACGCCGACGCGGCTCTGCGGGCTGGGGTCGATCTCCTGGAAGGCGGCGGCCAGCGCGTTGACACGCTCCGCCAACTCGCCGTGGGAGAGCGTCCAATCGCCGTCCTTCAGGGCGATGCGGTCGGGGGCCTCGGCGGCGGCGCGGAAAAAGCGGTCGATGGGCAGGTCCATGGCGGGGGCTTCGCGTTCGTCTGCGGGAATGGCGGGGGTGGAAAGGTGGATCAGTCCTGGGGCGTCATGTCGCGCCTGTAGCGCTTCCAGCGCTCTACGTAGTGGGGCGGGATGAAAGCGAGCATCTCCTTCTGGGAGTCGGTCACTTCTTTGACGACCTTGCCCGGAATGCCCATGACAAGGGAATTGTCGGGGATTTCCTTGCCCTCGCCGATCAGGGCCTTGCCGCCGATGATGCAGTTGCGGCCGATCTTGGCGCCGTTCAGGACCACCGCGCCGATGCCGATCATGGTGCCGTCGCCGATGGTGCATCCGTGCAGCATGGCCATGTGGCCGATCGTGCAGTGGTCGCCGATGGTCAGCGGAAAACCCGGGTCGGCGTGCAGGACGCTGCCGTCCTGGATCTGCGTGCCTTCGCCGATGGTGATGATGTCGTTGTCGCCGCGCACGGTGGCGCCGAACCAGACGCTGGCGTCCTTCTTCAGGACCACGTTACCGATCACGGCGGCGTTGGGGGCGATCCAGTAGTTGTCGCCGTCGGTCCGGACCCGCAGGTCGCCCAGGGAATATTTCATGGCTGTCTCCCGATCCGCTACCAGATGGCTATAGCGCTCCGTCCGGTCCAGGGCAATTGCGTTCCGCCGCCGATGGCGTAATCTGGACCTTTCCCGACCCTTTTTCGGAGATCGATGATCCATGCCCGGTACCAAACGACCGAACCGCAAGCCCAAGAAAAAGCGTACGCCCGCCGACACAGAAAAGTCCGGCACCCAGCACAAGCCCGGGGTCGCCGCCGGCGCCAAGAACTACGGCCCGCCCAAGGGCGGCCGTTCGTTCACCAGCCCGACGATGACGCGCGGCTCCGCCCGCGGGGGCTGAGTCTCTATTCCAAGGCGGCCATGAAGCCGGAGATCACCGCGTCCAGGGATGCCTGGTCGACCCAGCGGAACACGGCCAGGATGTCCAGGTCCTGGTCGATCCAGATCAGGTTGGTGCCGGCCCCCATGGCGAAGAAACTGGTTTCCGGCGCCGACGGATACTGCGCCCGGTCCGTGTTCAGCCACCACAGGTAACCGTAGACCGGGTTCAACGCGCAGGGCGTGCGCACCGCCCGGACCCAGCCCTCGGGTAGGATGCGGTGCCCGTTCCACACTCCGTTCTCCTTGATCAGCAAGCCGAACCGTGCATGGTCGAGGGACGATATCTGCATGCCCCCGCCCCAGTGGGTGCCGCCGGGCACGGATATCATCTCGATGCCGTCGATGGTGACCTGCGCGTTGCGGTAGCCCATCCAGCGCCAGGTGTCCGATGCGCCGATGGGCGCCATGATGGAATCGCGCAGGACCTCGGGCAGGGGGCGGCGGAACACGTAAAGCAATGCCAGCGCCAGCACGTTCACACGCACGTCGTTGTATTCCCAATAGGTGCCGGGGGGCGACAGGTCGCGCTTCTGGCCCTTTTTCGAATGGTCGGCATCGGAACCGAGGACACGGAAATGGTCGACCTGGTCCGGTTTGCCGAACAGGGTGCCTTGCCATTCGCTGGTCTGGGTCAAAAGGTGGCGCCACGTGATCGAGGCGTTCTGTTCGGACTCGAACCAGTCGCCTTCGACGTACTTGGCGACCGTGTCGTCCAGGTCCGAGATCAGGCCCTCGCCCAGGGCGAGGCCCATCAGCACCGCCAGGTAGCTTTTGGCGATGGAGAAGGTCATGTCGGCGCGCACCGGGTCGCCCCACTGGGCGGCGACGCGCCCGCCGCGGATGAACAGGCCCGCAGGCCCGCCGCGGGGGGCGACGGGGCCCAGGATCTCGTTCCACGGGGGCGGTTCGAACTGGGTCAGGGATGGCAGAAACTCCGCGCGGTCAAGGTCCCGCGGCCAGACTGTCTCCGCGTTCTCCGCGAAGGTCACGGCTTCGGCCAGGCGTGCGGGGTTTAACCCGGCCTCTTCTGCCGCGATCCTTTCCCAAGGGCCGCCGACAGGGGGGAAATAGGTCATTCCAACTTGTCCTCGGACAGCTTTACGTCGCGCTGGTCTCCCAGCAGCTTGAGCCGCGCCTTTTCCGCCTTGGCGATGTGCTTGCGGGCCAGGCGTTCCGCCTTTTCCGGTTCGCGGGCGCGGATTGCCTCCATCAGTGCGCGGTGTTCCTCGTGCGCCGTTTCCGCTCGATCAGGGAACGAATAGGTCGTGCCCTTGAGAAGCGCCAGCGCGTCCGACAGCGCCGCCGCCGACTTCAAAAGGTAGCGGTTGTGCGCGGCCTGGAACAGGGCGTCGTGGAACTTGCGGTTGGCCTCGGCCATCTCGGCCGAATCGCCCTTTCCGGGGGCGGCGGCGTTCAGGCAGTCCTCCATATAGGCCAGTTCCGGTTCCGACGCGTGTTGCGCGGCCAGCCGCGCGGCGGCGCCGTCCAGCACCCGGCGCATGGCGTAGAATTCGACGATCTGCTGCTGGTCCAGTTCGGCCACCACGACCCCGCGCCAGGGCTCGAACACCAGAAGGCCGTCAGCCTGCAGGCGGCGCAGGGCCTCGCGCACAGGCGTGCGGCTGACGCCCAACCAGGCCGCGACCTCGGTTTCGCGGACCCGCGCGCCCGGGGGGTAGCGCCCGGCGCGGATGGCGTCGCGCAGGCGCACATGGACGTATTCTCCTCGGGACAGTTGGTCTAACGACTCGTCGTTGCCGGTCATCTAAACCCCCGCCGCTTCGCTCAATTGACGTTCCAGTTCCGCGCGTATGTCGGCGGGGACGGGGCAGGGCTTGCGCGTCGCCAGATCGATGAACACGTTGGTGCTTTCCGCCGTGCCGTGCAGGCGGCCATCCTTGAACAGACCCGTGCCGATGACGATCGACGTATTGCCGATCCGCTTGATGCAGGTGCCGACGTCGACCGTGCCCGGATAATGCATCTCGGCCCGGAAATCGATGGTCACACGGGCCAGCACGAAATCGATCCCCGGGTGGGAGTCCGGCTTCAGATACTGGGTGACGAAAGCGTTGCGTCCCGCTTCGACGAAGGCGGCGTAGGAGACGTTGTTGATGTGGCCCATGCTGTCCTGGTCGGAGAACCGGATGGTGACGGGGGTCCAATGGCGGAACGTCTCCGCCCGGGTCGTGTCGATAGTCGGCGAGTGGTCGTTCATCGGCTGATTGTTATCCCCCTGTCGTTCGGCCGGGCCTTGTTTTTCCGTTCAGCTAAGGGCCCTGTATAGCGTACCAGTGTATACAATTTCCGCCTTTTTCGTCACGGGGATGTTTCCCGTCCTGCGTTGTTGCTCCGGCGCCGGAAATTGACCACCATGTGCGCCGGAGGGCACGCATGAAAAAGCGACGATCGATGCTCGGGCGGGTAGCCGGCGGCCTGATGGTGGCGCTTGTCCTGATCGGCGGCTTGGCGGTCTGGCTGAACGCCGGGACGGCCGGCGCACAGAAGATGCTGTTCTTCCGAATCGCCAGCGGCGCCGCGGGGGGCACCTATTTCCCCATGGCGGGCCTGCTTGCCCAGGTGATTTCCAACCCGCCCGGGGCGCGAAGCTGCGCCAAGGGCGGCAACTGCGGCATGGAAGGGCTGGTCGCTTTCGCCCAGTCGGCCCATGGCTCGGTCGCCAACGTCCATGCCCTGGACGCGGATCAGGTCGAATCCGCCTTCGTTCAGTCCGACGTGACCTATTGGGCCTTTACGGGCACGGGTCCGTTCGCGGGCAAGAAAGCGTTCAAGAAATTGTGCGTCCTGTCCAGCCTCTATCCGGAACACGTCCATGTGGTGGCCGGCCGGGACCGGAACATCAAGTCCGTATACGATCTGAAGGGCAAGCGGGTCGGCATCGGTCTGCCGGCGTCGGGCGTTCTGGTCGGTGCGCGCCTGGTTCTCGGCGCGCACGGGCTCGCGGAAAAGCGTGACTTCATGCCCGAGTACGTCAAGTCGAAGACCGCCACCGAACTGGTCCGGGACGGTTATCTCGACGCCTTCATCGACGTGTCGGGATTTCCCATCGCCGGAGTCGTCGAAATGGCGGACACCTCGGGCATGGCCCTGGTATCGGTCCAGGGCAAGGAACGGGACGCCCTGATCGCAAAGGCGCCGTTCTATTCCGCAGACGTGATCCCGGGAAATACCTACAAGGGCAATCCGCATCCCGTGGAAACGGTCAGTGTCTCCGCGCTCTGGGTGTCGCGCGCCAACCTGCCGGAAGGCCTGCATTACGGCGTGGTCAAGGGGCTTTACGGCAATCCCCAGGCGCCGCATCTCTTGAACAACGGGCATGCAAAGGGCAAAAACCTGACATTGGAAACCCACCAAGCGGGCGTTCCCATTCCCTATTGCCAGGGAGCGGCCCGCTTCTACAAGGAGAAAGGCGTATACACGGCGCCGGCGGCGCCGTAACGCATGAGCGCATGTCGACCATAGATCCCTCCCGCCTTACCGCCGAATCCGCCCTGAACCGCATGGAAACGGGCGACCTGACGTCCCGCGACCTGATCCGGGCCTGCCTGGACCGCATCGACGCGCGCGAGGATGTCGTCCGCGCCTGGGCGTACCTCGATCCGGAACTCGCCCTGGCCCAGGCCGACGCCGCCGACGAGCGTCGCCGCGCAGGCACGGCGGGGCCGCTCAACGGCGTTCCCGTCGGCATCAAGGACATCGTCGATACCGCAGACCAGCCGACGGAGAACGGTTCGCGCCTGTGCGCCGGGCGGCGCCCGGACAAGGACGCAACCCTGGTGGCGCTCCTGCGCGAGGCGGGGGCCGTCATCATGGGCAAGTGCGTGACCACGGAATTCGCCCTGTCGGCGCCCGGCAAGACCCGCAACCCTCACGATCCGGAATGCACGCCGGGCGGTTCGTCCTCGGGCTCGGCTGCCGCCGTCGCGGACTGGATGGTGCCGCTCGCCATCGGTTCGCAGACCGGCGGGTCCATGCTGCGGCCGGCCTCCTTCAACGGGGTGTACGGCCTGAAGCCGACTTTCGGCACCATCTCCCGCGCCGGCATGTCGCCCCTGTCGCGCCGTCTCGACCATCCCGGCATCTTCGCCCGCACGCCCGAGGACCTGGCCCTGGCCGCCCGGGTGCTGATGCGCCGTGACCCGGCGGACAAGGACATGCGCGGCCATGCCAAGCTGGGTGAGGCGGAACCGCTCGACACCCCGCCGCGTTTCGCGTTCGTGCGCGGCCCGGCCTGGAGCCGGGGCGAGGCCGACATGCAGGGCGCGATCGAGGACATGGTGCGAAACCTCGGTGACATGGCGACCGAACGCAACCTGCCGTCCGTGTTCGAAACCGCCCTGGAATGCCACGGCACGATCATGCACGGCTCGGCGGCGCAGTCGCTCGGTCCGTATTACGAGCGCGACCGCGCCGGCCTAGACCCGATCACGGCGGAACGGGTCGAGCGGGGCCTTGCGGTCACGGCGCGCGACTTCCTGGATGCCCTTTATCTGGCCGAAACCATGCAGGATGCGCTGGCCGGCTTCTTCGAGGGATTCGACGCCATCCTGACGCCTGCCGCCCCGGGGCAGGCGCCCCGCGACTTGAGCCGCACGGGCGACGCATCCTTCAACGGCTACTGGACCCTCATGGGGGCTCCGGCCGCCAGTGTGCCGCTTCTGACCGGCGCCGACGGCCTGCCCATCGGGGTTCAGGTCATCTGCCCCTGGGGGCAGGACGCGCGGCTGCTGCGCGTGTGCCGCTGGCTGGCCGACCGGGTCGGGGAATGGCGGTGACGGACAAGGCCGGCTGGACCGCTGCCATCGACGGCGACCGGCTGTGGCGGTCCCTGATGGACATGGCGCGGATCGGCGCCACTCCCGGAGGCGGGGTCGGACGGGTCGCCCTGACGGACCTGGACAAGGCCGGCCGCGACCTGTTCGTTTCCTGGTGCAAGGGTGCGGGCCTGGAGGTCCGCATCGACCGCATGGGTAACATCATCGGCCGCCGCGCCGGCGCCGACGACGGCGCGCCGCCCGTGGTTACCGGCAGCCATCTGGACAGCCAGCCGCTCGGCGGGCGGTTCGATGGCGCCTATGGTGTGCTGGCCGGGTTGGAGGTCGTCCGCGCCCTAAACGACGCGGGCCTGGTCACGCGGGCGCCGCTGGAGATCGTCAACTGGACGGACGAGGAAGGCGTGCGCTTCGCCGCCGGGGTCGTGGCCTCCGGAGTCTACGCCGGGCGGTTCGATCTCGACTACGGACTCAACCTTGCGGACCGCGAAGGCACCACCACCCTGGGGCGGGAACTGGCCCGCATCGGCTACGACGGCGATGCGCTCTGCGGCGGTTATCCCATCGCCGCCTTCTTCGAGGCCCATATCGAACAGGGCCCGGTGCTGGAACACGAGGGGGCGACCATCGGCGCCGTCCTGGGCGCCCAGGGACAGCGCTGCTACGCGGTCACCGTGACCGGCGAGGAGGGTCACGCGGGCACGCTGCCCATGGCGCTCCGCCGCGACGCCATGGTCGGCGCGGCGCGGATGATGGACGGGCTGAACCGTCTTGCCTTCGAATTCGAACCGACGCCCGTGATCACCACCGGGCACGTCCAGGTACGGCCCAATTCCCGCAACACCGTACCGGGCCGGGTCGTGTTTTCCATCGACGCCCGCCATCCGGATGACGGCGTCCTGGCGGAAATCTGCGTCAAGGCCCTCGACCTTTGCCACGGGGTCGCCGCCGAGGGCGGGCTGCAGGTGGAGATTGCCGAGACGTCCGGCCGCGATACGGTGACGTTCGATCCCGACTGCATAGAGGCCGTGCGCGCCGCCGCCGCTCGTCTCGGCCTAGCCTGCCGGGACGTCTATTCAGGGGCCGGGCACGATGCCTGCAACATCCAACGCATCGCCCCTACGGGTATGATCTTCGTTCCCTGCAAGGAGGGGATCAGCCACAACGAAAGGGAAGCGGCCGCGGCCGGCGATCTGGCGGCCGGCTGTCAGGTCTTGTTGGAAGTGATGGTGGCCCGGGCAGGCCTAGCCTAGCCTAGCCTTGGTCTTCTTCGCCGCCCAGGGAGCGGACCAGGTCGACGATCCGGCGGCGTACCTTCGGGTTGCCGACGGCATAATAGGCGCGGACCAGTTCCAAGGTCTCGCGGCGCGCCATGGGGTCGCGTTCCAAACCTTCCTGAGGCTGGTCGGACAAGCCCACCTCCATCTGGCCTTCATGGGTGCGTATATGAGACGGAAGGTCTTCGAAGAAGTAGGAGACGGGCACGTCCAGGATGCGCGAGAACATGTACAGGCGGCTGGCGCCGATCCGGTTCGCACCGCGTTCGTATTTCTGAATCTGCTGGAATGTCAAACCGACGGCATCGCCCAGCTTCTCCTGGCTCATACCCAGGAGAGTCCGCCGAAGACGCAGGCGTTGACCCACGTGGACGTCCACGGGATTGGATACGCCAGGGGGAAGCCGCTTCTGTCTCCGGCCTTCGTTCTTCGTTGAGGCTCTCGGCATTTTTTCTTCCTTTTGCGCCCCAGGGTTGCACCCCGGACGCCTTCTCTTCTTTGTTGGCCTCCTCACCGCATATAACAGTGTACCATACAGGCGGGTGGCCTAGCGAACTTTCACAGAAAAATTAGTATTGTATGCATATTATTACAACGTATTTCACCAAGGTTGTCGATCCGGAATCGTTCGAACTTTCGGGTTTCCGGCCTGCTTTGACCGGAATTTTCTTTTTTGGCACGGTGTCGATCATTAACCACAAGGTTGTTGACCCTAAAGGTCCAGGAAACGACAATTACCTGTTCCAAAAGGAAAATGGAAAGCGAGGGGGCAGCAATGGCCGATGATCACGTGGATGAGCATTTCATCGAACTCGTCTCCAGCGTATCGCACGCAAACGGCGTATTCCGCATCACCCTCGCCCAACAGGTCGAGGCGGGAACGGCGCGTCCGGTCACCCGGCTTCTGATTCCGGCGAACCAGCTTCAGGCCGTGCTGCGGGGCGTCGCCGACGGCGCCAACGAAATCCGCGAAAAGCTGCAGAACCAGACAAAAGAAGGCGACAAGGTCGTCGAAACCGACGACGAGGGTGCGAAGAAACCCGCTTCGTCCAAGTCGGGGTCGAAGAAGTAAGCCGGGACTGTCCGGCCGCGACCAATCCTTCAACACCCGCGTTCACGGACCGTCGACGGCGGTTCAGCGTTCGCCCAGCGCGTCGTCCAGGTTGGCCAGCAGGGGGTCGACCAGATAGCGTAGGACCGTGCGCGAGCCGGTTTGGATGCTGGCCATCACCTGCATGCCCGGAAACAGGTTGTAGACCAGGGAGCCGCGGCTGAAATGGTCGCTTTCCGTGGCGATGCGGACCTTGTAATAGGGGTTGCCGTCGGGGGTTTGCAGGGTATCGGGGCTGACGTGGATGACCGTGCCCTTGAGCGCCCCGAACCGCATGGCGTCTCCCGACGCCAGCTTGACCATGGCGGATTGCCCCGACACCACGTAACCGATGTCCTGTGTCGGCAGCTTGGCCTCGATGATCAGCTTGTCGCCCGCGGGCACGATATCGACCACCGGATCACCCGGCCGGATGACGCCGCCCACGGTAACGACGTGCAGCGTCTTCACCGTGCCGTCCACCGGCGAACGCACGACCGTGCGCTGCAGGTTGTCGCGGAATTTCTGGATGCGCTGGGTCAACTCGCGGAAGTTCAGTTCCGCCTCTCCCATCAGCCGCTGGGTTTCCTTGGTGAATTCGCTCTGGATGCTTTCCAGGACGGCTTGTGCCTCCTTCCGGGCGGCCTCGGCGCGCTTGAGCGACGCCTTGTCGTTCTCGATCCCGCCGCGCAGCTGCTCGGCCTCCTTCAACAGGTTCAGATGCACGAACCGGTTGGTCAGGTCGCGCTTCAACAGCCCCTCGCTGATCTTCACCTGCTCGTCGACCAGCTTCAGGCTCTTGCCCGAATTGACGATGCGCGTCCTGATCTCCTGGATCTCCTGGCTGCGCTGCACGATGGCCGCGTTCTGGCGCTTGATGTTGGAAAGGTGGTTTTCCAGGTCCGCCTGGAAGCGCTGGCGCGCCGCGTCGGCCAGGTCCGGCCGGCTCTGCGCCAGCTCCGGGTCGAGGGTCAGGGTTTCCTCACCCGTCAGCAGGGTGCTCAGCCGCGCCAGATCGAAACGCAGGGACACCAGGCGTTCGCCCAGTTCGCCCACGTCGGCGCTGCTCGCCGTCGGCTCCAGCACCACCAGCTCCTGGCCGGCCTTCACCTTGGCGCCCTCGACGACCTTGATTTGTCGGACGATTCCCCCCTCCAGGTGCTGGATGGTCTTGACCTGGGTCGAGGGAATGACCTCGCCCATGGCCATGGAGACGATGTCTATCTCGCTGACCACCGACCAGACTCCGAAGCTGACGACCATGAACGCGCACAGGAAGAAAACGACATGAGTGCGCATGGGGATGGTTTCCGAAGGCCGGTAGGGGCCGTTGCCGCCCGGGTCGCCTTGCGGGCCGTCCTGGGCCGGCGGGGGCGGGGCGGCTTCGCCGCGTTCCGGCGGCGCCGAGGGCGGGACGATGGCTCCCTTGGCCTGTTCCATGAGTTTCTTCAGGCTGTCCGTCGCGGCGATGGGTTCACCCGGCATGGCCTTACTCTCCGCTTCGCTTGCGCGCGACCAGCGGGTTGGGCAGGGGGGTCACGTCGGCCGCGGGCTCGCTCTCTTCGGCCGTCCTGGCGGCGAGCGCCTGGGCCGGAGCAGGTGCCGGGCTCGCGGCGGCGGCGCGCGCGGCGGGCTGGGCCGCCTGCGGATCGAGCGTGCCGGGCACGTGACGCACGGTCGGCACCGGCTTCTGGTTCAGGTCCAGAAGGTAATGGGCGCCGCGCACGATGTTCTTGTCGTGGGACATGATGATGATCGTCCGTCCCTGCTTGACCAGCGAGCCCATGATGTTGTGCACGGCGGCGCAGCCGTCGGCGTCCAGGCTCTCCGTCGGCTCGTCGATCACCGCGAGGGCCCCGTTGGTGGCGAGCGCGCGGGCCAGGCCCAGGCGCCGCCGCGTCCCCTCGGACAGGCGCCAGCCGTTGTCCACCACGGGCGTGTCGAAGCTTTGCGGGCTCTCGTCCAGGAAGCGGCGCAGGCCCACCGCGTCGATGATTCGGTTGAGGTCCGAAGTCGCGATGTCGGGCGCGTTGACCTTCAGATTCTCCTCGATCGTCGCGTTCAGAAGCGACGGCTCCTGCGGCATGTAGATGACCTGGCGCCGCCACCATTCGAGGGCCACCTGCTTGAGGTCCAGGCCGTCGATCAGGATCTGGCCCCGGTCCGGCTGCAACAGGCCCAGGATCAGACGCGCCAGCGTCGTCTTGCCGCTGCCGTTGTCGCCGACGACCAGCAGCACGTCCCCGGCCTTCAGCTTCAGGTTCAGGGATTCGAACAGCGGCATGGAGGCGCCCTTGAAGGCAAAGGCCAGGTCGCGGAGTTCGATGGCGCCGGAATACTTGGACACGGCCGAGCCCTTGTCCGGCTCCAGCGGCACCTTGGTCAGCTCGGCGAACAGGGCCAGCGCCTGGCGCGCCTTGGCGAAGGCGCTGCCCAGTTGCGACAGCTTGGTCACCGGCTGCAGCGCCCGCGCCGACAGGATGTTGGCGCCGATCATGGCGCCCACGTCCATCTTGCCGGTGACGACCAGAAGCGCGCCCGTGGTGATGACGGCGACGCTCATCAGGCCGTTTGCGGTCTGCGTGATGGTCTGGATCAGGCCCTGGCGCGAGGTCACGTCGCGCCGCAGGCGCTGCGACGATTGCACGTGCTTGTCCCAGGCCCGGCGCAGGAAGGAACCGGCGTTGAAGGCGCGCACCAGGTCCTGTTCGCGCGTCGCCGTGCCCAAAAGCGCGCTGCCGACGCCGGTCGCGTTCTGCAGTTCCGCCGTCTTCTCCTGCATGGAGATGGAGCCGTAGACCCCCAGCACGAACACGCCGATCAGGAAGCCGCCGACGACCAGGGCCAGGATCGGATGCAGCAGCCACAGCACGAACACGAAGATGAGGGAGAACGGCACGTCCAGGACCGTCGCGACGTTGGACGACGAATAGGCCTGTTCCACCGACGCCATGCAGTTGACCATTTCGCGCCGGGTTTCCGGCGGGATCTGTTCCAGGTCGCCGGCCTTGGCGCGGGTCAGGATGCCGTAGCCGGCGATCGCCAGCTTCTCGTCCGGTTCCACGTTGACGCCGCGGGCGAGGGCGCCGCGCGCCTGACGGAACAGGAATTCCAGCGCGATGGCCAGCAGCACGCCCGTGGTCAGGGTCGCCAGCGTCGCGTCCACGCCCTGGCTGACGTAGCGGTTCAGCACCTGCATGACGAACAGCGGGCTCGCCATGGCCAGGATGTTGATGAACAGGGTCGCGACGACCAGTTCCGTCGCGATCGCCGGATTGGCGAAGACCCGCTTCCACAGTTCCTTCATGCCTGCTCACTCACCGCTGCACGGAAATCCCCGGATTTCCGTTGCTTTCCGCTTCCCGCAACAGCTTCGCCACAACCATAGCACATCGGCGTATTTGCAGCGATCCCGGCGGAATCATAGGGATTTCAAGTGAACGATTGGTGAACGGGTGCGGGAAACGGTTACGGGGTCGAGGTGATGAAGTCGCTGTCGTCCAGGGCCGCGCCGTCCGTCGAGGTGAGTTCGATCTCCATGTCGGTCTGGGTGTCGCCGTCGGAATCGATTTCCAGGATCTTGGTTGCGTTGTTGAACCGCGCCTGCGCCCCGTCGCTGCCGTCGAAGGCTTGCGTCTCGTTGCCGAGGAAGCTGAAGGTCCCGGTCACGAAGCTGCTCAAATCGATCTGGTCGACCGACGTGCCGAAGGTGCCGGCGTCGAAGTCGGTGATCACGTCGCGCAGCAGGCCGCCGACACCGCTATCGCTGGAGGAGGTATAGATAAAGACGTCGTTGCCCAGGTCGCCGGTCAGATTGTCCAGGCCGTCGCCACCCTCGATCTCGTCGTTTCCGGCGCCGCCGGAGATCACGTCGTTGCCCTCTTCGCCGGAAAGGAAGTTGTCGAACCCGTCGCCGGTGATGGTGTCGGCGAAGCTGCCGCCTTCGATGCCCTCGATCAAGGAGAAGGTATCTCCCGTACCACCGAAGCCATCGTTTGCGATGGTGCCTCCGCTGCTCAGATCGATGACGACCGAACCGGTGGCGTCATGGAAGGATATAGTGTCGATGCCGTTGCCGCCCTGGTAGTTGTCGGCACCGGTACCGCCGACGAAGGTGTCGTCGCCGTCGCCGCCGATCAGGGTGTCGTTCCCGCCGTTGCCGATCAGGATGTCGTCGCCCGTGTTGCCGGTGAGAGAGTCCGCGGCGTCGGTTCCGACGATCATGGTGTCTACGTCCGCCACGCCGATCGATGTCGCGATCTGGAAGGTTTCGGCACCCGGATTGAAGTCGTCGAATTCGAACTGGACGAAGGTCAGCGGTGTTGTTGCATGGTTGACGACGGTGGTGATGTGCTGGTTGGTCGCCGGGTTGGTATCGGTAAGATCCTCGTACTCGAAGACCAGGTCAGTGCCATCGAAAGATGCATTCAGCAGGTCCAGCGGATCGCGGAAGATCAGGGTGTCCTGACCACCGGTCAGGGTCAGTTGGTCACCGAATGGCGCTGTTGCGCTGTCCGTCGTCGAGGCCAGGAAGAAGTCATTGCCCGTCGTCCCGCTCAGCGTGTCGTTGGCGCCGTCCGTGCCCGTGGTGATGACGACGAAGTTCGCGGTGCTCAGATTGGCGGCGACGATGCCGGAAAGCGTGATCGCCATGTCGGCGGTCTGGTCCCCGTCGACATCGATCTCAAGCAGGTTGGTGGCGTCGGTGAAGCGGGCGGAGGCGGCGGTCGTCACGCCGGCCGTGAAGGGGCCGGCTCCGTTGAAGGTGAAGGTCCGGCTGTCGCCGATCACGCCTTCGAGCACGATCTTGTCGCCCGTCGCCGCGGCTTCGAAGTCGGTGATGACATCGGTGTTCACGGCGTTGGAGTCCGTCGTCGCCTGATAGACGAACAGGTCGGCGCCGACGCCGCCGGTCAGCGTGTCCGCGCCGCCCGCGCCGATCAGCGTGTCGTCGCCCGTGCCGCCGAAGAAGGTCTGATCCGTTCCGTCGCCCAGGAAGAACTGCGCCGGGTCGGCGTCGACCTCGATGAAGCCTGGGTCGTTGACCAGGTTGGCCAGACTGACGCCCGTCAACGTGATTTCCATGTCGGTGGTCTGGTTTCCGTCGACGTCGATTTCAAGAAGATCGGTCGCATCGTTGAACCGCGCCGAGGCCACGCCGCCGCCCAGGAACGCCGTGTTCTGGTCGCCCACGAAGGTGATCGAATTCCCGGCCACCAGATCGACCGACAGCACGATGTGTTCCTGGAAGTTCGTTTCCTCGAAGTCGGTGATGGTCTCCCCGGCACTCACGGCCGCGTCGGAAATGGCGTCGTAGAAGAATTCGTCGCCGCCCGCGCCGCCGGTGATGGTATCGCCGTCGGCACCGCCGATGATCTCGTCGAAGCCCGCGCCGCCGATGATCGTGTCGGCGCCGTCGTTGCCGATCAGGATGTCGTTGAAGGCGCTGCCGGTGATGGTATCGACACCGGCCGAACCCGCGACCGCCGTATCCTGGGTGCCGCCGCTGGCGTCGAGCGTCGCCGCCACCGCCATGGTTTCGAGCGTCGTGCCGTCGCCGTCGCGGTCGAAGCGCAGGAACGAGATCGGCGCGCCGTTCGCATGGTCGATCACCGTCGTGGTGTAGACGTCGCCGTTGGCGTCCTCGTAGAAGAAGCGCAGATCGTTGGGCCCGGCCGTGCCTAGCCCCGCATCGACGATCTCGGCGGTCAGTAGGTCGAAGTCGAAACCGATTTCCAACGTGTCCGTGCCGCCGCCGGTCGACACCGTGTTGTCGCCCGTGGGCGTCACGGCCGCGGCTGTCGAGGCGGTGAAGGTCTCGTCCGCGACCGTGCCGATCAGTGTGTCGTTCTGGCCGTCCGTGCCGGCGATGGTGTTGATGCCGCCGCCGCCGATCTGATCGACGAAGAAGTCGGTGACGTCGAGGGTGCCGATGAAGCCGGTGATGTCGATCTCCATGTCGGCGGTGGCATTGCCGTCGATGTCGACCTTGAGAATCGAGAGGCCCGCTTCTGTGGTCGTGTCGAGCACCGCCTCGGCGTTGTCCGCGCCGCCGGTGAAGCTCGCGGCGGTGCCGGTGCCGAGATAGCTGAAGGGCAGGGTGAACAGGTCGGCGATGTCGATCTGGTCGATGACGCCGATGCCGTCGCCGCCGGCCTCGAAGTCGGTGATGCGGTCGCGGTTGGCGGCGCCGATGGTGCTGTCCGTGGCGTCGGCGTAGAAGTAGGTGTCGGCGCCGGCACCGCCGGTCAGGGTGTCCGCCCCGGCGCCGCCGAACAGCTCGTCGTCGCCGGCGCTGCCGTCGATGCTGTCGGCCCCGCCGTTGCCGATCAGCACGTCGCCCAGGATGTTGCCGCGCAGGATCTCATTCGTGGCGCCGCCGGCGATCGCCCAGCGGTCGCCTGCCGCCTGTCCGGACACGTCCAGCCCCGTCGCCGCCGTCGCCAGGCGGAAGGTGTCGAGGATGCCGTCGTCGTTGTCGTCGATCCTCAGGTGCTCGAGCGCGTCCGTCGTCAGGTGGTTCTGCACCGTGATCGTGAAAGCGTTGAACGCCGCGTCTTCGACGCTGAAGACGAGATCGTCGCCGATCAGTTCGACGGTCAGGATGTCGAGGGCCGGGTCGATCTGCAGAGTGTCGTTGCCGCCGCCGGCCACGATCAGGTCGTTGCCCGCCAGCGCCCCGGCCTGGGCGACGCCGCCGATGCGGCTTTCGTCGTTGTAGATGAACAGGTCGTCGCCCGCGCCGCCGGTCAGCGTGTCGTTGCCCGAGCCGCCGATGAAGGTGTCGTTGCCGCCGCCGCCGGTGATCACGTCGTCGCCGTGGCGGCCGTCCAGCCGGTTGTCCAGGGCGTCGCCGGTGATGGTGTCGGCGCCGACCGAGCCGCGGACGCTTTCGATGCTGATGAGCGTATCTGTATTGGTGCTCAAGTCACTGAAAGTGACCGTTGCCGCCGGTGTCACGGCCGACAGGTCGACGGTCACCGTGTCGATGCCCGTGCGGTCGTAGCGGATGGTGTCGAAGCCGCCGCCGCCGTCGACCGTGTCGTCGCCCTTTTCCGTGATGAACGTGTCGTTGGTGGTGCCGCCGACCAGGACGTCGGCGAAGTTCGAGCCGCGCACCTGCTCGATCGAGCCCAGGAGAATGTCCGTCGCGCCCGAGCCGTCGAGCGCCGAGTGGCCGGCGACGTTCTGGCCGCTCAGGGTTTCCGCCGCGTCGCCCAGGTTGACCACCACGCCGGCGCCGTCCGAGGCATAGCTGATGCGGTCGCCACCGTCGCCGCCGACGAAGGTGTCGTTGCCGCCCAGGCCGCGGAATTCGAACGTGACGCCGTCCGCCGGCCGCGCGGTAGTGACGAAGTCGGCGCCGTTGGTGCCGCGCAGGATAAGCGCGCCGGAATCCGTCACGCCGTCGTCGATGTTGACGACGGTCAACGTGTTGTCGGCGATGCCGTTGCCGTCGGAGTCGTGCTCGATGGTGCCGAAGGTGTCGCCGATGATCGCCGTGATGGCGCCCGTCTGGCCGGCATAGTTCACCGTGTAGGTGCCGCCGCCTTCCTCGAGGAACAGGGTATCGTTGCCGGCGCTGGCGTTGATCAGGTCGCCCGAACCGAGCGCGGTGCCGAGCGGCTTGATCAGGTCGTCGCCCACCGTGCCCGTCAGGGTGTCGTTGCCCGCCGTGGCGCCCGGGAGCAGGGTGGCGTTGCGGGTGACGAGGCCCGACGGGTCGAGACTGAGTTGCGAGGCCGATAGGCCGAGGATGTTGACATAGACGTTGGCCGGAATGTTCAGGTCGCGCACTTCCGCGTTGCCGTTGCCGTCGTCGGCGATCTCCAGCGTCACGCCGTCCGTGGTGACCACGGCGGTCAGGTCGATCACGTCGAGCACGTCCAGGTCGGCGATGCCGTCCGGTGCCGTATCGCCCGCGCCGATGACGAAGGTGTCCGCCCCAAGGCCGCCGATCAAATTATCAACGCCGCCGCCGCCGACGAGGATGTCGTCCCC
>Ga0066644_10000224_pt1 | contig 36319 bp, 32 predicted proteins | sample CryGeyCG2114_020_FD_62735 | JGI IMG/M metagenome (GOLD analysis project Ga0066644, IMG submission 62735) | Groundwater microbial communities from aquifer - Crystal Geyser CG15_big_fil_post_rev_8/21/14_0.20 | ecosystem: Environmental > Aquatic > Deep subsurface > Groundwater | place: USA: Utah...
GGCCGCGAACAGGCGCGCCGCGTGGGCCGTGGTCTCGGCGAAGAAATCGTCGGCCTCGGCGACGCGGCCGACCCGGCCGTGGACCAGGGCGCCCGGCACGGCGCGTTGCAGGCGGCGGGCGAGGGCCGCGCCCGGCTCGGTCACGGCCAGGAGCACCGGCGGCTTGGCGGACGCGGTCATGACCGGTCCTCCAGGACCTCGACCTCTTCCGGCGAGCGCACCAGGATCATGGAGAAATAGGGGGCGGTGTCGGGCGCCTTGGCAAGCGGCAGCACCTTCTGGTTCGCCATGGTCGCGTGCTCCACGTATTGCGCGCGGTCGAGCCGGCCCAGCTTGGCGATCACCGCCCGCACCTTGGGCAGGTGGCGGCCGACCTTCATGATGGCGGCGGCCTCCGATCCGGCCAGGCGGGTTTCCAGTTCCGCCGCGTCGAGGGGGCCCGGGATCACGGTCAGAACCTGGTTGCGCGACACCAGGGGGGCGCCCGCCACGGCGGCACAGGCGGCGAGCGACGACACGCCCGGCACGACCTCGGTCGGGAAATCCTCGGCCAGGCGCAGGAACAGGTACATGAACGAGCCGTAGAGGAACGGATCGCCCTCGCACAGGATGGCGACGTCGCGGCCGGCGGCAAGGTGGCCCGCGATCTCCGTCGCATAGGAATCGTAGAGGTCGTTGGCGGGAAAGCGGCCCGGCACCATGGGCGTTACGACGGCGATCTCGGTCCTGCCCGCCGGGATATGGGGCGCCGCGATGGCGCGGGCCAGACTGTCCGCCCCCTCGGCCGCCGGATAGGCGATGACGGGAGCTTGGGCGATGACCTTGACGGCCTTCAGCGTCAGCAGGTCCGGGTCGCCCGGCCCGACGCCGACACCGTAGAGTGTTCCGGGCGACGTCACGGTTTCACCCATGCCCATTGCAGCACGTCCATCAGGGGCCGCAGGCCCGTAAGGTCGCCGACGGCGTCCGCGCGGGCGACGGCGATGCGGGCAAGGTCGCCGCCGCGTTCGCGGTGGTGGCGGATCAGCGTCTCCTGGGCCTCCAGCGTCACGCCGTTGGCGACCAGACGCCCGCCGGGCTTCAGCGCCGCCGCCGCGCCTTCGATCACGCCCGCCCGCGACAGGCCGCCGCCGACGAACACGGCGTCGGGGGCGGGTCCCAGGTCCGCGAAACACGCGGGTGCCTCGCCCCTCACGAGGCGAAGGTGCGGCACGCCCAGGTCTTTCGCATTGGCTTCGATGTCGTCGAAGCGGGCGGGGTCGCGCTCGATCGCCACGGCGGCGCTTCCCGCCGCCGCGCGCAGCCACTCGATCGCGACCGCGCCGGATCCGGCGCCCACGTCCCACAGCAGCTGCCCCGGCAGGGGCTGCAGGCGGGCCAGGGTCGCCGCGCGCACCTCGCGCTTGGTGATCTTGCCGTCGTGGCGAAAGGCCGCTTCCGGCAGGCCGGGTGCTTCAGGCCAGAATGTCGCGCCGGGGCTCGGCCGCAGGTGAAAGGCGATGACGTTCAGGTCCTTCACGCGGCGGCCCTCCCATTCCCCGGCGACCGTGTCGAAGCGTCCTTCGTCGGGCCCGCCCATGTGCTCGAACACGGTCATGGGGCTTTCGTCGAAGCCGCGTTTGCACAGAAGTTCGGCCGCCTGCCCGGGGGTCTCTCCGTCGCGCGCCAGGATCAACAGGCGCAGGCCCGGCAGCAGGTGGCGGTTGAGGACCTCGACCGGGAAGGCATGGCAGCTCATGGTGCGCACCGTGCCGTCGGCGAGCGACCAGCCCATGCGCGCGGCCAACAGGGCGAACGCGCCGGGGGCGGGCAGGATCTCCATGGCGTCGATGCCGAAGCGGGCGACGAGTTTCCGGCCGATCCCGAAGTTCAAGGGATCGCCCGAGGCCAGCACGCAGACCCGCTTGCCCGCCTGCGCCGCGATGGCCTCGACCCCGGCTCCCATGCCGTCGCCCCAGGTCACGCGCGGGCGGCCATCCCGGGCCAGCTTGCCGAGATGGCGCTCGCCGCCGACCAGGAGCTCGGCCCGGTCGATAAGCGCGCGGGCGCGCGCACCCAGGCCGTCCAGCCCGTCCTCGCCGATGCCGACCACGGCAAGCCATCTATCCATCGGTCTGCTCCGGGCTCGGGGGCAGGGCGTTGACCCCGGCCGCGGCGAGCGCGCTGCCGCCGCGCCGGCCGGTCAGGGTGGCGAAGGGGATGCCGCCCGCATGGTCGATCAGCGCCCGCTTGGATTCCGCGGCGCCGATGAAGCCCACGGGAAAGCCCAGGATCACCGCCGGGCGGGGCGCCCCTTCGGCGAGCAGTTCCAACAGGCGGTAGAGCGCCGTCGGCGCGTTGCCGACGGCGACCACGGCGCCCGCCAGGTGCGGGATCCAGGCGTCGACGGCGGCGGCCGACCGCGTGGTGCCTGATTCCCTTGCGCGCTCGGCGACGCCCGCGTCGTTCAGGGTGCAGACGATCCGGTTGCCGGCGGGAAGCCGCGAGGCGATGACGCCGCGGGCGACCATCTCGGCGTCGGCCAGGACGGGTGCTCCCGCCTGCAGGGCCGCCGCCCCGGCTTCGGCCGGTCCGCCGGACAGGACCAGGTCCGCCGCGATGTCGGTCATGCCGCAGGCGTGGATCAGGCGGACCGCAAGGGTCCGCTCGGCGCCGGCAAAGCGCGCAAGGTCCGCCTCCGCCTCGATGGCGGCGAAGGACCGGCGATAGATCTCCGCCGGGTCGCGGACGTAGTCGAACATCGGACGCGGCCTCCGGCGCTCAGGCTTCGGCGTCGTGGGTATGCGGGTGTTCGTGCCCGTCGCCATGACCGTGATCGTGGGAATGGCCATGGTGGTGGTGATGGCCGTGCTTGCCGTGATGCACGCCGCGGTCCGCTGCCCCATGGCCGTCCGTGCCGACGCCGACCACGTGGTGGTGGTGGCCGACCTGCGGCGCGCCGTGGTCGTCCTCGTAGCCGACGATCCGTTCGCGATACTTGCACAGCAGGCAGTTCATCCGGTTGTCGCCGTTGAGCGCTTCCTCGACCCGTTCGGCGAAGCAGTCGATCAGGTCCGCATGGTCGTTCAGATAGCTGGCCTTGACGATCTCGATCCCGGGATGGGCCGCCGCGCAGTCGTCGGCCCAGCGGTAGATGCGATTGACCAGGATACCCGTGAACAGGAAGTAGGGGAACACGATGACGCGCCTGAAGCCGAGGCGGACCGCCTTGTTCAGGCCCGCGTCGACAAGCGGATAGGCGACGCCGGAATAGCTGACCTCGGCCCAGCCGAAGTCCATGCCTTCCCACAGCATGCGCGCGACCTTGTTGACGTTGGAATTGGCGTCGGGGTCGTTGGTGCCGCGTCCGACCACCATCAGAAGCGTGTCCGCGCGGGCGACCTCGCCGTGCGCCGCGTTGGCCTGCGCCTCCGCCTCCTCGATGCGGATGCGGGCGGCGCGCAGCAGCCTGGCGTCGATCGCCAGTTCGCGCCCGAAGCGCACGTCGAGGTCAGGATGCGCGTGGGCGAAGGCGTTGATCTCCGACGGCAGGTCGTTCTTCACGTGGCCCGCCGCGAACAGCATGCCCGGCACGCAGACGATGCGCCTGACACCCTTGTCCTTCAGCTTGTCGAGCCCCGTGCGGATCACGGGCGTGGCGAATTCCAGGAATCCGCTCTCGACCTCGTATTCGGGGAACCGCCTGGCCAGATGGCCCGCCAGGGCGCCGAACTCGTCGACGGCCCCCTGGTCGCGGCTGCCGTGGCCGCAGATCATGATGCCGGTCTTTTCGGTGGTGTCGGTCAAGTTGGGCATTCGCTTGGTCCTTGCCTTCGAGCGACCGCCGGCGCCATTGCCGGCGGCATGGTTCGTCCCTTTCCCGGCTGGTCATGGCCTCCGGGCGGGAAAGAGGGCCGACTATACAGGTTTCCCAGTGGGGGAAAAGGTTGACGCCGCGTCAACCGGCGGACACGGGTCGGCCGTCCGGATCGGCGATGTCCCCGTAGGTTTCCTCCGGAATTCCGTCCGCGTCGGGGTCGGGCGGAGGCTCGACGGGGCCTTCCTCTCCGGCGCCGGTCTCGGAATCCGTCTCGGCCGCCTCCGGCTCCGGCGGCGGCAGGCCGGCCTTGCGTTCCAGGTCCTGGGCGTCCTCCTCGCGCCCCAGCGCGCGCAGCGCCGCCGCCAGGTTGACCTGGCTGAGGGCGAGCGAGGCGTCGCCCGGCATCAGGCGCTTCTCCTTGATGGCGACGGCGCGGCGGAACAGGGGCTCGGCCGCCTGGGTCTTGCCGCGGCGCCGGTAATGGAGGCCCAGGTTGTTGAGCACGGCGGCCACGTTCAGGTGGTCGTCGCCCCAGGCGGCCTCGTCGGCGGTCAGGGCGCGCTGGTAATACTGTTCCGCCGACCGGGCGTCGCCCGCCAGGTCGCAGGCCAGGCCCAGATTGTTGAGAATGCCGCCCAGGTCGGGGTGGGCGCCCGCCTGGGCCGCCTCAAGGACATCGAGGGCGGCCGTGAAATGCCTGCGCGCGGCCTGGTAGTCCTCCCGCCCGTGGGCCAGGGCCCCCAGGCGGGCGAGGCATTCGACGCGCAGTTCCCTGTCGTCGTCCGGCGCGGCCTCGGCGGCGAGGCCGTAAAGGGTCGCGGCCTCTTCCGCGTCGCCGCGCGCGGACATCAGGTCGCCCGCCACCAGACGCGTCAGCGCCGCCGCGCGGCCGTGCACGTCGGCGGTCCAGGCATGCTTGTGGCCGGTGGTGTCCTCCTCCTCGGCGGCGCGCACCAGAAGGTTGGTGCCGCGGACGATGTCGCCCGAGGCGATGGCGCCCCGCGCCTCGTTGAGAAGCTTGGCGGCGGCCGCCGAGCCGGCGCTGACGGTGCCGAGGCGCGCGCGCAGATCGTCCAGTTCGCCGGCGAAGGACCGCAGCCGCCCGTCCCGCGCCTGGCCCTCCAGGCCGCGGGCCGCCAGCAGGTCGGCCAGGCCCTGGATCTCCGGCGTGTCGGGCAGGGGCACGGGGTCCATGGGAGGCGGGGTGGGGGAATCGTCCGCCGCCGATTGCGCGCGCAGCGTCGGCTCGGGCCGGTCGAGGCGTTCGCCGCCGCGCAGCCGCCTGCCGCCCAGCACCAGCACGGCGACCAGCGCCAGGGCGCCCGCCCCGGCTGCGGCCAGCGCCCAGGTCGGCATGGTGGCGACGGTTTCCGTCAGCGGCGCCCACAGGTTCGCGGTCGCGTCGAGAAGCCCGTCGCGGATCAACGAAATGTCCGACAGAAACTGTTCCATGGCGGAAAAAGGTACCCGTCCGGGCCGCGTTTGGACAGGGGATTGGCCCAAGGGCTTGCCTGCGGCGCAACGCGGCGGGACGGCCCGTGGCGCCGCGCCGTTCCGAGACGGCCCGGTCGGCGCCGCCGATTCGCGCCGCCCGTTCTATGCCATGGGGCGGAAGGCGGGATAGTCGAAGGGCAGGGCCCGTGCGCGCAGCATCTCCTGGCGGCGGGCACGCTCGTCCTCGTCGTCGATGTTGCGCTGGATGAACGCCTCGACCGTGTCGGCGAGGGCATGAAGGGACAGCAGGCGTTCGATCAGGTCGCGCTGGCGAAGGGCGGGATGGCCGCGGCCCGTGGCCGGGATTTCGGCGAGCGGCACCGGCCGCCCGTCGATGGCGAGCGCCCCGCGGGCGCCGATGTAGGCCCCGGCGCGAGTCACGGCGGGGCCGAACTCGGCCTCCATCCGCAGGTCCGCCAGTTCGCCGTAGACGTAGTTGCCGCGCCCCGTCTCCGTCATGTGCATCCGGGTAAGCTGCGTGTCGGTCAACCAGTTGACGAACAGGGTCACCGTCGTTCCCGGCGCCGGATGCAGGGTCGCCGGGATCGACCCGTAGCCCGCGAAATGGGCCGAATAGACGCTGTCGAAATCGTTCAGGCGGACCCGGACCACGGGCACCGCGCCGTCCTCGGGCATGGCGAATTTCCAGCTCAGCGCCGACGGCGACTGGTTGGAGCCGCAGGCGATCACCGGCGTGCGGCCCGAAAGATCGCCGAGATCGGCGTCGCGCGCCACCGGGCGGACGTCGCCCGCGTGGATGACGAACGAGCGGTCGGGAACGTCGTAGGGATAGGCCAGCGCCCGGGTGACGGAGCGGGGACGGCGCGGACGGTCGGGGGCGGGCGGCGGCTTATTCAAGGTATTTGGCGATGTCCACGTCGTCGATCTGGTAGGGCTCCAGGAAGCGGTCGGCGTATTCCTTGTACACGCCCGACGTCAGGAACAGCTTGAACAGCTCGCCGTCGATATGCGCGTCCTTCTTCATGAAGGACATGATCTTGATGCTGTCCGACAGCTTCTTGGGGTCCTTGTAGGGGCGGTCGGCGGCGGTCAGCGCCTCGAAGATGTCGGCGATCGCCATGATGCGCGCCGGGACCGACATTTCCCGTTCCGTCAGCTTCCGCGGATATCCCGTGCCGTCCATCTTTTCGTGGTGGCCGCCCGCGTATTCCGGCACCCGTTTCAGGTGCTTCGGGAACGGCAGCTGCTCCAGCATGATGATGGTCTGCACGATGTGGTCGTTGATCTTGAACCGCTCTTCCTCGGTCAGCGTGCCGCGGGCGATGCACAGGTTGTAGATTTCGCCGAAGTTGTATTTGTGCTCGGGGATGTTCAGCTTGAACCCGAACGGGTTGTCGGGCTGGGCGGCCGGCTCCAGCGCGTCGCGGTAGACGACGTGGTCCTCGCGGTCCTCAAGCAGGTCTTCCTTGGCGGGCAGGGGCTTGGGCGGCGTGCGGTCCTTGCGCTTGCGCTCGTCGAAGGACAATCCCAGACGGTCGTCCAGCGTGCGGGTCCATTGCATCTTGCCGATCTCGCGGATGCGCTCCTGGTGCTCGGGCGCCATGAATTCGTCGCCCACGTTGGCCCGCGCGACGAATTCGTAGTCGTCGTCCAGCTTGGCAAGCCGCTCGTCCAGGGCCGCCTTCAATTCCGCCGGATCGCCCCCGCCTTCGGCCAGCGCCTTGTAGTATTCGACCTCGGCCTCGCGCTTCATCACCTCGAAACGCATGCGGATCTCGTGGATGCGGTTGTAGATGGTTTCCAGCTTGACCGCCTTGTCGACCACGTATTCCGGCGTCGTCACCTTGCCGCAGTCATGCAGCCACGCCCCGATGTGCAGTTCGTACCACTGCTCCTCGGTCAGCTCGAAATCCTTGAACGGCCCCTCGTGGTCGTCGCAGGCGGCCTTGGCCAGCATCTTGGTCAGCTCGGGCACGCGCTGGCAGTGGCCGCCGGTATAGGGCGACTTGGCGTCGATGGCCGACGCGATCAGTTCGATGAAGCTCTCGAGCAGCCGGCGCTGGCCGTCCAGCAATTGCTGGTTGTCGAGCGCCACGGCGGCCTGGGAGGCGAGCGCCTCGACCAGCGGCTGAATCTCCTTCGAGAACTCGATGACCTCGCCCGTCGCCTTGTCCGTGGCGTTGAGCAGCTGGATCACGCCGATGATCTCGTCCTGGCTGTTCTTCAGCGGCACGGTCAGGAACGACTTGGACCGGTAGCCGGTGCCCTCGTCGAACTTCTTGGTGCCGGAAAAGTCGAAGTGCTCGGCCTCGTAGGCGTCCCTGATGTTGATCGATTCGCCGGTCAGGGCGCAGTAGCTGGCGATGTTCTTCTGGTTCGGCTGGCCGGTTTCCGGATCGTACATGCGGATCGGCGGGAAGGTGATGTCCTTCCCCGTGGTGCCGCCCAGCGCGATCTTCAGCGAGTCCGTGCGCATGATCTCGAACTTCAGCGCGTCGTCGTCGGTCTTGATGTAAAGGGTTCCGCCGTCGGCGTCGGTCAGGTCCTTGGCTTCCAGAAGGATCTTTTCCATCAGCCGGTTGGTGTCGCGTTCCGCCGAGAGCGCGATGCCGACGTCGATCAGGCGCTGAAAATTCTTCAGCGCCGCATCGCTCCCCGCGGTCTTCACGTCACCGGACATATCGCACCAATGAGGTCGTCTTTTCCCGCCGTGCCCCGGGGGGAATCAGGCCATTCCGGCCGGATTCCCCGCAAAATCCTAAACCGCCGATGTTTTACAGGGTGTTAATGTGATGAACCGGCCGGGAAAGGGTATCCGCCTTTGCCGCCCATGACAACTGAACGCGGTCGCGGGTGTCTGCGCACGGGGGCGGGGAATTTTCGCCTTTTGCCCAATGGATTCAGCGGCTAACGTCGGGCCGCCCCGGCGGAGCCGCCGGGCGCGCCAGGAGACACGCAAATGGCCTACGCCTCGCTCAGGGATTTCATCTTCAACCGGCTCGAGCCGGCGGGGCGCCTCGTGCGCGTCAAGACCCCCGTCACGCCGGACCTGGAGATGACGGAAATCCAGACCCGTCTGATCGCCGAGGGCGGCCCCGCCGTGCTGTTCGAAAACACGGTTCGACCCGATGGCGGCCCCTACGGCATGCCCGTCCTGGTCAACCTGTTCGGCACGGTGGAGCGCGTCGCCTGGGGCATGGGGCGCGAACCGCACGAGCTGCGCGAGGTCGGCGAGACGCTGGCCTTTCTGCGCCAGCCGGAACCGCCGGAAAGCCTGCGCCAGACCATGGAGATGCTGCCGCTTCTGAAGACCATGGTCGCCATGAAGCCCAAGACCGTGTCGTCGGCGCCCTGCCAGGAGATCGTGCTGACCGGCGACGACATCGACCTAGCGGCCCTGCCCGTGCAGACCTGCTGGCCGGGCGAGCCGGCGCCGCTCATCACCTGGCCGCTGGTCGTCACCCAGGGGCCCGAGGCGGGACAGAAGGGCGGCGACAGGCGCGACGCCTTCAACCTGGGCATCTACCGCATGCAGGTGACCGGACGGAACACCACGCTGATGCGCTGGCTCAAGCACCGCGGCGGCGCGCAGCACCACGCCCGGTGGAAGGAGACGCGGCGCGAGCCGCTGCCCGCCGCCGCCGTGATCGGCGCCGACCCGGGCACCATCCTGGCCGCCGTCACGCCCGTGCCGGATACGCTTTCCGAATACCAGTTCGCGGGCATGCTGCGCGGCAAACGGGTCGAACTGGTCGACTGCAAGACCGTGCCGCTGAAGGTCCCGGCCGGGGCCGAGATCGTCATCGAGGGCCATGTCTCGCTCGAGGATTACGGCGACGAAGGGCCCTACGGCGACCACACGGGCTATTACAATTCGGTCGAACCGTTCCCCGTGTTCACGGTCTCGGCCGTCACCATGCGCCGCGATCCGATCTATCTCTCGACCTACACGGGCCGCCCGCCCGACGAGCCCGCGATCCTGGGCGAGGCCCTGAACGAGGTCTTCGTGCCGCTGTTCCGCCAGCAGTTCCCGGAGGTCGTGGATTTCTGGCTGCCGCCCGAGGCCTGCTCCTACCGCGTCGCCGTGGTCAGCATGAAGAAGGCCTACGCCGGGCATGCCAAGCGCATCATGATGGGCGTGTGGTCCTACCTGCGGCAGTTCACCTATACCAAGTTCGTGATCGTCGTGGACGCCGACATCGACGCGCGCGACTGGAAGGACGTGGTGTGGGCGGTCTCGACCAACGTCGATCCGGCGCGCGACGTGACGATGATCGAGAACACGCCCATCGACTACCTGGATTTCGCCTCGCCCGAGGCGGGCCTGGGCAGCAAGATGGGGATCGACGCGACGGCCAAGATGGGCGCGGAAACGCGGCGCGACTGGGGCCGCAAGATCCGCATGTCGGATGACGTGATCGACGAGGTCACGCGCAAATGGGCCGATTACGGCCTGCCCGGTTCGGGCAAGCCGATCTGGAAATAGCGATCGAAAGAAAAAGAAAGGGCCGGCCGCCTATTGGCTGGCCCAGACGATGCGGGAGATCCATTCGACCTGGGAAAGCTCGAGCGAGCGGTCCTCGTGGACCGGGTTGAGGGACTGCAGGTCGATGTGCCGCGCCGTGCGGCGGATCAGCACCTTGGCCATGACCTCGCCCTCGGTGGTCTTGACCACGACCCGGTCGCCGCGGCGCACCGAGGCATGGGGGGCGACGATGATGGTGTCGCCGTCGCGGAACACGGGCTCCATGCTGTCGCCGTTGATTTCCAGGGCGAAGGCGTTGGGGTCGTTCAGGCCGGGGAAGGGGATTTCGTCCCAGCTGCCGCCCACGGGATAGCCGGCGTCGTCGAAGAAGCCCGAATTGCCCGCCTGGGCGAAACCGATCAGCGGAATGTTGCGGTAGACGCCGCCGCCCTCCGTCTCGTCCACGTAGGACACCCATTCCGACAGACTGGCCCCCGTGGCCTGCAGGATCTTGGCGATGCTCTCCGTCGACGGCCAGCGCAGCTTGCCGTCGCGGGTCGTCCGCTTGCTCTTGTTGAAGGTGGTGGGGTCGAGCCCGGCCTTGCGGGCGAGGCCCGAGGTCGACAGGCCGTGCTCGCGCGCCAGCCGGTCCACCGCATGCCATACGCTAGAATGCCGTAACATGGGAACATTGTCTTACAATCTGGCGAAAATTTCCATAGCGAATCGACCGGGGCGGCCATGCGCCGCGGTACGGGCGGAACCGCAGGGACGGGCCGGATATCCCGATTGAAAGGACAGATATAGGATTTATAGCCTAAAAAATAATTGACATGGGAATTTCAAGGCGCGTATCTGTATTTGTTCTCTAAATGTTCCAATGTGTCCGGCGACAAGGAGCGCGCCTTCCCGTGAAACGCAAACGCTACATCCCGCGGCCCCTTCCCGGCGGCGCGGCCCGGCCCTTCGAGACGGCCGAGGAAGCCTGGTTCTGGTTCATCCGCGCCCATAAGGCGCGTCGCGACGGCCGACGGTTCGAGGCCGGGGGCGGCATGGTCCGCCCCTGCGAGGCCGACGACGTGTACCTGGCGGCATTGACGCTGGTGCGGGCCGGGGTGCTGCGGCTGCTGCATTTGCGCACGCTGCTGGACTTCGGCGTCCGGGAACGCGCGCCCGATGCCCGCGTCGGCGACGAAGCCCAGGCGGCCCGCCTGTGGGACGAGGCCCTCGACCGCATGGCGACCGTCCTGCGCAGGAAAGGCATCCTGGCGTGACCGGCGAGGCGGCGCCCGTGGCCGGGCCGGACCTGGCCGTGGTGGCCTTTACCGGCCGGGCCACCTTGCCCTGGCTGCGGGTGCTGCGGCCCGGGTTCCGCCATTGTTTCGTGCTGCTGCGCACGCGCGGGCAGTGGCTTTATTACGACCCCATGGCGCATTACACCTTGGCATCGGTCATCGGGGCCTATCCGCTGCTGGGCCTCCTGCGGGTGTTCCGCGGCCAGGGCTGCCGCGTGCGCCTGGCGCGTCCCCGCGTGCCGCCGCCGCGGGCGCTCGCCTGGCGGCCCTATACCTGCGTCGAGGCGGCGAAGCGCGTGCTCGGCCTGCGGGAGCCCTGGGTGTTTACTCCCTGGCAGCTCTACCGCCGGTTGGGCAGGCGGCGGCCGGGTGGTGTATGATGGGGACGATGGAGAGCCCCGGCCGGCACCGGAGCGAAAAAGCCCGTCATGGCCCTTGTCACGGAACCGGAAAACGATGACGCCCGCGCCGTGCGCGCCGCCGCGGCGATCCTGAACCTGAGCGAATACGACCTTTTCCAACTCGCCTTCGAACGCTGGTGGGGCCGCCCGCCCCGGAACGGCGAACTGGAGCCCGCCTTCGTCGCCTTCCTGTTCGACCAGGGCACGCCCCACTGGGCCCGCCATTTCGCGCGCCGGGTGCTCGACGAGGCCGAGGCCGGCACCCTCGACCGCGCGGCCTTGGGGGCCGGGCGCTTCAAGCGGGTCGTGCCGTTGCCGACGCGGGCCCGCCCGCCGCTGTCCGTGACCCTGCTGTTGCTGGCGGTCTATGTGCTGGGGGCCGCGGCAATTCATTACAGAATCGAATTGAAATCGCAGGCCTGCGATGTCCTGGCGCGCGGCGGCTGGCCCGCCCTCATCGCCGCCGCCCTGGTCGAGGGCGAGGGGGCGCTGTGCGGAAAGGGACGGACGGAGGTCAGCCCGCCGGCGCCGCCAGCAGGCGGCCCGCGATGATGGCGACCAGAACGATCAGCCCGAGGTCGCGGTTCGACTTGAAGCGCGCCAGGCAGACCTTGGCGTCATCGAGATCGAGGCCGCGCACCTGCCAGGCGAGATGCAGGGCACCGGCCGCCAGTCCGGCATAGTAGGCCCCGTGCAGGCCCGCGAGGTGGCCGGCGGCCGCCAGCAGGGCCACGGTCCCGCCGTAGAAGGCCCACAGCCAGGACCTGGTCGCGTCGCCGAACTTCAAGGCCGTCGACTTCACGCCGATCAGCACGTCGTCCTCCTTGTCCTGGTGGGCGTAGATGGTGTCGTAGCCGAGCGTCCACAGGACGCCCGCGGCGTAAAGGACGACGGCGGGCGCGGCGAGGCCGCCCGTGACCGCCGACCAGCCGACCAGGGCGCCCCAGTTGAAGGTCAGGCCGAGCACCAGTTGCGGCCAGTAGGTGACCCGCTTGGCGAACGGATAGATCGCCACCAGGGCCAGCGACGCCGCCGCCAGGACCACGGTGTAGGCGTTGAACTGCAGCAGCACGACGAGACCGATGCCGAGCTGCAGGGCCAGGAAGGCGAAGGCGTGAACGACGCTCACCTGCCCCGAGGCGATGGGCCGGCCGGCGGTGCGGGCGACCTGCTTGTCGAAATCCCGGTCGGCGATGTCGTTGACCGTGCAGCCGGCGCCGCGCATGACGAGCGCGCCCAGGGCGAACAGAATCATGTACCAGGGGTCGGGCCAGCCCGCCGAAGCGAGCGCCAGCGACCACCAGCAGGGCAGCAGCAGCAGCCAGGTGCCGATGGGCCGGTCCATGCGCGCCAGCCGCAGGTAGGGACGCAGCGGCGCCCAGGCCAGGCGGTCGATCCAGCCGCCCGTCGGGATGTCGCTGGCGGAAACCTGTTGTCGCTCGTCCATGATGCCCTTTAATAGGGGCCGGACCGGGGCGAGGGGAAGGGAAAATCCGCCATGGCGGCAGGCATCCGCCTTTACATCGACGGAACCTTGCGTGACGGCGCGGCCGTCGACGCGACGCCGGAGCAGGCCCACTACCTGGGCCGCGTCATGCGGCTGGGCCGCGGCGACGCCGTCGTCCTGTTCAACGGCCGCGACGGCGAATGGCGCGCGGAGATCGAGGACCTGGGCAAGCGGTCTTGCCGCCTGGCGGTTCTCGGGAAGCTTCGGGACCAGGCAGAGGCGCCGGGACCCTGGCTCGCCTTCGCGCCGGTGAAGAAGACGGGCACCGACTTCATCGTCCAGAAGGCGACGGAACTGGGGGCCTCGCGCCTGATGCCCGTCGCCACGGCCAACAGCCAGACCGCGCGCCTCAACACCGAGCGCCTGCGTGCCACCGCCGTCGAGGCGGCGGAGCAGTGCGAGCGCCTGTCCGTTCCGCAAGTGGACGACATGGCGGACCTGGAAGCCCTTCTCGCGGCCTGGCCCGAGCGGCGCCGCCTGTTCGTGCTGGACGAAACGGGCGGCGGCCGGCCGCTTGCGGCGGCGGCGCGGGCGGGCGAAAACGCGGCGGGCGGCGCGGTCGGATTTTTGGTCGGTCCCGAAGGCGGCTTTCAGGCGCGGGAGCTTGACAGGTTTGCTAAGCTTCCCTTCATCATCCCGGTTATGCTGGGTCCCCGCATCCTGCGCGCCGAAACGGCCTGCCTTGCCGCCCTTGCGGTGTGGCAGGCGGTTGCGGGCGACTGGAAATGACCAGATATAGGTACGGTGTCGTCCTTCCCGGCGCCGCCCCTCCAACGACGAAAGATCCGGCCATGGCCAATGACAGTTCCCCCAAATCCCACCCGGTCACCGACAAGGCGGCCCTGGTCGAATACCTGGCGGCGGGATGCAAGCCCGAACGCGAATGGCGCATCGGCACCGAGCACGAGAAATTCGCCTACGACCTGAAGACCCTGCGCCCGCTGACCTACGACGGCACACCGGGCGTGCGCCAGATGCTGGAGGCATTGACCCGCTTCGGCTGGCAGCCGGTCCTGGAAAAGGGCAACGTCATCGCGCTGTCCAAGCCCGACCGCAGCTCGATCTCGCTGGAGCCGGCGGGGCAGCTGGAACTGTCGGGCGCGCCGCTCGAGACCATCCACCAGACCTGCGGCGAGGTGACCCAGCACCTGAAGCAGGTCAAGACCGTGGCCGGCGAACTGGGCATCGGGTTCCTGGGTCTTGGCTACAACCCCAAATGGCCGATCGAGGACATGCCCTGGATGCCCAAGGGCCGCTACGCCATCATGCGGGAATACATGCCGACGCGGGGCTCGCTCGGCCTGCACATGATGCAGTCGACCTGCACCGTGCAGGTCAACCTGGATTTCCCGTCCGAAGACGTCATGCGCCAGATGTTCCGCATCGCGCTGGCGCTGCAGCCCATCGCCACGGCGCTGTGGGCCAACTCGCCGTTCCGCGAGGGCAAGCCCAACGGATATCTGTCCTACCGCTCGCACATCTGGACCGACGTCGATCCGGACCGCTGCGGCACCCTGCCCTTCGTGTTCGAGGACGGCTTCGGGTTCGAGCGCTACGTCGACTACATGCTCGACGTGCCCATGTACTTCGTCTACCGCGACGGCGCCTACATCAACGCCGCGGGGCAGTCGTTCCGCGACTTCATGGCGGGCAGGCTGCCGGCCCTGCCGGGCGAACTGCCGACCATGAAGGACTGGGAGGACCACCTGACCACCGCGTTTCCCGAGGTGCGGCTCAAGACATTCCTGGAAATGCGCGGCGCCGACGGCGGGCCCTGGGCCAGGCTGTGTGCGCTGTCGGCGTTCTGGGTCGGGCTGCTGTACGACACGCAGGCCCGCGACGCCGCCTGGGACCTCGTCAAGGACTGGACCGCGGAGGAGCGCGAGGCCATGCGCCGCGACGTGCCCCGGACCGCGCTCAAGACCCCGTTCCGCGACCGCCAGGTCAAGGAGATCGCCTGCGAGGCCTTGTGCATCGCCCGCCTGGGGCTGAAGAACCGCGCCCGGCTCGACGCCGTGGGCCTGGACGAAAGCCACTTCCTGCAGCCCATGTACCACATCTGCGATTCGGGCCTGACCCAGGCCGAGGAACTGCTGGTCGCCTACGAGCGCCGCTGGAAGGGCAACATCGACCCCGTGTTCACGGAGTATGCGTACTAGCCCGGCGCCCTTGCTCTCGGGCCGTCGCGGCGGTAGGTTCCGGCTCCGTTTTCGCCCGAGAAGGCCCGACCATGACCGATCTGCGTACCCTTGCCGAAACCACCAACGCCTGGCCCTTCGCCGAGGCCCGCGACCTTCTGAAGCGGCTCAAGGGCAAGGTTCCGGAAAAAGGCTACGTGCTGTTCGAAACGGGCTACGGCCCCTCGGGCCTGCCGCACATCGGCACCTTCGGCGAGGTCGCGCGCACGACCATGGTGCGCCATGCGTTCGCCACGCTGACCGACATGCCGACCAAACTGTTCGCCTTTTCCGACGACATGGACGGGCTCAGGAAGGTGCCCGACAACCTGCCCAACCAGGACATGCTGCGCGAGTATTCCGAGGAAAAGGACGCCGACGGCGTGATCCGCCGCAACGGCTCGCCGCTGTCGGCCATTCCCGATCCGTTCGGCGCCTATGAAAGCTTCGCCCGCCACAACAACAAGAAGCTGTGTGCCTTCCTCGACGAATTCGGCTTCGACTACGACTTCAAGAGCGCCACGGAGACCTACGCCTCGGGTGCGTTCGACGACGTTCTGGTGCGCTGCCTGGAGCGCGAGGCCGACGTGCGCAAGGTCGTCACGCCGACCCTGGGCGAGGTCCGGCGCAAGACCTATTGTCCGTTCCTGCCCGTCGTCACGCGCTACGACGACCGCCTCGCGATCGAGCGCAGGCAGGTCCTTCACCACGTGATGGTGAAGGAGGCCCGGGTCGCCGACGGCATCGCCGTGTTCCAGGAGGTCGACCCGCCCACGGGCGACCCGGTGGGCGATCCGTTCGAGCATCCCGTGACCGGCGGGCACTGCAAGCTGCAGTGGCGCGTCGACTGGGCCATGCGCTGGGCCGCGTTCGGCGTCGACTACGAGATGTACGGCAAGGACCTGATCGAATCGGCCCGGCTGTCGGGCGCGATCTGCCGCATCCTCGGCGGCACGCCGCCGGCCGGTTTCAACTACGAACTGTTCCTCGACGAGAACGGCGAGAAGATCTCCAAGTCGCGCGGCAACGGCCTCAGCATGGAGGAATGGCTCGCCTACGCGCCGCCGGAAAGCCTGGCGCTGTTCATGTTCCAGAAGCCCAAGACGGCGAAGCGCCTGTACTTCGACGTGATCCCCCGCAACGTGGACGACTACCTGTCGCATCTCGCCGCCTATCCGGACCAGGACCCGGCCCAGCAGCTCGCCAACCCGGTCTGGCACATCCATTCCGGCACCCCGCCGGAGCCCCAGGCGGCGCTCGGCTATTCCATCCTGCTCAACCTCGTGGGCGTGTGCGGCACCGAGGACAAGTCCGTCCTTTGGCACTTCATCTCGCGCTACCGCCCCGACCTGACGTCGGAGAACGCGCCGTTCCTCGACGGCCTGGTCGCGACGGCCATCGACTACTACCGGGACTTCATCAAGCCGGCCAAGGTCTACCGCGCGCCGAGCGAGGCCGAACGGGCGGCCCTTCGCGACCTCGCCGACACGCTCAAGGCCATGGACCCCAAGGCCGAGGCCGAGGACCTGCAGACCCAGGTCTACGAGGTCGGCAAGCGCCACGGCTTCGAGAACCTGCGCGACTGGTTCAAGGCGCTCTACGAAATTCTCCTGGGCCAGTCCCAGGGCCCGCGCATGGGCTCCTTCATCGCGCTCTACGGGGTTAACGAGACTGTCGCCCTGATCGAGCGGGCACTCAAGGGCGAGGATCTGGCGGCGAGCGCGTGATTCAATATTTAGTGTTCGGAACCTCAGGCAAACCCTGGCAAAATCAGGTTATTCCTTCCTGATTCAGCGTGTGGAGTGGGTATATCTTGTGGAAACTGTGAATTACGGGCACAAAATGGCCGAAGCGGTCCTTGACGAACCGACTCGTTTCTAATTCAATCTATTGTGACGGCTTGGAAAGGCGAAGGGTCGCTCGATGCCCCACATCGGCGACCCTCCATAGTCTTTCGCGAGCCCCCGCAAGACTGCACGTCGGGAGCGGGAGCGGCACAAAACCAGCTGGAGTGAATCATCCCAGTACACCGAGTGTCAAGCCCGACGTCTCCTTAAACCGCCTGGGTATGTAGCCCCGGCACATGACATAGGAGTCTAAACGTCATGGCTAACTTTTTTGTAACCTACGACCTCAATGGTTCACATCCGACGCACCAGGATATGGATGACCATATCAAGGGTATCTGCCCTGTGCATGGGCGTGTGCTGGAAACTGTGTGGTACGTTCAGTACCAGGGTTCATCTGTACAGCTTCGTGACCGATTGCGGACGATCATGGGCAGCGAAGACTTGCTTCTCGTGATTGAGGCGAGTGATGCCGCATGGACCCGCCTTCTGGTTGATAGCGAATCGCTGATCAATGCATGGAGGAATGCCGCTTAACTAAGATGTCCCCGGGCTTGTAGTCCGGGGACATACTTTATCTCTGCGCGCTCTATATCGCGTGCTTAAACACAACCCATTGGCAATCTAAAATTACGCCCCTGTCCCCCCGACGGTAAGCCGGTCGATGAGCAGCGTCGGCTGCCCCACGCCCACCGGCACGCCCTGGCCGTCCTTGCCGCAGGTGCCGATGCCGGGGTCCATCTCCATGTCGTTGCCGACCATGGCGACGCGGGTCAGCACCTCCTTGCCGTCGCCGATCAGGGTCGCGCCCTTGAGGGGCCGGCCGATCCTGCCGCCCGTAATCTCGTAGGCCTCGGTGCAGGAGAACACGAACTTGCCGGAGGTTATGTCGACCTGGCCGCCGCCGAACGAGACGGCGTAGATCCCCTTCTTCACCGAGGCGAGGATTTCCTTCGGGTCCCTGTCGCCCGCCGGCATGTAGGTGTTGGTCATGCGCGGCAGCGGCTGGTGGGCGTAGCTTTCGCGCCGCCCGTTGCCCGTGGGCGCCATGCCCATGAGGCGCGCGTTGGTGCGGTCCTGCATGTAGCCCTTGAGGATGCCGTCCTCGATCAGCACCGTGTTCTCGGCGGGGGTGCCCTCGTCGTCGATGGTGAGGCTGCCGCGGCGGTCGGCGATGGTGCCGTCGTCGACCACGGTGACGCCCGGGGCCGCCACGCGCTGGCCCATCAGGCCCGAGAACACCGACGTCTTCTTGCGGTTGAAGTCGCCTTCGAGCCCGTGGCCGATCGCCTCGTGCAACAGGATGCCGGGCCAGCCGGGGCCGAGCACCACCGGCACCTCGCCCGCGGGGGCGGGGACCGACCGCAGATTGACTTCCGCCTGGCGGAAGGCCTCGTCGACCACATGCTTCCAGGCGGCCGGGTCCAGGTAGCGTTCGTAGGTCACGCGCCCGCCCGCACCATGGCCGCCCGATTCCATGCGGCCGTCCTGTTCCAGCACGACGGAGACGTTCATGCGCACCAGCGGGCGGATGTCGGCGACCCGGTGGCCGCCCGCGCGGACGATCTGAACGGCCTGCCAGTTGCCCAGGATCGACGCCGAGACCTGGCGCACGCGGGCGTCCTTGTCTCTTGCGTATTTGTCGATGGCGCGCAGCAGCGCGACCTTGTCCTGGAAATCGACCAGGGCCAGGGGATTGTCCTCCATGTAGAGCGCACGGTTGGTGCCCTGGGGGGGCGCGGCCAGGGCGCCCGTGTGGCCGCGGCGCACGGCCTTCACCGTTTCGCCGGCGCGGGCGATGGCGGCCTCCGACAGCTCGGACGCATGGGAATAGCCCGTGCTTTCGCCGGCGATGGCGCGCAGGCCGAAGCCCTGGGCGGTGTCGAAGCTGGCGGTCTTGATCTGCCCGTCGTCAAGCACCAGGCTCTCGGACTGCCGGTATTCCAAAAACAGTTCGCCGTCGTCCATGCCGGTCAGCGCGTCGTCCAGAAGGCCCTGCACGCGGCCCCGGTCCATGCCGGTGCGGTTGAAGAACAGGTCGTCGGTGGCGGCAAGGTCGGTCATGGCATCCCCTGGGATCGAAATGAATGGGATTGAAAATTATGGAGCGCGGAACGGCCCGGTCCTGGTTATATAGGGGCCGCTCTTCCTGTTTTCGAGTATACGGGTGACCATGTTCAAGGAACATCCCCTGCGCCGCGCCCTGGCCGAAGAAATCCACGCCCGCCCGCCCGCCGATCTGGCGGCGCCCGTGCAGGTCTCGCACATCGCGCTGATCTCGGGCGAGGACGGCATGGCGCCCCACGTCGCGCACCTGGAGACGCTGTGCAAGCACTTCCGCGTCTCCCCGCCGGCGGCGGACGCGACCCATTTCTCGACGGAACTGGGCGACCTCCGCCTCAAGTGGGAGCGCCACACGGAATTCTCGACCTTCACCATCCTGCGCCCGGGCGCCTTCGCCCAGCCGTTCAAGGGCACGGCCATCGACGGCCTGCCCAAGGACTGGCTGTCGGACCTGCCGGGCCAGGTCATCGCCGCCTGCCACGTGGCGGTCGAGAACACGGGCGGCGCCGGCCGCGCCATGGCCGAGATCGCCGGCCTGTTCGACAACAACCCCATGACGGGCTCGACGGTCGCGGGGGGCAAGGCGCGGTTCTGGACCGACTATCAGCTTCACGCCGACGGCTTTTACCGGTTTCTCCTGGACGTCGACGTCATCAGCGCGCCGAGCCTGGGGCGCCTGGTGCAGCGCATCCTGGAGATCGAGACCTACCGCATGATGGCCATGCTGGCCTTTCCGCTGGCCCGGGAATCGCGGCCGCGTCTGGCGGCGGTGGAGACCCGGCTGGGCGGCATCATCGCCCGCCTGGGCACCCGCGAGGCGGTCGAGGACGAACGCCAACTGCTGGACGACCTGTCGTCGCTGGCCGCCGAGACCGAGGCCGTCAACGTGGCGACGGCCTACCGTTTCGCCGCCGCGCGGGCCTATCACGAACTGATCAGGCGGCGCATGGCCTCCATGCGCGAGGAGCGGCTTGAGGGCGTGCTTCCCGCCATGGACTTCCTCGACCGCCGCTTCGCGCCGGCCATGGAAAGCTGCGAAAACCTGTCGACCCGCCTGGAAAGCCTGTCGGGCCGCATCGCGCGGGCGACGTCCCTGCTCAGGACTCGGGTCGACGTGGCGCTGGAGGCCCAGAACCGCGACCTGCTGGAATCCATGAACCGCCGCGCGCGCCTGCAGCTTCGCCTGCAGGAAACCGTGGAAGGCCTGTCGGTCGTCGCCATCAGCTATTACCTGCTGTCCCTCGTTTCATACCTGGCCAAGGGGGCGAAGACGGCGGGTCTGTCGTCCGTCGATCCCTACGTCGTCGTCTCGGCCGCCTTCCTGCCCGTGGTCGCCGGCATCTGGTTCGGCGTGCGCCGGATGCGCCGGGTGATCGAAAAATCGACGGGCGGGAAGCCGCCCGCCGACCCCTGAGCGCCGGGGGCGGACGCGTCCTTCACCCTTGACCTTTTCCCGGCCGGGTGTATGTTCCGAGCCTCGTGGTGATTTGTTCGACCAGCTTGCGGCCACGTTAAAAATCCCGCTAAACGGTCTGTGGCGTTCTCGCCCTGACCCTTTTTCGGCGGTCGGGGTTTTTTGTGGCCGGGCCGGACCCGGAATGCAGAGAGAGCGTGCGATGACAGACGACAAAACCGATCCCGAATCCTGGCGCCCGGCGACCCAGATGGTGCGCGGCGGCACTTTTCGATCCAACTTCGAGGAAACGTCGGAGGCCATCTTCGCGACCTCGGGCTACGTCTACGGCTCGGCCGAACAGGCGGAGCAGGCCTTCAAGGGCGAGGTCGAGCGCTATATCTATTCGCGCTACGCCAACCCGACGGTCTGCATGTTCGAAAAGCGCATGGCGCTTTTGGAGGGGGCGAAATTCGGCATGGCCTTCGGCAGCGGCATGGCGGCCATGTTCGGCTCGCTCGCCAGCTTCGTCAGGGCCGGGGACCGCGTCGTCGCCTCGCGGGCGCTGTTCGGCTCGTGCCTCTACGTGATTCAGGATCTTCTGCCGAAGTACGGGGTCGAGTCCGTGCTGGTCGACGGCACCGACCTGGCCCAGTGGGAGCAGGCGCTGTCGGAACCGGCCAAGGCCGTGTTCCTGGAAACGCCGTCCAACCCCTGTCTCGACATCATCGACGTCCAGGCCGTGGCCGACCTGACGCACAAGGCGGGCGGCCGGCTGATCGTCGACAACGTGTTCGCCACGCCGGTGCTGCAGAAGCCGCTGACCCTCGGCGCCGACATCGTCATGTATTCGACCACCAAGCACGTCGATGGCCAGGGCCGGTGCATGGGCGGCGCGCTGCTGACCGACGACGAGGATTATTACAACGACCACCTGGTGCCCTGGATGCGTCACACCGGCCCGGCCATGAGCCCGTTCAACGCCTGGACCATGCTCAAGGGGCTGGAGACGCTGGACATCCGCGTGCGCCAGCACTGCGTCAACGCCCAGGCGTTGGCCGAATTCCTCGAAGGACGGCCGGGCATCGTCAAGGTCCTCTACCCGACCCTGAAATCCCATCCGCAGCACGACCTCGCCATGAAGCAGATGGCGGCGGGTTCGACAATGCTGTCCTTCGAATTGGCGGGCGGCAAGGCGGCCGCGTTCCGGTTCCTGAACGCCCTCAACCTGGTCGACATCTCCAACAACCTGGGCGACACCAAGAGCCTGACCACCCATCCGGCGACCACGACGCATCAGCGCCTGACGCCAGAGGACCGCGCGGCGCTCGGTATCGGCGACGGGCTGGTCCGCCTGTCGGTGGGGCTGGAGGACGTGGAAGACCTGAAGGAAGACCTGGCGCGGGGGCTGAAGGCGGCGAACGGGTAACGCAAATCCCGAGCGGGCCGACTTCAGGCCCGCGACGACGATTTGCGTAAACAGAAAACCGAGCGGTCTATTTTTTGCGCAAAACAACTTTCGCGGTCGAAATCGGCCGCTCAGGTTTTGCGGCTATTTCTGCACCCAAGGCAGGCCGTCGACCTTCCAGCCGCCGACGGTGCCGCGGTGCTGGCCCGCGTCCTTGTCGCCTTCGAAGCCGGTCAGCACGTTGTAGGACCTGGCGTAGCCGGCCTGCGTCGCGGCCTTGGCGGCGGCGATGGAGCGCACGCCCGAACGGCACAGGAACAGCACCGTCGCGTCCTTGTCGGGAACCTGGTCGTCGAGGTCGTCGGTGAATTCCGTATTGATCTCGCCCGTCGGGAACAGAACCCAGGAGATCATCTTCAGTTCCTTGCCCAGATCCGACAGGTCGGGCAGGCCGACATAGGCCCATTCGGCATGGGTGCGCACGTCGACCAGCACCGCCTTGGGGTCCTTTCGCAGCATCTCCCAGGCTTCCTTGGGGGTGATGTCTCCGGCGTATCCGTCGCTCATGGTTCGCTCGCTCGTCGGTTCGGTGAGGCGGCCCATGTATCGCCCAGGGTGCCTTATGCGTCCAGCACTTTCAACATTTCCGGGACGGTGACGAACTTCTCGCGCGGGCGGACGCTGCCTTCGGCGCGGGCGATCTCGGCGGCCTCGATCTTCTTCCAGTCCTCGAAGGTGACAACGCGCACGCCGCGCTCCTTGAGAAGGGGCGCCAGCGCCGCGCGGCCCGGCCTGCCGTGCGCGGGTCCGTGGGCGATCTCCTTGAAGTCGGCACGGATGTATTCGGCGACGGTCACCCCGTCGGGCCGGTTGGACGAGATCACCCCCGTCGGCCCGCGCTTGATCCAGCCGACGGCGTACAGCCCGTCGTCGACCCGGCCGTCGTCGTTGGGGATGATCCCCGCCTTGTCGTCGAACGGCGCGCCCTCGACGGGGTCCGATCGGTAGCCGATGGCGGCGATCACCAGGCCGCAGGGGATCTCGAACAACTCACCGGTGCCCCGGGCCCGGCCGTCGACCACGTTCGTGCGTTCGAATTTCACCGCTTCGACCCGGTCGTCGCCCAGGATTTCCACGGGCTGGGCGAAAAATTCGAAATGGATGCGCTTGGGCTTGGCGGCGGGGTCGTTCCCGGCGTATTCGCGCAGGCTCGCCAGGTTGCGCTCGGTCAGGCGCCTGTCGCGCGGGTCCATGTCGTCGGGCACGGAATCGGGCAGCTGTTCGGCGCGCGCCAGCGGCACCGCCTGTTCAAGCTCGCCCAGTTCGCGCAGTTCCACATTGGTGAATTTGGCCTCCAGCGGGCCGCGCCGGCCGGTCATGTAGACGTCGGCGAGGGGCGACGCCGCGATGAGTTCCATGGCATGGGCGGCGATGTCCGCATGGGCCATGCCCTCGCGGGAGCGCACCAGCACGCGGGCGCAGTCCAACGCCACGTTGCCGTTGCCGATGACGACGGCGGTCGCGGTGTTCAGGTCCGGCGCCAGGTCGCTGAAATCCGGGTGCCCGTTGTACCAGCCGACGAAGGCGGCGGAACCGTGCACGCCCTCCTTGTCGGCGCCCGGAATGGTCAGCTTGCGGTCGCCGGGCGCGCCGACGGCCAACACGACGGCGTCGTACATTTCGCGCAGCTCGACCAGGCTGACGTCCTTGTTGACCTCGACGTTGCCGAAATAGCGAACCGCGTCGAACCGGGCCGTCTGCTCGTACTTGCGCGCAACCTTCTTGGTGGTCTGATGGTCCGGCGCCACGCCCCCCCGGATCAGGCCGTAGGGCGTGGGCAGGCGTTCGATGATGTCGACCTGGACGTCGCAGCCGCCGTCGACCAGGGCGTCCGCCGTATAGAACCCGGCAGGGCCCGAGCCGACGATGGCGACGGTGATGGTCATCTGCGCTGCCGGTCCCCCCAGATGCCCCGGTCAGTCCACGGTCCAGGTCCGCCCGGAACGGAGCAGCCTGTTGAAGTCGGGCTTCTCTGCCGGGGTGTGGGCCCGCACCAGGTCCGTCACCTCGTCGTCGTAGCACGGTCCCGGCGCGCAATAGAGCACGCCCAGCGCCACCGGCAAGGCCGGCGGCTCCATATGGGCCAACAGGGTGGCGATCATCCTGTTGGTTTCGTCGTGGACCAGGACGTCGGCCTCCGTCACGCCGTTCTCGCCGAGGGTGACGACTTCGAGCGACAGGGTCCGCGGGTTCAGGCGCAGGCCCTTTTCCCCGTCCTTGCCGAAGATCAGCGGCTTGCCGTGCTCCACATAGATCTGCCGGTCCGAGGCCAGGTCGCGCGCCGTGAAGGTCTCGAACACGCCGTCGTTGTAGACCTTGCAGTTCTGGAAGATTTCGACGAACGAGGTGCCGATGTGGGCATGCGCACGGGCCAGAATGTCCGGCAGATGCTTCTGGTTGCTGTCGACGCCGCGGGCGACGAAGCGGGCTCCGGCGCCCAGCGCGAACACGGTGGCCGAGGCCGGATTGTCGAGCGAGCCCCAGGGCGTGGAGGGCGAGCGGGTGCCCTGACGGGAAGTGGGCGAGTACTGGCCCTTGGTCAGTCCGTAGATCTCGTTGTTGAACAGCAGGAACTGCACGTTCACGTTCCGCCGCAACAGGTGGAACAGGTGGTTGCCGCCGATCGACAGCGCATCGCCGTCGCCCGAGATCACCCACACGTCGAGGTCCGGATTGGCCAGCTTCAGCCCCGTGGCGAAGGCCGGCGCGCGGCCGTGGATGGTGTGGAATCCGTAGGTCTTCACGTAATAGGGAAAGCGCGCGGCGCAGCCGATGCCCGACACGAACACCGTGTTCTCGGGCCGGGCGCCGATGTCGGCCAGCGTCTTCTGCACGGCCTTCAGGATGGCGTAGTCGCCGCAGCCGGGGCACCAGCGCACTTCCTGGTCCGTGGCGAAGTCCTTGGCGGTCAGCGTTTCGGGCGGGGTGACGACGTTCATGTCAGGTCTCCAGCCATCTCAATTTTCAAGTCTGGCGCGGATGGCGTCTTCGATTTCGGCGATCTTGAAGGGCTGTCCCGATACCTTGTTCAGGCCCTCGGCCGGGACCAGGTATTCGGCGCGCAGCACGTTGACGAGCTGCCCGTGGTTCATCTCCGGCACCAGGACCCGGTCGAAGCCCCTTAGAAGCTCGCCCAGATTGGCCGGGAACGGCCAGATGTGGCGCAGGTGGATGTGGCTCACGTCAAGGCCCTGCGTGCGCAGGTTCGACACGGCGCGGCTGATCGGGCCGTAGGTGGAGCCCCAGCCGACCACGGCCAGTTTGCCGCTCGCGTTGCCGTCCTCGACGCCCTGGGGGGGAATGTCCCTGGCGATGCCGGCGATCTTGGCGAACCGGGTATCGGTCATCTTCTGATGGTTGGCGGGGTCGTAGGAGATGTTCCCCGAGTCGTAGTCGCGCTCGATCCCGCCGAGGCGGTGCTCCAGGCCCGGCGTGCCGGGGACGGCCCAGGCCCGGGCGAGCGTTTCCGTGTCGCGCAGGAAGGGGTGGAAGCCTTCCGGGTCGGTGCGGAAGGCGACCGGAATCTTGGCGTAGTCGTTGATGTCCGGGACGCTCCAGGGCTCGGCCGCGTTGCCGATGTAGCCGTCGGTGAGAAGGAACACCGGCGTCATGTACTTGAGGGCGATGCGCACGGCCTCGATGGCGGCCTCGAAACAGTCCGACGGCGAACGCGCCGCCAGCACGCACAAGGGGCTGTCGGCGTTGCGGCCGAGAACGGCCTGGTACAGGTCCGACTGCTCCGTCTTGGTCGGCATGCCCGTGGACGGTCCGGCGCGTTGCGAGTTGACGATGACCATGGGCAGTTCGGTCGAGATGGCGAGGCCGATGGCCTCGGTCTTCAGCGCGATGCCCGGGCCCGACGACGACGTGACGCCGAGCGAGCCGCCGAACGACGCGCCGATGGCGGCGCAGGCGGCGGCGATCTCGTCCTCGGCCTGGAACGTGACGACGTTGTGGTCGATCATCTTCGACAGCGAATGCAGAAGCTGCGACGCCGGCGTGATGGGGTAGGACGCGAACACCATCTTGATGCCCGCCAGGTGCGTGCCCGCGGCCAGGCCCCAGGCCAGCGCCTCGGACCCCGTCACCGTGCGGTAGGTGCCGGGCGCGATCTCGGCGCGGTCGACGTGGAAGGCGTGGATGCCGTCCGGCAGTTCCATGGTTTCGGCGACCGTATGGCCGGCGTCCATGGCGGCGGCGTTGGCGGCGGCCAGTTCCGGGCGCGCCTTGAACTTGGCGTTCAGCCAGTCGGCCGTCGGCTTGCGCTCGCGGTCGTACAGCCAATAGACGAAGCCCAGCGTCCAGAAATTCTTGCAGCGCAGGGCCTCCTGCTTGGACAGGCCCGTGTCCTTCAACGCCTCCAGGGTCAGCTTGGAGATGTCGAGGGCGATCACGTGATAGCCCTCCAGGCTGCCGTCTTCCAGCGGATTGGCGGCGTAGCCCGCCTTGCGCAGGTCGCGCTCGCCGAAGCTGCCCGTGTCGGCGATGACGATGCCGCCCGGCTTCAGGCCGCCCAGCTCCACCTTCAACGCCGCCGGGTTCATGGCGACCAGCATGTCGAAGGCGTCGCCCGCGGTCTTGATCACGCGCGACCCGAAATTGATCTGGAACGACGACACGCCGAAGGTCGTGCCGGCCGGCGCCCGGATTTCCGCCGGAAAGTCGGGGAAGGTCGCGAGGTCGTTGCCGGCGAAGGCCGTGGCAAGGGTGAACTGCCCGCCCGTCAACTGCATGCCGTCGCCGGAGTCGCCCGCGAAGCGGACGACCGCGGATTCGACGGTTTCACGGAGGGAGGGGTCTAGGTCGCTTTCGGCAAGTGCGGTGTTGGACATGAATAAGCAATCCATTAGCAATCATCCGGCGTCATACATAACGGCGGCTGCAAAGGGGGCGAACGGCCGGTCCATGCCCGGCCGCCGATGCCATGAAGAACCGCCCTGCGAGGCCGTTACTTCATTGTTTCGATTTATCTAGTCCATGCATTGATGCAGAACAACCACAGTTTAATTAGTGTTTCCGGCCACATTCCGCTGGCCCCCATGTGCCTGCGGACCATATGTAGTGCCTGACCCCCACCGGCAGGAACAACCGAAACGGACCGACATGACCGCTAGCTCCAATTTTATCGATCGAGTTCAATCACTTATCGCGAAGGCCGAGGCCCTGGGCGCCGACGCGGCGGATGCGGTCTTCGTGCGGTCCGCCGCGCTGTCGCTGTCGCAGCGGCTCGGCAATCCCGAAGATTTGATGCGATCCGAGGACAACGACCTGGGCCTTCGCGTGTTCATCGGCAAGCGCCAGGCGGTGGTTTCGTCGTCGGATATGTCCGATTCGGCCCTTGACGAGCTGGCCGAACGCGCCGTCGCCATGGCCCGCAACGTGCCCGAGGATGCGTACTGCGGCCTCGCCGATGCGGACCAGCTGGCGGCGAGCATCCCCGACATCGACGACTTCGATCCGACCGAGCCCTCGGCCGAGGACCTGATCCGGCTTGCCGCGCGGACCGAGGACGCGGCGCGCGCCGTCCCCGGCGTGACCAATTCGGAAGGGGCGAGTGCGAGCTGGAGCGCCACCGAGATCGCGCTCGTCACCTCCACGGGGTTCGCCCAGACGCGCCGCGCCTCGCGCCACAGCGTCGGGGTCTCGGTCCTGGCCGGGGACGGCACGGCGATGGAGCGGGACTACGACTTCGCGACAACGGTCTATGCCGCCGACCTGCCCGACGCCGGGGCGATCGGCAGATCGGCGGGCGAAAAGGCGGTAAAGCGCCTGAACCCCCGCAAGGTTCCGACCTCTCAGGTGCCGGTGATCTTCGACCCCAGGGTCGCCAATTCCATCGTCGGCCATCTGTCGTCCGCCATCAACGGGGCCGCCGTGGCGCGCGGCACGACCTTCCTGAAGGACGCCATGGACAAGGACGTCTTCCCCTCGGGCATTACCATCGTCGACGACCCGCACCGCCGCCGCGGCCTGCGCTCCAAGCCGTTCGACGGCGAAGGCGTGGCGACCCGGCGCCTGAACGTGGTCGAGGGCGGCAGGCTCACGACCTGGCTGCTCGACTGCCGCTCGGCCCGGCAATTGAAACTCGTGACCACGGGCCACGCCGCGCGCGGCACCTCGTCGCCGCCGTCGCCGGGTGCCTCGAACCTCTACATGGCGCCGGGCAATGTTTCGCCGAACGAGCTGATCGGCGGGATCAAGAAGGGCCTCTATGTGACCGAACTGATCGGCATGGGCGTCAACGGCGTCACCGGCGACTATTCGCGCGGCTGCTCCGGCTTCTGGATCGAGGACGGTGAACTGGCCTTTCCGGTCAGCGAGCTGACCATCGCCGGCAACCTGAAGGACATGTTCAAGGCCGTCACCCCGGCCGACGATCTGGAATTCAAATACGGCACCAACGCGCCGACCCTGCGCATCGACGGCATGACCGTGGCCGGGAAATGACGGCATGACTACGAACCGCCAGATCATTTTCAAATCCCGGCCCGAGGGCTGGGTGACCCCGGACACCTTCGGCGCCCGCGAGGTGCCGCTGCCCGGCCTGGGCGAACGCGACGTGCTGGTCCGCGCGATCTACATGTCGCTCGACCCCTACATGCGGGGGCGCATGGACGCCGCCAAGTCCTACGCCGCCGGCTTCCAATTGGGCGAACCGCTGCAGGCCCGCGTGATCGGCGCGGTCGCGGCATCGCGCAATTCCGACTATGCCGAGGGCGCGCTGGTCTTTGGCACCCTCGACTGGGCCGACTACACCCTGGTGCCGGGCGGCAAGGGGCTGCGCGCGATCGACCCGGCCGCCGCCGGGGTGCCGCTGACCTGGCACCTGGGCGCCCTCGGCATGCCGGGCATGACCGCCTGGGTCGGCCTCGGCTTCGCCGAGCCGACGCACGGCGACACCCTGTTCGTCTCCGCCGCCTCGGGCGCCGTCGGTCAGATCGTCGGCCAGATCGGCCGCCTGCGCGGCTGCCGCGTCGTCGGTTCGGCCGGCACCGACGCCAAGGTGGATTTCCTCAAGAATGACCTCGGCTTCGACGCGGCCTTCAACTACCGCACGGCCGGGCCGGACATCCTGTCGGCCTTGCAGGCCGCCGCGCCGGGCGGCCTCGACATTTATTTCGACAACGTCGGCGGCGCGGTGCTGGAGGCCGCCCTCGACGCCGCCAACCGCTTCGCCCGCTTCGTCGAATGCGGCATGATTTCGCAGTACAACCTGACCCGCGACGAGACGCCGGGCATCCGCAACATGACCCATGTGGTGCGCAAGGCGATTCGCATGCAGGGCTTCATCGTGTCCGACCACGCCGACCGGCGCGCGGACTTCGAGGCCGAGATGATCCCCTGGCTCAAGGCCGGCAAGGTCAAATACCGCGTCGACGTGGCCGAGGGGCTGGAGAACGCCCCCACTGCCTTCATCGCCATGCTGAAGGGCGGGAATTTCGGCAAGCAGGTGGTGCGGATCGGCCGGGAGCCCTGAACCTCCGCACCCTAGTGGATAGACTCCGACACTTCGCTCCCGCGAACTGTCGGGGGGCTATCCACGAGGAAGGAAGCGGCCGGAAAACAAAGGACGGCCCGGGAGAAACGCCTATGCCGGGACCAGCATGTCCAGGCGGTCGGCGGAAACGCGCGCGGCGAGCGGCAGGCGCGCGACGATGTCGCCGTCGCCCTGCACGGGCTCGCCGGCCATGCCCTCGACGACGATCGAGGTCGCCGGCACGACCTCGTAGTCGGGCAGCCTGTCGAGCCGCCCCAGCACCATCCAGGCGGCGTAGCGCAGCGCACTCCACGGTCCCACCGACTTGAACAGGCAGACATGCAGGCGGGGATCGCCGAGGCGCGCGTCCTTGGCGCAGACGAAGCGCCCGCCGTAGAAATGGCCGTTGGCGATGACGGCCGAGCCCACGTCGTAGGCCTTGCCGTCGACGGTCAGCCGGTAGGGCCGGAAGCGGAAGCGGAAGAACCCGCGCAGCGTCTCCCACACGTAGGCGAGCTTGCCGATCAGGCGCTTCAGGCCCGCGTCGACCGAGGCCACCACATGGGCGTCGAAGCCGACGCCCGCCATCTGCACGAAGCGCCGGCCGTTGACCTCGCCCAGGGTGATGGGCCGCGTGCACCCCAGCGCGATGGTCCGCGCCAGGCCGTCGTCGTCCCCCGGCAGGCCCAGTTCGGCGGCCAGCACGTTGGCGGTGCCGAGCGGGATGATGCCGAGCGGCACCTGCCGTCCCGCCAGGCCGTTGATGACCTCGTTGATGGTGCCGTCGCCGCCGGCCGCGACGATCGCGTCAAAGGGGCCCGCGGGCGTTTCCCGCGCCGCGCGCTCGGCGTCGCCGCGGGCGGCCGTTTCATAGAGCGTCACATCGGCGCCGAATGCCCGCATGCGGGCCAGCACACGGTCCAGCCGCGCGCGCCGGCGCATCCCCGCCGTCGGGTTGAAGATCACAAGGACCTTGCGAGGTGCCGCCGGCAGCGTATCCGGTTCCCCCGGCAGGGCGTTCGAATCCGGCATGATAAGGCGTCGTGTCCCAGAAATATGGCACTTTTGTTTCGACTATAATTTCAATTTCATTTCGCGTGTATGAAGTTTTCATGACAGGACAGGAAAGTATTGGCGAACATATTGCCGATTACATAAAAGATCACACTAAATATAGGACCCGCGTCAACAACAATCGTGGACACCATGAACGCCGTGCAGCCGGCCCAACCGAAGACGCCCCTTCGCTTCCGCGCCATCTGGATTTCCGACGTCCATCTGGGCACGCGCGGCTGCCAGGCGGAAATGCTGCTCGACTTCCTCAAGCATACGGACTCCAAGTACCTCTACCTGATCGGCGACATCGTCGACGGCTGGCGCATGCGCCGCGCCTGGTACTGGCGCCAGGCCCACAACGACGTGATCCAGAAAATCCTGCGCAAGGCGCGCAAGGGGACGCGCGTCATCTACGTGCCCGGCAACCACGACGAAAACTTCCGCGACTTCACCAACCACCGCTTCGGCCGCGTCGCGGTGCTGAACGAGGCCACCCATACCATGGCCGACGGGCGGCGCTTCCTGGTCATCCACGGCGACCAGTTCGACGGCGTGGTGAAGTACGCCAAGTGGTTGGCTTTCCTCGGCGACAATGCCTACAACGCGGCCCTCATGCTGAACCTGTGGCTGAATATCGCGCGGCGCAAGCTGGGGTTTTCCTACTGGTCGCTCTCGGCCTTCCTCAAGCACAAGGTCAAGAACGCGGTGGAGTTCGTGTCCAGCTTCGAGTCCGCCGTGGCCGGCGAGGCGCGCAAGCGGGGGGTCCAGGGCGTCATCTGCGGCCATATCCATACGGCTGAAATACGCGACATGGACGGCATCCTCTACTGCAACGACGGCGACTGGGTCGAAAGCTGCACCGCCCTGGTCGAACACGAAGACGGCCATCTGGAGATCCTCAAATGGGCGGAACTGCGCGGCCTGTCGTTCCTGAGAGAGGAAGAGGAATGCGACTCCTCATCGTCACCGACGCCTGGTTTCCCCAAATCAATGGCGTCGTCCGAACCCTCGACACGCTGAGGCAGGGCCTGGAACGGCGCGGTCACCGGGTGCGCCTGGTGACGCCGGACCGGTTCCGCACCGTGCCCTGCCCGACCTATCCGGAAATCCGCCTGGCGCTGTTTCCCGGCCGCCGTGTCGCGCGGACCATCGAGGATTTCAGGCCGCAAGCCATTCATATCGCGACCGAGGGGCCTTTGGGCATGGCCGCGCGGGCCCATTGCCTGAAAAAAGGCTATCCCTTCACGACCGCCTACCACACGCGGTTTCCCGAATACATCCATGCCCGGGTGCCGCTGCCGCTTGACTGGCTTTACGCCGTGATGAGGTGGTTCCACGGGCCGTCCTCGGCGATCATGGTGGCGACCCAGACCATCGAGGACGACCTCAAGGCGCGCGGTTTCAAGCCGCCCGTGCGGCGCTGGTCGCGCGGCGTGTGGACGGACCTGTTCCGGCCGCGCGACAAGGCGTTCCTGGACGGTCCCCGGCCCATCAGCCTGTTCACCGGGCGCGTCGCCGTGGAAAAGAACATCGAGGCGTTCCTCAAACTGGATATCCCCGGCACCAAGGTCGTGGTCGGCGACGGTCCGCAATTGGATGACCTGAAGCGCCGGTATCCGGCCGTGCGCTTCGTCGGCGTGAAGGAGGACGAGGAATTGGCCCAGTATTTCGCCGCCGCCGACGTCTTCGTGTTCCCGTCCAGGACCGACACCTTCGGCCTGGTCCTGCTGGAGGCCATGGCCTCGGGCGTGCCGGTCGCCGCCTATCCCGTGCCGGGCCCGCTTGACGTGGTCGACCGGTCGGGCGCGGGGGTGCTGTCGGACGACCTGGCGGCGGCGGTCCGGGGCGCGCTTGCCATCCCGCCCGAGGTCTGCCGCAGGCACGCCCTCAAGTACTCCTGGGAGGCCAGTTTCGACCAGTTCGAGGGCAATCTGCACGTGTTTCGCTGAGCCCCTGAGGTTCCCCTTATAAATCCCTGAAATCACGCGGGATTCTTGGCCTTTCCGGAGCCGCGTGGTAAAAGGTCCAACCGTCGATCAAGGAACAATCGGAAGGATCCGAGGCCCGTGGCGTCCGCCATCCACACGCACCCGCCCGCCCACGCCTCCACGGCGAGCCTGCTCGGCCGCCTGTTCAAGGAAAGCATGCGGGGCTACGCGCGCTGGTTCTTCGCGGCGCTTGCCTGCATGACGCTCATGGCCGGGGCCACGGCGATCAGCGCCTGGCTGATGGAGCCGGTGGTCAACGACATCTTCGTCAAGCGCAACGAGGACATGCTGATGCCCGTCGGCCTGGCCGTGTTCGCCGTGTTCATCGTCAAGGGCCTGGCCAACTACGGACAGGCGACCCTGATGGCCTACGTGGGCCTGCGCATCGTCACCGACAACCAGAACCGCCTGTTCGACAAGCTGTCGCGCATGGACGTGAAATTCTTCCAGGATTCCAACACGGGCGGGCTGATCTCGCGCTTCCTGGTCGACATCAACCAGATGCGCGGCGCCGTCTCCAACGCCTGGACCAGCCTGGGCAAGGACACGATGACGCTGATCGGCCTGATCGGCGTCACCTTCTACCAGGACTGGCAGTTGGCGCTGATCGCCTTCTTCATTTTTCCCGCGGCGTTGCTGCCGATCGTCAAGCTGGGCCGGCGCATGCGCAAGGTGACGGCCAACACCCAGCGCGAAATGGGCCTGTTCACGACGCTGCTGGAACAGACCATCCAGGGCATCCGCGTGGTCAAGGCCTACTCCATGGAGGCCTACGAGCGGGCCCGCGTCGGCGAGATCGTTGAGCGCATCTTCAACCTCACCATGAAGGCCGAGCGCACGCGGGCGCTTTCCAGTCCGATCATGGAAACGCTGGGCGGCGTCGCCGTCGCCATCGTCATCTTCTATGGCGGCTACCGGGTAATCCATGGCAACACGGATGCGGGTTCGTTCTTTTCCTTCATCACGGCGCTGCTGCTCGCCTACGAGCCCATGAAGCGGCTCGCCAACCTGAACGCCGCCCTGCAGCAGGGATTGGCCGGCGCCGACCGGCTGTTCCAGATGCTCGACATGGAGCCGGCCATCAAAGAGGCGCCGGGTGCGCGCGCGCTTACCCAGCCGGTCAAGGGCGCCATCGAGTTCCGGGGCGTCCACTTCGCCTATGGACCCGACAAGCCGACCCTGCGGGACCTCTCCCTCACCGTGCCGGCGGGCAGGACCGTGGCCCTGGTCGGGCCGTCGGGGGCGGGCAAGTCGACGATCCTCAACCTGATCCCCCGGTTCTACGACGTCACCGAGGGCGCGGTCCTGGTCGACGGCGAGGACGTGCGCGGCCTGACGTTCGGCTCCCTGCGTGGCGCCATGGCCCTGGTCAGCCAGGAAGTCACCCTGTTCGACGACAGCGTACGCGCCAACATCGCCTATGGCCGCGCCGGGGCGACCGAGGAAGAGATCGTCGAGGCCGCCAAGAACGCCGCCGCCCATGACTTCATCGCGGCCCTGCCGCAGGGCTACGACACCCTGGTCGGCGAGCAGGGGGTGAAGCTCTCGGGCGGGCAGCGCCAGCGCCTCGCCATCGCGCGGGCCATGCTGAAGAACGCGCCGATTCTGCTGCTGGACGAGGCGACCTCGGCGCTCGACACGGAATCGGAACGCCAGGTGCAGGCGGCGCTCGACACGCTCATGACCGATCGCACGACCCTGGTCATCGCCCACAGGCTGTCGACCGTGGTGCGGGCCGACCTGATCTGCGTGATCATCGACGGGCGGGTCGCCGAACAGGGTACGCATGCGGAACTGCTGGCCCGGGGCGGTCACTACAGGCATCTCTATGAACTCCAGTTCGCCGGCGACGCGCCCGCCGACGGCGCTCGCCAGGCGGCCGCGCGGTTCACCTGACATGCTCAAGAAGGTCCTCAAAAGCGACGCCGTCAGGCGGCTGCTGTGCTGGCTGGGCTCGCTGTATATCCGCCTGGTGCACGCCACCGGGCGCTGGCAGGTGGTGGGCGGGCAGAGCGCCCGCGACCGCTGGGCCGCGGGCAAGCCGTTCATCCTGTGCTTCTGGCACGGCCGGCTTCTGATGATGCCCTACTGCTGGCCGCGCGACCGGACGATCCACATGCTGATCTCGCGGCATCGGGACGGCCAGATCATCGCCCGCACGGTCGGCCATTTCGGTATCAGGACCGTGGCCGGATCGTCGTCCCGTGGCGGCGCGCCGGCGCTGCGCGCCATGGTCAAGGCGCTGAAAACCGGCGACTGTGTCGGCATCACGCCCGACGGCCCGCGCGGCCCGCGCATGCGGGCGTCCGACGGGATCGTCAACCTGGCGCGCCTGGCCGGGGTGCCGATCATCCCGGCGACCTTCGGCGCCGAACGCGGGCGGCTGCTGCAAAGCTGGGACCGCTTCCTGGTCGCCTGGCCCTTCGGGCGCGGAGTGATCGTGTGGGGGGACCCGATCGAGGTGGCGCGCGACGCGGATGCGGACGGGTTGGCGGCCGCCCGCGCCGAGGTCGAGAACGCCCTCAACGCCATCACCGCCGAGGCCGACAGGCTGACCGGCCGCGATCCGGTGGCGCCCGCCGATACGCCGTCTCCCGCTCCGGCCGATGCCGGGGAGGTCCGCTGATGCTGGGGCTCTACCGCGCGCTGACCACCCTGGGCGGTCCGATCATCCAGGTCTATCTCGGTCGCCGCCTCAAGGCTGGAAAGGAAGACCCGCACCGCTTCAACGAGCGCCTGGGAATCGCCGCGCTGCCGCGCCCCGCGGGTCCCCTGATCTGGCTGCACGGGGCCAGCGTGGGCGAGGCCCTGTCGCTGCTCGTCCTGATCGGCCGGCTGCGCAAGGCTGTCCCCCGGGCCAATATCCTGGTCACCACGGGCACGGTGACCTCGGCCCGCCTGTTGTCCGAACGCCTGCCGACGGGCGCCGTGCATCAGTACGTGCCCGTGGACCGCCTGGCCTACGTGCGCCGCTTCCTCGACCACTGGCGGCCCGACCTGACGCTGTGGGCCGAATCGGAATTCTGGCCCAACCTGATTTCGGAAACCGCGGCCAGGGGACATCCCCTGATCCTGGTCAACGGCCGCATCTCGCCCCGCTCGTTCAAGGGGTGGTCGCGGGCGCCCGGGTTCATCGCCCGGCTGCTTTCGGGCTTCGCGCTCTGTCTGGGCCAGACGCAAGGCGACGCCGAACGGCTTAGGGCTCTGGGCGCGCCGGAGGTTCGCTCCGTGGGCAACCTGAAGTTCGCGGCCGACCCCCTGCCCGCCGACACGGAGGCCCTGGCCGCCCTTCAGTCCGCCGTCGCCGAACGTCCCCTGTGGCTCGCCGCCAGCACCTGGCCCGGCGAGGAAGACATTGCCTGGCGCGTCCACCGCGACCTGGCGGCGACGCATCCGGGGCTCCTGACCGTCATCGTGCCGCGCCACCCGGGCCGCGGCGCCGAGGTCGCGGCCGGCCTTGCCGCCGAAGGCGCGCGGGTCAGACGCCGCGCGGCGGGCGCCCTGCCGGACGCCGGAACCGATGTCTATGTCGCCGACACCATGGGCGAACTGGGCCTGTTCTTCTCCCTGGCGTCCGTCGTGTTCATGGGCAAATCGCTGTCGACGGACGGCGGGCAAAACCTGCTGGAGCCGGCGCGCCTCGGCTGCGCCGTGCTGCACGGTCCGCGCATGACCAACTTCGCCGACATGGCCGCGCGCATGGCCGCCGCCGGGGCCTCGGCGGGCGTCGCCGATGCCTTGGGCTTGCGGGATGCCGTCGGCCGCCTGCTCGCCGATCCGGCCGAGGCGGCGGCGCTGGCCGAGCGTGCGCGATCGTTCGCCCAGGCCGAGGCCGGGGTGATCGACCGCCTGATGGCGGAACTCGCCCCCTATCTGGACCGCCTCGACGGCGGGGGGGCGCCGTGAAGGCGCCCGGGTTCTGGTACG
>Ga0066644_10000231_pt1 | contig 35968 bp, 33 predicted proteins | sample CryGeyCG2114_020_FD_62735 | JGI IMG/M metagenome (GOLD analysis project Ga0066644, IMG submission 62735) | Groundwater microbial communities from aquifer - Crystal Geyser CG15_big_fil_post_rev_8/21/14_0.20 | ecosystem: Environmental > Aquatic > Deep subsurface > Groundwater | place: USA: Utah...
TTCGGCGAGCAATTCGGTGAATTCCTGCCACGGTCCCTTCGCATCGCGCGCGATGGGATTGCCGTAATTGCCTTCCTCGGTGACGATGGCGACGCCGACCGAGCTGCCCTCGTTGACTGGCTTGAGCACGTAGGGGCGCGGCATCGGATCGCGCTCGTAAAGGTCCGCGCTCCTGACGATGCGTCCGCCGGGCATGGGAATGCCGTGGGGCACGAGCGCCTGCTTGGTCAGCTGCTTGTCGATCGCGATCACCGAGGTCGCGAGGCCCGAATGCGTGTAGGGCACGTCCATCAGGTCGAGCATGCCCTGGACGGTGCCGTCCTCTCCCGGCACGCCATGGAGCGCGTTGAACACGATGTCGGGCGCGGTCTCGGCGATCCGCGCGGCGACCTGCCGGTCCATGTCGATCCGCGTGACGCGATGGCCGCGTTCCTCGAGCGCCTTGGCGACGCCCTCGCCCGACATCAGGCTGACAGGCCGTTCATTGGCCCAGCCGCCCATGAGCACGGCGATGTGGAGTTTGGGGAGATCGGTCATCAATGTAGTCCGGAGTGGTAAAGAGCAGGCTGGTCGTCGATCACGGATTGATCGCATCCCTGCTCCCAAGGAAACAGGCCCTGTTTCGCCCCCGGCCATACAATCTGGAAGGCTCGGTCGAGAACCGCCCCCTTATGCCGTTCGTTATACCAGATCGCCGAACCGAGGTGCTCGACGATGGCATCCCTTTCAGTGACTTCCTTTGCGACGCAGACAAAACCCTCGAGTAGATCGCGGATTTCGAGACCATCCTTGAGGACAAGGCCTTCAGCCGATGCTTGGCGCCAAATCTCATTGATCATCGAGACCCGGAGCGCCTTGGAGAGCGAAAAAACCATCACCTCGGGCTGATCGAGGGTTTCCTGAAATCCAATGGAGTAGGAAAAATCCGGCTCCACGCCTTCGGGATCGAAAACCGACATGATGAAACATCCATGAGTCGCGACATCATCCACGATCTTGCGCTCGAGTTCATCCAAACCATGCTCGCTCACGGCCGCCCCACACGTTGAATTTCCCATTCGAGCTCGACGCCCGAATTTTCGCGCACGCGGCGCCGCACTTCTTCGCCCAGGCCTTCGATATCGGCGCTGGTCGCATCCTCGACATTGAGCAGGAAGTTGGTGTGCTTCTCGCTCACCTGCGCCCCGCCCATCTTGAGGCCGCGACAGCCCGCCGCATCGACCAGTTCCCACGCCTTCTTGCCCGGAGGGTTCTTGAAGGTCGATCCGCCGGTCTTGGTGCGCAGCGGCTGCGACTGCTCGCGCGCCTCGCCGATTGCGTCCATTGTCGCGCCGATTGCGGCGGGTTCGCCCGGCTCGCCCTGGAAGCGCGCGCGCACCACCACTGCGCCTTCGGGCAGTTCGGAATGGCGATAGGTATAGCGAAGCTCTTTCGCTGGTAGCGTGACGAGCTTCCCGTCGGACAGCACCACATCGCAATCGATCAGCACATCGCTGACCTCGCGGCCATAGGCGCCGCCGTTCATCCGCACGAAGCCGCCGACCGTGCCGGGAATGCCGCGCATGAATTCGACCCCCGCGATCCCCGCATCGCGCGCGGTCGAGGCGACGAGAATGCCGTGCGCGCCGGCGCCGCAGGTGAGCGTGTGATCGGCGCCGGTCTCGATCTTGGCGAAGGGCTTGCCGAGCCGGATCACCACGCCCGGCACGCCGCCATCGCGCACGATCATGTTCGAACCGAGCCCCAGCGCCATCACCGGCAGGCGACCGTCGAGGCGCTCGAGGAAGAGCCTGAGATCGTCTAGATCGGCGGGTTCGAACAGCCAGTCGGCCTTGCCGCCGGCCTTGAACCAGACGAGCTTGGCGAGCGGCGCCGCGGGCGTCAGCTTGCCGCGCAATCCCGCGGTGTCGACGGGCTCGTCCAGGGCAGTCATGCCGTGGTCGCCCGTGCAATGCCGTTGGCGAGGCCTGCCGCCCATTGCGTGATATCGCCAGCCCCGAGGCAGACCACGAGATCGCCTGCGCGCAGGTCGCCTGCCAGCGTCGCCGCGAGATCGTCCTCGCCGGCGACCGTCTGCGCGGCGCGGTGGCCGCGTGCCTTCAATCCGGCGACGAGCGCATCGGCATCGACGCCCTCGATCGGCTCCTCGCCGGCGGCATAGACGGGTGTCACATAAACCTGATCGGCCTCGTTGAAGCAGGACTGGAACTCGTCCATCAGGTCGCGCAGGCGGGTGTAGCGATGCGGCTGGACGACCGCGATAACGCGCCCCTCGCCCGCGCTTTCGCGCGCCGCGGCGAGCACTGCCCTGATTTCGACCGGGTGGTGGCCGTAATCGTCGATGATCGTTGCCACGCCCGTGCCGCTCGGCACTTCGCCGACCTTGGTGAACCGCCGCCGCACCCCGCCGAAATGCGAAAAGCCGCTGCAGATGACCTCGTTGTCGCAGCCCATCTCGATCGCGACCGCGATCGCGGCGAGCGCGTTCTGCACGTTATGCCGCCCGGGCATCGGCAGACGCACGCCTTCTATCCGGCGATCCTCCTGCCCGCGGCGGCGGACGATCACGTCGAAGCAATTGCCGCCCGCATCGGGACGCACGTTCACCCCGCAGATATCGGCCTGGAGGTTGAAGCCATAGGTCACGACATTACGGTCGCGCACCTTGCCGATTACCGCCTGCACCTCGGGATGGTCGATGCACAACACCGCCGCGCCATAGAAAGGCACGTTGTGGATGAACTCGACGAAGGCGTCCTTCACCCCGTCGAAATCGCCGTAATGATCGAGATGTTCGGGATCGATATTGGTGACCACGGCGATCGTGCCGTCGAGCCGCAGGAAGCTGCCATCGCTCTCGTCGGCCTCGACCACCATCCACTCGCTGTCGCCGAGCCGCGCGTTGGAGCCGTATTGCTCGATGATCCCGCCGTTGATGACGGTCGGGTCGATCCCGCCCGCGTCGAGCAGCGCGGCAATCATGCTGGTGGTGGTGGTCTTACCATGCGTGCCTGCGACCGCGACGGTCGATTTCAGGCGCATCAGCTCGGCGAGCATTTCCGCGCGGCGCACCACCGGAATGCGGTTCTCGAGCGCATAGGCAACTTCGGGATTGGTTCGCTTGACCGCAGTCGAGGTGACGACGACCGCTGCGCCTGCGACGTTCTCGGGGGCGTGGCCGATGGCGATCTGGATGCCGCGCTGGCGCAAACGCTCGACCGTCGCGCTTTCCTTCGCGTCCGAGCCCTGCACCTTGTAGCCGAGGTTATCCATCACCTCGGCGATGCCCGACATGCCGATGCCGCCGATGCCGACGAAATGGATGGTCCCGATATCGGTTGCGACGCCTCTCATCGTGCGGTCTCCCGGTTGGCGCCCTGCCCCGCGGGCAGGCCCTGCGAGGCGCCGCGGGCATTGTTGCCGCCGACACGGATAACATCCATCAGCTCGCTGCCGCCGAAGCTCTCGACGAGATCGGCGAGGTCTTCGGCCGCCCTCGGGCGCCCGCAGTTCCAGGCAGCATGCGCGGCCTTGGCGAGTCCTTGGGGATTTTCGGCGAGCGCCTTGATCTGCTTGGCCAGTTCCTTGCCGGTGAAGCGTTCCTGGCGGATCATCCGCGCCCCGCCCGCCTTCGCCAGTTCGCGCGCGTTGGCAGCCTGGTGGTCGTCGGTGGCACCCGGCAGCGGGATCAGGATCGCGGGCCGGCCGACCGCGGTCAGCTCGGCGATCGTCGAGGCGCCGGCGCGGCCGATGAACAGATGCGCATCGGCCAGCCGCGCGGCCATGTCCTCGAAATAAGTGCCGAGTTCGGCAGGGATGCCGTGGGTGCGATAGCGTTCGCGCACCGTGTCGAGGTCTTCGGGCCGGCACTGCTGGGTGACCTGCAGCCGCTGGCGCAATGCAGGCGGGAGCATCGACAGGCCATCGGGAACCACTTCGGAGAGCACGCGCGCGCCCTGGCTGCCACCGGTAACCAGCACGCGCAGCAACCCGTCCTCGGTAAAGGCCGGAAAGGGCTCGTCGCGCAGCGACAACACGCCCGCGCGCACCGGATTGCCGACCAGATGGACCTTGGCGGCATGCTTGGCGCCAAGCCGCTCGACCCCGGGATAGGCGGTGGCGATGGCATCGACGCGCCCGGCAAACAGGCGGTTGACCCGGCCCAGTACGGCATTCTGTTCATGCACCACGGTGGGCACACCGGCACTGGTCGCTGCGAGGATCGCGGGCAGCGATGGATAGCCGCCGAAGCCGACCACCGCGCTCGGCTCGAAGCTCTCGAACAGGCGCAGCGCCATGCGGCGCCCCTCGAGCACGGCCCTGATGCCCTTGATCCAGGTGAGCGGGTTCTTGCCGAAACGCCCTGCCGGGATGACATGCGCGGGCAGGAAATCGGGCTTGCCCGGGATCTGCGCGCCGCGCGCATCGGTGATCAGCGCGAGGTGGTGGCCGCGCCGGTGGAGCTCGGCGGCGAGCGCGAAAGCGGGCAGCAGGTGCCCGCCGGTACCCCCGGCGGCGAGGACGTAATGACGACTGGCACCGGTCATGGGTGAATCTCCCGGCGCGCGGAACCCGTGTGGTCTTGCATCGGGGCCATCTGCCCGAAGCCGAGCCGGTCGCCAAGTCCCTTGGTCCGGCTTTTAAGGAAGGGATTGCGCCGTGTGACCGCCAGCAGCAGGCCGACGGTGAGACAGACGGCGATGGTCGAGGACCCGCCATAGCTGACCAGCGGCAGCGTCATCCCCTTCGAGGGAAAGAGTTGCAGGTTCACCAGGATGTTGATGAAGGCCTGCCCGCCGAGCAGTGCGATCAGCCCCGCCCCGGCGAGGAGCGCGAAGAGGTCTTCCTCGTCGATCAGCCGCATCAGCACGCGGCCGACGATGGCAAGGTATAGCAGCACGATCAGTGCGCAGGCGATCAGCCCGAATTCCTCGCCGATGACGCTGAAGATATAGTCGGTATGGGCCTCGGGCAGGCTCATCTTGCGGATGCCGAGGCCATAGCCTGCACCGAGCCAGCCGCCCGCCGTGAGCGTGCGCGCGCCGAGATCGACCTGGTCGTAGGCGGTGCCGCCGCCGATGAAGCTGTCGATACGGTGGCGGGCATTGTCGTAGAGGAAATAGGTCGCGGTCAGCGCGACGAGCACCCCGCCGATCACCGCGCCGAGCCGTTTCACGTCGATCCCGGCGAGGACCATTGCCACGAACCACACGCCGGCGAAGAGGATCGTCCCGCCGAAATCGGGCTGCATCATCATCAGCGCCGCGATCAGCGCGACATAGGCGGTGGCGATGCCGGCGACCGGCATGTTGGGATCGCGCATCCGCCAGGAAAGGATCCAGGCGGTGGCGATAGCGAAGCCGGGCTTCAAAAATTCGGACGGCTGGAACTGCATGCCGAGATTGATCCAGCGCCGCGCGCCGTTGATCTCCGCACCGACCAGCGGGACGAGGAACAGCAGACCGGTCATCCCTGCGGCGAGCAGGAGGCCGAAGCGCCGCGCATTCTCGCGCGCGAGCATGGAGATGCCCAGCATGGTTCCAATCGCGAGCACCTGCCAGGCGAGGTGGCGGTAGAAGAAATAGAGCGGGTCGAGCGTCTGGCTTGCGGTCGAAAGGCGATCGGCGCTGGCAGGACTTGCCGCCGCCACCGCGACGGTGCCGAGGCCCATCAGCAGCAGGACCAGCAGCAGCAGCACGCGGTCGATCTCGCGCCACCAGATCTTGAGCTCGGACCAGCGCGACAGCTTGCCCTTGGGCATATGCGCAGGCTGGCGCTTGCCGGGGACATAGGGCTGCATAGTCGAGGTCATTTGAGCGCCTCCACCAGAGCGCGGAAGTGCTCGCCGCGCTTCTCGAAGTCGGCATACTGGTCGAAGCTGGCGCAGGCGGGGCTGAGCAACACGGTGTCGCCCGGCACGGCATTTTCCGCCGCTTTGGCGACCGCATAGTCGAGTGTTTCGCACCGTTCGACGGGCACAATTGATTCAATCAGTGCAGCGAAGTCCGGCCCGGCCCTGCCGATGGTGTAGGCGGCCTTCACATGGTCCATCTCGGCCTCGCATTCGCCCAGCCCCGGCTCCTTGGCGAGACCGCCGACGATCCAGTGGATGTTCTCGAACGCCGCCAGCGCAGGCGCCGAAGCGGCGGTGTTGGTGCCCTTGCTGTCGTTGATATATGCGACGCCGGCAATTTCGGCGACCCGTTCCATGCGGTGCGGGAGGCCGGGGTAGCTCTCAAGTCCGGAACGGATTTGTTTTCGCGTGAGCCCCAGAATGTCGCAGACCTCGATCGCCGCGGCCGCGTTCTCCAGATTGTGGGGGCCTTCCAGCGACGGCCAATTTGCTTGCTCGTTTGGCGCGATATCGCGGTTTTTCATAACATCCTCGAGGATGCTGGCAATCGTGCCTTCGGCAAATTTGCCCAAGGCTCGCGCATCGGTGAAGCGGGCAATGGAATTCTGGCCGCGGTTCTGCATGGCAAGCAACCGCGACTTGCTCGCCGCATACTTCGCAAAATCCCCATCATACCGGTCCAGATGATCGGGCGTGATATTCAGCAGCACCGCCACGTCGCAGTCGAGCGAATAGGTCAGGTCGATCTGGTAGCTCGACAGCTCGAGGACATAGACCCCGCCTTCGGGCAACGGGTCCTGCTCGAGGATCGGCAGGCCGATATTGCCGCCCATCGTGGTCGGCACGCCCGCGGTCTTGAGGATGTGGTGGACCAGCGCGGTGGTGGTCGACTTGCCATTGGTGCCGGTGATGCCGACGACCTTGTGCGGCGGGAGGTCGGCGCGGGCCTGCGCGAAGAGTTCGATATCGCCGATCACGGGCACGCCGAAACGGTCGGCATGCGGCTTGATCGGGTGCGTGTTGAGCGGGACGCCGGGGCTGACCACCACGCCTGCATAGCCGGTGAGGTCAGCCTCGAGCGGATCGGCCAGAACGCAGCGGCCCACGAAAGGCTCGCGCGCCTCGGCGCGGTCGTCCCACGCCAGCACATCGGCGCCCGACGCCAGCAGCGCCTCGACCGTGGCCCGGCCGGAGCGCGCGAGGCCGAGCACCGCGTAGCGCTTGTCCTTCCATGCGGGCGAGTTGATCATGACCGATCCCCCGCGCAGGCGGGGGTCTCGGGCCGTCCAGCATTCCGCCTGCCTACCGAGGTCCCAGCCTTCGCGGGGAAACAGGGGAGGTCCATGATCATCGTAGCTTGAGCGTTGCCAGCCCCATCAGCGCGAGGATGATGGCGACGATCCAGAAGCGGATCACCACCTTGCTCTCCGACCAGCCCAATTGTTCGAAATGATGATGGATCGGCGCCATGCGGAAAACGCGCTTGCCGGTGCGCTTGAACCAGAACACCTGGATGATGACCGAAAGCGCCTCGAACACGAACAACCCGCCGACGATGGCGAGGACGACCTCGTGATGCGTCGCCACGGCGATCGCCCCGAGCGCGCCGCCCAGTGCCAGCGAACCCGTATCACCCATGAACACCGCGGCAGGCGGCGCGTTGAACCACAGGAAGGCGAGGCCCGCCCCCATGATCGCCGCGCAGAAGATCGCCAGCTCGCCCGCGCCTTCGACATAGGGGATGCCGAGATAGCTCGAGAAGTCGACGCGGCCGACGAGATAGGCGATCAGCGCGAAGGTGCCCGCGGCGATGATCACCGGCATGGTCGCCAGCCCGTCGAGACCGTCGGTGAGGTTTACCGCATTGCCCGCGCCGACGATCACGATGGCGGCGAAGATGTAATAGAAGAACCCCAGCTCGATCCCGAAATTGTTGATGAAGGGCACATAGAGGAAGGTATTGATCTGGCTCACGGCGAGATAGCTCGCCACCCCCGCCACGGCGAATTCCATCAGCAGGCGCACGCGCGCCGAAACACCCTTGTGGCTGGCCTTGGTCACCTTGTCGTAATCGTCGAGGAAGCCGATCAGGCCGAACCCCAGCGTGACCGCCAGCACCGCCCAGATAAACGGGTTCCTGAGATCCATCCAGACGAGGACCGCCAGCGACAGGCTGATGAGGATCATCAGCCCGCCCATCGTGGGCGTGCCGCGCTTGGCGAGGTGCGATTGCGGCCCGTCCTCGCGGATCGGTTGGCCCTTGCCCTGGCGCACGCGCAGCATGTCGATGAAGCGCGGCCCGATGACCAGGCCGATGACCAGCGCGGTCATCAGCGTCGCCCCGGCGCGGAAGGTCTGGTAGCGCACGAGGTTGAAGATGCCTTCGAAATTCAACCATTCGGCGAGGAGGTACAGCAATTCGGCCTCTCGTCGCGCCTAGCCGGCGCGGGTGAAATGATCCACGAGCCGACCGAGGCCGACCGAGTTCGACCCTTTGACCAGCACGGCATCGCCAGCGACGACGCCATAGTCCTCGAGCAGCTCGATCGCTTCGTCGGCGGTTCGGCAATGCGCCCAGGCAAGCGGCTTGCCAAGCGCGGTGTTCTGCGGTTTCCCCAGTTCGCGCGCGAGCGCGAGCATCTCGTCGCCGACCAGGAGCGCATAATCGACATCGGCCTCGACGATGGGGTCGGCCAGTGCGGCATGGAATTGCGGGCCGAAATCGCCCAGTTCCTTCATCGCGCCGAGCACCGCGATCCGGCGGCCCGAGGGCGTCTGGCCGAGCTGCGCGAGCGTGGCGCGCATGCTCGCGGGGTTGGCATTGTAACTCTCGTCGATCAGCAGCGCCTTGCCGCCGGGAACGTCGATCCCGTGGCGCGCGCCGCGCCCCTTGAGCCCGCCCATTTCGGCGAGCGCGAGACCGGCCGCAGCCATGTCGCCCCCTGCCGCGCGCACCGCGGCCATCACCGCGAGCGAGTTGACTACCCAGTGATCGCCGGGTTCGGCGACGGTGTAGCACAACCGTCCTTCGGGGAATTCGCAGGTCACGAGGCTGCCGCCGTTGGCGCTGGGGATCGCATCGAGCAAGCGGACATCGGCAAAGCGTGCCCTGCCGAAGCTGACGACCTGCGCCCCGGCATTCAGCGCAGCCTGCTTGAGGCGCTCGTAATACTCGCTGTCGGCGGGGATGACGGCGATGCCCCCGGGTTCGAGCCCGGCGAAGATCTCCGCCTTGGCGTCGGCGATCGCCTCCATGCTGCCGAGGTTTTCGATATGCGCCGCGGCGATCGTGGTGATGACCGCGACATGCGGGCGTACCTGCGTGGTCAGACCGGCGATTTCGCCGGCATGGTTCATGCCCATCTCGAACACGCCGAAGCGGCTGCGCGCGGGCATGCGGGCAAGGCTCAGCGGCACGCCGACATGGTTGTTGTAGCTGCGCGTCGAACGGTGCGCGGCGCCGCGGCTGGCGCGTTCGAGGCTGGCGAAGATCGCTTCCTTGACCCCGGTCTTGCCGACCGATCCGGTGACGCCGATGATCTTCGCCTCGGCGCGGCTGCGCGCGGCGCGGGCCAGCGCCTTCAACGCCTCGGTCGTGTCGTCGACCAGGATGTGCGGCCAGTCGACCTTGCGGTCGACGATCGCCCCGGCGGCGCCATTGGCGAAGGCCTTGTCGAGGAAGCGATGGCCGTCCATCGCCTCGCCCTGCAAGGCGATGAAGAGATCGCCATGGACCACATCGCGGCTGTCCATCTCGACGCCTGCGACCTGGAAGTCGTGGCTGGCGGTGCCGCCCACGGCTTCGGCGATATCGCTGGCCGACCACAGCGTCAGCGGCAACCGGTCGCGCGAATCGGCAGGCCATTCGAGATAGGCCGGATGCCGCAGGATCGCCGCGCTCATGCATCACCTCTGGCAATTCCGGCCGCGCATTGGCGCGCGACCTCGACATCGTCGAAGGGCAGCACTCGCATGTTCTCTCCCGATCCGATGATCTGACCCGTTTCGTGTCCCTTGCCGGCGACGAGGACGATGTCCTCCGCGCCCGCTTCGGCGATGGCCGCACATATGGCTTCGCGGCGATCACCTATCTCGCGTGCCTGTGGCGCGCCCTCAAGCACCTGGCGGCGGATATCCGCAGGATCCTCTCCGCGCGGATTGTCGTCGGTGACGATCACCACGTCGCTGGCCTTGGCTGCGGCCTCGCCCATCGGTGCGCGCTTGCCGTGGTCGCGGTCGCCGCCCGCGCCGAAGACGGTTATCAGGCGACCCGTGACATGCGGACGCAGCGCGGCGACGGCCGCCTCGAGCGCGTCGGGCGTGTGGGCGTAATCGATATAGACGGGAGCGCCCGAGGGCGCGATCACCGCGCGTTCGAGCCGCCCGCGCACCGGCTGGAGACGCGCGACGCCGTCCCATACCTGGCCGGCATCGATACCCGTCGCAAGCGCAAGCCCGGCAGCCGTGAGCGCATTGGCAACCTGATAGGCCCCAATCAGCGGCAGGTTGATCGTGCGGGCCCTGCCGTCGTGTTCGATGGTCAGCGACTGGCCGAGCTGGGTCGGTTCGCGGCGGGTAAGGCGGATCGCTTCGCCCTGCTCGCCCACCGTCATGATCTCGAGGCCGCGCTGCTTCGCATGGTCGACGACACGCGCATTCCACCCGCTGTCGCCCGATCCCATCCAGATGACCGCCGTTGCGCCATCGGAGACGACCTCGTCGAATAGCCGCATCTTAGCCGCGAAATAGTCTTCCATATCGGCATGGTAATCGAGGTGGTCGCGGCTGAAATTGGTGAAGCCTGCCGCCTCGACGGGCACGCCCTCGTTGCGAAATTGCGAGAGGCCGTGGCTCGAGGCTTCATAGGCGACATGCGTCACGCCCTCGCGCGCCAATCCGCTGAGGTTGGAGAGGAAGGTGACGATATCGGGCGTCGTCAGCCCGGTCGACACGCTTTCGTCCGGCGTGGTCACGCCGAGCGTGCCGATGCTCGCCGCGCGCTCGCCCGCCATGCGCCATATCTGGCGCGTCATCTCGACAGTGGAGGTCTTGCCGTTGGTGCCGGTCACCGCGACGATATGTTCGGGCACGGGAGTGAAGAACTGCGCCGCCAGCGCGGCGAAGGCCCGGCGCGGCGTGGCATCGGCGATGTGCAGCGCGCCCTCGACCCTGGCCTCGGGCCGCGCGACGACTGCGACGGCGCCGCTTTCGATCGCGGCGGGAATGAAGTCCTCGCCATTGACGCGCGCGCCCTCGAAGGCACCGAAGACCGTGCCGGGAGCAACCTTGCGGTTGTCGATCGCGAAGCCCGTCACCTGGACGTCGGCATCGCAGGCGATTCCTGCCGCGTTGCACAGCTGGGCGAGCTTCACTTGTTGGCCTCCGGGATCAGCGGCTTGATGTCCGAGATGTCGACGTCGCGCGTGTCGTCGGGACGCACTCCGATCAGCGGGCCGATGCGCGGGACTAGGCGCCCGACGATCGGCGCCGCGTTCCAGGCCGCGGTGCGCTGGTAGGAGCTGGCGAGCGTGCCGCGCGGCTCGTCGAGCATGGCGATCACGACATAGCGCGGGCGGTCCATCGGGAAGGCGGCGGCAAAGGTCGAGACGAGCGCCGTACGCCGATACCCGGCGCTGCCGCCGGGCTTTTCGGCCGAGCCGGTCTTGCCGCCGACCCGGTAGCCGGGGGCATCGGCATTCCTGCCGGTGCCGTAGACGGCGATCGCACGCAGCAGCTGGCGCATGCGGCTCGAGGTCGAGGCCTTGAACACGCGGCGGCCCTTGGGCGCTTCGCCCGGCCCCAGCTTCTTCAGCGTCGCCGGACGCCAGATGCCGCCATTGACCATTGCCGCATAGGCGCTGGCGAGGTGCAGCGGCGTTACCGCGATGCCGTGGCCGTAGCCGACCGTCATCGAGCGCAGGCGCGGCCATTTCTCGCCCGGCCAGATCGGGAAACCCTTGGCCGGCAGTTCGATATAGGGGCGCTCGTTCATGCCGAGATCGATCATCGTGCGGCGCATGCGTTCCGGCCCGAGCTCGTCGGCCACGCGCGCGGTCACCGTGTTCGAAGAATGGATCAGCGTCTCGATGACGTTGAGATCGGCACCCAGATCGTGGCTGTCGCGGATGGTGAAGCGACCGACCTTGACCGGGCTCGCGTCCCAGCGGCGGCCAAGATTGCGGACCACGCCGGCATCGATCGCGGCGGCGATCGACAGCGGCTTGAAGGTGGATCCGAGTTCGTAGACCTGGTTGGTCACGCGGTTGAACATCAGTTTCTGGCCGCGCGCGTCGATCTTGTTGGGATCGAATTCGGGCAGCGAAGCGAGCGCGAGCACCTCGCCGCTATCGACGTCGAGCACGATGCCGGCACCGCCCTGCGCCTGGACCAGCTTCATGCCGCGGCGCAGTTCGTCCTCGAGCGCGCCCTGGACGCGCGAATCGATCGACAGCGCGACCGGGGTGCCGCGTGTGGCGGGGTTCGAGAGATGCTTGTCGAGCACCTGCTCCATGCCGACGCGGCCGTGCCCGTCGGCGGCGACATAGCCGAGCACATGCGCCGCCATCGACCCTTGCGGGTAATGGCGATCCTGTTCCATCGGCATTTCGAGCGCGAGTTCGCCGATTTCCTGCACGCGGTTGGCTTCCTCGGGCAGGACACGGCGGCGGATATATCCCTGCTTGCCCGAAGCGAGCTGCGCTGCGACGGCTTTCTCGTCGAGATCGGGGAAGATCGCTTTCAGCTTTGCTGCGACGGTCGCCGGGTCGCGTACCAGCGGCGCCCCGTCGTCGCCCAGCGCAGTCGGGTTGAACCACAGCGCATAGGCGGGGAATGCGCGCGCCAGCGGCACGCCGTTGCGATCGGTGATCTCGCCGCGCGGGGGCAGCAGCGCTTCCTCGAGCGACGTGCCGCGCAAACCGTGGTCGGACATGCCGAGATAGGCGATCCGCACCAGCGCGAGCAGGGCGACGAAAACGAAACCGAGCGCGATCCACAGCACGCGCCAGCGCGCCAGGGTCAGCGAGCGCTCGCGGATGGTGACCAGCTGGACGCGGCCCGAGGCCACCGCCATGCTCACCGCCCCGTGCCCGCTCCTGCCCGCAGCGATGGCGGGGCCGAAGCCGGAAAAGGCGTTCACTGGCTCACCTCGGCGGCGACGGCCATCGAGACGGCCGGGCGTGCGAGCCGGTCGGCCAGTCCCTCTGCAGCAGCCGATGCCAGCTCGCGGCGATCGCCATGCGGCTGGGACTCGGGCTGCTCGCCGTCATCGATCCATTCGGCGAACAGTCCCGCGCTTTCGGGGGCCGGGCGGTTGAGCGCGACGCGCACCGGCGCGGGTGCATCGACGCCGCGCGGCGTACCCAGCGCGGCGAGCTGACGCTCGTTCTCGAGATACTGGTCGGCGCGCGGCGCCGAATAGCCGAATTCGACCGCGTTCCAGTCGGACAGCTGCTGCTGGCTGGCGCGGGTCTCGAATTCGGTCTCGAGCATCAGCTTGGCCTGCTGCGCGGCGATGATCTTGCGTTCGGCGAGGCGCACGTCGCTCTTCACCGCATTGACCTTGAAGGTCAGCGCGAGGAGCAGCGCGAAGCAGATCGCCAGGACCAGCGCCCAACCGATCTGGCGGATGCGCGAACCGGGGACCATCACGCCGCCTCCCGCGCAGGCGTGGCGGTGCGCGTGGCGTGGCGCAGGACCGAGGAACGGGCACGCGGATTGCGCTCGATTTCGGCCTCGCCCGGCTTGATCGCCTTGCTGACACGAAAGAAGACCGGATCATCCTGCGCCGCCATAGGGACATGACGCGAGGCGCTCGGGGTTGAGGATGCCTCGCGCAGGAAGCGCTTGACGATCCGGTCTTCGAGGCTGTGGAAGCTGACCACCGCGAGGCGGCCGCCTTCACGCAGCAGGTGTTCGGCAGCCGACAGCCCCTGGGACAGTTCGTCGAGCTCGCCGTTCACGTGAATTCGGATGGCCTGGAAGGTGCGGGTGGCCGGGTCCTTCTTGTCGTGCGGCTTGTGGCCCAGCGCCTTGCGCACCACACGGGCGAGTTCGCCGGTCGTCTCAAGCGGGCGCGCGGCGACGATCGCCCGCGCGACACGGCGCGACTGACGCTCCTCGCCATAGGTATAGAGCACATCGGCGATCGCCTTTTCGTCGGCCGAATTGAGGAAATCGGCGGCGCTCTCGCCCTCCTGGCTCATGCGCATGTCAAGCGGTCCGTCGGCCGAGAAGGCGAAGCCGCGCTGCGCCTGGTCGAGCTGCATCGAGGAGACACCGATATCCATCACCACGCCGTCGACCTTCGCGACGCCCGCTGCCGTCATGACGTCGAACATTTCGGAGAAGCGATGCGGATGAAGGATGAGGCGGGGCGGATTTTCCTCCGTCTCCCGCCATGTACGACCCGAAGCAATTGCATCGGGATCCCGGTCGAACGCGTGCACGACGGCTCCGCGATCCAGCAGCGCGCGGGTGTACCCCCCGGCGCCGAAGGTCGCATCGATAACGATATCGCCCGGTTGCGGGTCGAGTGCCTCGATGACCTCGTCGAGGAGGACGGGGATATGCGGGGCACCCCGCTCGCCCTGAGCCTGCCGAAGAGTCATTTGCCCTTGGCCTTCGCATCGGCGAGGAAGCTGTCGCAGGCGGCCTTCGCGCCTGCCCAGTCGTCGCCCATCTGGGCGAGTTCCTCGGGGTTCCACAGGGTGAAGAAGCGACCGCCGCCCTGGAAGTAGAGCCCGTCCTCGATCCTGCCGAGCACGCGCAGGTGTTCGGGCATGACGAAGCGCCCGCTATCGTCGAAGGGCAATTCCTGGAAGCCGAACAGCTGGCTCGAGCGGGTATCGCGGTCGTATTCCTTGCCGAGGCGGGCGGCGAGTTCTTCCTCGCGGTCGAGTTGCGCTTCGAGCTCGGGCTTGCGGCTGAGGCCGAAGCCGACGAGGCAGTTCCAGCTGGGATGCTTCATCAGGCACAGGACGCGGCCGTCGCTGCTGTCCTTCACCGCCTTGCGGAACAGGGGCGGAAGCACAAAGCGGCCCTTGTCGCCCGCGGGCGAATAGGCCTGACCGCTGTACCCTCCGAATGCCACTTGCCCCAAACCTCGAATACGGTTTCGCTCACCTCCCCACCGCACAAGACCTCCCCCTCGCCCAGACGAGTGGGCGAGCCGCCCCGCCTGGCGGCGAGACGCGCAGTGACAGTGCTTGTCCGATGTGAAGCCGGTTTATCGCGGGTCTGGCGGGGATGGAAGGGAAAATTGCGGGATTTCACGGGATAATCCGGCAAATATTTGTTTTTACGTTATAATTTCACGAAACTGGTGGTGGTAATGGTTACCATATAGCTAACAAAACCAGTGGTAAGGCACGGAATTTCGACGGATTCCCGGTCGTTCCCGCCCCTTCCCCGAGTCTCTCCCGCACTATCCCCGATCAGTCGGGCGAGCCCGGGCCGGAGGCAAGCGGACCGACCAGAAACCACAGCGCGTCGCGCCGCTGCGCGGGAACAGGAGCGGGGCCTTCCCAGTCGAGCAGGGCGGCATCGGCCAGCAAGACCGCCGTCCCGCTGCCGATCGTACACCGGGCAAGCAGGCCTGCACCCTGCACCGTGCATGCACGGTCGTCCGCATCGGCTTTGCGCGCCGCAAACTGCCCGGCCAGGTTGACCGGAATTGCCCTGCCCCCGATCTGGGCGAGGCTTTCGCCAGCGGCCTGGCTCTCGTCGAAGCTCAGTTCGAGTCCCCAATGCCCGAAAATGGGCGACAGCAGGACTACATCCTGCGGGCGCCGCCGGTCGCCCAGCGGAAAGCGCGAATGGCGCGTCAACATGGGATCGGCCAGGATGACTGCCTCGCCGCCCCCGGCGAGCCAGCGGTCGAAGGCGACATTCTCAGACGGCGCGAGCGGGCGCGGCTGCGCGAGGATGACCCGGTCGAGCCCGGCGAGCGCTTCGGGCTCCAGCGTATCGAGCGGGACGAGTTCGAAACGGGTTTCGAGCTCCTCGCGCACCCAGTCCTTCTCACCCGCCCCTTCGAGCATGGCGGAGATATCGCCCTCGCCCCAATAGATCGGCAGGCTCGTAAACAAACCGACGCGCGGCTTGGTCACAGCGTCTTCGCTCGGCGACCCTGCCGAACAGGCGGCGAGGAGCATGGCCAGCGATGTCGCGAGCATCCTAATTGGCAGGCGGAGGGGCATCGGCACCGGTCTGCGGAGCGGAGGTCGGCATCACAGTCGGCTGGGCGGCGGGCTGGACCGGCAGGTCGGGCACCACGCCGGCTTCGACCAGTGGATCGTTTTGCGCGGTGGCCCTGGTCGGCTCGGTCGTCGGCGCCGCCGCAGGGACTGTGGTGGCATCGGTTTCGGCCGCACGGTTCTGGATGATGCTCGCCAGTCCGACAAGCAGGATCATCATGACGATCCCGGTGAGCCCGATCTGCAGGCGCTGGATGGTCCGCTCGCGCCGGGCACCATTGCCGGGCACCTCGGGCAGTTCGCCCACCGGCGGTTTGCGGCTCATGTCGAAGAATTGGGGCACGTGCATAAGCCTAGGCTCCGCCGCCTGCCAGTCAATCGTCCGATTGCAACCAATCGAAGACCGGCAAGCCCTTCGCCGCCAGCCATTCGGGGTTGTAGAGCGTCGAGAGATAGCGGAAGCCGGTATCGCACAGCATCGTCGCGACGCGTGGGTTCTCGCGCCCCTCGGCGACCAGCTGCTTGCCCAGCGCAACGGCGCCGGCGACGTTGATCCCGCTCGACAGGCCGAGGCACAGACCCTCTTCGCGCAGCAGCCGCGCGACCCAGGCGAGCCCCTCCTCGTCCGAGATTCGGAACTGCGTGTCGATCGGCGCGCCTTCGAGATTGGCGGTGATCCGGCCCTGCCCGATCCCTTCGGCGACCGAGGAACCTTCCGCCTTTAATTCGCCATTGGCGTAGTAATTGTAGAGCGCCGCACCGTGCGGATCGGTCAGCGCGATCACCACATTCTCGTCGAACTCCTTGAGTCCCATGCCGACGCCGGCGATCGTTCCGCCGGTGCCCGCGGCACAGGTGAAGCCGTCGATCCGCCCGTCTAGCTGCTTCCACAATTCGGTCGCCGTGCCTTCGATATGCGCCTTGCGATTGGCGGTGTTGTCGAACTGACCCGCCCAGATTGCGCCGTCGATCTCTTCCGCCATGCGGCGCGAGACGTGCTGGAAATGGTTGCAGTCGGCATATTTGGTCGGCGGGACGGTGACCAGTTCGGCGCCCAGCGCGCGGATGGTCTGCATCTTCTCGCGGCTCTGGTTGTCGGGCATCACGATGATCGTGCGATAGCCGAGCGCATTGGCCACCAGCGCGATGCCGATACCGGTGTTGCCAGCGGTTCCCTCGACCACAGTGCCGCCCGGTTTCAGCTCGCCGCGCTCCTCCGCGTCGCGGATGATATAGAGCGCCGCGCGGTCCTTCACGCTGGCGCCCGGGTTGGCGAATTCGCACTTGCCGAAGATGTCGCATCCGGCTTCCGCGCTGGGTCCTGCAAGGCGGACAAGCGGCGTGTTGCCGATCAGGTCGAGCGTCTGCTCGCGTACAGTTGGTGCAATCATGTCCTGCGAGGTAGGCGCGCGGGTTGGCGGGTGCAAACTACAAGCGCTTGCAACGTGGAAAGGGGATTATTGCAGGGTGCGGGAAGCGCCGCAGCGCTGTGCATGCGGCTGCCGCGTCCCCCTTCCCGGGCGTTTTTGTGGGGTGCGGTCAGGATATCCGTCCCGACCGCGCTGCTCCAGGGCGCAGCGAGTGACGAAGCCAGGCGCGAACCGGCGCCATCAATCCTCAGGCGCGATCGTCACCTTCAGCCCGTCGAGTTCCGCCGTGAAGGGGATCTGGCACGACAGGCGCGAGGTCGCCTCGCGGTGATCGGTCGATTCGAGCAGGTCGTCCTCGTCCTCGGTCATCTCCGGCAGCTTGTCGGCAAAGGCCGCATCGACATGGACATGACAGGTCGCGCAGGAACAGCAACCGCCGCACAACGCGAGCAGCTCGTCGAAGCCGTTGTCGCGGATCGCTTCCATCACGGTCAGGCCGTCGGCGACGTCGATTTCGCTGGTTTCGCCTTCGCGGGTGGTGACGATCAGTTTGGGCATTGCGCGTATCCTCGGTTGCAAAGGGCCACTGGCCCAACCTATGCGTCGCGCTGCTATTCAATCGGGACGGGGAAGGCAAGCTCGCTCGCCATGGGTCTGACCAATGCACAATTGCGCACGCATCTCGATGCCGTAGCCGCCCAGGACGCCGTGGTCGCCGCCGCGATCGAGCGCTGCGGCTATCCCGAAGAGCGCATTCGCCCGACTGGCTACCGCACGCTGCTGCGCACGATCGTCGGGCAGCAGGTCAGCGTGGCGGCAGCCAATTCGGTGTGGACCAGGCTCGAGGGCGAACTGGGCGAGGAGATGCCTCCGCACGAACTGCTCGCCCGCGATTTCGACACGCTGCGCGCCTGTGGCCTCTCGCGCCAGAAACAGGGCTATGCCCGCAGCCTGTGCGAGCTGGTGGCGAGCGGCGAACTGCAGTTCGACAGCCTGCCCGCGGACGACGAAGAGGCGATCGCCGAATTGACCCGGATCAAGGGCATCGGACGCTGGTCGGCGGAGATCTACCTACTCTTCGCCGAAGGCCGCCAGGACATCTGGCCGGCAGGTGACCTCGCGGTGCAGGAAGCGGTCGGCCGCCTGCTCGACCTACCCGGGCGCCCGAGCGAGAAGGAAACGCGCACGCTGGGAGACAAGTGGCGCCCGTATCGCGGCGCGATGGCCATCTTCACCTGGCACACTTATAACAATGCCGCGCTCTGATTGCGCGGTCGGGAGGGAGTGAACACATGAGCGAGCGCAAGGCAATCTTCATCACCGGGGGCGGCTCGGGAATCGGGCGCGCGACCGCGCTCTATTTCGCCCAGCGCGGCTGGTTCGTCGGCCTTGGCGATATCGACAAGGCGGGCATGCGCGGGACCGAAGAGCTGATCGGCAACGGTTTCACCTATGCGCATGTCCTCGACGTTCGCGACCGCGCCGCCTGGGACGAAGCGCTCGAGGCCTTCTCGGTCGCGGCAGGCGGCCGGGTCGACGTGGTCTTCAACAATGCCGGCATTCCGCTCGGCGGCTCGCTGCTCGAAAACAGCACCGAGGAAATCGAGCGCTGCCTCGACATCAACCTAAAGGGCGTATTGTTCGGCGCGCAGGCGGCATATCCGCACCTCCGGAAGACCGCGCCGGGATCCTGCCTGCTCAACACCGCGAGCGCTGCCGGCATCTATGGCACGCCGGGCGCCAGCGTCTATTCGGCGACCAAGTTCGGCGTCCGCGCGGTGACCGAGAGCCTCGACGGCGAATGGGCCGAGGACGGGATCAATGTCCGCAGCCTGATGCCGAGCTTCATCGATACGCCGCTGCTCGACCACAATCCCAATGCGCGCTCGAACGAGGGCATCCGCCAGCGGGTGACCGAGGCCGGGCTGGAGATCACGCCGGTGGAAGAGGTTGCCGCGGCCGCGTGGGCGGCGGTTCACGGCGAGAGATTGCACACGGTGGTCGGCAAAACGGCGAAGCGCATCGCCTTCGGCGCGCGCTGGATGCCCGGCCGGGTCCGCAAGCAGACCCGCGAATCCTTCCGCCCGCTGGGGCAGTAGGCCTAGGCCAGCAAAGCGTCGATCTTGCGCGCCATCTTGACGTCGCGCAGGCTGAGGCCGCCCGCATCATGCGTGGTCAGCGTGATCTCGACGCGGTTGTAGACGTTGAACCATTCGGGATGATGGTCGCGCGTTTCGGCGATCATCGCGACACGGGTCATGAAGGCGAAGGCTTCGGAAAAGTCGGCGAATTCGAAGGTTCGCTCGATCGCCTTGCCCTCGCGCGCGAGCGCCCAGCCGGCCAGGCCGCGCAGCCAGCTGTCGCGTTCGTCCTCGGTCAGTTGCTCGACAGTCATGGTGCGCGAATCTCCTCTGCTTGTCGCTGCGGGCGCTTTTGCCTATCGCCCCTGCCCATGCAAGCTCGCCTCGTCGCAAAGGATATAGCCTGCCGCCGCGGCGAGCGGCTGCTGTTTCGTGGGTTTTCGCTTGCCGCCGATCCGGGCGGCGCGGTCCATGTTACCGGTGCCAACGGGATCGGCAAGTCGAGCCTTCTGCGAATCCTCGCCGGCCTTTTGCGCCCCTTCACGGGCACGGTCGAACGCGAAGGGGCGCTCGGCCTGGTCGACGAACGGCTGGTGCTCGACACAAACCTGCCGCTCGCACGCGCGCTCGCCTTCTGGGAGGATATCGACGGCTGCCGCGATCCGGGTCGCGCGCTCGAAGTGCTGCAGCTCGGCCCGCTTATGGACGTGCCCGTGCGCTATCTCTCGACCGGCCAGAAAAAGCGCGCGACACTCGCCCGGCTGATCAATCGCAACTGCCCGATCTGGCTGCTCGACGAGCCACTCAACGGGCTCGACAGCCAGGCGCAGAAGGCCTTCGAAGCGCTGATCGCGCTGCACTGCCAGGGTGGCGGCATCGCCGTGGTCGCCTCGCACCAGCCGATCGCCCTGCCCGCGCCGCAGACGCTCGATCTCGCGGAGTATGCCGCATGATCGGCGTGCTGCTGCGCCGCGATCTCGGCCTGCTGCTGCCCGGGGGGCGCGGCGGCGGCGGCGTGCTGCCGCTGCTGTTCTTTCTCGCCGTCGCGATGCTCTATCCCTTCGCCGTCGGGCCCGATGCGCAATTGCTCGCGCGCACCGGCGGCGGCGTGATCTGGGTCGCGGCGCTGCTCGCGGCAATCCTCCCGCTCGAAAAGCTCGTCGCGGGCGATCTCGAGGCGGGCGTGTTCGACCAGCTGCACCTGCGCGGGGTGAGCGAGGAACTGGCGATGGCGGTCCGCCTGCTCGCGCACTGGCTCGCCTTCGCGCCGCTGCTGCTGCTCGCGACCCTGCCGGCCGCCGCGCTGCTCGGCCTGACGGCTGAGACCACGCGCACCGTGCTGCTCGGCCTGCTCGCGGGAACCCCGGGGCTCGCCGCGGTCGGCCTGGCCGTCGCCGCGCTCACCGCAACGCTGCGCGGCGGCGCGGCGCTGGCCGGCCTGATGGTGATCCCGCTGGCGGTGCCGATCCTGATCTTCGGCGCAGGCGCGCTGGCGCGGCCCGATCCGGGCGCGCTGCTGCTGGCGGGCGCGATCAGCCTTGGGCTATGCGCCCTCGCCCCCTTCGCCGCAGGTGCCGCGATACGGGCATCGCGCGAGGGATAAGGCATTTCGTCACCCCGGACCCGATCCGGGGTCCCACTGTCTTTCAGACAAGCGCGTCGTAAAGATCGACCCAATCGGGATTGGCACGCTCGATCAAGGCGAATTTCCACTCGCGCCGCCAGCGTTTGATCCGCTTTTCGTGCTCGATGCACATGTGGATGTCGTCACCGCGTTCGGCCCAGACGAGGTTCGTCAGGCCATAGCGAGCACAGAATTCAGACCCCTTGCCGCTGCGGTGTTGACCGATCCGTTGGACGAGATCGGTAGTCACGCCGACATACATCGTCCCGCGATAGACGTCGGCCATGATATAGACCCAGCCGCCGCGCCCCTCTTCTGTCATGTTTTCAACAAGGCGAAGTGGGGCCCCGGGTCAAGCCCGGGGCGACGGGACCGTGCAAGCCCGGCAAACAGACTCAATAGGGCGGCTTGTGCAGGCCCTTGGGGCTTTCGGTGAAGATTTCCACTCCGTCCTCGGTAATGCCGATCGAATGCTCGAACTGCGCCGAGAGCGACTTGTCGCGCGTAACCGCGGTCCAGCCGTCGCCCAGCACCTTGGCGTGCGGCCGTCCTGCGTTGATCATCGGTTCGATGGTGAAGAACATGCCGGGTTTCAGCTGCGGCCCGGTGCCCGCGCGCGCGGCATGGATCACTTCGGGGGCATCGTGGAACAGGCGACCGAGACCGTGACCGCAGAATTCCTGAACCACGCCATAGCGGAACTGGCGGGCATGCGCCTCGATCGCGGCGCCGATATCGCCCACGCGCGCACCCGGCTGCGAGGCGGCCTCGATCCCCAGCATGAGGCATTCATAGGTCACCTCGACCAGGCGCCTGGCCTTGATCGAGGGTTCGCCGGCGAAGAACATGCGGCTGGTATCGCCGTGCCAGCCATCGAGCAGCGGGGTCACGTCGATATTGACTATATCGCCGTCCTTCAGAGCCTTGTCCGACGGAATGCCGTGGCAGATCACGTGGTTGATCGAGGTGCAGCAGCTGTGCGCATAACCGCGATAGCCCATGGTCGCGGGCACCGCGCCGGCATCGAGCGTCATCGTGCGCACGAGGTCGTCGATCTGCCCCGTAGTCACGCCCGGCTGGACGAATGTGGTCAGCTCGTCGAGGATTTCGGCGGCCAGCCGCCCGGCCTTGCGCATGCCCTCGAAGCCTTCCGCCCCGTGAAGCTTGATGGTGCCGTCGCGATAGACGGTCTGGTCGCTGTCGATCACCTGATATTCGGTCATGCGCGCCCACATAGCGATTGACCGGGCAATTTGCGAGTGCGCTAGTGCTTGACGCTGAACGCCCTCGCATATTCGGGCTTCACCGCGTCGAGGACCGATGCGGTGACGGGAAAATCGAGCTCGTAATCGCCCTCGGCATAGGCGCCCGCGACATAGGGCCCGAAATAGACCGCGATGCGGTCGAAGGTCTTGCCGTTGGACGAGCCGACCAGCACCTCCGCCTCGTCGAGGCCGGGGCATGTGTCGAACATGTCGTTGCTCCCCTCCTCGACCGGCGCGCCGCGCCGTTTCGCGCGCGCCTTGTCGAGCGCGTCGCACAACCGCTTGCCCAGCCCCTGCTCCAGCGCGACGGGGGAATTGAACAGCTCGATGCCCTTGACGGCCTGCCGCTTCTCGCGATCCCAGACCAGCGATTCCGTGCCGTACATGCCGTGCGCCCCGCCCGAATAGGCCGACAGATGGCCCGAAAGGCTGAGGAAGCGCGGCAGGTCGGCGACCACTTTCCATTCCTCTGCGGCGCTGTGCTGGCGCGGGGTCCACTCCCGTCCTTTCGCCGAGGCCCAGTCCTCGTCGGCTTCCTCGCGCAGTCCGGCGAGCATCGCTTCGGCACGCTTGCCGAGATAGTCGGCCAGCTCGGGTTCGGCGGCGACTGCGGCGGGCCAGGAATAGGCGAACTGGTAGCGCTCGGTCTCCTGCTCTACCGCATGCGCCCTTGCCGCCGGGGCGGCGGTCGCTTCGGCATCCGCGGTCGTGGCCTCGCTCACCCCCGCCTTCTCGGCATAGTCGGCGCGGTCCGAACAGGCCGCACTCGACAGCGCGAGCGAAATCAGGAACAGGGGCGCACGCATCGCGGTTTCCTTTGCGAAATTCGAATTGATCAGGGGCATTTTCCGATATGGCCGACAAGCAGCCGCTTATCCAGCCCGACCGGGGGCAAGAGGCGATTTCCATCCACCTCGTCAACCGCGACGGCTTCGCGGGCTGGGTAAAGAAACTCTCCGCCAGCCAGCGCGCGGCGCTGGAGGCGCAGAAATTCGACGGCAGCGGCTTTCAGGTGGGCATCGTGCCCGAAGGCGACGGCTGGTTCGCGGTCGGCGGCGTAGCCGATCCCGACAAATTGTCGAGCTGGTGCATGGCGAAGCTCGCCGAGAACCTGCCGGCGGGCACCTATCGGCGGGCCGAGGGCGAACCGGGCCCCGCGCTGCACGGCTGGCAGACCGCGCAATACACCTTCACCCGCTACAAGCAGCCCGAACGCCCCGTCGGCCCGCGCGTGCTGCTGACCCGCGAGGCCAAGGCGATCGAGCCCGCGATCGCCGAAGCGGAGGCGGTATGCCTGGTGCGCGACCTCGTGAACTCGCCGGCCGAGGACATGGGCCCCGCCGCACTCGAGGAACAGTGCGAGACGCTGGCCAAGAAGCACTCGGCCACGCTCAAGGTTACCAAGGGCGACGCGCTGGAGCAGGGCTATCCCATGGTCCATGCGGTCGGCCGCGCCGCCGCGCGCCACCATGCGCCGCGCATCATGCATCTCACCTGGGGCAAGGAGAGCGATCCCGTTCTGGCTATCGTCGGCAAGGGCGTGTGCTTCGATTCGGGTGGACTCGATGTGAAGAGCGCCACCGGCATGCTGCTGATGAAGAAGGACATGGGCGGCGCGGCGCATGCCATCGCGCTCGCCGATCTCGTCATGGGCGCGGGCCTGCCGGTCCGCCTGCACCTGCTGGTGCCCGCGGTAGAGAACGCCATCAGCGGCAACAGCTTCCGTCCCGGCGACGTGCTCAGATCGCGCAAGGGGCTAACGGTCGAAATCGGCAATACCGATGCCGAGGGACGGCTGATCCTCGGCGATGCGCTGCAGCGTGCCAGCGAGGAGAAGCCCGAACTGATCCTGGATTTCGCCACGCTGACCGGCGCTGCGCGCGTCGCGCTGGGGCCCGATTACCCGGCGCTGATGGCCCGCCGCGACGAGACCGCCGAGGCCCTGATCGCGGCGGGCAAGGCGCATGACGATGAACCCTGGCGATTGCCCCTGCCCGAAGCCTATCGCGAATGGCTCAATTCGGACATCGCCGATACCGGCAATGCCCATGCCAATTCCTTCGCCGGGGCGAGCGTCGCCGGACTGTTCCTCGACAAGTTCGTCGGCGAGGGGATCGACTGGGCGCATTTCGATACCTTCGCCTGGCGTCCGCAGGCCAAGCCGGGGCGCCCCAAGGGCGGCGACGCCTACGGCCTGCGCGCCGCCTGGTACATGCTGCGGGCCCGTTTCGGGGGAGGTTGAGGCCCGCCGCCTTGCCTGAAAGCCCGTGCGCGGCTAAGCGCCCGCAACACTCACAACCGGATTTACCACACAGCGTGACTGCTCCAGCCAGTTATTCCCTCCCCGAGACTACCGTCGGCCTGAAAGGCCCGGTCGACAGGCCCGCGCCGGGAACGCTCCCGCTGCGCGGCGACCTCGCGCATATCGCGCTCGCCGAGCACTATCTCGCCGCGCATTACGTCATCCCCCAGCCGCGGCGGATCGGCGATGCGCCCGCGGTGCTCAAGCTCACCATGCGCGACGATGCCGATGATGGCGCAACGCTGGCGGCGGGCCAGACGATCGAATTGCTCGACTGCGCCGGAGACTGGGCGTGGATCGCCTGCGGCCCCCAGGGACCGAGCGGCTATGTCCGGCTCGGCCAACTCGCCCCCTCCAGTGACGCATAAGGTCTTCATCGACGGCGCTGCGGGCACCACGGGTCTCGAAATCGCGCAACGGCTCGCTGGGCGCAGCGAGTTCACGCTGCTTGCGCTCGACGAAGAGCGGCGCAAGGACACCGCGGCCCGGCGCGAGGCGCTGAACGAGGCCGACATCGCCATCCTGTGCCTGCCCGACGACGCCGCGCGCGAAGCAGTGGAATTGCTCGATCCGGCAGGCGGCACCCACGTGATCGATGCCTCTTCGGCGCACCGCACCACCGAAGGCTGGTGCTACGGCTTTCCCGAACTGGTCGGGCGCGAGCGCGTAGGCACGGCGCGCCGCGTCAGCAATCCCGGCTGCTATCCGACCGGCTTCCTGGCGCTGGTCGCACCGCTCGTGCGCGCCGGACTGCTGCCCGCCGACTGGCCCTACACCGTCAATGCGGTGAGCGGCTATTCGGGCGGCGGCAAGGCGCTGATCGAACGTTTCGAGAGCGAAAACGCGCCGGCCTTCCGCGCCTATGGTTACGACATGGCGCACAAGCACCTGCCCGAGATGCAGGCGCATGCAGGGCTTGCACATCCGGTCCTGTTCGCGCCGGCGGTCGTCCCCGCCTATCGCGGCATGGTGGTCGAGGTGCCGCTGCACCTCGGCGCGATGGCGGCCAACCCGCACGCCGATGCCCTGCGCGACGCGCTGGCAGACTTCTACGCGGAGACACCCGTGGTGACGGTCCGCGACAAGGCGCCGCCTTGCGAACTCCTGCTCGAACGCGACGCGGAGCATTCGGACGGTCTAGAACTGTTCGTCTTCGGCAACGAAGGCGGCTGGAACGCGCGGCTCGTCGCCCGGCTCGACAATCTCGGCAAGGGGGCGAGCGGGGCCGCGGTGCAAAACCTCAACCTGATGTGCGGCTTGCCCGAAACCGCCGGCCTCAAACTGACTGCTGCCTAATATTTAGGCAAGCGTTGACCGAAGCGTGAGCAGTCCTGCCCGCGCCGGCGCAGGGGATTGCCCGAAGGCCCTTCCCGCCGACGCAAAAATTGCGCCAAGGGCGTTTGGCGCGCACCGAATCTTCGTCTACCCCCTCGCCCCAGCCTTGGCACGATTCTTGGAAAGAAGCGCGCGAAGGAACAGGTTCCACATTTTCCGGGGGTCGGAGACGACGTGAAAAAGATCGAAGCGATCATCAAGCCTTTCAAGCTCGACGAGGTGAAGGAGGCGCTGCACGAGATCGGCGTATCGGGCATCACCGTGACCGAAGCCAAGGGTTTCGGGCGGCAGAAAGGCCATACCGAGCTCTATCGCGGGGCCGAATACGTGGTCGACTTTCTTCCCAAGGTGAAGCTCGAAGTAGTCGTGTCCGACGCAATTGCCGAGCGCACCGTCGAAGCCATTGCCGCTGCCGCCCAGACCGGCCGCATCGGCGACGGCAAGATCTTCATTTCCACGATCGAAGGCGCACTGCGCATTCGCACCGGGGAAAAGGACGACGACGCCATCTGATTTCACGCGGGGCACGCCCCTGCAATTCCAGTTCAAGTTCAAACGGAGGCAATATCAATGTCGAGTGCAAAGAAGGTCCTGAAGCAGATCGAGGACGACGGTATCGAGTGGGTCGACCTGCGCTTCACCGATCCCAAGGGCAAGTGGCAGCACCTGACCATGGTCGCCAAGACGCTCGACGAGGACCAGCTCGAAGACGGGCTGATGTTCGACGGCTCGTCGATCGCCGGCTGGAAGGTGATCAATGAATCCGACATGATCCTCAAGCCCGACCTCGAGCGGGTCTATGTCGATCCCTTCAGCGCCGAACCGATGATGATCCTGTTCTGCGACATCGTCGAGCCCTCGACCGGCGAATGGTATGCGCGCGACCCGCGCACCACCGCCAAGCGCGCCGAGGCCTTCCTCAAGTCGACCGGCATCGGCGATACCATCTATGTCGGCCCCGAAGCCGAGTTCTTCATGTTCGACGATGTCCGCTTCGAAGACGGCTATGCCGGTTCGGGCTTCGCCATCGACGACATCGAACTGCCGACCAACAGCGGCAAGGAATACGAAAGCGGCAACCTTGCCCACCGCCCGCGCGCCAAGGGCGGCTATTTCCCCGTCGCCCCGGTCGACAGCGCCGTCGACATCCGCGGCGAGATGGTCTCGACCATGATCGAAATGGGCCTCAACTGCGACAAGCACCACCACGAGGTGGCCGCCGCACAGCACGAGCTGGGCCTGACCTTCGGCACGCTCGTCGAAACCGCCGACAACATGCAGATCTACAAGTATGTCGTGCACCAGGTCGCGCATATCTATGGCAAGACCGCGACCTTCATGCCCAAGCCGATCAAGGACGATAACGGTTCGGGGATGCACACCCACATGTCGATCTGGGATGGCGGCAAGCCGACCTTCGCCGGCAACCAGTATGGCGGCCTCAGCGAAAATTGCCTCTACTACATCGGCGGCGTCATCAAGCACGCCAAGGCGCTCAACGCCTTCACCAACCCGACCACCAACAGCTACAAGCGTCTGGTGCCGGGTTTCGAAGCGCCCGTGCTGCTCGCCTATTCGGCGCGCAACCGCTCGGCCTCGTGCCGCATTCCCTACGGTGCGGGCGACAAGGCGAAGCGGGTCGAGTTCCGCTTCCCCGACGCGATGGCCAACCCCTACCTCGCCTATGCCGCGCTGCTGATGGCGGGCCTCGACGGGATCCAGAACAAGATCCACCCGGGCGAAGCGATGGACAAGAACCTCTACGACCTGCCCCCCGCAGAGCTCGCCGACGTTCCGACCGTGTGCGGCTCGCTTCGCGAAGCGCTCGAGGCGCTCGAAGCCGACCACGAGTTCCTCTTGAAGGGCGACGTTTTCACCAAGGATCAGATCGAGGCCTACGCCGAACTCAAGTGGGACGAGGTCCTGCGCGTCGAAACGACGCCCTGCCCGGCCGAGTTCGACATGTATTACAGCGCCTGAGGCGCTTCGTCCGAACCAAGGCGGACGGAAATCGATTGGGCGGCCGGAGCGATCCGGCCGCCCTTCTCTTTGTCTTGTATGAAAAAGTGAGACTTTCGAGCCACAACGCTGCGCAAAAGATTCGTCTGGGTGGTATCCATACCCTTTTCTTTTTGTTCGTTCCGGTTCTAGAACAGGGCCATGCGCGGCTTGGGGCGCGCGCGCTTGCGAACATTTCCTGGAGGGGCTTCGTAATGAAATCTACACTTAACCGTACCGGCGGCCGTCTGCTCGCGGGTGCTGCCACCATCGCCTTGGCGTCGGTTGCGCTGAGCACTCCGGCACACGCCATCGTGCCGAACGACAACTACACGCCCGACGATATCGTCGACAACGATGACGAGTTCAGCGGGGTCGGCATGTTCTTCCGTGCCGACGGCTTCGTCTGTTCGGGCACCCTGATCAACCCGCGCACGGTCATTTTCGCGGCACACTGCGTCAATGATCGCGACGCGACCGAATTCAATGTCGACAATGTACCGGCTGCCTGGTCGTTCAACGTGAACGCGCTGCCCGGCTTCCAGAACTGGTTCAGCAACGGCTTTGCCAGCAACCCCGATCTGGCGGTCTTCAACGTCAACCGCATCTACTACGATCCGCGTTCGGTCCAGCGTCCCGACGGCTTCGGCTTCCTTGAGGGCGACGTCGCCCTCGCCAGCCTCGACACGCCGGCCGCCAACCTGCCGACCTGGTCGCTGCTGTTCTCGCCGCTGCCGACTCCCGACGCGATCGACGATACGGACGGCACCGGCTATCACGTGAACATCACCGGCTATGGCCGTACCGGTTCGGGCACGACCGGGGCCTCGGGCGGAATCGACTGGCGGCGCAAGGCTGCGGAGAACATGATCGGGGCGCTGACGTCGTTCGACGCGCGCAACACCTTCCTCTTCGGTAACCCCTTCGGGGACCTGCCGCAGGTTCTCTACCGCCTCGACTTCGACGATCCGAACAAGACCAACCCGTTCGACTTCAACCTCTACAAGGACGAGCCGCGCGAACGCGAAGGCACCACCGCCGGTGGCGACTCGGGCGGCCCGCTGATTCTCGACGCGGCGAACAACGAAATCACCGACGAGGACCTCGTCATTGCGGTGCTCTCGGGCGGCTCGCGCTTCTTCGGCCCGCAGGTCTTCTCGAGCTACGGCACCGAGAGTTTCTACCAGCCGCTGTTCCTGTTCTGGGACTGGATCGCAGCCAACAATCCCTATCGCTATGTCACCGCCAAGGCCGGCGACGGCGCCTGGGAAGATGCGAGCCACTGGGAAACCACGCTCGACCCGAACTACCGGATCATCGATGCCAATGGCGACATCGTCAACGGCATCCCGACCACGCCGGGTAACGGCATTACCGGTGACGAGCCCAACTGGGGCGAAGTGTGCTTCGATCCCGAGGGCGACAATCCCGGCGACGGATGCCAGGACCTTTCCAACGGCGACAACACACCGCCCGCGCGTAATGCCGACGGGCTGGTCAGTTCGGGCATCGGCGAAGTCGGCAACGACATGGCCGATGCGCTCGGTGGCGGCAACGCCGCTGATGCCGCCGCTCCTGCCCCTCGCGGTGCCTTGGGTCGCGATGGCCTGATCAACGCGCATCAGAGCCAGAACGGCGGACCCGAGTTCTCCGAAGAAGTCGCCCATGGCACGGGTGCCGATTTTGCCGAGGACACGCCGCACGACAGTGATGGCGGCAGCCCCGAATTCTCGGACGACCCGCTGCCCGATCCGACGCTCGACAACGGCCTGCCCGGCGCAACCGGCTTCGTGCCCGACAACGTCGATCCGACGGTGGACATCGATCCCGACGTCAATGTCGATCCGCGCTACTTCGACGTGACGCTCGGCAATGCCGGCACCACGACGCTGAGCAGCGATGTCACCATCGACCGCCTGACCGTCCTGAGCACCGCGGGCCTCAATATCACGGCCGACGGCAGCCTGACCTCGCTGATCGACATCAGCCAGTTCGGCGGCACGATGACGGTCAACGGTGCGCTCAACTCCGTCGGCGACTACACGCTGTTCGGCGGCGCCCTGCAGGGCGGCGGCACGATCACCGCACCCTTTGTCACGAACATCATGGGCGCGATTTCGCCGGGCACGATCGGCGGGATCGACACGCTGACGATCGACGGTTCGCTGGTGCTGTCTTCAGGCTCGACGCTGATGATCGATATCGGGCCGAACAACGCTTCCGACCGCGTGGCAGTGACGGGCGAAGCCTCGCTCGGCGGCGTAGTCGCGGTCGGCGCCGGCATTACCCAGCAGGTAAACGGCAACGGCCAGGTGTATACGATCCTCACCGCTGACGGCGGTTTGACCGGTACGTTCACCGCGAACGATATCTCCGCCATCCTGCATCAGAGGTTCGCCTACACCGACACTGCGGTGACGATGGAAATCCTGGCGCGCAGCTATCTCACGGCGGTCGATCCCTTCAGCCCCGCCCAGATCGGCTACGCCAGGCTGTTCGACCAGAATCGCAGCAATGCGGCACTGGCCGAGCTCTACGCTCTCGACTTCGCCGATGCCGCGACCATCCAGGCCACTTTCGACGGCCTGGCTCCGGTGTCGGAAAGCGCGGTCCGGCAGCTCGCTGCACAGTCCTACAACCAGCTCGGCTCGTTCAACGCGTCTCGCTTGCGCGAGTCGAACCTCGAACGCTCGGGCGGCACGATCGCGACGCTCGGCAATCCGATCCAGACCGCACAAATGCAGGTCTCGCGCGGTAGCCAGCCGCTCATGACGACGGCGCTGGGACTCGATCAGGGCGAGGAACCCACCAGTGTCCGCCAGGGTGCCATCCGCGAGGATGTCGGCATCTTCCTGGCGGGCGGCCTGCTTAACGGCAGCGGTTCTCCAATGCCGGGCTATACTACCAAGACCGACATCGACGGCTACTTCCTCGCCGGCGGTATCGAGTACTTCCCGAGCGAGAGTTCGATGGTCGGCCTGTCGGGTTACTATTCGAACCTCGACGCAGATGTCGCGCTCGGCCAGCAAGCCGAATCGAAGATGTTCGCCGTATCGCTTTACGGCAGCACCAAGACCGAAGACGGCTTCGTCCTCGACGGCCAGGTTAGCCTGACCAGCGTCGACATGGACACCATGCGAACAGTGAACTTCCTCGGCGGCGCGCAGACGCTGGCGAGCGAGAGCAGCGACGGCGGCATCGCCGCAGCGGTCGGTATCTCCTACGATATTGAAGGAGATTTCGGCACGCTCTCGCCCGGGATCGAGCTACGCTATGCAGACCATTCCTTCGACGTGGTCGAAGAAAGCGGCGGCGCACTGGGCCTGCGGATCACCCGTGAGGATTTCGAAAGCCTGCAGGGTCGGCTTGGCTTCGATTATCAGAAGGTCACCAATTCGTTCCAGATCGACATGAATGCCGACTGGGTCCACGAATATAACGATGGTCCTAGTGCTGTCGGGGCGCAGTTCGCCGCCGGGACCGGCCCTGCCGTACCCTTCGCGATTGCCAATGGCGACAAGGATTGGGCCGAAGTCGGCCTGTCGGCACAGGTCGTCTCGGGATCGGCCAAGTTCGGAATCGGCGTCGACACGACGATCGGTCGTGCCGATGCCAATGCCCAGTCCTACCGGGCGATGGCGAGCTTCAAGTTCTAAGCCAGCACGGGGTTACCCACCCCGACAGGCAGGGCCGTCCGGGAAACCGGGCGGCCCTTCTTGCATGACAGGGGGGAAGTATCGCCCTGCGGCTGGCGCAACGCGGTCTCGCTCCGCACGGTTGATCGACCGGCAAGCCCGATCGAACCCTTACGCTCCGGTATAGCGGAACCCGGGCTGGCAGCCGCCGTTTGTCGGGCAAAGGAGATCCAAGATGCGTATCTTGCTCGCAGGTGCGGCAGCGATTGCGCTTGTCGCGACGGGCACCCATGCGGAGCCCGGCAAAGGCAAAGGAAATGAACACGGCGGCAAGCAGCACGCCGCAGAAAAGACAGAACGGGGCGGGCGCGATAAGGCCTCCGCGCGGGATGAGAAACCGAACCGGCGCGGAAGGTCGGAAGATGATGGGAAAGCGCAGCGTAGCTCAGCCGAACGCCGCGGCGAGGATCGGCGCAATGCGGGCGTGGCCGAGCGCCGCGCTGCGCGCCCGGAAAGCCGCGCCCAGCGGCGCGAAATCCTCCCCGCTGCCCGCACCGAACTGCGCCGCTCGACCGACGAGCGCGACCGGAGGTTTCTCGCGCGCGACCGCGACCGCAGCTTGGTAGCCGGATGCCCGCCGGGCCTTGCCCGCAAGAACAACGGCTGCCTGCCCCCGGGGCTGGCGAAGAAGCGCTCGACTCCCCCGGCCGGATGGAATGGCTATACCTATCGTCCGCGCCTGTTCGGCCTGACGAATTATGCTGCGGGTCGCTATCTCTATTCCGACGGCTACCTGTTGCGTCCTTCGGATGACGGCCGGATTGCAGGCTACATCCCGTTGCTCGGTGGCGCGCTGGCGATCGGCAAGGTCTGGCCATCGAGCTACGAGAGCTATGCTGTGCCCGATTATTACGTCGACTATTTCGACCTCGGGCGACCCGATGCCTATCGCTACGCCGACAATGTGATTTACCGCATCGATCCGGAAGATGCCGCCATCGCGTCGGTTGCGGCGCTGCTGACGGGTGACGACTTCGTCGTCGGGCAGCCGATCCCGCATGGATACGACGTCTACAACGTCCCCTATTCCTTCCGCGAGCGGTACCGTGACACGCCCGATGCCTGGTATCGCTACTCCGACGGCTACGTCTATCGCATCGATCCCGAAACGCGGCTTGTGGCTGCCGCGATCGACCTGCTGATCTGAAAGGGCCGCTCATGACCACGACCTGGAAACCCATTGCCGCGCCCCTGGCCCTCGCCCTGCTGGGCTCGCTCGCCGCGTGCACCAAGGAAGAGAGCCCCGAGAGCGATGCAGTCGAGACCATCGACGAAGGCACGCAAACGCTGGCGTCGGTGCTTGCCGGCGACGATCGGTTCAAATCGCTAAGGGAGGCGGTCGAACAGTCCGACCTGTCAGGCATTTTCGACGGTCCGGCGAGCTATACGCTACTGGCGCCTGACGATCCTGCCTTCGCCGCACTGGGCGACAAGGGCAAGACCCTGCTCGAGGCCGAGCAGCGCCCAGTGCTGGTCGCAATCCTGCGCGATCATCTGCTCCCCGGTCATTTGACACCGGAAGCGATCGAGGCGGCGATCGAGCGCAACGGCGGACCGGTCACGATGACCACGCTCGGGCAAACCGAGATGACCTTTAGCCGATCGGGCGATGCAATCGTGGCTGCGACGGGAGAGGGTGTGACCGCCCGCGTCGGAGAATCGGCCGTAGCCGCGATCAACGGCGTCATCCTGCCCATCGACACGGTCCTGCTGCCGCGGGAAGAAACTCCGGCTAATAGTCCCGGCTGATCTCGGCGACGACGCTTTCGCGGCCCACGGTCGAGACGGCGGCGAGTAGCGAGAGCCAGCTGGTCACGCGGAATTCCACCTCGGTCGCGCTGTAGCCGCGCCCATCGGTGATGATTTCGGCATAGAAGCGGCGCCCGAAATTCTTGCCCAACGCCACGCCGGTACCGCGTCCCAGGGCGGGATCGGCGCTGACGATCCGCAACCGGTCGAGGCCGATCGCGCTGCGCAGCTGGTTGATCGGGTCCATGCCGCCGCCCCCGCGCAGGCTCGCGACCGCTGCCCCCAGTTGCAGCGCATCGGTGGCCGACAGGCTGGTAACCGAACCGCCGAACAGCAGGCGGGCAAGCAGTTCCTCTTCGGGCAACGCCGGATTGGAGCTGAAGGCAATCTCCGGCTGGGTCGCACTGCCCCGAACGCTGGCCTGCACTGTCAAGCCGTCACGCTCGGTTTCGGCTCTGATGTCGAGCCGCGGATCGATCGGGACCCTCTCGTCGAAATCGATGTCTCCCCGGGTCAGCTCGAACCGGGTCCCGGCGAAAGTGTAGTCGCCGCGCACCATTGTCGCGCTGCCGCCGATCCGCGGATCGTCGGTGGTCCCGCGCAGGAGGATGTCGGCCGACCATTCGCTGTCGAGCCCCATTCCGTCGACGTCGATCCGGCTCGCGGCCTTGGCGTCGATGAGATAACGCCAGGGACGCGCGGGCGCGACACGCGGCGCACGATTGGCCGGGGCGTTGATCTCGCGCGTGGCGATCTGCGGCAGGCGCAAATCGTCGGCCGCCGTACCCAGCCTCCAGCTGGCGCGGTCGACGCGCACCCGCCCGGCGATCGTGCCCCCGAGGCCGTTCGAGACGATCCGCAGCGGGCCGGAGATCGTGGCGCTGAGGCCCGCCCTATCGATTAGCCGGGCGTTTCTCGCCGAAGCGCGCAGGTCGATTATCGGTCCGCGGATTTCGAGCAGACGGCCCTCCACCCTTTCGCCGAGCGTCCGCAGGTCGACGATCCCGCTCCCGCTGACGCTCCCGCCATCGACCGGGGTCCCCGAAAAACTGGTGAGTTGCAGCCGCGAACCGCTGAACTTTCCGCGCACCGCCAGCGCGCGGATGTCGGTGCCCGATAGGGCGCTGCGCAGATGCAGCCTGTCGCCCGCGATCGAACCGCGCACCGTCGGATCCTCCAGCGATCCCGTCGCATCGGCGGCGATGGCGATCGGCCCGGTGATGTCGAACGTATCGAGCGCGGCGAGCCGCCACAGGCTTTCCGCCGCGCCGCGATAGCGCAGCTGGCCGAACAGCCGGCCCGCACGCAGACGGTCCAGCAGCAGACCGCTGCCGGGCAGTCCGGTGATCCGCGCCTGCACGCGGCCGCGCTGGATATCCTCGTTGGCGAGCAGCGCCCGCGCGGCGAGTTCGCTCTCGCTCAGCCGGGCGACAAGGGCGACATCGACCGGGCGCGAGGTCAGGACGAGGCCCGACCTGGTCAAGCCCTCGATCTTCACCTTTGCCTCGCTCACCGGCAGGCCGCTCGTACCCGTGCGATAGTCGACCGTCCCCGAAATCGTACCGCCCAGCCCGGTGTCGGGACGGACGATGTCGATCAACGAGAGCGGCATCCGCGCCAGCTTGAATTCGAAGTCGAGATTGTCACCGCCGAAGCTGCCGGCCGCGATCATGCCCGCGCTGCCATACGACACCTGGGTCGGGGCGAGCCGCCACCCTCCTCCATCGAGGCTGGTCAGCACCGCGCGGCGCGGCATCGAGATGGGCCGACCGGCGAATTCGCCCTGGGCCGCCAGGGCAATCCCCTCGGGCCGGACGACGGCATTCATATCGAGCGCGAACCGTCCGCTGCGTCGTCCGGCCAGCGAGGCGTCGATCCTGCCGACGCCATCGTCCATCTCGCCCTTGGCAGCCAGTCGCCCGATGAACAGCGAGCCATAGGACAGGCCGGTCGCCGTGCCCGTCCCGGTAATGCTGGTGTGGCCCTTGCGGATCAGCCCGGTAGCGGAAATATCGGCACGCGCGATACGCAAGGCGGTTTCGCCGCCGAAGCGGGCATTGCGTGCGCGCAGGTCGATATCGAGCCCCTGGCCCCCGCCCCGCGGGGCGAGTGCCACCGTTCCGTCGAGCCCACCCCCGGCGAAGGACAGCTGGCCGTCGGCGCCGCCGTCCACAAGCAGCAGGCTGCCGGAAACATCGGTGTCCGAGACCTGCATGGTTTCGATCGCGATGCGCGTCGGCCCGCCCGCCGGCGCAGTCAGCCCGAGCGTGCCCGCGAAGGGGCCGAACAGCGACTGGCCATCGGTGTCGATGGCAAAGCCATCGTCGCGCGGGGCGATGGCGACACGGACATTCTCGAGACCGGTGGCGGGCCTGGCGAAGACCAGCGCCGCGCTCGGCCCCGCATCGGTCAGGCGAGCCTCGACAGTGAAGGCGCCGTAATCGACATGGGTTCCGCGCCCGGCGAGCCGCGTCGTTCCCTCGCGAACGCTGCCGTCGA
>Ga0066644_10000235_pt1 | contig 35643 bp, 31 predicted proteins | sample CryGeyCG2114_020_FD_62735 | JGI IMG/M metagenome (GOLD analysis project Ga0066644, IMG submission 62735) | Groundwater microbial communities from aquifer - Crystal Geyser CG15_big_fil_post_rev_8/21/14_0.20 | ecosystem: Environmental > Aquatic > Deep subsurface > Groundwater | place: USA: Utah...
GTGGTGATGGGTGTTCAGGATATGGGTGATTTTCCACCCCTTGGCCCGGGCCGCGTCCATCACCGGCCCGGCCACGGCGGGATCGACCACGGCGGTCGCCCCCGTTTCCGGGCAATGGGCCAAATAGACGTAATTATCGTTCAGGACCGGGATCTGATGAACGTCGAGCCGGCTCATGATGCTTGGGGGAACATCTAACGCCTTGCGGGCGCTAGATGTTCTGCTCCAGCCATTCCTGCAATTTGCTTTTCGGCAGGGCGCCGATCTTGGTCGCCGCCACTTCGCCGTTCTTGAACAGCATCAGGGTCGGGATGCCGCGCACGCCGTACTTGCCGGGCGTCGAGGGGTTGTCGTCGATGTTCAGCTTGGCCACCGTGACCTTGCCGGCCAGCTCATTGGCCAGTTCCTCAAGCGCCGGGGCGATCTGCTTGCACGGGCCGCACCATTCGGCCCAGAAATCGACCAGGACGGGCTCATTCGATCCAAGAACGTCGGTTTCGAAGGAGTCGTCGGTTATCTTTTTCGGCATATCGCTCACCTTGGGATCTGTGTCGGGGTACAGTTTCTTGTTGAAGTCTCAGTTTCTGGGACATGCCGCCCGGTTTTCTTCGCGGCGTCGGGCGGATAACCTCCGGGTCCTCCCCCTGGGGATCGAATCTAGGGTCGCGCCAGGGCCCCGTCAAGCGGCCCGGAGCGGCCCCGATTTTCCCCTTGCGTTTCCCGTGGGTTACGGTATGGCCGGGTCCAAAAGGTCGCCGGGCAGTTCCATCCATCGCGCCCCCATGGTCCAGATCAGGGCACAGCGCACCGACCTTTTCGGGTAAAGGTCCATCAGCGCGCGGCGGTATCCGGCCATCTGGGCGACGTAGGCCGGGTGGACGTCCTCGACGCGCGCGGGCGGCGGCCGGTTGGTCTTGAAATCGGCGATCAGGACCTCGTCATCGGTGACCACCAGGCGGTCGATGCGGGCCGAGATCACGCGCCCGCCGGAAAGGGCGACCAGCGGCACCTCGGCCCGGCTGCCGGGCCCGAACAGGGGGGCGAGCGCCGGGTCGTCGATCACCGCCAGGGACTCGGCCAGGATATCGCTCTGCTCGCCATCCCCCAGTTCCAGCGCCGGGCGGGCGAGATAGCGCCGCGCGGCCGCCGCGCGGTCCCCGGGCGCCAGGTCCGGCAGGCTTTCCAGCAGGCGGTGGACGATCAGCCCGCGCCTGAACCGGGCCCCGTCGTCGGCGCCCAGGGGCGAGGCCGCGGGCGGCGCCTCCCCGGGTTTGGACGGCGCCAGCGGCCGGGGCGGCTCCGGTTCCTCCGCCGGCGGGCGGGAAAGCCAGTCGGGCGGCGGCACCGCGGCGGCGGCGCCGCCCCTGTCCCTGGCCTCCACCGGGGCCGTCTGCGGCCAGTCCAGGCGCAGGCCCTCGCCGCCCGGAACGTCCGCCGCCCGTGCGCCCGCGCGCTCCAGGCCGGCCGCGATCAGATCGTACCAGCAGCCCTCGCCGCGGCCTTTCCCGGCCTCCCAGCCGGAGACGTAAAGGCGGTCGCGCGCGCGGGTCATGGCGACGTAGAGCAGCCGCCGCTCCTCGTTTTCCCGCGCCGCCTCGATCCCGGTGCGCAGCCTCGCGGTCAGCTCGCAGTCGTCGTCCTTGCGCCCGGGCCAGTAGACGGCACCGTCCTCATCGTCCGTGGCGTCCCACAACAGGCCGATGGGCTTGCCGCGGCCTGACGCCTGGCAGGTGTCGGGCAGGAACACCACGGGCGCTTCCAGCCCCTTGGCCCCGTGTACGGTCATCACGCGCACCTGCCCGGATGCCTGTTCCAGGTCGCGCTTGACGACCGTTCCGCCCGCGCCGACCCAGTGCAGGAAGCCTTCGAGGGAGGGCGGGTGTTCGCGCTCGAACTGAAGCGCCAGACCCAGGAACTCCTCCATGGGGTCGAGGGCGTCCTGGCCCAGGTAGCGGTGGAAGGCCCGGCGCCCTCCGCCGGGGCCCAGAAGGTCGGCGTAGAATTCGAAGGGCGGGGCCTGGTCGGCCGCCGCCAGCAGGGCCGCCAGGCGCTCCGCCGCCGCCTGCCATTCCGGCTTTTCGCCGGCGCGGGCGCGCAGTTCCGCCCACAGGGTTCCCCGGCGCGGGGCGCACAGCGGCGTCAGGTCCGCGTCGTCGTCGAAATTGAACAGCGGCCCCTTCAGCACCGTCGCGAGCGTCAGGTCGTCGTCGGGCAGCAGCACGAAGCGGCCGAGGGCGATCAGGTCCATGACCGCCATCTGCTCCGTCAGCACCATGCGGTCCGTGCCCGCCACCTTGATCCCGCGCAGCTTCAGCTGGCGCACCATCTCCTCCATGAAGCGGCCACGCTTGCGCACGAGGATCAGGATGTCGCTCTCGGTCAGCGGCCGGCCCTGGGGCGGCAGCATCTCGCCGGCGTCCAGCCAGCCCTGGATCGTGCCGGCGATGGTCTCCGCAACCTGGACCAGCGGGGCACGCGGCCCCGGCCTGTCAACGGGCGCGTCCCAGGCGTCGGCCGCGTCCTCGTCCTCGGGCGCCACCGTGGGCCACAGCTCTACCAGCCCGGCGTCGCCGTCGCGGTCGACCAGGTGGCGGATGGCGCGGTCGATGGTGGTCAGCGAGGCCCTCAGGTCCTCGGGCTCGAAGGTCCTGTCGACGGCGTCCAGCACCGGCCAGACCGAGCGGAAGGAGACCGCCATCTCCAGCGACTGGCCGAGGGTCGAGTGCCGGCCCGCGTCGCGCAGGCGGGCGTCGAAATGACGCCGCGTCTCCTCGAAGCGCGTCGGCTCCGCGCCCTGGAAGCTGTAGATCGACTGCTTCTCGTCGCCCACGGCGAACACGGTGCGCGGGCCGCGCGTGTCCCCGTCCCAGGCGCCCTCGCCGGCGAAGAATTCGTCCGCCAGCGCCTTCAGGATGTCCCACTGGGCGGGCGCCGTGTCCTGCGCCTCGTCGACCAGGACATGGGCGATGCCGCCGTCCAGCTTGTAGTGCACCCAGGCGACGGCACCCCGGCGCGCCGGATTGTCGGGCGCCAGGAGGGCCCGCGCCTTCAGGATCAGGTCGTCGTAGTCCATCAGCGCGCGGGCTTCCTTCAACTCGGCGTACTGCCGCGCCATGACCTGGGCCAGGTCCATCAGGGCGGCCGTGTTCTCGGCGATGGCCAGCGCCCGGAGTTTCTCGTCGACGGCCAGCACGCGGGCCTGCTCCGCTTCCAGGGCGTCCCTGACGCCGGGGTTGTCCTCGGCCACCTTCTTGGTCGCCAGGTCCTTGCGGGGACCGTGCGTCTGCGTCAGGAAGGCCAGGGCGTAGGCGTCGAAGCCGTTCAGGCGGCCGTTCGCGTCGGCGGCCAGCCAGGGGGCGATGATCTCGGCATATCCCTTGTCCCGCTTTGAACCGTTGGAAAGGGCATTCACGGCGCGTCGCAGGGCGTCCGCGTCCGGCGGGGGCGCGCCCAGGACCACCGACCGCCGGTCGGCGTCCGGGGCCAGGTCCAGGTTCCGCCGCGCGGCCTGGGCCAGGCCCGCCGCGTCGCCGTACCTTTCGAACAGCGCCGCCAGCCGGCCGCGCGCGAAATCGAGCGTCGCCATCAGGTCGTCGAAATCGTTCTCGCCCAACAGGCCCGCCAGGCGGTCCATGGCGCGGGCGGCGGGGCTTGCCGGGCTGTCCGCGGCGGCGGCCAGCATGCGGTCGCGGGCTTCCTTGCGCAGTTCCGCCGCCGTGCGTTCGTCCATCACCTTGAAGTGGGGGGCGACCCCGGCCTCGAGCGGGAAGCGGCCGAGCAGCGATTCGCAGAACGAATGAATGGTGCGGATGTTGGGCCCGTCCGTGGTGTCGGCGACCTCGGCGAACAGGCGCCGCACGCGGGAAAGGTCGTCGCGTTCCAGCGGCACGCCCGTCTGGTCGCGATAGCTCTCCATCAGCGCCGCGTCGTCCATCACCGCCCATTTGCCCAGCAGCGCGCCCAGCCGGTTCGCCATCTCGGTCGCCGCCGCCTTGGTATAGGTCAGGCACAGGATGTGGCGCGGCTGCACGCCGCTCATCAGCAGGCGCACGATGCGATTGGTCAGCACGTGGGTCTTGCCCGTGCCGGCGTTGGCGGACACCCAGTAGCAGCCGTCGGGCCGCCCGGCGGTCTGCTGGATTTCCGTCGCCTTGCGGCGGGTCTCGCTCAGGCGGCCGCTCATGACCCGTCCCCGTCGCCGTCGCCCAGGGTGCTCCAGGCCCGCACGCGGGCCAGGTGGTCGTAGTCGCCCTGATCCGTCTCGTACATGGGTTTCACGCGCGGGGCGTAGGGCGTGCGCTGGTTGGCGAACAGGGCAACCCGGCGGGCCAGGCCCAGGGCCGCGGCGTCGGTCAGGTCGCCGACGTTCTTGAGCGCCGTCGTCTTGCCGGCCTCGCGCCCGCCCGACATCTTCCAGTAGGCGAGCGCCGCCGCGTCCTCCGCCGCCGTGCCGGCGAATCCGCCGTGCCTGAGGATCAGGGCCTCCAGCGGCAACTGCGGCGAGAAGCCGCTTTCCACCTGCGGGCCCGTCGGCGTGCGCCCGGTCTTGTAGTCGATGATCTCGACGCCCCTGCCCGGGTCGCGGTCGATGCGGTCGGCGACGCAGGTCAGGCGGAACGGCCCGGCCGCCGTCGGCAGCAGGTATTCGCCCCGGGCCTCCCAGGCGAGCGGGCGGCAGCCGCGCGCCCGGCGTTCGCCCTCCGTCGCCACGAACCAGCGGGCAACGCGCAGGAAACGCGGCCACCAGAAGGCGCGCACTGCGGGGCGGTCGGCGTGCTTGGCGAACACCTCTTCGCCGAAACGGATCAGCCGCGCCTCGGCATCCGCCGGCAGGTCCCGGGGGTGGGCCTCGATGAATGTCTCCAGCGCCTTGTGGATCAGGTCGCCGCGGTCGCCCGCTCCGGGGTCGGCGTCGATGGGATCGAGCGGTTTCAGCTTCAGGACATGCCGGGCAAAGACGGCGTAGGGGTCGCGCACCCATTTCTCGACCTGGGTGACCGACAGCCCCTTGGGGCGCAGGTCGGCGGGCGGGCGCGGCAGGGGCCGCCGGGGCGGCACGGTTTCGCCGGGATCGTCCAGTTCGCGCACCCAGTCCAGCAAGCCTTTCTTCAGCGCCAGAATACCCTCGGCCTCCGTGCCGGCCACCAGGTTGGCCAGGCGCAGCAGCCAGCGCGCCGGCACGGTGGGGGCACCCTCGGAGCGCTCCGCCCGGGTCAGCACGACCTCGGGGGCCATGGCCGCCTGCACGAAATCGTGGGCCGTCAGGCCGATGCGCCGCTCCGGCTGCGGCAGGCCGAAATCGGCCAGCATGGGTCGGCTCATCCAGGGGCTCGGCCTGGGCTCGGGCGGCCAGGTGCCCTCGTTGAGGCCGGCGAGGATCATCAGGTCGGCGTGCTGCAGGCGCGCCTCCAGCAGGCCCCAGATGAAGAGGCGCGGATGGGCCCCCCAGGCCGGGCGCACCGCGCGGCCCGCCATCAGGGTTTCCAGCACCGCCGGATAGTCGCGGCCCGGCAGCGGGCCCAGGGAGGGGGCGGCCTCCAGAACCTCGGCCATGAAGCCGGCGGCGGCCTCGCCGTCCTCGTCCGACCACAGGCGCGCGGCACCGTCCGCGTCGTCGCTCGCGGCCATGGCTTCCGCCATCCGTAGATGTGCGGCGGCCATGGTCTTCAGGTCCGTCTCGCGCGCCGCCAGAAGCTCCCGGAAGGCCATGGCGGCCGCGTCCAGCCGGTCGACCAGGGCGGTGAGGGGCGCCGCGCCCTCGACATGGGCCAGGGCGGTGCGCAGACCCCCGATCCCCGGGGCGGGGCGGATGCCGCGCAGGACCTTGGCGGTTTCCAGCCGGCGGGCGAGGGCGCGCAGATCCCTCGGCGCGTAGCCCAACGCCGCCTTGGGATGCTTGAGGGCCGCCAGCAGGGCGACCGGCGCGAAATCGTCGGCGGCCATCTGGGCGGTCACGCGGAGGAAGGCGCCCGCCGGGGTCTCGGCGAGCGGCGTGCCGGCCGAGGCGTCGACTTTGAGCCCCCAGCGCTTCAGTTCCGCCTTCACGCGCCGCGCCAGGGCCTGGTCCGGCGTCACCAGGGCCGCGGTGCGGCCCGGCGTTTCCAGGGCTTCCCGCAGCAGCAGGGCGACCACCGCCGCCTCCTCGGCCGGGGTCGGGCAGTCGATGCGGGCGACGCCGTCGAGCGCCCCGGCGGCGTTCAGGGCGCCGTCGGGCGCCGCTCCGGTCACGGCGGCGGGACGCAGCGCGCGCGACAGGAAGGCGAAGCGCCGGGCGCGGTCCGCGCCGTCGCCGCCCCTCACCGTTTCCGGCGCCCAGTCGGCGACGTCGCGCCGGTCGCAGTCCAGCACCTCAAGCAGGCGTTTCAGCCCGTACTGCGGATGATGCGGCTCCAGCGCCGACCAGGCCGCATCGTCCATGTCGCGGTCGAGGCCCGGCAGAATGACCGCCCCCCGGGGCAGGCCCGCGACGACGGCCAGCAGGTCCGCCGTCGCCGTGATCGAGCCGGTGGACCCGGCGGCGATCACCGGCGTGTCGGGCGGGCTCCGCCGCCATGCCGCCGCTTGGGCGTCGAGCGCCCGGTTGCGGCGGTCGACCGCGTCGATGCAGCCCGTGTCGGCCAGTATCTGCGGCCAGGCGGGCAGCACGATCTCCAGGAATTCCAGCGTGATCTTCCAATGATCCGACAGATCGCCTTTCCCGGGCACCAGTTCGGCCAGCCTGCCCGCGTCCAGGCGCTCCGTCGCGATCTGGTCCATCAGGCGGCCCAGTTCCTGGGCCAGGCGCAGCGCCTGGTCCGGCGTGTCGTCGCGGTCCTTGCGCGCCAGGATCAGGCGCGCCAGGAGGGCCTGGCGCCGCATGCCGGAAAGCGCCGGCGGGATGTCGAGGCCGCCAAGCGCGTCTTCCTCGCCGCCGAGCGCGAGGTCGTCGGCGTCCAGGTCGCCCAAGGGAACCAGGCGCGGCAGCAGCACCGTGCGCCCGCCCGCGCGGCGCAGGAAGGCGTCGGTCAGGGCGCGTGCGGCGCGCCGGGTCGGCAGCAGGACGCGGATGTCGGCGAGCCGTTCCGGGGCGCCCCCCGTCTCGGTCAGCAGGCTTTCCGCCAGCACGTCGACGAAGGGGCGGTCCGGACGGATCGTGAAGACCTTGGACCCCGTTGCACCGGGTCCGCCGGGTGGTGCCGCGCCGCCCCCAGGGGGCGTCATCGGTACCGGCGTCCGGCGAAGCGTTCGGACATGTAGTCCTCGGCTTCTGCCAGGCCGTCGGGCGTACCGACGTGGAACCACTCGCCGTCGTGGATGACGCCGTAGAGCCGCCCGTCTTCGATGGCCTTGTCGTACAGCAGGTTGAGGGAGAACGCCCCCGCGGGCGCGTCCGCGAACAGGCGCGGGTGCAGTATCTGCACGCCCGTGAACAGCCAGGGGGCGACCTCCATCTCGGGCCGCCGGGTCAGGCGGCCGTCCGGGTCGGCGCAGAAGTCGCCGCGTCCCTCGTAGCCGAAGGCCTCGACCGTCGAATGCAGCAGCAGCAGCCCGTCCATCCTGTCGTCGTCCCAGCACGACGCCAGGCGCGGCAGGATCGGGTGCGGGCCGTTCAGCAGCAGCGCGTCCGAATTGGCGACGTAGAACGGTTCGTCGTCGAACAGGTGGAGGGCGTTCTTCACCCCGCCGCCGGTTTCCAGGCGCTCGGCCTCGTGGACGACGGTGATGCGGGGCCGAGCGCGGCCCTTGAGATGGGCCTCCATCTGCCCGGCCAGATGGAACACGTTGACCACGGCCTCCTCGACGCCCGCTTGCTCGAGCCGGTCGAGCATGTGGTCGATGAGGGCGCGGCCGTGAACCTCGATCAGCGGTTTGGGACGGCTGTCCGTAAGCGGCCGCATGCGCATTCCCAGACCCGCCGCCAGGACCATGGCCTTGGCCGGCCCCGGCGGCCCGGACACGGCGTCCGCATCGGTGTTCACGCGGCGGCCTCGGGCTGCGAGGGCGGCGGGACGACGCGGTTCACCGGCGGGATGGCGGCGTCGATCCAGGCCTTGACTTGCGAAAGCGCCGGATGGGCAAGCGCCCGTTCCAGCAGACGCCAGACATGGGGGATGTGGTGCAGATACCGGGACTTGCCGTCGCGGTGCGACAGGCGCGTGAAGATGCCGATGACCTTGGCGTGGCGCTGGGCGCCGAGAATGGCGTAGCTGGCCCCCAGCGCCTCGTGGTCCAGGTCGGGGAAGGCCGCCAGGTAGCGCGCCAGCATGTGCGCGGTCAGCACGGGCGCGACCTCGCGCCGCGCGTCCTCCAGCAGCGACATCAGGTCGTACACGGGCGAGCCGGCGACCGCGTCCTGGAAATCCAAAAGGCCGCAGCGCCGGATGCCCTCGCGGTCCGGCAGCCAGACCAGGTTGTCCACGTGGAAGTCGCGCAGCACCAGGGTCCTGGGCTGGGCCAGGACCTGGCGCAGCGGCGCATGCCAGGCTTCGGCGTAGTCCCGGCGCGCGTCGTCGTCGATCTCAGCCCCCATGACCGCCGGCAGGTACCAGTCGGTCAGCAGGCTGGCCTCCTCCATCAGCTTGCGTTCGTCATAGGGCGGCAGCGCGCGGGGGATCGCCGCCTCGGGGGCGCGGTCGTGGATGTGGATCAGCACGTCGACGGCGCAGGCATACAACTGCTCGGCGTCGGCGCCCTCGGCCAGCATGCGGGTATAGGTGGCGTCGCCCAGGTCCTCCAGCAAAAGCAGGCCGGCGCCCGCGTCCTCGGCATAGACCTCGGGTGCGCTGAGGCCCAGCTTCGACAGGTGGCGGGCGATCGAGACGAAGGGGCGCACGTCCTCCTTGGGCGGCGGCGCGTCCATCAGCACGGCCCGCCGCTCGCCGTCCATCAGGCGGCAATAGCCGCGGAACGACGCATCGGCGGCCAGCGTCGTGCGCGCCGCCCCGGCCCAGCCGTGGCGCTCGAGAAAGCGGGCGATCAGGTCGTCCCGTTCAGCCATGGAACCCCGCTTGGTCCAGGCGCTCGGGCCAGTCGCCGCCGCCCGTCAGGGTGGCCCGCCGCAGGGTCTCGCCGTCCGCGGGCTCAAGCAGCAGGTCGAGCCGCCGCGCCGGCAGGTGCGGGCCCAGGCGTTCGGGCCATTCGATCAGCGACACGCCGTCGGCGAAGGCGTCCTCGATGTCCAGTTCGAAGGCCTCCTCGGGGTCGTTCAGGCGGTAGAGGTCGAAATGGTAGACGGTGAAATCGGCGCCGTCGTAGGGCTGCACCAGGGTGAAGGTCGGGCTCGGCACGTCCTCGCCGCCGCCCGCGAGGGCGCGGATGAAGCCGCGGGCGACGACCGTCTTGCCCATGCCCAGGCCGCCGCGGAGGGCGATCACGTCGCCGGGCCGGGAGAGCGCCGCCAGGCGCGCGCCAAGGGCCAGGGCCGCGTCCTCCCCCTCCAGGGTCAGGACGAAACCGGCCGGTTCCTCGCTTGCATGCGCCATCGCTACCATCGCCGCTCTTTTAACGAATATACCGGCGTCGGGACAAGGCTTGACCTGATCCGTCCGGCCCGCCATGTAAGAAACCCCGACCGACGGCCCCATCGCATCGACCTTGGAATTGAAGGAGCTGGCCCAGGTGTCCCCGACGCCCGCGCAAACGCCCGAACAGACCCCGCTTGAAACCGACGTGGTGATCATCGGCGCGGGCCCCGTCGGCCTGTTCGCCGTGTTCGAATGCGGCATGCTGGACCTGAAGTGCCACGTGGTCGACGCCCTGGACATGCCCGGCGGGCAGCTTACCGCACTTTATCCGGAAAAGCCCATCTACGACATCCCGGGATTTCCCAGGATCGGCGCCCAGGACCTGGTCGACCGGCTGGCGGAGCAGGCCCGGCCCTTCGCGCCCGTCTATCACCTGGGCAGCCCCGTCACCGGCCTGTCGCCGCAGGGCGCGGGCTGGCGCGTCACCACGGCGGCGGGTGCGGTGATCGACGCCCCCGCCGTCATCATTTGCGCCGGGATCGGCGCCTTCGGGCCCAACCGGCCGCCGTTGGAGGGCATCGAGGCGTTCGAGAACCAGGGCACGGGGCTGGGCGTGAAATACATGGTGGGCCGTATCGAAGACTTCCGCGGCCGCCGCGTGGTCATCGCCGGCGGCGGCGACAGCGCGGTGGACTGGGCGCTGGCCCTGGCCGATGTCGCCGCAAGCCTTGCCGTCGTGCACCGCCGCGCAAAGTTCCGCGCCGCGCCCGACAACGCGCGCAAGCTCGAGGAACTGGCGGCGGCGGGCAAGATCGATCTGGTCATCCCCTTCCAGTTGGGCGGGCTCGAAGGCGCGGACGGACGGCTCGAGGCCGTGCTCGTCCGCGATCTCGACGGCGCCGAGCGGCGGCTCGCGGCCGACGCGCTGCTGCCCTTCTTCGGCATGCTGCAGCAACTGGGACCGATCGCCGACTGGCAGTTGGATCTCCGGGACAATCATGTCGCCGTCGATCCCGCGACCATGGCGACGGACCGTCCGGGCCTGTTCGCGGCCGGCGACATCGTGACCTATCCGGGCAAGCTGAAGCTGATCCTGACCGGCTTCGCCGAGGCCGCCGCCGCCGCCCACGGGGCCCATGCCGCGGCGCGGCCGGGCGAGATCCTGCACTTCGAATATTCGACGACGAAGGGTGTGCCCGGTGTCTGCCGGGACTAGGCCCGCGGCGGTTCTCTTGCTGACGGCGCTCGCCGCCGCGCCGGTATCGGCGGCGGAGCCGCCGCTTCCCGAGGCCGTGCCCTGCCTGCCCTGCCACGGGCGCGAGAACCTGGCGAACAAGCCCGAGGTGCCGTCGATCCTGGGCCAGGACGCCAAATACCTGATCCACCAGATCATCGCCTTCCAGCGGGACCTCTGTCCGACCTGCCAGGGTTTCACCCGCCTGGACCGCCGGCATCCGGTGATGAGCGAACGGTCCCACAAGGTCGACAAGAAGGACGCGGAGACGGTCGCGGCGTATTTCCGGTCCCAGGCCTGCGTCAACGCCTGGGAACTGGACGGCGGCGCCACCGAGCCCCTGGCCAAGCCCCAGATCGCCAATACCTGTTTCCTCTGTCACGGTGAGGCCGGGCGCAGCCGTCACGCCTTCATCCCGACGCTGGCGGGGCAGCGGCGGAACTACCTGCGTGTCCAGCTTCGGGCGTTCCGCGACACCAAATGGTCGGACCGGACCCGCCCCGTCGAGCGCTACCGCGTGCACAACATGATGACCCGCCAGGGACAGCGCCTGAACGACGCCGAGATCGACGGCCTGGCGGCCTATTTCTCCAGCCAGCCCTGCCGGTGACGCCCGGCCGGATCGGCCGGATCGCGACGCGACGGATGCTCCCGTTGGTACGGCGGGCCGACGGTCGGCGCCCCGTCCCGCGGCGGGGCGTCGCGATATCAGCTTGAAATTGAGGGCCGTCCTGGCGAGTGTAGGGGCGGGACTTGATGACAGCCAGCAGTGGAGGTCCTCGTCATGGGCGAACCCTACTTTCCCTGGGCCGACAGGTACGACACCGGGATCCAGCTGATCGACAACGATCACCGCCGGTTGTTCGGCATCGTCAATGAATTGCACGACCTGATCGAAAACGGCGGAGGGCCGGAAGACCTCAAGCCGATCACCGACGATCTGATTCTATACACGCAGGTCCATTTCGAGCGTGAAGAGATCCTGATGGACGAATACCGCTTCCCGCATCTTCAGGCGCACCGGAAGCTGCACCATGATTTCGTTCGGATGATCTACGGGATTCGCAAGGTCGAGGCGGAAAGTCCCGAAAAGCTCGATCTGAAGAAAATGCTCGTCTTTCTCGAAGGATGGCTGCGCCGCCACGTCCTGAAGGCCGACCGCGAATACATTCCCTATCTGAAGGGAGACTACGGGCGCCGCAAATCGGACCTGACCATTCCCGTCGCGAAGGCGTCCGGTTTGTCCGGGGAAACGCCCCAGGAGCAGGAAGAGGTGACCGTTTCGCTGAAGGTTCCCTATGCTGCCGTGCAGACGTTGCGCCGCTGCGCCAATCTGTTGCGCCAGGGAGGCGACCACGCGGCCCCCCTGGAAGCGCTGACCGATCCGGTGGCGGCCATGGACATCGAGGACGCTTTGGAGATCGCCAAGGTCGTCCTTCGTTGAAGGGCGGCAGGGGGCGTTGAACGGCGGGAGGGGGGCCGATGCCGAGAAGTCGAATAAGCCTGTTGTCGCGGCTCGACACGGTTTCCGCGCGGTTCCTGATCAACGCTTTGGACAAGGCCGACCCGCGCGGGCTTCATCACGCCCTCTGCGTCGCCGAACTCGGCTATGCCCTTGCCAAACGCCTGAAGCACGACCGCTTCGGACCCAACGAACAGTGGCTGGCGGGTTTGCTGCACGATATCGGGCACCTGGGAATTCCGCGCGCGATTTCCGAAAAGCGCGGCAAATTGACGGCGCGCGAACGGCAATACGTGCAGCAGCATCCCAAACTCGGCAAGTTCCTGTGTGACCGGCTGTTCGAAACGCCGGAAACGTCGCGCGCGGTTCTTTGCCATCACGAGCGCCCGGACGGCACGGGATACCCCGCGGGGCTGACGGGCGAGGACATTCCTTTCATGGCCCGGGTCATCGCCGTGGCGGATGCCTACGACGTCATGCGGTCGGCGTCCTGGCTCCTGAATTTCAGGTCCCATGACGACGCCTTGGAGGAGTTGAGAAACGGCGCGGGCAGCCAATTCGACCCGGACGTGGTCAGGACCTTCCTGAAGCACGAGAACGCCATTCTGGTCACCTACGAGGCGGCGAAGAAGCTCAAGGTCGAGGAAATCCTGCGCAGCATTTGAGTCGCGGCCGCGCGGTGCCGCGGGCGTTATTCCGTCGCCGCTTGCGCGGGGAGTTCCAGGATGATGTTGACGCGGCGGTTCTGCTGCCGGCCTTCGGCCGTTTCGTTCGGGGCAAGCGGTTTCGTGTCCGCATAGCCGACGATGCGGACGCGGTCGGCCGCGATGCCGCCCGAGATCAATTCGCGCACGACCGAGGACGCGCGCGCCCCCGACAGTTCCCAATTGGACGGATACAGGTCGGTGCGGATGGGCTGCGCGTCGGTATGTCCTTCCACCGCGATGGTGCCCTTCTGGCTTTTCAGCAGGTTCGCCAGACGGCCGAGGACCGACGTGCCCGTGTCGGACAATTCGGCGCTGGCGACGGGGAACAGAACCTGTTCGTTGATCTCCATTTCCACCGTGCCTTCCCGCTTCCGAAGCACGATGTCGTCGGTCAGGCCCTGCTGTTCGATCTGTTCGCGCAAGGTATCCATGACCCCCGCTTCGGACCTGTCGTCGGCCGGTTCGGCGGGGCGGAAGGGAACGACCGGGCTGGTCATGACGGTCGGGGCGGCGCCGGGTTTCCTTTCCGTCCCCATCGTGCCCTTCAAGATGCCGGCGCCGTACGTGGCCAGGCTCATGCTCCGTTTGAAGTGCTCGAACTTGGCCTTGTCGAAGGTGGAGAAGCTGAGAATCATGACGAACAGGGTGACCAGCAAGGTCACGGTGTCCATGTAGGTCAACATCCATTCCTCGCCCGGCCCGGTTACCGCGTCGGTAATGACCGTCTGGCGTTTTCGCGGCCGCTCGGGCGGGCGGCGGGGCGTTTCCGTGGCGGGGATGTCCGTTGCGTCCTCGCTCATGCCTTCCTGGCCTCCTCCGGCCGGGCCGCCGGGGATGCGCCCTTGTCATCCAGTTCGTCCTCGTATTCCGCCAGGAAGGAATAGAGGGTTTCCCTGATGTAGGAGGGCGAGCGTTTCTGGCTCAGCAGGTTGACCGCCTCGACGACCATGCTCAGGGTCCGCACCCGCTGGTTCGTCCGGTTTTCGAGGACCGAGGCGATGGGCTTGAAGACCAGGTTCGCGAACAACAGGCCGTAGAACGTGGTGATAAGGGCCACGGCCATGTTCAGGCCCAGTTGCTCGAAGCCGCTGTGGCTCATGTCGTAGAGCATGTTGACCAGGCCGATCAGCGTTCCGACCATGCCGAAGGCGGGGGCGTAGCTGCCCATGGTGCGGAAGACGTTGGCTTCTCCCTGTTCCTTCAGTTTCAGGCGCGCGATGCGCCATTCCAGCAATTCCTGGATGTCCTCGATGGGCGAATTGTCGATGACCAGTTGGACGCCGGTGCGAAGGAACGGGCTGCGAACGTTGGCCAGCTCTTCCTCGACCTTGTGGATCTGCCGTGAATTCCACAGCTTCGCGATCTGGACGATTTCGTCCACGTCGTCCTTGACGTAGACGGTCTCGTTGCGCAGCGCGATGACGAAATTGCGCCACACCCGAAGAAGGTAACGCGGCGGAAAACTCATGAGCGTCGCCGCGATCGTGCCGCCCAGGACGATGATCAGGGCCGGGATGTTGATGAAGACCAGGGCGTCCCTCGACGTCGCCCAAACGGCGACCAGGATAAGGACGATGCCCGAGATCATACCGATCACCGTCGAGAGGCTGAATCCTTTGTGCATGGCTCTCGGTACCTTCAATTGTCCGCCGGCGCCGATTTCACCATCCGCGCCGGAAGATCACAACACACTAAACCGCATGGGGCGCATTCAATTGCTGAAAGCCGGAACGCCCGCGCCCTGCAGTTCGCCCCAGCTGAAGCCCTCGTCGCGGATCAGGCGGAGGCAGGCGTCGGCGACCATCGTGTCGTAGAGGGCGCCGCGGCCCTGTTCGATCTCGGCCAGCGCCGCGTCGACCCCCAGGCCGGGCCGGTAGGGACGGTGGGAGGTGATGGCGTCCACCACGTCGGCCACGGCGATGACCTTGGCCTCGTCGATGATCTCGCCGTCCATGAGCCCCTTGGGATAGCCGGAGCCGTCCAGCCGCTCGTGATGCTGGACGACCATTTCCTTGATGGGCCAGGGGAACTCCGTGTTCGCCAGGATATCGTAGCCGACCTGCGGGTGCGACTTGACTATTTCGAACTCGCTGTCCGTCAGGCGCCCCGGCCGGTTGAGGATTTCCGACGGAATGTAGATCTTGCCGATGTCGTGGATCATGGCGCCCAGGCGCAGACCTTCCACGCGCTCCCGGCCCCAGCCCAGCCGTTCGGCGATGGCGACGGAGATGGCGGCGACGTTCTCCTGATGGCCGCTGGTGTAGGGGTCGCGCTTTTCGATGGTGGCGGCGATCGCCCGCACGGCGCCGAGGGCCGATTGCTCGAGCGCCGAATGCAGGGCCGTCGCCTCCCGGTTCAGGCGGATCGCCTGCACGGCCTGGCCGATGTTGCTGGAGAATTCGGAAATCAGGCCGATTTCCGTGTCGTCGAACGCCTCGGCGACGGAACTGTAGACGTAAAGCACCACGGCCGTGTCCTCGCCCACCCGGATCGGCGCCACCAGATAGGATTTGAACCCGTGGCGTTCGGCCTCGTCCGCCCAGGGCTTGTCAGCGAGAATGTCCGCGAGGTCGTGCAGCACCAGGACCTTCCCGGTACGCACCGCGTCGGCGGTCGACCCCAGGTCGCCGCCGTCGCCGTTTCCCCAGCGGATGTCCAGATGGTCGACATAGCCGGCGGCGTCGCCCGCCCGTGCGACCGGCTGCATCCGCATGTCCGGGGCCGTCAGCGGCCGGCCGATCCACACCAGGGCATAGTCCCGGTCCTCGGCAAGGATCTCGGCGACCCGCTGCAACAGGCGGGTCTCGTCCTGTTCGCGCAGGATCGCCGCGTGGCAGCGCAGGATCGTGGCGCGAATCTTGGACAGGCGTCTTGCCCGTTCCTCGGCGTTCTCGCGTTTGGTGATTTCCATGTGGGTGCCCGACATGCGCCTGGGCTTGCCGTCCTCGGTCCATTCCACGACCTTGCCGCGGTCCTGGATCCACACCCAGTGCCCCGCCTTGTGGCGCAGCCGGACCTCGCAGTCGTAGTAGTCGTCGGCGCGCTCGAACGCCTGTTGGAGCTGCCGGTTCGACTCCTTGAGGTCGTCCGGATGAGCCAGGTCGATCCAGGTCTGGATCGACACGGGCGACAGTTCGTCCAGGGTATAGCCGGCGATCTCGGCCCAGCGCGCGTTGATGGTCAGCTCGCCCGTCTGCACGCTCCATTCCCAGGTGCCGGCGTTGGTGCCCCACAGAATCTCCTGCAGGCGGCGGCGCTCCTCGGCAAGCTGGCGGGCCGCCGCCTTCTGTGCCGAGATGTCGACGATGGAAACGGGGACCCGCCGGGCCATCGCCGCCGTCCTGGGGACCGGCATGGAATGGACGCAGGGAATCGGGCGGCCGTCCGCGGCGCGATAGGCGGTCTCCGTGGTGAATGTCTCATCGTCGTTCCACAGGGCGCACAGGCTGTCGATGAACGCCTGCCGGGTTTCCGGGCCGAAAAAGCGCCCGATGTTACGGCGGAACGCGCGTTCCGAGGAAATTCCGAACAGGGCGAGCGCCGCCGGATTGGCGCGGATCATCCGGATGCTGTCGATCAGGTCGTCGACCAGATCCGGGTTCTCCGCAAGGTGGTGGCGCAGGTCGCGCACGTCCTGGTCGCGAAGGTCGCGCATCCGACGGAAGATCGTCGTCACGTTCATCTCAAGAAGGGCGACCGTGGCGGAATCGAACAGGGTGCGGTAGCGCGCCCGGCTGTCGCCGAGCATGCGGTCGATCTGCCGGTTCGCCTCGATCTCGCGCAGCAGCAATCCCATGCCGGCGGACGCGAAGGTCAGCATGGCGACAAAGGGCACGGCGATGGTGCGCAGGACGGCCTGGTGGAAATCGATGGGCAGGAAATAGAACCAGCCGACCGCGACCAGATTCACCGTCAGGCCCAGCGTGACGAAGGCGGCAACGCCGATCCGCGGCAGCTCGGACCGGTAATGGTGCCGCCACGCGAGGCCGAGCAGCACGGATGACGCGATCACGCCCATGCCGACCGGGACGCCGCCGCCGCCCAGGTGGATGCGGGAAACCGCGGCGATGCCCGCGGCGACCAGGCCGACGGTCGGCCCGCCGAACAGGGCGCCCATGGACAGGACGACGGAGCGGGCATCGAAGATCACGCCCGGCGCGGCGTGAATGGACATGACCATGCCGACCGCCGCCGCGCCGCCGAACAGAATGCCCGACGCGAGTTTTCCCGCCGTCTCTTTCCGGTTCCAACGCCGGACGATGAAGCGCTGCAGGAAGCACAGGGCGAGCAGCAGGGCCGCGTTCTCCAGAAGCTCAAACCCAAACATTCCGCATCCGTTCCGTTCTTCTTTTCCCAGGCCGTTGTCCGCCGCGCGGCGCTGGCCGCGCCGCACGGAAACGCCGGCATCGCCGGCGGCGGTCCCGGAAACGCGATCCCCCCTCCCCCTGGAGGATCGAATGGCGGGGCGCCGCCGTCGATCAACCGGCGGCCCAAGGATCGGCACGAAGGCGTATACTGCACCGCGCGAACCCGCGATGGCAATTCAGCCGAACGGCATATACGTAAAAACGTGTATTCGTGGCGGCGGCGGGGCGCGTTCAGTTCATGGGATGGCGGTAGATCAGGCGGCCGTCGTCGTCGACCGTGAAGTAGTCGGGCAGATCGGGATGATCGATGATCTCGTCCGAGTCCTCGAGTTCCAGGTTCTGCTCGGACACGTAGGCCACATAGGGCGACTTGTCGTGGTTCTCGGCCAGCAGGTGGTAGAACGGCTGATCCTTGCGCGGGCGCACCTCGGCGGGGATGCTGTCGTACCACTCCTCGGAGTTGTTGAACTCCGGGTCGATGTCGAACACCACGCCCCGGAAACCGTAGACGCGGTGGCGGACGAATTCGCCGAGGGGAAATTTCGCGACCGATTTATTCATGACCTTCAGGCCCTTTTGTTGCCTTCTTCCGAGGACGGTTCTGCGCAGACGCGCCTTCAATATAATGCCATGCCGAGTGGAGTCAAAGACGGCCGAAAGTCAGGGGTCCCGATCGCCGGGGGTGCCCGCCGCCGTATAGGCGATCAGCACGCCGCCGTCGGGCAGCGGCGTGTTGACGAACGCCAGCGCGCGGCCGTCGGCGCGGTCGACGACGTCGCGGGTGACCTCGCGCCGGGTCATGGCGCCGAGGATGCGCGCCTTCTTGCTGTCCCAGTCGCCGCCGGGCGCGGCCAGCGGCCGGGTCGCCTCGACGAAGTCGCTGACATGGGTGCCGGCGGCCAGGACGTCCGGGCCCAGGTCCCACAGCCGCTGAAAGGCCGGGTTCCAGAACTTCAGCCGTCCGTCCGATCCGAACACGGCGATGGCGTCGGTCAGGTGTTCCAGGCTGGCGCGATAGACGGCGTCGCGCGCGTTGTTGGAGCTTTCCAGGTCGAGCTGGTCCGTCACGTCGTCGTAGCCGAAGGCGAGCCCGCCCGGCGGCATGGGATAGGCGACCGCGCGCAGCGTCCGCCCGTCGGGCAGGTGCATGAGGTCGCCCATGGGGTCGCCCCCCTCGTCGAACAGGGCAAGCTGTTCCATCTTGTAGGCGCGGAAGTCGGGCACCTCGGGCAGGCGCCGCTCGGCGCGCAGGTGTTCCAGGATCTCCGGGTAGTCGCGCCCCCCCGCCAGCCACGCGCTGTCGAGCCGCCACATGTCGCGGTAGGCCTCGTTGAAGAAAATCAGCCGGGTCGCGCGGTCGAAGATGGCGATCCCGGTGCCGAGCCCCTTGAGCACGGCCTCCTTCATCAGCGCCGCGGGCGGCAGGGCCGCCGGTTCGGCCGCCGGCGGCGGGCCCGGGTTCTCGCCCGACCCGTGCGGGAAGGCGTAGCCGATCACGCCGCCCACCGTCGTCCCGTCGCCGTCCTCGCCGCCGCCGTCCGTCACCAGCGGGCATTCGGTGACGTCGAAGCTGCGCGCCTCGCCGGCGTTCGCGATGTCCTGGATGCGGGTGACGGGGCGCGTCTCGTCCCGCGCCGTCGCCGCCTGTTCCTCGTCGGGTCCGGCGACCCGCTGGTTGAGCGCCGCCTGGTTGGTGAACACGACGCGAAGGTCGCGGTCGCGCAGCCAGATGGGAAAGGGCAGGGCGTCGAGCAGGCCCCTCAGGTGCAGGTCGCGGGCTTCCGGCAGGTCGCCCTCGCCGGTCAGGTCGACCAGCAGCTTGGCCGCGGCCGAGATGTCGCGCATCCACACCATGTCCGCCAGGGGCGTGCCGTTCTTGGCGCTGGCGCGCGCGCCGACGGCCTGGATCATGCGCCGGCCGCCCGAATCGGCGGTGGTCAGCACGATTTCGAAACGCCGGCCCTCCTCGTGCAGGAAGGTGACGGAGGCCTTCAGCCGCTTCGCCGAATCGCCGTCGAAGCAGGCGGTCACGTCCTCGAATCGGGCGTTGGTGCCCTGGGCCAGGGACAACAGCGACGCCAGCTTGCGCGAACAGGTTATGCCGCCCGACGCGCGGTCCCAGATGAACAGGCCGTCGGGCGATCCGGCCAGGATCTCCCGGGCCTTCACGGCGACGGCCTCGGTGCGCGCGCGTTCGTGCTCCGCCTCGGCCGCGCGGCGCCGGAACATCCAGGCGACGACCAGAAGCATTCCGGCCCCGATGAACAGGCCGGTACTGAACGCACTCATGGGGGCGGTATCGCTTAGCACGGAGGGATGTTAATCATTGAAATCCCTGATAACAAAGGAAAAGGCGGCGCTTTCGCACCGCCTCTTAACCTTTTTGGACGTTTCGGTCCGATCAGTAGCGGTAGGCGTCCGTCTTGAACGGCCCCTTGACGTCGACGCCGATGTAGTCGGCCTGATCCTTGCGCAGGGTCGACAGCTGGGCGCCCAGCTTTTCCAGGTGCAGCATGGCGACCTTTTCGTCCAGGTGCTTGGGCAGCACGTAGACCTTGTTCTCGTACTTGTCGCCGCGGGTCCACAGTTCGATCTGCGCCAGCACCTGGTTGGTGAAGCTGGCCGACATGACGAAGCTGGGGTGCCCGGTGGCGCAGCCCAGGTTGACCAGGCGGCCTTCGGCCAGCAGGATGATGCGCTTGCCCGACGGGAACTCGATCTCGTCGACCTGCGGCTTGATGTTGGTCCACTTGAAATTCTTCAGCTTGGCGACCTCGATCTCGTTGTCGAAGTGGCCGATGTTGCAGACGATGGCGCGGTCCTTCATCTCGCGCATGTGGTCGACGGTGATGACGTCGATGTTGCCCGTGGTGGTGACGAAGATGTCGCCGCGCGGAGCGGCGTTCTCCATGGTCACGACCTCGTAGCCCTCCATGCAGGCCTGCAGGGCGCAGATGGGATCGACCTCGGTGACCAGCACGCGGCAGCCGGCGTTGCTTAAGGATTCGGCCGATCCCTTGCCGACGTCGCCGTAGCCGGCGACCACGGCGACCTTGCCCGCCATCATCACGTCGGTGGCGCGGCGGATGCCGTCGACCAGGCTTTCGCGGCAGCCGTACTTGTTGTCGAACTTGGACTTGGTGACCGAATCGTTGACGTTGATGGCGGGGAACATCAGGGTTCCCTTCTTCTCCATCTCGTACAGGCGGTGCACGCCGGTCGTCGTCTCTTCGGTCACGCCGCGGATGGCCTCGCCCTGGCGCGTGTACCAGCCGTGGTCCTCGGCCAGCTTCTTCTTGATGGAGGCGAACATGTACTCGGCCTCTTCCGAGCCCGGCTTGTCCAGGACGGCGGGGTTGTTCTCCGCCTCCATGCCCAGGTGGATCAGCAGGGTCGCGTCGCCGCCGTCGTCCAGGATCATGTTGGCGGTGCCGCCGTCGGCCCATTCGAAGATGCGGTGGCAGTAGTCCCAGTACTGCTCCAGCGATTCGCCCTTGTGGGCGAACACCGGGGTGCCGCCCTCGGCGATGGCCGCCGCCGCGTGGTCCTGGGTCGAGAAGATGTTGCACGACGCCCAGCGCACGTCGGCGCCCAGGTCCCGCAGCGTCTCGATCAGCACCGCCGTCTGGATCGTCATGTGCAGCGAGCCCGCGATGCGCGCCCCCTTCAACGGCTGCTGGGCGCGGTATTCGTCGCGCGTCGCCATCAGGCCCGGCATCTCCGTTTCCGCTATGCTGATTTCCTTGCGGCCCCAATCCGCAAGGGTCATGTCGGCAACCTTGTAATCGTCGAAGGGCATATAGAACTCCTGTTCCTCTAATTCGTTTCGCACGGACCCCGAACGCCTGCGTCCGGCGGCCCTGTGCTGTGAAATTGATTTGCCGGGCGGGGCCCCGTCCGGCCGTGTCGGTGCCGGGGGATGTAGCAGTCCCGGGCCCATTCTTCAAGGGGCCGGCCCGGTCCGGCCCTTGCACGGGACCCTCCGGGAATGGAGAAAATCTCGGGCCCGCCCCAAGAATTTCGCGGTTTTCCGGGACCGATGCCCGCGCCATACTGCGCGCCGCTCAACCGCCCAGCAACGTCCCAGGAGGCCCTTGCCATGACCGATCCGGAAATTCTCAAACGCGAGATCAAGATCCTGGTGTTCGACCAGTACGGCACCGTCGTCGACATGCAGAAGGGCCTGACCGAGATCGCCGCCCCCTTCCTGAAGAAGAAGGGCTGGGACGGCAATCCCCACAGCTTCGTCACCTGGTGGCGGCGCACCCACTTCGAGAACTCGATGATCGATGCATTATGTGATCGCGGCCACACGCCCTACCGGCAGATCGGCCACCGCGCCGTCTCGGTGGTCATGGACCGCGCCGGCATCGACTACACCCGGAAGGAAGTCGAGTGGCTGGTCTCCGAGATCGAGAGGCTGAAACCCTTTCCCGACGTCATCAAGGCCTTGGGCAAGCTGCGCAAGGCGGGCTACAAGCTGGCGATCCTGTCCAACGGCGACCCGGACATGCTGGCCGCCGCCGGCCCGCACATCGGCTTCAGGTTCGACCACGTCATCAGCGTCGCCGAGGCCGGCTACTTCAAGCCCCATTGGGCGACCTACGCCACGGCCTGCGACATCACCGGCTTCGACCGCACCTCCTGCCTGTTCGTCGCCAACCACGAATTCGACTGCGTCGGCGCCAAGAGCTTCGGCATGCGCGCGGCCTTCATCGACCGGCGCAAGCGGCCGTTCGGCGCCTGGCCGGAACAGCCGGACCTGATCGTCGCGGACTTCAAGGAGCTGGCCGATACGTTGGCCTAAGAGGCCGTGAGGCGGTGAGAAGATTCGATGACGGCAAAACACGGTGACGCAACGCTGGTACTTTGCCCCGGCTTCATGACCGACCGCGCGCTCTGGCGGGACATGGAGACGGGGCTCGCGGCCCTCGCCCCCTGTCACTTCGCCGACTTCGGCCGCATGGAAGACATCGAGGTCGCCGCGCGGGAATTGCTGGATGCGGTGCCGGGACCGCTCGTCCCCATCGGCTTTTCCCTGGGCGGCTTCGTCGCGCGGGAAATCGTGCGCCTGGCGCCCGAGCGGGTCGCGGGCCTGGTGCTGATGAATTCCTCGGCCCGTCCGCCGCGCCCTGAAATCGTCAAGCGCAATGCCTTCCTGATCGGCCATACGCGGGAACGCGGCTTCAAGGGCCTGTCGACCGATGCCGTGAAGAAGGCGCTGCACCCGGACCGCCGCGAGGACGCGGCCCTGATCCAGGAGGTCAAGGACATGGCACTGCGCATGGGCGCCGAGGCCTTCATCAAGCAGCTCTCCATCCGCCGCCGCGACGGCCGCCCGGACCTGCCGGCGATCAAATGCCCGGCCCTGGTCATCTGGTCGCGCCAGGATGAACTGCGTTCAATGAAGGAGTCTCAGGAGATGGCGGATGCCATTCCGGATGCCCGGTTCGAGATCATCGAGGACTGCGGCCACATGACGCCGATGGAAGCGCCGGAGACGGTGCTGAGCCTTCTCGCCGACTGGCTGCGCGATAGCCGGATTTATCGCACGGTGCTCTAAGCGAGGCCGTTGAAATCGTCCAGCAGCGCCGCGATGCGCCCGGGGTCGACCTGGCCCATGATGGCGTCGGCGCGGCGGTTGGCGGCGGCCATGTCCATCTCGCGGATGCGCTGCTTCACCACGGGGATGTTGGCCGCGACCATGGAAAGCTCGCGCAGGCCCAGGCCCAGCAGCAGCGGCGCATAGCGCGGATCGCCCGCCATCTCGCCGCACAGGCTGATGGGGATGCGCGAGCGCAGCGCGGCCTGGGTCGCGAACTGGATCAGGCGCAGCACCGCCGGGTGGAGCGAGTCGTAGAGATGCGCCACGTGCTCGTTGGTGCGGTCGGTGGCCAGCGTGTACATGGTCAGGTCGTTGGAGCCGATGGCGAAGAAGTCCGAGACCTGGGCCAGCGCGTCGGCGGCGAGCGCCGCCGCCGGCACCTCGATCATCACGCCCAAGGGCGGCAGCGGGTCGGGCAGCTTGTGCTTGCGCCGCTTCAGCTTCCGCGCCGCCTTCTGAAGGGCGTCGCGCGCCTGGCGGACCTCGGACACGGTCGAGACCATGGGCAGCAGGATGCGCACGGGCCCGTGGCAGGCGGCGCGCAGGATCGCCGTCATCTGGGCGTCCATGGTCTTGCGGTGCTTCAGGGACAGGCGGATGCCGCGCAGCCCCAATGCCGAGGTCGCCGCCTCGCTGAGGTCGCCGAGCAGGCCCTGGGCCGGCTTCTCGCCGCCGATGTCGAGGGTACGCACGGTCACGGTCTTGCCGTCCATGGCCTCGACGATCTCCTTCAGCGTCGCGTACTGTTCGTCCTCGGTCGGCACGTCGTCGCGGCTCATGTAGAGGAACTCCGTGCGCAGCAGGCCGATGCCGGCGGCGCCGTTGCGCCTGACCAGGTCGAGTTCGATGGGCAGTTCCACGTTGGCGGCCAGCGACACGGAGACGTTGTCCCGCGTTACCGCCGGCACGGCCCGCATGTGGCCCAGGCGTTCGGTCTCCTTGCGCGCGGCGGTCTTCAACTGCTCGTAGACGGCCTGCGTGCGCGCCGTCGGGTTGACGATGACCGTGCCGCGGGTGCCGTCGACGATGATGCGGGCCCCCGGCTTTACGGCCTCGGGCAGGCCGGGGATGCCGAGAACCAGGGGAATGCCGAGGGCCCTCGCCATGATCGCCGCGTGACCCTCGGCCCCGCCCAGCGCCGTCGCCGCCCCGGCGATGCGCGTGGGGTCGAGCTGCGAGGCGTCGGCGGGCGACAGCTGGTCGGCGATGACGATCGACCCGGGGGCGGCCTGGCTGAACGGCTTCAGCGGTTCGCGCATCAGGTTGCGGATGATGCGGTTGCCGACGTCGCGCACGTCGTCGACGCGCGCCGCGATATAGGCGTTGTCCATGGCCTGGAACGCGTGGACGATGTCGTTGAGCTGGTTCTGCACCGCGGCCTCGGCGTTCAGCCCCTGGCGGCGGATCAGGTCCCGCGCGCCGCGCACCAGGCGCGAATCCTCGAGCATCTGCAGGTAGGCGTCGAACAGGAATTGCATCTCGCCCGTGAGCACGTCCTGCTGGGCCTGGGCCTTCAGGCGCTTGAGCTGGCGGCGGGCCAGGATCACCGCGGCCGCCAGGCGTTTCTGCTCGGCCGCAATCGCCTTCTTGGCCACCCGGCGTTCGGGCACTTCCAGGGTCCCGGCCTCGCGCACGTGGGCGGGGCCGACGGCGATCCCCGGCGACACACCCAGGCCCTCGAAACGCTTTTCCATCTCCCGCTTCACGCCGTCAGCCTCATCCGCCCGTCAGCGGTCCTTCCGACCGGTCCTCGTCGAAGCCGCCCTCGACCAGGGCGGCCAACGCCTCCAGCGCCTCGGCGCCGTCCGTGCCGTCGCAGGCGATCTCGATCTCCGTGCCGGGGGCGGCGGCAAGCATCATCAGCCCCATGATCGAGCGTCCGCCCACGGTCTGCCCGTCCTTGGAGACCAGGATCTCGGCCTCGAATTCGCTTGCCAGCTTGGCGAACTTGGCGGCGGCGCGGGCGTGCAGGCCACGCATGTTGACGATGGTGACGGTGCGCGACGGCATGAAACCTAGCGCGCGTCCTGGGTCAACAGACGCGACGCGATGTTGATGTACTTGCGGCCCGCTTCCTGCGCCGACTCGGCGGCCTTGGCGAGCGGTTCCGTCTTGCGCACGCTGGCCAGCTTCACCAGCATGGGCAGATTGATGCCGGCGATGACCTCGACGTTGGCGCGGTCCAGGATCGAGATCGCCAGGTTCGACGGCGTGCCGCCGAACATGTCGGTCAGCACCACGACGCCCTCGCCGGCGTCGACCTGCTGCACGCGGTTCAGGATCTCGGTGCGGCGTTCCTCCATGTCGTCCTCGGGTCCGATGCAGACGGCGGCCACGTTCGCCTGCGGCCCGACGACATGTTCCAGCGCGGAAATCATCTCCGTCGCCAGGTTGCCGTGGGTAACGACGACCAATCCGATCATGACAGGCCTTCCATCATTCGCATGTGTCCCTCAAGAAGCGGCATCAACCGGGCCGGCGGCTCTTTGGGTCCGCTTCGGAATCATTCCGGCAGGGGATATTGGTACGATTTTCACCGTTTGTCCAAGTCGCGATGGCGCACCCGCGCCTTTTCCCCCCGTTCGGACAGCCAGGCGCCCAGCCGTTCGGCGACATAGACCGAACGGTGGCGCCCGCCCGTACACCCCACCGCGATGGTCAGATAGCTTTTGCCCTCTTCCGCATAGCGCGGCAGCAGCGGGCCGAGAAGCGCGGTCAGATGGCGGAAGAACGCGTCGAAGCCGGAGTCGGCGGCGATATGCGCGCCGACCTTGTCGTCCAGTCCCGTCAGCGGCCGCAGGTCCAGGTCGTAATGGGGATTGCTGAGGAACCGCACGTCGAATACCAGGTCGGCGTCGCGCGGCACGCCGTTGCGATAGGAGAACGAGACCACGAACACGGGCAGGCCCGGTTCGCCCTGGACCGCGAAATGGTCCTCCATGGCCGCCTTCTGCGCGCCCAGGGACATGTCCGACGTGTCCATCACTACGTCGGCCCGTTCGCGCACGGGGGCCAGCAGCATGCGTTCCTGGCGGATGCCGTCGGCCACCGGGCGGTCGATGGCGAGCGGATGGCGGCGCCGGGTTTCGGCGTAGCGGCGGGTCAGCACCTGGTCGTCGCAATCCATGAACAGGACCTTGGCGTCCACGTCGTCGCGCGCGCGCAGTTCGGCGATCATCTCCAGGAACGCGTCCGCCCCGAAATCGCGGGTGCGGATGTCGACCCCGGCGGCGATGGGATGGGGAAAGCCGCCGGGTGCGACCAGCCGGCCCAGCAGCGACAGCGGCACGTTGTCGATGGCCTCGAACCCCATGTCCTCAAGCGCCTTGAGGGCCGAGGTCTTGCCCGCGCCCGACACCCCGGTGACCAGTACCAGGGGTTGGCGGCCGTCGCCTTCCGGTTCGTCCGCGGCTGCGGTCATGGGGTGCGTTCCCCGGTCCGGCCGGGCAGTTCGATGACCTCCGCCCGCCGTTCCTCCCAGGGCAGGCGGCGCAGCGCCAGGCGGATCTTGGCCGGCGCCGAGGCCTCGAACGGGGCCAGGCGGATGAACGGGAGGTCGCGGCCCAGGATCGGCGTCGACCGCTCCTCGGGCAGGCGCTCGACCTGGTGCGGCGCGACCAGATCGCAGACCAGCGCCACCGGCGCCTCGTCGACATGGCGCATCGGCATGATGCCGACGCCGCGCACCTCCAAAAGGCCCCTCAGCGCCTCCGGCGCCTGGGCCCAGACGCGGCCGTCGCGCAGGCAAAGGTCGACCCGGTCGTCGGCCACCAGGCGTGGTCCGTGCGGCCCGCCGCCGTCGATCAGGCGCAGCGCCAGGTCCGACTTGCCCGCCCCCGACGGCCCGCGCAGCAGCACGCCGGCGCCGCCGATGGCGACGCAGGTGGCGTGGATTTGCTCGTGCACCGTCCGCATGAGGGGAAGGGTGTTCCGAGCGGCGCGCCCTGTCCAGCCTATTCTTGCGATTTTCGGCGGCCGCCGGAAGGCCTCGCGGCGTTTTCCGTCCCGGTTTTTCGCAAATGGCCTGCGGCGCGCGGGAATTTCGCGCCACCCCCGTGGACGGGCGGGTTCGGCTGCGTCATTCTGCCGGTAACGGGGGCGTGACAAGACCATCCAAGTGGGAGGACCGCACGCATGGATTTCCAACTGAAGGGCAGGACCGCCTTCGTCACCGGCGGCTCGCGCGGCATCGGCCGCGCAGTGGCGCTGAAGCTGGCCGAGCAGGGCGTCAACGTCGCCATCTGCGGGCGGACCCTGGACAGCCTGCAGGCAACGGCGGCAGACATCCGCAACTTCGGGGTCGAGGCCTGGCCGTTCCAGGCCGACGTGTCGAAGCGGGAGGACGTGGAACGCTTCGCCGAACAGGCCCTGACGGCCGCCGGCGGCGTCGACATCCTGGTCAATAACGCCGTGACCTCGACCGCAGCTCCCTTCGACGAGCAGACGGACGAACTGTTCCGCTACCACATCGACGTCAAGCTGATGGCCTATATCCGCCTGGCGCGCATCATCCTGCCGCATCTGGAGAAAAAGGGCTGGGGCCGCATCGTCAACATCGGCGGCATGACCGCGCGCATCGTCGCCCCCCTGCGCGTCACCAACGGCGTGGTCAACGCCGGCGTCGCCAACTTCACCAAGCAGCTGGCGACCCGCGCGGCCAAGGCCGGGGTCACCATCAACTGCGTCCATCCCGGCTTCACCGCGACGGAGCGCGTCATGCAGATCTTCCGGCGCGAGGCCGAGGACAAGGGCGTGACGCTGGAGGAGGCCATGGCCGAGCGGGTGACGGAGATTCCCCTCGGCCGCCTGATCCAGCCCGAGGACATGGCCAATGCGGTGCTGTTCTTCTGCTCGCCGCTCGCCGCCATGGTCACCGGGCAGTGCATCGCCGTCGACGGCGGCTCGGGCGAATCGGTTAATTACTGACCCTCCTGCCTGCGCTATAAGGGCGGCCATGACCGCCAACTGCCCCGTCTGTTCCGGTTCCGGCACGGTGCTCCGCCGCCTCGGCGCCGAAGAGATCGCGCATGGGCTCCAGGCCGTGTTCGGGCAAACACCGCCCGCCGGCGCCGTGCCCGGCGACTACGATCTGGTCGAATGCGCCGGCTGCGGCCTGGTCTATGCCGACCCCATGCGGGCGGGCGGGGCCGCGCTCTACGACTGGCTCACGTCCTTCGCCAAATATCACGCGCAGGCGCGCTGGGAATGGACGCGCATCAGGGACATCCTGAGAGCCGAAGGGCGGCCCTTACGCCTGCTGGAACTGGGGGCGGGGCAGGGCGATTTCCTGGAGACGCTCAGGGACCTGCCACAGGTCGCGGCCCAGGGCATCGACCTGTCCGAACGCTCCGTTGCAAAGGCGAAAGCACGCGGGCTCGACGTGCGCCGGGCATCGCTGGAGGACGTGATCGTCGAGGCGGCGGGGACCTACGACGCGGTGGTGCTCAGCCACGTGTTGGAGCACGTCGCAACGCCCGGCGCCCTCATGGCGGCGGTCGGGAACCTGCTCGCGCCGGGCGGGCGCATCCTGTTCTCCGTGCCCTATTCGCCGATGAGCCGCGAATACCTGCACGACGACGTCATGAACCTGCCGCCGCACCACATGACGCGCTGGAACATCCGCGCCCTCGAAGGGCTGGCGCGGGTGCTGGGGCTCGACCTGGAAACCTGGATGCCCAAGGCCAAGCCGGCGTGGAAGCGGGCCCTGAAGCATACCTGCGACACGATCCGGGGCGAGGGCCGGGTGCGCGGCCTCGCCCGCCTGCCGGTGGTACTCGCCAACTGGGGGACCTTCCGCCGCGTGCTGGCGGATCACCGCGCGCGCGAACGGGTCGGCGGCCGCCCGGCGGCGGACACCATCCTGGTCAGTCTGAAACGTGAAAAATAATTCCTCTGTGCCCTCTGTGGGATCTCTGTGGGCTCTGTGTCTCATTAACTAAGTCGTTCCCGGTAGGGCTCGTGCCTGGATCGACTGGGTAATTGGACACAGAGCCCACAGAGATCCCACAGAGGGCACAGAGAAAAGTTGTTCAGGTTCCTGTCTGGCTCATGCAGCCGGCAGGCAGACGGTAAACCGGGCGCCCAGGATTTTGCCGTCGGCGGCCAGGCGGTTGGAGGCGCGGACGGTGCCGTCGTGGGCATCGACGATCTGCTGCGAGATCGACAGGCCCAGACCCGAATGGGTGCCGAATTTCTCGCCGTGCGGGCGCTCCGTATAGAAGCGCTGGAAGATCGCCTCCTCCTTGCCGGGCGGGATGCCGGGGCCTTCGTCGTCGATGGTGACGATCACGGTCCTGCGGTCGCGCGACGCGGTGATGCGGATCGTGCCGCCGGGCGGGCTGAAGGTGACGGCGTTGGCGATCAGGTTGCGAAACACCTGCACCAGGCGGCTTTCCATGCCCTGCACGGACAGTTTCCGGCCGTCCATGATCTCCAGCAGCAGCTTCGGCCCGCCGTCCTCCGCCGTCGTCGCATGGACGTCGGCCAGCGTCGACAGCATGCCCGCAAGGTCGACCGGCTCCTTGTGCGCGCGCGACAGTTCGGCGTCCAGGCGCGAGGCATCGGAGATGTCGGAGATCAGGCGGTCGAGCCGGCCCACGTCGTCCTGGATGATCGACATCAGTTTTTTCTGTTGCTCCGGGTCCTTCACCCGGACCGCCGTCTCGACGGCGCTGCGCAAGCTGGTCAGCGGATTCTTGATCTCGTGCGCCACGTCGGCGGCGAACCGTTCGATGGCGTCCATGCGCGTCCACAGCGCCGCCGTCATGGCGCGCAGCGCCAGGGACAGGTCGCCGATCTCGTCGTTGCGGTTGGTGAAGTCGGGGATGTTGTCCTCGCGCGAGTGGTCGCGGCGCACGCGGTCGGCGGCGGCGGCCAGGCGCTTCACGGGCCGGGCGATGGTGCGCGCCAGATAGATCGAGAGGAAGGTCGTGATGGCGATGGCGACGCCGAATATCTTGAGGATGTCCAGGCGCACGTCCAACAGCGCGTTGTCGATGGACGTCGACGGCTTGGTCAGCATCAGCGCCCCCAGGATGCGCTTGTAGCGCTGCACCGGCACGGCGACGGACAGCATCATGCTGTCCTGGGAATAGGCCCGCACCATCCTGGTGTCGTCGCCCATCAGGGCGGACATGACCTCGGGATAGTCCGCCGCCGAGGGCTCGGGAATCTCCCGGTAGTGGGTCAGCGGCATGGCGCCCGGCAGCCAGCGGGTAATGCGGTCGTAGATGTCGAACAACGTGTCGGCGGTGCTGCCGTTGCCCGATCCCGGCGGCGGCAATTGTTCGACCTCGACCGCCTGGCGGGTCTTGCCGAAATAGCGCGAGTCGGCGGCCAGTTCGCCCGCTCGGTTGAACAGGCGCGCGCGGGTGCCCGTGGCCTCGACCAGCCGGCGCAGCATCTGGTTGCGGATGTTGGTGGCGACCTGCTGCTCCGAAGACTGGTCCAGGTGCATGGCGCCCTCGGCCAGCGCCACCGCGAACAGCTGCGCCTGGGTGCGCAGCGCCGCCAGTTCGGCGCGGATCAGGCTCTGCCGGTAGTCGCCCAGGTACAGCACGCCGGCGACCAGGATCGACAGCGCCAGCATGTTGATGGCCAGGATATGGAGGGAAATGGGCGAGATCAGGCGCCGCTTGCGCGGCCGCTCGCCGCCGGCCGCATGCTGGACGTCGTCCGTGGCGGACTGGGCCGACGCAGGCGCGCCGCCGTCCGCCGCATCCGGCGGGCCCTGCCCGTATTCCGGCAATGTTCCGTCCTTGGCCATGGGCCCCCTTTTGCCCTGCTGCGCGGCGGGTGCGGGCGGCGCCACGGCCGCCGGCCGCCTATTCGGCCTTATAGCGGTAGCCGATGCCGTACAGCGTCTCGATCTCCGAGAACTCCTCGTCGACGGCGCGGAACTTGCGGCGCAGCCGCTTGATGTGGCTGTCGATGGTTCGGTCGTCCACATAGATATTCTCGCCGTAGGCGGCGTCAATCAGCTGGTCGCGGTTTTTCACGTGGCCCGGGCGGCGGGCCAGCGCCTCGACGATCAGGAACTCGGTGACCGTCAGGGCGACTTCGGAGCCCTTCCAGGTGCAGAGATGGCGCGACGGGTCGAGCACCAGCTCGCCGCGGCGCACCACGTCCTTGCTGTCCGGCTCCTTCCCGGCCAGTTCCCGGCGGCGCAGCACCGCGCGGATGCGCTCGATCAAGAGGCGCTGGGAAAACGGCTTCTTGATGTAGTCGTCGGCGCCCATGCGCAGGCCGACGACCTCGTCCACCTCGTCGTCCTTGGAGGTCAGGAAGATCACCGGCAGGTTGTCGCGTTCGCGGATTTTCGACAGCAGCTCCATGCCGTCCATGCGCGGCATCTTGATGTCCAGCACCGCCAGGTCGACGGGTGCGCGGCCCAGGCCCTCCAGGGCCTCGGCACCGTCCGAATAGGTGGTCACGTTGTAGCCCTCGGCCTCGAGCGCCATGGACACGGAAGTCAGGATGTTCTGGTCGTCGTCGACCAGGGCGATGGAATTGGGCATGGGCGGACTCCTCAGGACGCGGACGGGCGAAGCGGGTGAACCGTAAGGCGCCGGATTTTCCATAAGACGCGGCCCGGCAGACCGCCACTCTCTTCCGCCTTTATGGCAGAATTTTAACGCGATTGGGGCGGCTTTGCCTAACCCCGTGCCCGGGCGCGCCGCATTCCGTTGACCTGACACGCTTCGGTTTTCTATAGTCGGTGCAGGCGGTTCCCCGATCAAGGGCGTCAGGCCCCGGGGCTAAGAGGGAACACGGAACGGAGCAGACCCAATTCGGGGGCTCCCGTGCCGTGGCTGCCCCCGCAACTGTGAGCGGCGAGCACCGTTCAACGTCACGCCACTGGACTTCGCGCCTTCCGCGTATATGGGAAGGCGCCGGGTGTCCGGGAAGGCCGGACGGTGCAGCGACCCGCAAGCCAGGAGACCTGCCGCCTGTCACCGCGCTACCCAAGGGACGGGGGTCCTGCAGGGGCGGAAATCCGCAAGCGGTGAAACCTTGTCCGTAACCTGTTTTTGTATTCATCGGAGGTTTCACGCATGACCGTTCAGACCCGACAGACCGTCCGCACCACGGCGGCCGAGCGCGCCGTTCCCGCGTTCCTGGCCCTGCTTTTCGGCGTTTTCCTGGTGCTCGGCACGGGGTTCGCCCATTCGGACGCGATCCACAACGCCGCCCACGACACCCGGCACGCCTTTTCCTTCCCCTGCCACTAAGGAGGGCGCCATGATCGGACGTATCTTTGCGGTCGCTCTGCTGGCCGGGCTGGCGGCTGGGCTCGCCGTCTCCGTGGTTCAGCACTTCACGACCACCCCCATCATCCTCCATGCCGAGGAATTCGAGAACAAGCCCGCGGCCTCCCTGGGCGGCCATGCGCGCGTCGACCCGGACGCCCGCGGCCTTACGGGCGGGCGGCTGTATCTGGCCCACGAGCATGCGCCGGGCGCCGACGCGGAAGGCTGGGCGCCCGAGGACGGGCTGGAGCGAGCGCTCTATACCGCCCTTGCCAACGTGCTGACGGCGATCGGATTCGCCCTGGTTCTGACGGCTGTGGTGTACATGCGCGGGCGGCCGGTGGACGGCCGCAGGGGCGTGCTGTGGGGGATCGCCGGGTTCTGCGTCGTCTCCCTGGCGCCGGCGCTCGGCCTGCCGCCCGAGGTGCCGGGATCCGTGGCCGCCGAATTGACCGCGCGCCAAGGCTGGTGGGCGCTTTGTGCCGCCGCCACGGCAGGCGGGCTGGGTTTCATGTTCCTCGGGCCCCGGCGCTGGATGCCCTGGGCCGGAGCGGCGCTGCTGGCCCTGCCCCACGTCATCGGAGCCCCGCATCCGGAAGGGATGGGCGGCGCCGTGCCGCCGGAACTGGCGGCCCATTTCGTCGCCGCCTCGTTGGTCACGACGGCGGCCTTCTGGGCCTTCCTGGGCTTCGCCACGGGAACCCTTGCGCGGCGCTTCCAGCTCACTTGAGCGGGCGCGCGCGTTCGGGCAGTCTTGAGCACCGGGGGCCGACACCCGTCCGCCCCCGGTCGTTCAAGGAGCGCCCGCACGGATGGCCCGGCCCCCCTCCATACCCCGCGATATCCTGATCGCCGAGACGCGCGGCCTGCTTATGGGCGGGCGCGCGGGCCTGCTGTCGACCACCTTCCGCGGGAAGGAGCGCTGGCCCTACGGCTCCCTCGTGACCTATGCGCCCGACACGGACGGATCGCCCATCTTCCTGTTCTCGGGCCTGTCGGACCATACGGCGAACCTGGCCAAGGACCCCAAGGCCTGCCTGCTGGTGGAACGGGCGCTCCGCCGCAAGCATCCGCAGCAGGGGCCGCGCATCTCGGTCCTGGGCACGGTCAAGGCGACCAAGGAGGCGCGCCACCGCGCCCGTTTCCTCGCCCGCCATCCGGGGGCGGCGCGCTATGCGGACTTCGGCGATTTCGGCTTCTACGTCATGACGGTCCGGCGTGTGCACCTGGTCGGCGGGTTCGCCCGCGCGCAATGGCTGAAGGCCGACGAGGTCGCGCCGCCGCCGGCCGCCGCCGGGGCCGTCGCCGAGGCCGAGGCAGGGGTGATCGCGCACATGAACGCGGACCACGCGGAGGCGCTGGACCTCTACGCCAACCGGTTGCTGGGCCGCAAGGGCGCGGGCTGGCGGGCCGTGGCCTGCGACCCCTGGGGATTGGATCTGATGCGGAACGATGCCCCGGCGCGCCTGGAATTCGACGGCATGGCGGCGGACGCCGGCGATCTCCGCGCCCGCCTGGTGTCGCTGGCCGCCCGGGCCCGGGAAAAGGCCCGGGGCTAGGCGCAGGCCGCGGCCCGCGCGGCGTCGTGCTTTTTCCGTGACAAACGGCAAAGGGATGTTGCCCCGCCCGGCCGCGAAGGTTAAGTTTTTCGCCATAACCTTGATTAACAAGGCGCAGGACAACATCCAGGGACCCAGAACGCGACGACCCGCCGGGGGCGGGCGGCGGCCATCCATCATATTCACTGAAGATAACCGCATCGCCGCGGTCTATGGGCGCGATCATCATCCTGAAGGAGTATATCGTGGAGAACGCAGGACATTTCATTTCTAGCTTCGGATTGGAAAACCACGGGCTGGCCGGGGTCCGGCGGGCCTATTGGAACCTGGACGCCCATCACCTGTTCGAGGAAGCGGTCCGCCGCGGCGAGGGCAAGGTGTCGGCCGGCGGCGCCATCGTCACCGAAACGGGCCAGCACACGGGCCGCTCGCCCAACGACCGCTTCATCGTCGAGGAAGACGCCACCAGGGACGAAATCTGGTGGGGCAACGTGAACCGCCCGATCTCCGAGGCGAACTTCGACCGCCTGCTCGACAAGATGCTGAAGCACTACCGGGGCAAGGACGCCTTCGTGCAGGACTGCTTCGCCGGCGCCCATCACGACTACAGCCTGAAGGTGCGGGTGGTGACCGAGGAAGCCTGGCACAGCTTGTTCGCGCGCAACATGTTCATCCAGCCGATCCATCACGACCTGGCCGGTTTCCAGCCCGACTTCACGGTCATCCAGGCGCCTTCGCTGACCGCCGACCCGGCGACCGACGGCACCACTTCCGGCACCTTCATCGTCGTGCACCTGTCCAGGCGGATGATCATCATCGGCGGCTCGGCCTATGCGGGCGAGATCAAGAAGTCGATCTTCTCGATCATGAACTTCCTTTTGCCGCCCCGGGACGTGCTGCCCATGCATTGCTCGGCCAACCAGGGCGAGGACGGCGCCACGGCCATCTTCTTCGGCCTGTCGGGCACCGGCAAGACGACCCTGTCGGCCGATTCGTCGCGCACCCTGATCGGCGACGACGAGCACGGTTGGGGCGCCGACGGCGTCTTCAACTTCGAAGGCGGCTGCTACGCCAAGACCATCAATCTGACCCGCGAGGCGGAGCCGGAAATCTACGACCTGTGCCACACCTTCGGCTCGATCATCGAGAACGTGGTGATGGACCCGGTGACCGGCGAACTGGACTTCTTCGATCCGTCCCTGACCGAGAACGGCCGCGTCAGCTACGATATCGCCAAGGTCTCCAACGCCTCGTCCACGGGCTGCGGCGGCCAGCCCAAGGACATCGTCATGCTGACGTGCGACGCCTTCGGCGTGCTGCCGCCCATCAGCCAACTGACTCCCGACCAGGCCATGTACCACTTCCTGTCCGGATACACGGCGAAAGTGGCCGGCACGGAACGCGGCCTGAAGGAGCCGCAGGCGACGTTCTCGACCTGCTTCGGCGCCCCCTTCATGCCGCGCCATCCCACGGTCTACGCCAGGCTGCTGGGCGAGAAGATGGCCAAACACAACGCCAAGTGCTGGCTGGTCAACACCGGCTGGTCCGGCGGCGGCTACGGCGTCGGCCAGCGCATGAAGATCGCCCATACCCGGGCCATGCTGCACGCGGCGCTGGACGGCAGGCTGGCGGCAGGCGGCTTCACCGCCGATCCCAACTTCGGCGTGCTGGTGCCCAACGCCTGTCCGCACGTGCCGACCGAGGTTCTGAACCCCAGGAACACCTGGGCCGACGAAGCCGCCTACGACGCCCAGGCGCGCGACCTGACGCAGCGCTTCGAAGGCAACTTTCAGCAGTTCGAAGGCCACGTGGGCGACAGCGTGAAGGCGGCGGCCATCCGCGCCGCGGCCTGAGTCCGTCCGGATCGAACACGGGAAACCGGCGCCTTCGGGCGCCGGTCAGACTGCTGACAAACCCCTCGCCATTGGCGGGGGGTTTTGATTCAATTGGTCATGCTGAAAGAACCGTCCCCCCATCAGACCGAACTTGAGATTGTCACGCTCGAGAGTTTGGTGCCG